>Ga0209270_1000384_pt1 | contig 102323 bp, 81 predicted proteins | sample MTBAKSrepl1MetaG_FD_187456 | JGI IMG/M metagenome (GOLD analysis project Ga0209270, IMG submission 187456) | Enrichment culture microbial communities from Arthur Kill intertidal strait, New Jersey, USA, that are MTBE-degrading - MTBE-AKS1... | ecosystem: Environmental > Aquatic > Marine >...
ATCTGATTCCCGACAACGCCCGGATCATCCGGAATCTCCTCCACGGCGCACAGTTCCAGCATGACCATATCGTCCACTTTTATCACCTGCACGCCCTGGACTGGGTGGACGTGGTCAGCGCCCTGAAGGCCGATCCCAAGGCCACGGCCGCGCTTGCCGATAATGTGAGCAACGCGCAGGTGGGAGGTGCCGTCTATTTCAAATCCGTCCAGGAACGGCTGCGAACCTTCGTGGAAAGCGGCCAGCTGGGGCCCTTTGCCAATGCCTACTGGGGGCATCCCGCGTACAAGCTTCCTCCGGAAGCCAACCTCATGGCCGCGGCCCACTATGTGGAGGCTCTGCGCATCCAGGCCCGGGCCGCACGGCTCCACGCCATTTTCGGCGCCAAGAACCCGCACCTCCAGTCCCTGGTGGTGGGCGGCGTCACCTGCGTGGCGGATCTGACGCCGGATCGCATCGCCGAGTTCCTCTATATCTGGAAGGAGACCCAGAATTTCATCGAAAACGTCTACATCCCGGACCTTGTCGCCGTGGCCTCCTTTTACAAGGATTGGGGCGCCATCGGCGGGACCCAAAACTTTTTGGCCTGGGGGGATTTCCCGGAAACGGCCAGTGAGCCGGAGAGCCTGTATATGCCCCGGGGGGTTATTAAAAAACGGGACCTGGCGAATACGGCCATGGCCGAGCAGGAGGGGGTCACCGAGCACGTCAAGCGCTCCTGGTATACGGACGGATCTCCCAAGCATCCGTACGATGGGGAAACCAAACCGCTTGAGGAGAATCCCACCTACAAGCCCGACGACGGGAAGTATTCCTGGTTCAAAGCCCCCCGGTATGAAAACGAATCCTGCGAGGTGGGCCCCCTGGCCCGGGTCCTGGTGGCCTATGCCAAAGGGCACGCCGATCTCAAGCCCGTGGTGGACCAGACCTGCCAGAAGCTGGGTATCCCGGTGACGGCGCTTTTTTCCACTCTGGGCCGGACCGCAGCCCGGGGGTTGGAAACCCTGGCCATCGGAAAGGCCATGGAAGGATGGCTCATGCAGCTCGTGGAAAACGTGAAAAACGGCGACACCAAGACCTACCAGGCCTGGGACTGGCCCGCGGGAGAAGCAATAGGCGTCGGCCTCAACGATGTCCCGAGGGGATCTCTGGGGCACTGGGTCCGCATTGAAGACAAAAAGATCAAGAATTACCAGTATGTGGTCCCGTCCACCTGGAACCTCGGGCCCCGCTGCGAAAACAACAAGATGGGCCCCGTGGAAGAGGCCCTCATCGGCACGCCGGTGGCCGATCCCAAGCAACCCCTGGAGGTCTTGCGGACCGTGCATTCTTTTGATCCATGCATCGCCTGCGGTGTCCACGTCATCGATCCCGATTCGAACCAGGTGTACACCGTCAGGGCGTTGTAATCGCGCCTCCCCCTTTTCCCCCGACCCCCCTGATGCTTTTCTTCGGGAGGGTCGGGTTTTTTCGGTCCAAAGCGCGCCTTCCGTGTTCCTTTCCCGGATCATATTTCATTGACACGGATTTTGAGATCCGATAACAAAAACGATTCGAAAACCAACCCGCTCCACGACAATTCTTTTTGGTATCGATTCACAGGAGCCGTTGACGCATGGCCAGCCGATTTGCCCCGGGCCGCCTATACCAGCACGGCGTCGAATCAATCCTGTACCGTCCCAAAGCCACCTTGCTGCTGGTGGCCCTGATCACCCTCTTTTTTGCGTGGCAGATTCCCGGATTGAAAATCCGCACCTCCATTTACGACATGGTGGTGGAGAATCTCCCGGAAACCCGGACCTATGCCGCCTTTCGCAAGCTCTTCGGCTCGGATGAAATCATCCGGGTCGTCATCAAGGGAAAAAACGTCCTGGATCCGGGAACCTTTGAAAAAATCAATAGAATCTCCACGGACCTGAAGGCCGTTCCAGGGGTGCGCCGCGTCATCAGCCTTCCGGAAATCAAGGCGGCGGTGGAAACCGGTGGCGCGTGGGATCTGGAGCGGTTCGCGGCGGTGCTTTCACCCATCGCCCTTTTTGAAAAGAACCTCCTCTCATCGGACCGCCATGCCACCGCGGTGACCTTGGTGCTGCACCCGGATGCCGATGAGGCCGCCGTGATCCGTTCGGTGGAAAAATATATCACCGGGGCTCCCAAGGATCTGACCCTTTACCAGATCGGGATGCCCGTGGTTTCCGATGCCCTGACGCGATATACGCAGAAGGATTTCTATCTCCTTCCCCCCATCACCCTGGCCGTCATGACCGTGATCCTGTTTTTTTTATACCCCACCGTCTGGATCATGCTCATTCCCCTGGCCTGTGTGCTCATCGCCATGGTCTGGACCTTCGGCCTCATGGCCATGCTCCAGGTTCCGCTGTCCATGCTCACCATGATTGTCCCGATCTTTCTCATCGCCGTGGGCACCGCGTATTGTCTCCACATTACATCGGCGTTCAACGAGGGACTGAACCGGTTTTCCTCTTCCACGGCGGCGGCCCTGGCCACCTTTTCGACCATGACGCTCCCCACCGTGGTGGCGGTGTTTACCACGGTGGTGGCTCTTGCCTCCCTTTTCGTGAACCGGATACAGGCCATCCGGGAGTTTGCTCTTTTTGCCTGCACGGGGATCCTCGTCCTTATGGTTCTGGCGCTGATTTTTTTGCCCGCGGCCTTCGCCCTCGTGCCCGGACGCGGCGGAGGACGACACAAAAGCACCCGGGCGGCACAGGCGGCGGTTCGATTCTGTAATTGGATTGCGCATGTCAACGTCCATCGGCAAAAGGTGTCGCTCCCCATCCTGGGAGGCGTCGCCCTGTTTTGCATCATCGGCATATTCCGCGTGCAGGTGGAAACCAATCCGGTGGAGTTTTTCAAAGAGGATGCGCCGGTCAGCCGGCACTTTCACGATATCGCGCGGCACCTGTCCGGGAGCTTCCCGGTCCATGTGTCTCTGTCCGCAAAAGAAGAAGATGCCTTTGAAGATCCGAAGATGCTCAAGGAAATCGAACGCGTCCAAAGGGCCCTGGAGACCCTTCCGGGAGTGGACAAGAGCGTTTCCTTTGCCGACTACATGAAGCTGGTCAACTATGCCCTCAATGGATTCGATCCGAAATATTATGCTCTTCCCGAAGAAGGCTTTGAAGTACGGATGCTCCTGAACAATTACAAGATCATGTTCGGGGAAGACATGCTCTATGGGTTCATGAGTCCCGACTTTTCCAAGGCCAACCTCATGTTGCTGACCCATTTGTCGAGTTCCCGGGAGTTTCTCGAAATCCAAAACCGAATCCACGATCTTGTGAAGCAATATTGCCCCAAGACACTCACGGCCGAAGTGACCGGCATCGGAATGGTGGTGGCGGCCTCCAGCGACATCCTGACCCGGGGACAGGTCAAGAGCCTTTCCATCAGCATGGTCCTGATCTTTTCCCTGATGTTCATTTTGTTTTTGTCTTTCAAGGTGGGGTTGATCGCCATCGTTCCCAACCTGTTTCCCATCGTGGTGAACTTCGGCATCATGGGGTGGCTGGGGATCCAGCTTTCCGCCGCCACCAGCCTGATTGCCAGCATCGCCATCGGTTTGGCGGTGGATGATACGATCCACTATCTGGTCTGTTTCAACCGGGAGTTTAAAAAATGCTTGAACGATGAAACCGCCCTTGCCGAAACCCTCAAAAAAGTGGGGCGTTCCATTGTCTTTACCACCATCACCATCGCCGCCGGGTTCTCCATCCTGATGGCGTCCAACTTCAAGCCCACCGCCTTGTTCGGTTTTCTGATGTTGATCACCATGGCCTCCGCTTTGGTGGGAGACCTGTTGCTCCTCCCCTCCCTGATGCTCCACGTGGAACTGGTGACCCTGTGGGATCTGCTCCGACTCAAATTGGGAAAAGATCCTCAGGAGGGAATTCCCTTGTTCAGGAATCTGTCCCGGTCCCGGATCCATCATATCTTTTTGGCCGGCTCCCTGAAGCCCTTTCAATCGGGGGAAGTGATCTTTAAAAAAGGGGAGCAAAGCGATTTTATGTATGCCGTTATTTCCGGAGGCCTGGATGTCGTGAACCCCATGGCCGACACAATGAACGGAAAATACGGCGGCGATATTATCATCAGCCACATCCGGGTGGGGGATGTGGTGGGGGAGATGGGGCTTTTCCGGAATGCGCCGCGTTCGGCCACCGTGGTGGCCGCCACGGAAGGAGAACTCCTCCAGATCAACTGGAAAATGATCCGACGCCTGCAGTTTTTGTATCCCAACACGGCCCATAAATTTTTTCACAACCTGGTCTCCATTCTGTGTGACCGGCTGGAACACATCACCCAGTGCTATACCGCCGATTGCTTCATTGATGAAGAAAGCGGTGTTTTTAATCCAAGAGGGTTCTTTGAAGCCCTCCACAGGCAGTTTCATCTGGCCGTCAGGCATCAATTACCGTTATCCTTGTGTATTGCAAAAATTCGGTTTGACGGCGCCTCCGTTTCCCCCAATGATTTTTCCGCCGGAGAGCGGTTTATGAAGATTGCAGGCCGCATTATCGCGGAAACCATTCGCAGAAGCGATGTGGTGGGCCGCCTCGACGGGCGGCTTTTCGGACTGGTGCTCATGGGGTCCACCACAGCGGTGTCCCGGGAAACCTGCCTGCGTATTCAATCCCGCTTTGAAAGGGAAGTGCGGGAAAAAGAAGGTATTGCCGCGGAAATGATTTTCGGAGTCGCCGGCGGACAGATGAATGCCGAACACCAGGAGGCCCTCTTGATCGATCAGGCCAGAAAAGCGCTGGAGAAGGCCGAGACAAGCGAGGAAAGGGTGCAGTGGTCCGCCTAGTCCCCGTCTTTTTTCCCGTCCTTGTGCAGCAATACAACCCGTGGTAAAATCTCTTTGGATTTATTTTCCGGATCCGAGTGCGCGTCCGGATCCTGACCCCACCGTCATTTCGATGACCGGAACGCTTCCCGAAAGCCTCGCCTTTTAAGGCGGGGTCGAGGGAAGCGATCTTAAAACAGGGAGTTCCCTTTCCGGGGAGCTCCACGTGAGCCAATCCGAAGGGGAGGGATATTTTTTCCATGAAAAAGCCCCATATCATGATCCTGGGTATCGGAAACCTCCTTTTTGCCGATGAAGGCTTCGGGGTGCGCGTGATCCAGCATCTCATGGAGCGCTATGCGTTCCCGGAAAACGTCTCCCTGGTGGACGGGGGGGTACTGGGGTTGAATCTTTTGGGGGTGATTTCCGAAGCGGATCATCTCATCGTATGCGATGCCGTGCGGAATCACGGGGAACCGGGCACCTTTTACCGCCTGGAAGGCGACGCGATTCCCGAACGGGTGCGGGCCAAAAATTCATTGCACCAAGTCGACTTCCTCGAAGCCCTCACCCTGTGCCAGGCACTGGATTCGCCGGTTCCCGAAACCGTGATCCTGGGCGTGGAGCCTGCCGACATTGAAACTTTGAGCGTTCAATTGACGCCTGCTACGGCGAATCAGGTGGCACCCATGGCGGATCGGGTCCTTGACGAACTGCGGCGTCTGAATGTTTCTTTTAAGAAAAGGACAACCCATGTGCCTTGCGATCCCTTCGAAGATTGTCGCCATCGAAAATGAAATGGCGGTCCTGGATGTGGACGGTGTTAAGAGAAAAGCAAGCCTGTTGCTCCTGGAAGCCCCCCGTGTGGGGGATTGGGTCATCGTGCATGCCGGATTCGCCATCCAAAAGATCGACGAAACGGCCGCCCGGGAAACCCTGGAGCTGTTACGGGAATCCCTTGCCCTGGTGGAGGGGGAAAACGGCGGGGAATAGTTTCCCGGCCGGTGCCCCGAAAATCATGTGATGGAAAAGAATCGCCTGGCCCTGGACATCACCGTGGAAGGGATCGTCCAGGGAGTTGGATTCCGGCCCTTCGTCTTTCAACTGGCCCGCCGCCGGGCGCTTTGCGGTGAAGTCGCCAATACGGCCGACGGCGTGTTTATCCATCTGGAGGGAAAATCCGAAGGTGTTTTGGCTTTCGTCAAGGAACTTTCCGAAAAAGCACCTCCCCTTTCCCACATCACCCGGATTGTTGTTTCGAAAGGGACCGTGAACGGCCGCACCGCCTTTACCATCGCCCCGAGCCGTCCCGAATCCCGCAAGTCTGCGTTGATTTCCCCGGATGTGGCCGTTTGTGATGCCTGCCTGAAGGAACTCTTTACCCCCGGGGACCGGCGGTACCGGTATCCGTTTATCAACTGCACCCATTGCGGTCCCCGCTATACCATTATCGATGACATCCCCTATGATCGGCCCAACACATCCATGAAACATTTTGTCATGTGCGAAAAGTGTCGGGCTGAATACGAAGATCCTGAGGACCGGCGGTTTCATGCCCAGCCCAACGCCTGCCCGGCCTGCGGTCCCCATGTGTTTTTACATGATGCAAAGGGGCGCCGGATGCCTTCGGAGGATCCGATCCGGGATACGGTTTCCCTTCTGAAACAAGGCGCCATTGTGGCCGTCAAAGGACTCGGGGGATTTCATCTGGCGGTGGATGCGGTTTTGGGTGATGCGGTGATGCGGCTGAGAAAACAAAAGCGCCGCGAAGAAAAGCCCTTTGCGGTGATGGCAAAGGACCTGGAACACATCGCCGCCTTTGGGGTGTTGCGTCCTGAAGAGCGCCCCCTGCTGACGTCTTTGCAGCGGCCCATCGTTTTGCTGGAAAAAAAACAACCGAACCCCTTGGCGGCGGCCGTTTCTCCGGAAAACAAATACTTCGGCGTGATGCTTCCGTATACGCCCCTGCACCACCTCCTGCTGGAAAACGGTTTCACGGCCCTGGTCATGACCAGCGGGAATCTCAGCGAAGAACCCATCGCCATCGACAATGAAGAGGCCTTCGGCCGCCTGAAAGAGATCGCCGATTATTTCCTCATTCATGACCGGGATATCTATCTGCGCAGTGACGACGCCATCGTGCGGCATACCGCCGGCGCGGTCAGGATGCTTCGGCGGTCCCGGGGTTTCGTTCCCCGGCCCATCTTTTTGAAAATCGATGCACCGCCGGTATTGGCCTGCGGCGCCGAACTGAAATCCACTGTCTGTTTGACAAAGAAAAACCAGGCCTTTTTGAGCCAGCACATCGGGGATTTGGACAACCCGTCCACGGAAGCCTTTTTCCAACAGACCGTATCCCACCTGGAACGCATTCTGGATATCCGGCCCGAAATCGTGGCCCACGACCTGCATCCGGACTATCTGAGCACCCGGTATGCCCTGGAATCACGAAAGACCGAAAAACGAATGGCGGTGCAGCATCACCATGCCCATATCGTCAGCTGCATGGCTGAAAACCGGATTCAGGGTTCGGTTATCGGACTGGCTTTTGACGGCACCGGGTATGGACCGGACGGCACCATCTGGGGCGGGGAAATTCTGTTGACCGATGAACGGGCGTTTCAACGCATGGCATTCCTGGAGCCGGTTCCCCTGCCCGGGGGGGAGGCCGCCATCCGGGAGCCCTGGCGCATGGCGCTGAGCTACCTTGCCGCCGCTTTCGGGCCGGCGTTCGACTTTCAAAAGATTCCCTCCTTAAACCCGATGGATCCCAAGGCCATGGGAATCGTTGTCCGGATGATGCAACGGGGAATCCAATCCCCGGTTACTTCCAGCTTGGGAAGGCTTTTTGACGGCGTGGCCGCCATTTTGGGCGTAAGGCAACGGGTGCGTTTCGAGGGGCAGGCGGCCATGGCCCTGGAAATGATCGCCGACGAAAACACCCGCGAGACCTATGTCTGCCCGTGGACTCCGGAGATCCCCATCCGGATTCCCACCGCCCACATCATTGAAGGGATCGTCCGGGACCTGATGGACGGAATTCCCGCCCGTCGCATCAGCGGAAAATTTCACGCCACGGTGATCGAAATGTTCACCCAGGTGTGCCGGACCGTGGCCGAGGAGACGGGCATTCGCCGGGCGGCCCTCAGCGGGGGGGTGTTCCAGAACGCCATTCTCCTGAAAGGGTTTGTCGATGCGTTGACCCGGTACGGGTTTGAAGTGTATACCCACTCCCAGGTACCCGCCAATGACGGCGGCATCGCCTTGGGCCAGGCCGTGGTGGCCGCTGCCACCGTGAACGCTTAGAAGAGATCCGGAAATGGACAAAAAGGACATTCAGGGGTTTGAAAACGCCGCACTGGCCGAACATCTGCTCCAACAGATCCGCCGGGAAAGCCGGCATCCCGTCCGCCTCATGGAAGTCTGCGGCACGCATACCATGGCCGTATTCAGGGCCGGCATCCGTTCCCTTCTTCCGGAGACCATCCGCCTCATTTCGGGCCCGGGGTGTCCGGTGTGCGTCACCGCCCAGGAAGAGATCGACACCTTTTTGGCCATGGCCCGGGAAGAGGATGTCATCATCACCACCTTCGGGGACCTGATGCGGGTACCCGGAACCCATACGTCTCTCCAGCAGGAGCGCGCAAACGGACGGAACATCCGCGTGGTCTATTCCCCACTGGGCGCCCTTGAGCTCGCCGTGAAAAACCCCGGCCGGAAGGTCGTCTTTCTCGGCGTGGGATTCGAGACCACGGCCCCCACCGTGGCCGCGGTGATTCTTGAGGCCGAAAAACAAAAGACCCAAAATTTCTTTGTGGTTGCCGCCCACAAGCGGGTGCCCCCCGCTCTTGAGGCGCTCCTTCAGAGCGAGGCGGTCAAGATCGACGGATTTCTCCTCCCGGGACATGTGTCGGTCATCATAGGGAAAAAGGCCTATACCCCCGTGATGGAAGCACACCCCGTTCCCGGCGTGATCTGCGGATTCGAGCCGACGGACATCCTCCAGGGGATCCTCATGCTGGTGCGCCAAGCGGAATCCGGTGCGGCGACGCTTCAAAACGCCTATTCCCGGGTGGTCAACGAAGACGGAAACCCGAAGGCCATGGGAATCCTTCACCGTGTTTTCGAGCCCGAGGACGCTGCCTGGCGCGGCCTCGGCGTCATCCCGAAAAGCGGACTGAAAATCCGGGAAGCCTTTTCCCGTTTCGATGCCCGGAAAGCGATCCCCGTGACGGTTCCCGAATCCCCGCCTCCCAGGGGATGCGCCTGCGGCCAGGTCTTGACCGGCGTGCTGTCGCCGCCCCAGTGCGCGTTATTCCGGAAAAGATGCACCCCGGAGGACCCCGTCGGGCCCTGCATGGTCTCCAGCGAAGGAACCTGTGCGGCCTATTTTCGATACCATATGGATTGATTAGTGCTATGGAAACCCCCGTTTCATTTGTTTCGGCCGGATATACTCTGGAGGGCCTGCTGCAAAAACGCCCCGGGTCACGCGGCGTTGTTCTCACCCATCCTCACCCCTTGTACGGGGGCGACATGCGTAATTCCGTGGTGGATGCGGTGCGGCGGGCGTATACAGAATGCGGATTTTCCACCCTGCGCTTCAACTTCAGGGGTGTGGGCAAAAGCCGGGGCCGCTACGACGAAGGGAGCGGCGAACAGGACGATGTGGCCGCCGCCGTTTCGTTTTTAAAGGATTCGGAGATCGATACGGTTCATCTGTGCGGATACTCTTTCGGGGCGTGGGTCAATGCCCGGGCGGTGATGAAAGGGCTTATCATCGATACGATGAACATGATCGCCCCGCCGGCGGCCTTCATGGATTTTAAAGGGATCACCGGTCTTGAAACCCTTCAACGGGTCGTGGTGGGAGACCGGGACGACATCGCCCCCGTGGACCGCATCCGCCGAATGCTTCCTTCATGGAATCCGGATGCCGATCTCCACATCATTCCCGGCGCCGATCATTTTTTTTCCGGGCGCCTGGCGGCGCTGGAGGCGGCTTTTCGAAAGTGCCTGGCCGTCCTTTCCCCGCCCGGTTCCGATTAAGAAGTATCACCGGATAAAAGCACAGGGAGCGACTTCTGGCATTCGGGGGTCGCTTCCCGAGCATGCTTCTTCAGACGGAGTATGAGCCCGATGGAAAAAGACACGAACCGGGTGCAGCTGGACGCCACCGTTGCCGGTCCGCTGTTCATGCTCTCGGCCGCACTGCTTTTCACGCTGCTCAATGTCATGATCAAACAGCTGGGGCCGCAGTACAGGATCTGGGACATCGGCTTCTACCGCTTTTTCGGCGGGATCCTGGTGCTCCTGGCCCTTTTCGGACGCCATCGCAATCCCTACCGGGGGAACAACATCCGCCTGCTCGTCATCCGGGGATGCACCGGGTCGGCGGCTTTCGTCAGCCTGGTAACGGCCATTCGGCTGCTGCCGGTCTCCACGGCCCTGGTCATCTTTTACTCTTTTCCGGTCTTTTCGGCGCTTTTTTCCTACCTGATCTACGGCGAGCGCATCGGGAAAAACGAGATCGCCTGCATCGCCGCGGTGCTTTTGGGGGTGGCGATTCTCTTCGATTTTCAATTGGCCGGAGGGATGCTGGGCCAGTTGACGGCGCTGGTCGCCTCCGTGTTCGCCGGACTCACCGTGACCCTGATCCGCACCCTGCGCGCAAACAACGGTCCGGTCATCATCTATCTGTATTTTTGTACCATGGGTACCCTGGCCACCCTGCCCATGTATCTGCGGCAGCCGGTTTTGCCGGCGACCCCCGTGGAAGGGGCGATGGTCCTTTGCATCATCTTCAGTTCGGTGCTCGCCCAACTTCTGATGAACCAGGGATTTTTCTACTGCCGCGGTTGGGAAGGTGGGGTGTTCATGTCCAGTGAGGTGGTCTTTACCGCCGTGGTGGGGATCGTTTTCCTCGGGGATCCGGCCACCTGGCGCTTCTGGATGGGCGGGGCGATGATCCTGGCGAGCAGCGTGGCACTGAATCGACTCAGGGCCCACACCGTTGTCGTCGTACCGGTCAGCGCGCCGACGGCACCGCCGAACCCGTGAGAGGGACCTTAAACCACCGATTTCCTGACCTTTGCCGGGTGTCTCGGTGGAGAGGAATATCGGTTGGCGGGGGATCCGGTTCAGGTCATGGAATTCACCGCGTTTACCGCCGAACCGCTCACTTCAGAATCACGGACATGAGATCGACGGCGTCGTTGAAATAGCGCATGTCCGCCAGCCGGCGCCCGGCCATGCCGGTGTAGAGATTCGTCCCTTTCAACGCGGCGGTGCCCTGGTCTAAAGCCCTTCGCTGAAGCGCATCGTCGAGGACGGCGAAGGCCTTTTGTACGGAAGCCAACGCGTCTTCTTGGAGGCGCTCCACCGGAACATCTCGTTTGTCCCCCGTCACGGGATGCCGGTAGGAAATGGGTCGGGGGAAAAGGGTTTTCGGTCCCGGTATCCGAGCCGGATAAAAGTTTGAAAGCACGGCCTCCAGGCGGACACCGGGCAACCGGTTTAATACGTGCAACCCCTTTTTTAAAAAGGCGTGGCGGAAAAGGGATTGGAGTACGGCATGCAATTGCACGGTCTTTTGGATCAAAGCGGTTTCTTCGGGGGTGACGGCGGAAAACAATGTGGACATCATCTTCATGAAGGCATGCCGGGGGATTTCGATCTTTTTGAGAAAGCGTGAAAAGGTGGATGTTTTTATCGAGAAAAAGCGGCTTCCGGCAAAAAACAGATCCAGGTACGTTTCGAAGAGATGATGCCGGATCTGGGCCCTTTGCCGCATTTTTTTATCCGGGGCGTTGGGGTTGCCGCTGAAATGAATCACCATGGGATGGAACGCGGCATCCACAAAGACATGGGTCGTCATTCCGGCCAGAAGGGCGATGCTTCCGTCCCTGGAATCCGATGACGGATTTTCCAGTACGGGCACCAGGGCGGCAAAAGGGTTTTGCCCGGTGTCATGGATTTTCTCGGATTGATTTCGAATCCATGCCGCCCCCATGCCCCATTGCATATAAAAGGGGGAATCGAGGATCACGGCGCCGACAAGGTACAGGTTTTCGTGGGTTTCAAGGAGAGACCGCAAAGGAGATGCTGCCCCCAATTGTCGGAACGCCGTGTTCGCCAGTGTCCAGTGGGTGATCTCTTTGGGCAAGGACCGTCCTCCTTTATGGGCCGGTTTCGGAACTATAGGCTTTTTCCCGGAGGGACAAAGGGCTCCGGGGCTTTCTCCTTGAGCTGCACCGTAATGATCCCGGCCGCCACCAGGACCAGGGCCAGAAGGATCTTTAGGGTGATGGGTTCGTCTAAAAGGAGTCCCGCCAACAACACTCCGGCCACGGGAATCAAAAAAATAAACGAATGAACGGAAACGGCGCCGTAGCGTCTTAAAAGATGGATCCAGGCCACAAATCCGAATGCCGTACACACCAGGCTCTGGTAGGTCATGGCGGAGAGGATGCGAAGGTTGAGGCGCATCGTCATGGCGGGGTCCCAAAGCCAGGCTTGGGCCACAAAGAACGGCACCGAAAGCGCCATGGGAAAAAGGACCAGTTCATACGGTTCGAATTCGGAAACGATGCGTTTGGCATAAACCCCGTTTAAGGCCCAACAAAACGCCGAGGAAAGCATCATCAAATCCCCGGTTCGGAATCCGACGGCGATCGTCTTGCTTTCCAGAAAAACGAACGCCACCCCTGAAAAACCCAGAAGGATTCCAAGGATGTTTTTTACCGTGATCCGATCCCTGGGAATCCAATAATGGGCCAGAATCAACACGAAGAACGGCTGAAAATTGGCCAGAAGGGCGCCCCGGGAGGCATAGGTCCTGCTGATGCCCAAATAAAACAAGGATTCCTGGGCCGTAAAGATGAGGGAAAGCAGAAAAAAACGGAAAAGGCGTTTTTTCCCGGAGGAAACCCTTTGTTTGCTCGCTTTGGCCCAGAGCCACAGGGCACAAGCGGCGAGACTGAACCGGATGGCGGCGGCGGTAAAGGGACCCATCTCTCCCACACTGATCTTGATGGCCACGGCGTTGGCACCGAAAAGGACGCAAATACACGCCGTGTAAAATGCGGCGACGGGATCCAGTTTCCGGCCGGAGATATTCATGGGTGTCATTGTTGATGGAATCGTAAAAAGGCCGATTTTGTTCGCACCGCAACCCTTTTCGGGAGATCCAAAGGGTTTCGCTAAATCTCAAGAACTCGGCATCCCGCCTTCGGCGGGACCTCAAACAGCTTGAGATTTTTAACGCTCAACCCTTTGTCTCTCTTTTTCCGAAAAGGCTTGAATGGCGCTCACAAAAGCCTTTTTCCAATCTTGTCATTGTTGCATCCGATCCAAGGCAAAGTTCTGTTCCCGATGTTTACCCGGCAGTCTTTTTTCTTATCCACCCCATATGTAAAATTCAAGGCATTTGCCATCCCTTTTGATTTGACAACGGCGGCCGAATCCCTTTACAAATTTTTGAAGGGATTCCGGTCATCTGGGGGGCGGGAAACTGCATGTGGGCTTTTTACGAAACCATCAATAAAAGCAGGGAAAGAGGAAACAGGATGTCGACGAGAATAAAAGTGGCGTTTATCGGGATGGGGACCATGGGGGCGCCCATGGCGGAGAACATTTTAAAGGCGGGGTTTCCCCTGACGGTGCACAATCGGACCCGGGCAAAAGAGGAAGCGCTGGTCAATGCCGGGGCGCTTCCGGCCGGCTCCCCGTCGGCGGCGGCCGCCGAAGCCGATGTGGTGGTGACCTGTCTGAGCGACACGCCGGATGTGGAGGCGGTGATATTGGGGGAAAAGGGGGTCATCCACGGGGCGGCCGAAGGCACGATCGTGGTGGATATGTCCACCATCTCCCCTTCGGCCACCCGTCGCATCGGAAAGGCCCTTTTGGAAAAGGGGATCCGGATGGTGGATGCGCCGGTATCCGGCGGCTCCGAAGGCGCCCGGAAGGGGACCCTGTCCATCATGGCCGGCGGAGAAGCATCCGATTTCGAGGCGGTCCTGCCGGTCCTGGAGGCCATGGGTAAAACCATCAATCACATCGGTCCGTTGGGCTCCGGACAGATGACCAAAGCCGTCAACCAGGTGATTATTGCGGGGACGTACCTGGGGGTTGCGGAAGGAATCGCGCTGGGTCTCCGGGCCGGCCTGAATATGGAAAAAGTGCTCCGGGCCGTGGGCGGGGGTGCTGCCGCTTCCTGGGTTTTGGCCAACCGGGCAAAAAACATGATCGAGAACACCTATCCATTGGGTTTTCGGGTCCGGCTTCATCGAAAAGACTTAAACATCGCCTTGGAGACGGCCCGGGAAATCGGTGCGGCCTTGCCGGTGAGTGCCTTTGCGGAGCAACTGGAGACGAGTCTTGTGACCCGGGGATGGGGGGATGAAGACCTCTCCGCACTGGCCCGGATCATCCGGGAACAATCGGGACTGGAATAAAACACCCGACCGAATCATCGGGCACCCGGCCTTTTTTCCGAAACAACCGAATCTTCACAAGATCGTAAAAAGGCTTTTGTGAGCGCCGTTCAAGCCTTTTCGAAAAAAGAGAGACAAAGGGTTGAGCGTTAAAAATCTCAAGCTGTTTGAGACACTTGTGTCGAGTTCTTGAGATTTAGCGAAACCCTTTGGATCGCCCGAAAAGGGTTGTGGCGTGAACAAAATCGGCCTTTTTACGATTTCATCAATCTTAATGGCTTCATAAAAAGTTCATCTGCGGCGTTGCGCTGCATTCTTTGTCATTGCGGCGTACCCGTAAGTACGCCTCATTACTCAGAATTTGCGCGCCTTGCATCTGGAACTTTTTACTTTGTCATCCCAATTTTGACTCCGGCAAGGAAATCAAGGACAAAACGGATATGCCGCTGCATGGCCGTAAAGGCCGCGTCCGGATCGTGGCTCCGGACGGCGGAAAGAATGGCGGAATGCTGTTCAAGGATTTTTTCGATATTGCCGGGCTTTTCATAAAGCTGGGCGAGGTTTTCCCGGATGCCGTAAAAGAGGAAATCGTAGAATTTTTTCATAATATGAACCTGGAGCGGATTTTTCATGGCATAGGAGATGGCCATGTGAAAAGAGACATCCGCTTCGGTCCCCAGCCGGCCGGAGGCCACTTCTTCTTTCATTTCCTCGATGCTTTTTTCAAGAAACCGGATGTCTTCCTCGGTGGCTCTTCGCGCCGCACAGGCCGCCGCATTACACTCCAGTCCCATGCGGACCTCCAGGAGGTCTTCCAGGGACGCGTCCTGGGCCTCCATGGCTTCAGCCAAAAGATTGGTGGCATCCGAAGGGATGCGCACAAAGGTCCCTTGCCCCTGGCGCTGTTCCAAAAAGCCCATGGCCACCATTTTGCTGATGGCGTCCCGAACCGAGGTGCGGCTCACATTGAGGGCGTCGGCCAGGTCCCGCTCGGGGGGGATCTGCTGCCCCGGCTTGAATTCTCCCCGGAGCACCAGTTCCCGGAGCTGGTCAAACACTTGATCCGAGATCCGCTTGGGCTTGATGGGCTTCAACGGCGGCATCATGACAACCTCTTGATTTGTGAAAATATTTCAATGGGATGGCACACGGAAAGACGGTCGTTTTTGCGGGAAAGCATATCCGAAAGCTGCATCATGCACGCCGGGCACCCCGTCGCCGCCACGGAGGCGCCGGTGTCCACGATGCGGTCCCGCTTCAGTGTGCCGATCTGGGTGGAAATTTCATAGTATTGCAGATTAAACGCCCCTCCCATGCCGCAACACGCATCCGCTTCGGCCATTTCCACCAGGCGGTATTCGGGATTGGCCTGAATCAGGCGCCGGGGTTCCCGGAAAACCCCCAGGGATTTTTTAAGGTGACAGGGGTCGTGATAGGTGACGGCGGAAGCCCCCTCCTGATGATCCGCCGGCGCCGGGTTGAAACGGGAAACGATAAATGCGCTGATATCCTCGGTCTTTTCGCTGAGGCGCCGGACGCGGTCTTGAAGTGCTGCGGACTGATCCTGCACCATGACAGGCCAGATTTTTTTAATGGTGGCGGTACAGGTGGCGCAGGCGGTCACCAGCACATCGAAGGAACCGACCTCGAACAGGTTGAGGTTATGGTGCAGAAGGCGCAAAAAGGTCTTCCGGTCTCCGGAGGAAAGGGCCGGAATGCCGCAACAGCCCTGATGCTTAGGTAAAAAGACGCCCACGTCGTATCGTTCCATAACACGAAGACTCGCCCGGGCCACCCGGGGGAAAACCTTGTCGATGAGGCATCCCACGAAGAACCCCACCCGAAGGCCGCTTTTTCCGACGGGCGTGTCCATTTCCGGTGTTTCCTGGTGGAAGGCTTCAGGGGCCAGGGGATGAAAATGGCGGTCTTTCAGTAAAGGGGAGGCGATGCGGGCGCAGGAAGTCCCGATGATCTCGTTGGCCGGTTTCGTGAAGATCCGTTGAAACCGGCCGGCCCATTCCATTGCCCGGTCGAAAACCTCGGGTCGGGAAAGAAGCCCCCTGAGAACCACCCGCTTGGCCGGGGAGAGCCCCATGAAGCCCGTCAGGATCGCCCGGGCCTTGAGAAAGATGTCGAGGACCTTGACTCCGCTGGGGCAATTGGCGGCGCAGCTCCCGCACAGCAGGCAACGGTTGAGCCGTTCGTGGACCCCCTCGGGATTTTCAAACAGCGCCTCCATGAGCCCGTCGAGGAGGGCGAGCTTGCCGCGCGCCACGTCCGCTTCCCGGCCGGTCCGGGAAAAGACCGGGCAGACCGCCTGGCACATGCCGCAGCGCATGCACACCACGAGTTGGTCTTCGAGTTCCCGCATGAGGCGGGCGATGGCGTTGATGTCGGACATGGGTTTTCCGGTCACCCGATGATTTTTCCCGGGTTCAAGATATGATTCGGATCCAGGGCGGCCTTGATGCGCCTGGAATAGAGAATGGTTCCGGGACTCGTCTCTTTTTCCAGGTACCTGGATTTGGCAATCCCGGTGCCGTGTTCTCCGGAAAGGGTGCCACCCAGGGCCAGGGCCCGATCGAAGATGGCGTCGATGGCCTTTTCCACCCGGGTCCATTCCTCGGTGTTGCGGCGGTCGGTCAGGATCGTGGGGTGCAGGTTCCCGTCCCCGGCATGACCGAATGTGCCGATGGCCAGTCCATGGGCGGCGCTGATCTCCTGGATGGCCCGGACCATGTCCGGAATCCGGCTCCGGGGAACCGTGGCATCTTCCAGAATCAAGGTGGGTTTCAATTTGGCCAGCGCCGACAGGGCGCTTCTTCTGGCGCTCCACACCTTGTCCCGCTCCGCGGGGTCTTTGGCCACCCGAACGGTGGATGCCCCCAGATTCCGGCATAGGGACGCCACTTTGTCCGCGTCTTCTTCCACCTGGACCCGGTGGCCGTCGAGTTCGATCAGGAGCAGGGCGGCGGCCTCCACCGGAAGCCCTGCACGGCTGTAGTCTTCCACGGCCCGGATGGTGAAATTGTCCAGAAATTCCAGGGTGGCCGGGATGATCCGCTCGGCGATGACGGCCGCCACCGTTTCCGAAGCCTGGTGGATGTCATCGAAGACCGCCATCAAGGCCTTTTGATGGGCCGGCAGGGGGATCAGCTTCAAGATGATCTCGTCGAAGATCCCCAGGGTCCCTTCGGAGCCCACCAGCAATCCGGTGAGATTGTACCCGGTGGCGCATTTGACGGTTCTTGAACCGGTTTTGACGGGTTGACCGTTGACATCGAAAAACTGAATCCCCATCACGTAGTCCCGGGTCACGCCGTACTTGAGCCCCCTCAATCCCCCGGCGTTTTCCGAAACGTTTCCCCCCAGGGTGGAAACGGACTGGCTTCCGGGGTCCGGCGGGTAGAATAGCCCTTTTTTTTCCACCGCCGCCGCCAGCGTCGCTGTGACGACCCCGGGCTGCACCACGGCATACATGTCGGCTTCATTGATTTCCAGGATGCGGTTCAAGGCGTTGGTTAAGATCACGGCGCCGTTTGCCTTCGGGATGGTTCCCCCGCTTAAGTTGGTTCCGGCGCCGCGGACGGTTAACGGGATCCGGTTTTCATTGCACAGCCGCACGGCCTGACCCAGAGCCTTTCCAGAGGTGGGCCGGAGGACGATTTCCGGAACCACGGGATCGAGAACCGCCGCATCGTAGGCATAGGTGAACCGGTCGGCCGGATCCGTCAGAACATTTTCTTTTCCCAGGAAACCGCAAAATTCCGATATTAAGGTTGCGTCGAGCATCTCACCTGTCCGGTCATGGCAAAGTCACGGGATTCAAACAATTGGTATGACCAATGATTCATGTCTCTTCCGACACCCGTAATGACCCGGGGAGCCGAGAATTTTATAACAAATGGATCGGACTTGAACAAGGAGATTCTTTTTGAGCCTTGACAGGGCGCAAGCCATTGGTCCATAAATGGTATAACCAATCAACAAACCGCCGCTTTTCGGCCGGGGAGGCGTCACATGGCGAAAACACCGTCGAGATCCATGAAGGTCTATTTTTTCGGCACATGCCTGGTGGATTCGATCTTTCCCGAGGCGGGGGTCGCCGCCATCCGGCTTTTGAAGCGGGAAGGCGTGGAGGTGGTTTTTCCGAAAGCCCAGTCCTGTTGCGGTCAGCCCGCTTTTAACGCGGGGTTTTTCGACGAGGCCAGGACGGTGGCGAAAAAACAGCTTCGCCTGTTTTCAGGGCCGTATCCCATCGTGGTCCCTTCCGGAAGCTGCGCCGGGATGATGAAGCACCACTATCCCACGCTTTTTTCCAAGACCCCGGAACTTCAGGACGCCCGCCGTTTTTCCCACAGAGTATATGAACTGTCCGAGTTTTTGGTCCGGGTGCTGGATATTCGGCTCAAGGACCAGGGACCGCCCATGAAGGTGACCTGGCACAGCTCCTGTCACGCCCTCCGGGAAATGGGCGTCATCGAAGATTCCAAATCCCTGATCCGACAACTTCAGGATGTAACCCTCGTGGAGCTTGAACGGGAGGCGGAATGCTGCGGATTCGGCGGGACCTTTGCGATAAAGCAGCCGGCGGTGTCCGCGGCCATGGTCAAGGATAAAATCGAGGACATCGCCCGCACCGGCGCGTCCACGGTCCTTTCCGGGGACTGTGGCTGCCTGCTCAATATCAACGGCGCCCTGGCGTATCAGAAAACCCCTGTGGCCGGCGTGCATCTGGCCCAATTTTTGTGGGAGAGAACCCGTGGAAACCGCGCCTTCCTTTGATTTCAAAAAAAACATCGAAAAAGCCCTTTCCGATGCACAGCTTCGGAAGAACCTCCGATCCGCCATGGATATCCTGGTGGCCAAACGCAAAACGGTCTTTCCGGACGCGGATATGTTGGAACGGCTCCGGACAAAAGGCAACGCCCTCAAACGAAACGCCCTGATCCAATTGCCCCGGCTCCTCGAACGGCTCGAGGCCAACTGTACGAAAAACGGAATTCAGGTCCATTGGGCCGAAACCGCCCCGGAGGCCAACGGAATCGTGCTGGAAATTCTTCGGCGGCATGATGCCGCCGAGGTGGTGAAAGGCAAGTCCATGGTTTCCGAGGAAATGCACCTGAATCATTTCCTGGCTGAAAACGGGATCGACGCCCTGGAGACCGATCTGGGGGAGTTCATTATCCAGCTCAACCATGAGACGCCGTCCCACATCATCGTTCCGGCCATTCACAAAAACCGGGACGAGGTGGCGCGGATTTTTTGTGAAAAAATTCCGGACACGCCTTACACCGAAAACGTGGAAGCACTCACCGCCATCGCGAGGAAAACGCTTCGAGCGCGATTCGCCCGGGCCAAGGCGGGAATTTCGGGGGTGAACATGGCGGTGGCCGAAACCGGCACCCTGGTGCTGGTGGAAAACGAGGGCAACGGCCGCATGTGCACCACTGTCCCGGAGGTCCACATCGCCGTCATGGGAATCGAAAAGGTGGTGGAGCGGCTTTCGGATGTGCCGCCGCTCCTTCGGTTGCTCACCGGTTCGGCCACGGGCCAGGTCATCACCACCTATGTGAACATGATCACCTCCCCGCGGAAGCCCGGAGAGAAAGACGGTCCGAAGGAGGTCCATCTTGTTTTACTCGACAACGGCCGGTCCCGCATCCTGGCTGACCCGGCGTTCCGGGAGACCCTGCTGTGCATCCGGTGCGGGACCTGCCTGAATCACTGCCCCGTCTATGTCCGCATCGGAGGGCATGCATACGGGCATGTCTATCCCGGCCCCATCGGAAAACTTCTCACTCCGATGATGGAAGGGCTTTCCCGCGCCGGAGAACTCCCCGCGGCCTCCAGCCTCTGCGGGGCCTGCGAAGCGGTCTGTCCGGTCAAGATTCCCATTGCAAGCCTTTTGCGCCGCCTGCGCCATGAAAACGTCCGGGAAAACCCGAACAGCGTCGTGGAGGGAAGCGGGGTTGGAAAAAACTTGGCCGAAACCCTGGTCTGGAAGGGCTGGGTCCTGGCCAATCTTCAGCCGGCATTGAATCGATTGGGCGTTAAAGGGGTGTCCTGGATGGGGGATCGCCTCCCCCGGATCGGCCCCCTCAAGGAGTGGACCTCCGTAAGGACGGCGCCCCGGTTTGCCGGAAAAACCCTTCACGAACGAATCAAAGAAGATGAAATCGTAAAAAGTCGAAATTGGGATGGCAAAGTAAAAAGTTCCAGATGCAAGGCGCGCAAATTCTGAGAAATGAGGCGTACTTACAGGTACGCCGCAATGACGAAGAATGCCGCGCAACGCCGCAGATGGACTTTTTACGAAGCCATCAAACAAGAAGGTCCCGCCGATGAATGACACCGCCCGAGAACGGATTTTGTCCCGGCTTGATGCCGCCGGACTGGCAAAGGAACGCCCCGGGGCCGTGGAATCGCCCGCGCCGGAGACGTGGCGCCGGGAGGAAAAAATCCGGCGCCTTCAAAGCCAAATGGAAGCCATGCGGACCGAAGTCCATGTGGTGGAGGCGGACCGGTGGATCGACCGGCTCAAGGCCATTGTCCGGAAACGGGAGTGGAAAGAAATCGTCTGCGGCGCCGGATCCGTTATTGCCACTGAGCTGCAATCGGCATGGGAAGGGGGGGGCGATGGATTACCGAAACAGGTGTTTTACGAAGAGCGTATCGAATCCTTCAAGGAGTACCTTTTTACCGTCGACGCCGGGGTGACGTCCACCGTCGGTGCCGTGGCCGACACCGGGGCCGTGATCCTGTGGCCCACCCCCGCCGAGCCGCGGACCCTCTCACTGGTTCCGCCGGTGCACATTGCGTTGGTGGATGCCGATCAAATTTTCGTTTCTTTGGATGAGGCCATGCAGGCCCAAGGATGGAAGGACCGGATGCCCGCCAATGCGCTGCTCATTTCCGGGCCTTCCAAGACCGCCGACATCGAGTTCACCCTGGTTTTCGGCGTTCACGGTCCCAAGGAGATGATCGTTTTGATTAAAACCTAAAAAGGACCTCGGGCTTCCACCTCGGTCGTACAATGGAGGAACATATTTCCCCCCTTGGGTATCAATCGGGCAGGGTCAAGCACGGATTCAAAAAATCTTCCCTGGATTCATCAACCCTTTCGGATCAAGGAGCCCCTTGATCTGTTTCATGACGGCGTAGCTTTCCCCGTGCTCCAGCGCCATGAACTGGCGCTTGCCGATTCCCACGCCGTGCTCACCGGTGCAGGTGCCACCGAGCCGGATGGCCTGCGTCACGATCTCCCGGTTGACTTCTTCGAGCATCCCCCATTCCCGGGGGTTTTTCAAGTCCCCCACAAGAACCACATGCAGGTTTCCGTCCCCGGCATGACCGAAGACATAGCCGATAGCTCCTTTTCGATCCAAAATCTCATGGGAAAAAAGGATCATCTCGGGGTATCGGGAGATGGGAACCGCGGCATCCACAATGAGCGTTTCCTTTCCGGGATGCGCCCGATGGATCGTCTCCCAGCCCTCGTGCCGGGCTCTCCAAAGCTCCTTCCGCTTTCCCTCCTCCATGGCGTACCGGAAATCCGTGGCCCCGCAGGTTTCCAAAAGCTCCCTGGCGACATCCACAGCTTCGTTCAACGCAGCCTTGCTGATACCGTGAAACTCGCAAAAAAGAGAGGGGCATTCGGGAAGCCCGAGTCCTTTTTCCCGGTTCATGAGGCTGATGAGGCCGGGCGTCAACAGTTCCAAAGCAGCGGGCTCCAGGCCGGAACCGATCATTACGGCGACCGCTTCCGAAGCATCCTGCAGATTGTCGAACGTCACCGTAACGGCAAGATTGTGTTCCGGAATTCCGGCAAGCCGCAATGTGGCCTCCGTTACTATCCCCAGCGTCCCTTCGGATCCGACGAAAAGACGCGTCAGGTCGAACCCGGAAGAGGATTTGCGGGCGCGGCAGCCGGTATGGATCACTTTTCCCTGGGGTAGGACAACGGTTAGGCGCATCACATAGTCTTTGGTGGCACCGTATTTGACGGTCTGGACACCGGAGGCATTGTTGGCGATCATGCCGCCGATAGTGGCGTCGGCTCCGGGGTCCGGTGGGAAGAAAAGGCCGAATCTCCCGGTCTGGCGATTCAGTCCCTTTCGCAGGACCCCCGGTTGCACATCCGCCTGCAGGTCTTTCGGCCGGATGTCAAGAATTTTGTCCATCCGGGTGAGATCCATCACCAGGCCGCCCCTGGTCGGGACAGGATTCCCTTCCGTGCTGGTCCCTGCACCCCATGGAGTAACGGAAATTTCTTCAGAATAAGTCCACGCCAGGATTTGGGAGACTTCCTCCGTAGTGACGGGCCAGATGATCCCGGCGGGAAGGACCCCGACGTGCGCGGAAATATCCCGGACGTGCAACTCCCGATGGGACTGTCCCGTCGAAAACCGCTCCGTTTCCACAAAACCCGAAAGGATCCGGGTCTGATCGCCGGTAAATTCTTTCATGAAATCATCTTCCCTTGCAAACCTTAGAGAATCTGAACTCCTGTCCGAACGCCTCAAGGATAACGCCATCACGCATCATCAGTCGATGAGATTGGGCAGGTAGAGTACCCAATCGGGCATTAAGATGCAAATCGTCATTCCGATTAACATCAGAATCAAGAATGGAACGATTCCTCGATACACATCCATGGTCGTCACCCCTTCCGGAGCAACGCCTTTGAGATAGAACAGGGCATATCCGAAAGGCGGTGAGAGGAACGAATTCTGCAGGTTGACGCTGACCAGAATTGTGAACCACAAGGGGTCGAATCCGAGCTTGGTGATGATGGGAAGGAAGATGGGGAAGGTAATAAAAACAATCCCGATCCAGTCGATAAGCGCCCCTAAAATGAAAACAATAAACATCATGATGGCCAAAATGAGCCATTTGTTTCCCATACCCAGATTAAATATCAGATCGGTGAGGACCTGGCCCCCGCCGATGCCCATGAAAACACCGGTAAAACAGGAGGCTCCAATCAAAATGATCATGACCATCGAAACGGTCCGCCCGGTGGAGAGCACCACTTCTTTGAGCATTTTCCAGCTGAACCGCCCGTAGGCAATGGTCATAATCAAGGCCAGGAAGGCGCCGACCCCGGAAGCTTCCGTGGGTGTTGCGATTCCGGAAAAGATGACGCCTAAAACGCCGATGATCAGGAGTGCGGGAGGCACGAGGTTCACCATTGCCATGGAGATTCTCTTCTTGACCGGCACCGCCGCTCTTTCCTCAAGGGAGAGAGGAGGACCCGCCGCCGGGTTCAGCCAACACTTAATGGCGATATAACCAATATACAGGGTCGCAAGCAGAACCCCCGGGAAAACGCCGCCCAAAAACAGTTTTCCGACGGACAACCCGGTCTGATCTCCCATTAAAACGAGCATGATACTGGGCGGAATCAGAATCCCCAGTGTGCCGCTGGCGCAAATCGTTCCAGCGGTTAAACTCTTTTCATAACCGTATTTGAGCATGATCGGCATGGCCAGAAGCGCCATGGTCACCACCGAGGCGCCGATAACACCGGTGCAGGCGGCAAAAATTGTGCTCACCACGACCACCGCCATAGCGACCCCTCCCCGGACCGGACCCATAAGGTAGCGCAGTGACAAAAAGAGCTTATCCGCCACCCCGGAGTGTTGAAGGAGATTGGCCATGAAAATAAACAAAGGGATGGCCACCAATATGAAGTTATCCATGATGCCGACGATGCGATTGGAAAAAGTAAAAAATGCCAGGGGTCCCCAACTGATATAACCGAATAATACAGCCAATCCGCCCAAAATAAACGCCAACGGGTGTCCCATGAAAAGGCCGAGGATCAACCCGGCAAACATCAAAAATGTGATCCACCCCGGACTGAGATCTAGCATTCGAACTCCTTTCCTTTAACCAAAAAATAAATGCGTCGGTAGAAAATGGAGAACCCCTGTATGAGGAGTAGACCCGCTGTCAAGGGTGTTACGGTTTTTAATGCGGGCATGATGATGGGGAGTCGGGCGGTCAATGTGGTTTCACCCGTTGCCCACGAAGCGGCGGCAAGGGATGCCCCCACCTGCAGCAGGACGATTAAGAAAGGAAAGAAAAAAAGAGTGTAAGAAATCAGATCGAAAATCGCCTGGGTCTTGGGATTCAAATTTTGGTAAAGGATATCAATAGAGACATGCCCTTTTTTCAGAAGGGCATAGGGGGCCAACAGCATGAAGTGAGCGGCGTAGAAAAAGGTGATGATTTCATAGGTCCAAACATGCGGCTGATGGAATAACCTCCGGGTCACCACCTCAAACACCACGATTCCCGTCACGATGCACAGGGACCACATGACAATCTTGGCGACCCCCTCGCTGATTCCGTCGATGAATTTAATTATGCCTCGCAAGGATGATTCCCTCCTTAGAAAAGTGATCCCCGGCCTTCCTTTTCAGAAGGCCGGGGAAGTCGTGGTCAGACTAGTCCAGTTTCGGGTAGACAGTGGGATTCCGTCCGAAAGACCATTCCCCCTGCCAATCCCGAACCGCTTCATAGCCTTTCATATAGGCCATCATCGACTGCGCAATCTTCTTGTAATCCGGGTTTTTGGCTGCTTCCATTTCCATGAATTGAATTGCCAGTTTTTCAAGTTTGGCGAGATCCTCCGCCGAAAGCTTTGTAATGGTGGTCCCTTTGTTGATGAACGCTTTGGTGGCGGCAATATCCGTCCAGTTCCCATAGGCGTTCCCCCATAATACAGTGGCTTTCCCGGCTTCTTCCATGATGGCTTTTAAATCATCCGGAAGCTTTTTCCAAGCATCCAGGTTGATCATGAGGCCGAGCATGGACGAGGGTTGAAACCAGCAGGGGACGTTCCAGTACTTGGTTACTTCCTGGAATTTCAGACCCCAGTCGGCCGAAACGTTCGAAAATTCCGCACCGTCGATGGTTCCGAGCTTGAGGGCCATGTAAATTTCGCCACCGGGAAGCTTCACCGCGTTGGCGCCGATCTGTTGCAGAATCCACATGGTTTGGGCAAGGGGGGTTCGCAATTTCAGCCCTTTATAGTCGTCAAGGGATTTGATCGGCTTGTTGGTCCTAAACCCGGATTCCGAAGGGGTCATGCCGGTGGGAATATAGTAGAGGTTGTATTTGGCAAAAAGTTCCCGAATAAGTTCCAGCCCGCCTCCTTGGTAGACCCATGTGTAGTAATCCGCAGGCGTAAACCAGAAGTTGACGGAACCTAAAAGATCGAACGCCGTGTTTTTCCCTGACCAGTAGCTGGGCCAGTCGAATCCGCCTTCCAGGGCGCCTTTCGAGACCGCATCAAACAATTCAAACGCACCGACGATTTCTCCGGCGGGATGGTGGGTGATGCTCAAGCGCCCCCCGGCCATCTCATTAACGATTTTGATGAAATAGCGGTCCGTTTCAATCAGATTGATGGCCGGCGTCCATGTGCTTCCCGCTCTCCACCTGAATTTTTCCTGGGCAAAAGCGGTAGTGCTCAGGCACAAACTCAAAATGATTGTAATGATCCATACATGTTTGATCTTCATATCCCTTTTCTCCTTTCCGAATAGATTGTCTCCTAAAAAACCCCAAACGATTGATCCTCACCTCCTTTCCATTGCCCTCTCACGCAAATCTTTCCGCATGATCTTTCCGGTGGCGGTCATGGGCAACTCCTCGATAAACTCGATTTCCCTCGGATATTCATGGGCCGCCAGGCGGGTTTTAACGAATGTTTGGATTTCTGCCTTGAGTGCTTCGGAAGCCTGGAAGCCGGGGTTTAAAACCAGAAAGGCCTTCACGATTTGTCCCCGCACTTCATCCGGAATGCCGATGACTCCTGCCATGGATACGGCCGGGTGCTTGATGAGGCAGTCTTCGATTTCGGCCGGGCCGATTCGATATCCGGCGCTGGTGATGAGGTCGTCTTTTCGGCCCACATACCAGAAATATCCTTCGTCATCTTTTTTTGCCAGATCGCCAGTTAAAGACCAATTTCCGATAAATTTATCCCGCGTGGCTTTGGGATTTCCCCAATATTCCATAAACATCACCGGATTCGGCCAGTGGACGGCGACTTCCCCCACCTCGCCGGGTGGGAGAATTTCCCCGACCTCATTGAGAACCTCCACCACATGTCCGGGGATGGGTTTACCCATGGATCCGCGTTTTACCGGCAGGATTTCGGAACAATTCCCTAAAACCAGGTTTGCTTCGGTCTGGCCGTAGAATTCATTGATCGTCAAGCCGAAAGTCTCTTTTCCCCAGCTTAAGAGTTCCTCTCCAAGGGTTTCTCCGCCGCAGCCGATGGTGCGCATTTTGTAATCGTACCGGCCGCGGGGATTTGTCACCTGTCGCATCATCTTCAAGGCCGTGGGCGGCATGAAGGCATTGCGGATGCCGTAATTGGCGATCAGATAAAAAGCGTGCTCCGGATCAAACTTTTTGGCCCGATAAGACACCACCGGCACCCCGTGGTGCCAACTGGGAAGCAGCACATCGATGAGGCCGCCGATCCAAGCCCAATCAGCTGGAGTCCAATGGAAGTCGTCTTTTTTGGGAAAAAAATTGTGAAAAAATTCGACGCCGGGAACATGCCCCAATACGACCCGGTGGGCGTGCAGCGCTCCTTTTGGTGGGCCAGTGGTTCCCGAAGTATAAATAATCATGGCTGGGTCATCGGCCTGGGTTCGGACCGGTTTTAAAAAAGGGGATCCTTTTTTCAGTGCTTTCCAAAAATCCACGACACCCTCCGGCACCGGGCTTCCGGTGACGAACAGCCGGCGAAAATTCGGAAGGTGGTCCCGGATTTCCAATATCTTATTCATGTTAGCCGGGTCTGTAATGACAGCTTTTGCACCGCTGTTTTTCAGACGATATTCAAGCGCCTCGGGGCCGAAAAGGGTAAACAGAGGAATGGCAACAGCTCCCAATTTGTAAATCGCCAAATGGGACAGGGCTGTTTCCGGGCATTGTGGCAGAAGAATCCCGATTCTGTCCCCCGGCTGGATATCGAAAGCCTTTAAGGCATTGGCCAGGCGGTTGGAAAGCCCCTTGAGATCCCAGAAGGTGAATTTCTCCGTTGCCCCCTTTTCGTTCTCGTAAACAAGGGCCAGGCGGTACCTTTGGTTGGCCCATTTGTCGCAACAATCCACGCCGATGTTGTAAAAAGTCGGTATTTTCCATTGAAATGCATTATAGACCTCTTCATACGTTTTGCCGCGTTTGATCATCATGCCCCCTTAACCCCGAGCAAAGGTGAAGAAAAAAATGACGGCGGATTCTGACACCAGGCCCACAGAGATACAGAAGAATTCGTTTCTTAAGGTGGATGAAAAGAGATCGGAAAATACAGGCCCACCGCTCCGCAGATTATGGCAAAGGCCCTTTTGCTATCGAAATGGTAGCATTTGATTATCGAAGTCCTTTCACTCTGTCAATTTGATTTTCGTTTTTTTCGAAGTGTTGGATCCAGGAAGTTCAGTTTTAAAGTCAGTAGGTCAAAACCATGCCGCCGTCGAACAGGAGATCTCCGCCGATTAAGTATTTGGCGTGCCGCGAAAAACCGAAAACGAAAAGATTCCCCACTTCGATGGGAGACATCATTTCTTTGACTCGGGATCTCCCCATCATGATCTCTTCCACCACCGCTTCCGGAGGAATCCCCCGCTGTTCGGCCTGGTCCGGGATCTGGTTGAGGGCCAAGGGGGTTTTCACGAATCCCGTACTCACGGAAAAGGAGCGGATCTTTCCTTCCCCTTCCGCCGCGATGGACTGGGTGAGGGCTCGGAGTCCAAATTTGGTGATGTTATAGACCGGCTTTCTCACCGTACAGAGATGGGCATGTACGGAGGTCATATTTCCGATGACCCCCGTCGCATCCTTGCTTTTTTTCATGTAAGGGATACAGCGCTTGGAAAGATAAAAGGGTGCCCGAAGCATGATTCGTTGCATCAGATCGTATTTTTCCATGGGAAAATCTTCGATGGCATCGATATGCTGGATCCCGGCGATATTGACCAGAAATTTTATCGTTCCCAGCTTGGCCGATTCTTTAACGGCATGTTCGATATCGGCATCGCGGGTGAGATCGGTCTTGATGAATATCATCTGTCCGCCCATCTCCCGGGCCATCATTTGCGTCTTCCGGCCTTCATTTTCGTTGATATCCAGCCCCACCGTCATCAGTTTGTTTGCGGCACATGCGACGGCTGTAGCTCTTCCGATTCCGGTTCCCGCACCCGTAACAATGCATACGTTCTTTGCGTTAAAATTTGAGTCCTTCAAAATGAGGATGTCTTTTTTATCGATTCTGGGTTCGCGGATGTCCATCTCTGCGCTCTCCTTTGGTCAAATGGGGTTTTATTCGCACAGACCCACTCGATGAATATGCAACTATCGAACCATGAGACGAATCTGGGAATCGCCGGGATATAAAATATCCTTAAAAGAATGCCTCCACGCTCTTTTCCACCCGTTTCGGTATCGTTTCCTGGCCGACAAGGGCGAACAAGTTTCTCAAAAGTCGTATTAAATAAGATACATGTTGACTTTTTGATACTGTTTGGTTCACATTAAAAAGCCACGTGCACAGCGCGATCATATTGGTATGACCTTTCGTATATCAGGATGAACAGGCTGTCAAATAAAAATATGATCGACCACACAAAAAATTATATCTTATTGATATTTCGATAATAATAATTAGCGTTGGCCGTTTTAAACGGTTTAAGGTCAAGTTTTTTATGGTTATACCAATATGTTTTGTTACAGCATGGGATCCAATGGCGCACGAGGAGTGAAGATGACGCATGAGCATGAGGGGTATGGGGACAAAGGGGCGTTGCAGGCGCAACTCGACATGTACCATATGATTTTCGAAAGCATCTACAACGGATGCATGGTGACCGATGCACAAGGTTACGTCACCCACTTCAATGCGCCCTACGGGCAGTTCCTGGGCTTGGATCCGGCGGAACAGGTCGGCAGGCACTGTACCGAGGTCGTGGAAAACACCCGGATGCACATCGTGGCCCAGACCGGAAAAGCCGAAATCAACCATATTCAACGGATCAAGGGACAGAACATGGTGGTCCAGCGGATCCCCATTAAAAAAGACGGAAAGGTCATCGCCGTATTCGGCCAGGTCATGTTCAAGGATGTCCGGGACGTGGGAAAACTGGCGAAAAAGATTTCCCTTCTGGAGTCCAAGGTGAGGCATTACGAAGAGGAACTCATGACTCTGCGGCGCACGCGATACACCTTCGACAGCATCATCGGGAACAACAAAACCATGCGGTTGTTGAAAAAGGAGGCCCTCAAGGCCACCGCCAACCAATTTCCGGTGTTGATCACCGGAGAAAGCGGGACCGGAAAGGAGATCTTTGCCCAGGCCATTCATCACGGGAGCGCCCGGCGGCTTTATCCCTTTGTGCGCATCAACTGCTCCGCCATTCCCAAGGACCTTTTGGAATCGGAACTGTTCGGATACGAATCCGGGGCTTTTACGGGAGCGAAGGCCGGGGGTAAACCCGGCAAGATCGAACTCGCTCATCGGGGCACCCTGTTCTTGGACGAAATCGGGGATCTGCCCGTGGAGATGCAGCCCAAGCTCCTCCGGGTCTTGGAGGAAAAGGAGTTCGAACGGGTAGGAGGGACGAAAGTGATCCAAAGCGATTTCCGGCTCATTTCGGCCACCAACCAGAATCTCGAGATCCTTTTAGAGCAAAACCGGTTTCGAAAGGATCTGTTTTACCGGCTGAACGTCATCCCGCTGCACATCCCCCCCTTGCGGGAGCGTCGAAACGATATCCTGCTTTTGGTCCGCCACCTTCTGAAACAAATGGCCCGGGAGGCGGCCCTGCTGGACGTGAAGATGACCCCGGAAGCCCAGGAGGTGCTGATCCGTTATGCCTGGCCGGGAAACGTGCGGGAGCTTTTCAACGTTCTGGAGCGAACCTTGTCCACACTGGAAGGGGACGTGGTGCACATCGAGGACCTCCCCTTTTATCTGCATCGGGGGCATGTGGATGCGGAGAACAGTCCATCTGCATCCATCCGGGAAATCCGGTCCGGCGCGGAGCGGAAGGCCATCCTCGATGCCCTGAAACGGACCCGCCAGAACAAGGCGGCGGCAGCCCGGATCCTCGGGATCCACCGCACCCTTTTATATAAAAAGCTCAAACAATACGGGATAACGCCCTAGCCTGCCGGAAACCCAAAAGATGTATCTTTTTTGATACAGACGCCCATTACCACATAAGGGTGGCGATAGGGTGTTGATTCGGCCGATTCGAGGGCTCTTTTGGCTTCTTCCCGGCTTTCGTAGCTGTGGGTTAGCGGCCGGGATCCTTGTCCTTGGGATCGTCCGCGTCGTTTTTTGAAAGCCCTTGGAAAAGCGTGTGGAAAGGGTTCAGGGGCTGGGCGGTTTTTCCGAAGCCCATTTGCATCTCGAGCCATTTTTTGAATTGGTCGTCCAAAAGCTTTTTCTGTGAAAGATACACTTCCAGGGTGTGCTGCAGGTACTTTTCAAAAAATTCCACCAAGAGGGTGTCGCCGTACCGGATGACCAGGTGGAGAAGGGGCACGGGAAGGAGGGCGTTTTTATGGCGGGCTTCTTCCAAAACGATCTGGGTCAGGATGGCGGCAGTAACATCTTCACGGGTCTTGGCGTCGATCACCTCCACGCGTCGGCCGCTTTTGATGGCCTGGGCGACTTCGCTCAGGGTGACGTAGGCGCTTTTTTCCGGGTCATACAAGCGGCGATTGTTGGCGTATTTTTTGAGTTTCAACGTTTCCGGCATGGTCTGTCATCCGTGGAGGTTCTACGGCCGAAGCGCAGTAAGGTAAATATTGTTTTGCGATAAAAATATTTTGCTAATCATTTATTTTTATTCGTGTTGTTTTTTTAATAACTGTTTTTATTAATATTTTATTTTTTAATCGGTCCACATAAGATTCGCTCGGAAATATTGCAATGCAAGAATTAGTTCTTGACAAACCGAAAAGCCGCCGTATAATAAGAGGCAAAAAGGGGCAACCCTTTGCCCTTTTACAATCCATTAAAATTAAGGAGGAAGGTAACATGGATCAATTTCAAATTGCAAAACAAATGATCGAGTTTCAAAAAACCACCTTTGACAACACCTTCAATGCCATGGTGTTGCTCCAGGAGCAGACCGAGCGGATGGTCAACGCCCTCATGGAACAGGCCGCCTGGCTTCCCGAAGAAGGGAAAAAGGCCATCAACGATTGGGTGTCGGCCTATAAAAAGGGCCGGGAGGATTTCAAGAAATACGTGGACGAAAGCTTCAAGAAAGTAGAGACGTTCTTTGCCACGGCGGAAAAAGGATCCAAAACCAAGTAAGATAAAATGACAAAACGGCCGGTAAAACAATTCGAGGAGAAACGAAAAAGATGGATTACACGGAAATGACCAAAGAGTTCATCACATTCCAAAAAAATACGTTCAACAATGCCTTCAACATGATGGTGCGCTTTCAGGATCAGGCCGAAAAGGTGTCCGACCTGATGATGGAACAGGCCGCCTGGCTTCCTGGGGAAACCAGGGCCTGTATCGATGAATGGACCCTTACCCTTAAAGAAAGCCGAAGCGGATACAAAAGACTGGCCGACGATGCCTTCGCGCAGATGGAGGCCTTGTTTGTCCAGGCTTGAAATCAAGACGGCATGCTTTTTGCTATTATTGATCGCTTGTTCAGGGTAAAGCCCGGGACCGGAGGCCCTGTTCGGCCGGGGTTTCCGGTCCGGCCCCGGACGATCGAAACACCCATCGGTTTACAAGGAGACCTATGGAGTCCACCGAAACCATGAATGAGGTCCTCACCGAATCGGCCCGGACCGCGCTGAAGCACCTGGCCGTGATTCGGGATCTTTCCACGGCGGCGCTGAACGGATTGGCCGCCGCTTCCCGTTATGCCACCGATTTTTTCATCCCCGCCCTCATTTCCGGGGCCTACTTTGGCCGGGTCGAACGCACCCGGATACCGGAAATTCCACCGATTCAAAATTTCGCGGATTATCTGAAACTGTTGCATTTCAACATGGATTTGTTTTATCGGGGACTCTTAGGCGTGTTTGCGTCGATAAACCGTATTTTCGATGCCGAGGCGCCCTCGGGCGTTGAGGCCCTGGAAAAACTACTCAAGACATTGGATACGGGGGATCTTGCGCGGTTTGCCCGGCGGCAGGCGGAACTGGCGGTCCTTCTGGCCCACGGTTACCCGGAGGCCATTGAAGCCGTCGAGCCCGAGTTCGGGTTTCATTTTGAAAGGGGACAGCACCCGAAAGCGGCTGAGACGGATCGTTTTTTTCTCTACCAGGTCTCCCCTTCCGACCCGTCCGTATCCATTAGAGACGACGCCAAGCCGGTGCTGATCCTCCCGCCCTATGTGCTGGGCGCCAATATCCTGGCGTTTCTCCCCGGTGAACAGAAAAGCTATGCCCATGCCTTTGCGAATCACGGAATCCCCACGTACATCCGGATCCTGAAAGACATCGAAACCACCGAGGCCCTTCAGGTCATGACCGGAGAAAACGATGCCCTTGACACCCGATATTTCTGCGAGGTGATCCGCTCCCGCCACGGAAAACCCGTGACCCTGAACGGCTACTGCCAGGGCGGATTCTCTGCATTGTGCAATCTGTTATCGGGCGAACTCGACGGGCTCGTGGACGCCTTCATCACGTGTGTGGCCCCCATGGACGGCACCCGGAGCCGCGGATTGGCCGAGTTTTTAAAAGCGCTGCCGGCGCGGTTCAATGACCTGGAATACGGAAAAAAGATATTGAAAAACGGGAATACGGTGGCCGACGGCAAATTGATGGGATGGGTCTACAAGCTCAAAAGCCTCGACATGGAGTCTCCCGCGGCGGCCATGAACCGAGATTTTATGATGTTTGCCGGACAAAAAGGGGAATCCTTTACGGTGTCCAAGACCGCCGCCGCCCTCAATTTCTGGCTCAACCACGAGCGAAACGATCTTCCCATGGAAATCACCAAGATGAGCTTCGCCTCTTACAACACGCCCATCACCCCGGACGGCACCCTTCCGGTGAGGCTTTTCGGAAAACGGCTCAACCTCAAGCGCCTGGCCGAAAAAAAGATTCCCTGGCTGATCTGCTACGGGGAAAGCGACGACCTGGTGGAAAAAGAAACGGCCCTGGCCCCGTTGGACTACATCCACGCCGAAGTCACGCCCTTTCCAAAAGGGCACGTGGCCATCGCCACCTCCTGGTCCCACCCCGAATCCCCCTGTGCGCTGCATACCCGGTTCGGCGAGAAAAAGGCGAGGGGGCCGGTCTTGTTCCAGCTCGATTTGGATGCGGGGAAAGAAACCAAACGGACAACGAAAAAAACCGGCGGTAAGTGATTTCAATGGACAAGCATTTCCTGGAATTTTGGAAAACCACCTTTGCCGGCGCCGCCCGGGGGATCCAGCAGTTTGAAACCCTTGCCCAGTGGATGGATCAGGGCATGAAGGGGGTTCGGGAAATCACCGAACGGTTCCGCAAGGCCTACGGCCTGGATCGAATTCCCGACACAGCCTCCGGGGAAGGAAAAGCGCGCTGGGATCGGGCGGTTCAGGATTTCCAGGCCTCCTACCAGAAATGGGTGGACGGCATGGGCTTGGTTCCAAAGGAAAAATACACGGCACTGTTAAAAAAATGTGAAGCGCAGGAAAAGATCATCGCCGAACAAAAAGACGCATTGTCCCGCCTTCGTCTCCGGAAACAGATGGAAGAGGCGGACCGGGAGATGAAGGGATTCGTGCAGCTCATGGAAAATCAGGCCGCCCAGTTTCAAAAGACCGTGGAGGCGGTGGGGACCTTCATGGGACACCATAAAAAGCAAAAGAAGTAAAAACATAAACCTGGAAAAGATCGCGGAGTCTGTGTCTGTCATCACCCGGGCGTCGAAAGGATCGGACAGGCCTCAAAGATTGTGCAGGCCAGGGGCTGGGATCCAAAGGCGAGGGGAGGTTTTTGCATGAGTCGCGTCAGCATCATCGGGGCATACAACACCCGGTTCGGGGCCTTCGTGGAAAAAGACCCCCAAACCGGGGAGATCCGGGATACCCGGTCCTATTACGAACTCTTGGAGGAGGCGGGAAGGGGGGCCATCGAGGACGCCGGGCTCGCCCCTGACGATATCGATGGCATCTGGGTGGGATCCTGCAGCCCGTCGCTTTTCGTAAACCAGGAACACGTGGCGCCCCTGGGTCTGGAAGTGGCCCCAGACGCCCTGCGCTTCGTGCCCACCACCCGCACGGAAGGGGCCTGCGCCTCTTCTTCCGTGGCCCTTTATAATGCGGTTTTCGCCATCGAGTCGGGCCGGTTTCAAAGGGCCCTGGTCATCGGCGTGGAGAAAATGAACCTTCTTCCCACCCGGGAGATGACCCATGTCCTGGCCTGTTCCTCCCACTGGCCCACCGAGGGCTCCAAGGGGATGACCTTTCCCGGTCTTTTCGCCGAGTATGCCAAGGGGTACCAGGCCCATTGGCATCTCTCCGAAGAAACGCTCCGCCGGATGTTCGCAGCCGTGTCGGCGCTTTGCTACCGGAACGGGATCCAAAACCCCCTGGCCCACTTCGGGAAAGGGAGCCCCCCCGACAAATACGGACTCACCACGGCGGAGGCCATTTTGAATCTCCCGGAAAGCGGGAAAGGGGGAAACCCCATGATCGCCCCCCCATTGCGGCTCCACGACTGCTCCCTGGTCACCGACGGGGCGGCCGCCGTGGTCCTGGCCGCGAACACGTCGGCGGGGTCCTCGAGTCCCCGGGCGGTGGAGATCGCCGGGATCGGCATGGCCACGGAGCGGCTTGCCGAAAACGTGCGTCCCAACATGCACGAACTCATGGCGGGGAAGCGATCGGTTCAGCGTGCCTTCGATGAAGCCGGCATCACCATTGCCGACGTGGACCTGGCCGAAGTCCACGACTGTTTCACCATCAACCAGATCCTGAGCGTGGAAGCACTCGGCCTTTCCAAAGACGGCCGGGGCGGGTATGATTTCATGGAGGGCCGCTTTACGCCGGAAGACGACTGCCCGGTCAATCTCTCCGGCGGACTCAAATCAAAGGGGCATCCCGTGGGGGCCACGGGGGCGTCCATGCATGCCCTGGTCTACAAGCAGCTCATCGGGGAGCCCATCGGCCTTAGTCCCGCAAAAAAGACGCCGGAGGTGGGAGTGGTCTTCAATGTGGGCGGATCCGCGGTGACCAATTGCACCACGGTGTTGCGCCGGATCCGGTAGGGTCAGAACCAGGAACGGTGGCTCCAGAGGTCGTCCTTGAGGTCCTTCACGTCTTTTTCCAGGGCGATGAAATAAGACGTATTCAAGATCGCCAATCCCCCCTGGTGGGCCAGGGCGGTGGTAAGCATGATTTCATCTTCCGTGAAGCTTCGGGGGGTTGCCGTGTAGAGACGCAAGGCCCCGATCACCTCGTCTTTGGCCATGATGGGAACGCTTAAAATGGATGCGATCCCTTCCCGGACCTTTTCTTTGCGAAACTGGACCCGCTTATCCGTTCGGGCGTCTTCGATGACCACCGGTTGCCCCTTGAGGGTGTCGGCCATGCTTTTTTCAACGGAAAGGGGTCCCCGGTTCAGGTACCGGTCACTGAGCCCGACGCTGGCCACCAGTTCCAGCTTTCGCTTCCCCTTGTCCATGAGGAGCACCGACGCGGCCTTGACCCCGAGGGCTTCCACAAGATCTTCGGTGAGCGTCTGAAAAATACGCTTCAGATCCAGCGCCGCGTTCATGTTCACCGAGAGGTCATGAAAGAGTTTCGTGCTCTTGCGGATGCGATCCAACAGCCGGGCGTTTTCCACGGCCAGGCCCCCCTGATCCGCCAGCGCGCTTAAAAATTCGATTTCATCCCGGGTAAACTCCCTCGGAGCGGCGGTGTACAGGGAAAGCACCCCGATGATCCGGTCCTTGACCCGAACCGGAACGATCAGAATGGACACGATCCCCTCGGCCTTTTTCCCTTCGTGGTCTTCCAGGCGGGTATCGGTGACGGCGTCTTTGGCGTAAAGATAGCCCTTTCTGGAAAGGATGGGGATGATCTTTTTGGATCGCAGGGTCTTTTTGAAATATTTCTTCGAAAGGCCTTTTTGCGCCACCGCCAAAAATTCGTCGGTTTCCGGATCCATCAGCCACAGGCAGACGGCCTTTCCTTCCATGGTTTCAAAAACGCTTCCGACAATCAGATCCAGAAGGGCGTCCTTGTCCTGGGTGGCGCCGAAGGCCTTGCTGATGCGGCAGAATGCCTTGAAATAATCATTTTTTAAGGACATGGAAGGGTCTCCTTTTTGTGGGCCAAACAGCGGTGATGGACTATGCAGGGGAGGCGTTTTCACGGGTGTCCGCTTTCCTTGATTTTTTCCGGGCGGGACGGGTTTTCTTTTGTTGCACCGGTTTCCCGTCGTCGCGTTTTGCGAGCCAATCCACGATCTTGGGGACGAACTCCTTTTGGCACTTGGAACTGACATAAATGCCGATATGTCCCGTGTCCAGACAAACATCTTCGGTGTCCCGGCTTCCCACCGTTTTGGTGAGCTGCGCGCAGGCGTCCGGCGGCACCAGGTGATCGTAGCGCCCGTAAAAATTCAAGACCGGCATGCGGATCTTTTTTAAGTCCACGCCCTTGCCGCCCACCTCCATGCGGCTCTGAATGAGCAGATTCTTCTGGTAGCCGTCCTTGATAAACTGGCGGAAGGTTTCTCCGGGCACATCTGGGCTGTCGAAGATCCATTTTTCCATCCGGATGAAATTCTCCACCACGGCCCGATTGTCCATGTTTTCAAAAAACCCCACGTACTTGTCGATCATCAAGCGGGCCGGATTCAACAGCAAAAATCCCAGATTCAACAGGTCCCCGGGCATGTTTCCGTAGGTGTCCACCATTTTGTCCACATCGACGCCCTTCATCCAGATGTGCAGCAGCCCCTGGTCCGTATCGAAATGGGTGGGGGTGACGGTGGTCACCAGGTTTTTCACCTTTTCCGGGTGCAACGCCGCGTAAATCACCGAAAATGTCCCCCCCATGCAGATCCCCATCAGATTGAGGGCGGGGACCCTGTGCTGCCGGCGGATAAAATCCACCATGGTATCCATGTACCCGTTGACATGGTCATCGATGGTTAAAAACCGGTCTTTCCGGGTGGGGTATCCCCAGTCCACCATATAAAGATCGATGCCGTTTTGGAGCAACCCCTGGACCACGCTTCGGCCGGGCTGGAGATCCAGCATGGTTTCCCGGTTGATGAGGGCATACACCACCAAAAGGGGCGTTTTCATCCGGGGCGGCGCCACCGGCCGGTAATGCTTCAGCCTGACCCGGTCTTCTTCCCAGACGACGTCATAAGGGGTTTGGGCGATGGTGGTATCGAGTGCTTCCAACAGGATACTGGAACCCTTTTCGGCCTTGCGGCGGGCGGCTTCGGCTTCTTGGGCCAGCTTTTCCAGGATCAGGTCCACTGAAATTTTCGGTGTGTCCATGACCCCTCCTCAACGCTGCCCGGATGATGTGCGCTTTTCCAGGACCCGTAAGCGTTTTTTTAGAAGATAGATCTCTTTGTACAGGGCATCCATTTCGTCTTGGGTCGGAAGACAAAAAAGACGCGCCCAATCCGAGACGAGCCGCTTGCGCTTTTCTAAAAATTCCTCCATGACGTCGAGAGTGTTTTTTAAGATGCCGGTATATTCTTCGGATTTGAAAAGCGTCATGAAGTGTCCTTCCAGGATCTTGATCCACTCCTGATAAAATTCTTTGGACGTTTTGGGAAGCGCCCCTGCCTCGGCTTTTTGTTTCAGGGTTTCCTGGAGGATGTCCAGCGATTTTTCCACGGGAAGATAGAGGAGCCGGAAAAATTCTCCGAGTACCGTTTGAAAGCGATTGAACGCGTCAAGGGTTTCATTGAATCGTTCCTGGTAGAAACGCGCGGGCCCCAGCTGAGGAACCCGAAGGTAGGGCCGGATCTCTTTTTCGTACACCTCGTTCCAGATCTTGAAGACGTTTTCATCCAGGTTTTCAAATTGGTACGCCTGGGTGGAGGCATGGATCCGGCTCATCCGTTCCACCCACAACCGCTGGAGATCGGAAAAGGCCTGGAGGGCGGTATTGGCCATCTTCATCCAGGCCTGGGGAAATGCCGCAGTGCTTTTCAAAAGAGCGTCCGAAGAACCGCTTTGCCCCATGGCGGACAATACGGCAAAGAACGTGCTGGTGGATGCATCGAGTGCGGCCTGGAATCGATCTTTTTTCTTTGAAGGATCCATTCCGCCCCTGGATCCGAAAGCGGCGGATGCGGCGTCGGTCCACATCCGGATCATGGGTTCCCATGTCTCCATTGCGGTCTTCGTCCACTGGGTGTACAGATCTTGATGAGACGGAGAGGATTCCTGATTTTCGTCCACGGCGCCATCCTTTCCATATGGAGGCCCAGGCGCTTTTCGGCGATGAATGAAGAGCAGGGTGTTTTCGAAATCAGCGATGAGGCAAAGGACTCAAGCGCCTTTGTTTTTCATTTTACTACCATAGATAAGCAGGACCGACAACCCCGAAATTGGCGAGCGGGTCGCTCCCTGTACGCCCCACCCACCGTTCCCTTTGACCGAAAGGCGTTTCAGGCGGCATTTTTTAAGCAGCGACAAGGCAAACCGTCTTACAAAACCGGTTTTTCGGGGAGGACTTTGCTTTTCATGGGGCCGGGATCAAGACTTAAGGATAAATTCCGGATGCATGAAACGGGTTGGTATGTTTGCCGTTTTCGGCGTCCACCGCGTATAAAGGCCGGGCCAATCCCGTCTTGTGCGACAAAGCGCGGTGCAGAAGGATTTCTCCCAGAGCTTCCGGGGTTCGAAAGGCGTCGTTTCCGGGGGCCTTGTCGCAATGAAACAGATAATAGGGTCGGATGCGGATGGATAACAGCCTCTGGTGCAGCGTGCAAAGGGTCTTTTCATCGTCGTTGATCCCCTTGAGCAACACCGCCTGGTTCCCAACATTTACGCCGGAAGCAAGGAGCGCATAGACCGCCGTTGCCGTATGGACTGTAATTTCTTTGGGATGGTTGCAATGGGTATTGATCCAGACGGGCACCCGGTGGAATCCCCCGAGGATCGCGCAAAGGGAAGGGGTGATGCGCTGGGGAAGAACAACGGGGACGCGCGTCCCGAAGCGGATCATTTCTACGTGGGGGATTTCCCGGAGGCGCCGCACGAGGTATTCGATTTTGTCATCGGACAGGATAAAGGGATCCCCCCCGGTGACCAGGACGTCCCGGATCTGCCGGGAGGCGCGGATCCATCGAAGCCCTTCCTCCAGGTCAATAGGGGGAAATTTTACCCGCATCATCACCCGTTCTTTCCGGAAGCAAAACCGGCAGTAGCTCGCGCACCGGTCCGTGACGATAAACGCCACCCGATCCGGGTATTTCCGGACGATGGAATCGGGCGTCGGATCCCCCGTGCGCGGAGGGGATTTGGATGCGCGTTCCGATCGCAGCGCCCGGACTTCCGCCATGGACGGGATCACCTGCTTTCGGATGGGGCAATCCGGATCGGATTTGTCCATCAGCCCGGCAAAATAGGCGGTGGTTCCCCATCGTGTATCGATGGCGGCAATGGCGGCTTCTTCTTGGGCGGTGACGGAAATTATGGATTTTAACCGGTTGGTTGTGTTGACGTTTTTTTTCAGTTGGGTTACCCAAAATTCCACTTCTGCGTTTCCTTCCAATTTAAAAATAATGGAATGCTTTTCTACCACGCGGGATTAAATAAACCAAATTTTTTGGCAGACAGACCGTTTTGAACTTCACGAAAGCGATTATATCGCGAAAAATAGCGATCATTTAATATAATTGATTGATATTAAGAGCAGTTTTTTGTAAAAACACCTCATTGTTTTCTCTCGTTTCAGATAGTTATTGTATAGAATCAAGATAAAATTTGAATTCTGATGGCCAAGGCAGAACAAATATTTGCCCCTGGTGCGCGGATTGTGGTGCGGGATGCGGAGTGGCTGATTCGCAGGGTGGATCGCACCTCAACCGGTGGTCAGGCATTGGTGGTTACCGGTATTTCTGAGCTGGTACGGGACAAAGAAGCGATCTTCTTGACGGATATTGAAAAGAGTATCGAGATCCTGGACCCGGTGGACACGAAACTGGTTTTGGATGTGTCTCCCGCCTACCAAGCATCCCTCCTATATTTGGAAAGCCTGTTGCGGCGTGTGCCGCCCACGGATCAAAGCCTTTATGTGGGCCATAAGGCGGCAATGGACGACGTACCGTATCAGTTCGATCCCGCGATACAAGCACTGAAGCAACCCCGCCAGCGCATATTGATTGCCGATGCCGTTGGCCTGGGCAAGACATTGGAATGCGGTGTTTTACTCACTGAGCTGATTCGTCGCGGCAAGGGGAAGCGCATCCTGGTTCTGGTGGTAAAAAGCATGCTGACTCAGTTTCAAAAAGAGCTTTGGTGCCGATTTACCATACCGCTGGTACGGTTGGATTCGGTCGGCATCCAGCGCATCCGCTCACGCATTCCCACCAACCACAACCCGTTTTACTATTACGACAAGGCGATTATCTCCATCGACACTCTGAAGCAGGATGTCGAATACCGCACCTATCTTGAGAACGCATATTGGGATATCATCGTCATCGATGAGGGGCATAACGTGGCCGAGCGGGGGCATGGCTCCTCCATGCGGGCCAAGCTTGCCAAATTGCTGGCGGGAAGATCCGACGCCCTGATCATGCTCTCGGCCACGCCGCATGACGGCCGCGCCCGGAGCTTTGCCAGCCTGATGAACATGCTCGATCCGACAGCTATTGCCAACCCTGATGACTACGGTCCGGATGACATCAAAGGGCTTTATATCCGGCGCTTTAAAAAAGACATCCAGCATCAGATGGCGTCGGCGTTCAAGGGACGCCTCAGATCGTCTGATCATCTTTACGGAGCGCATCGAAACCTTGACCTTTTTGAAAAGGCATCTCAAACAAGACCTGATTCTGAAGGACAACCAGATCGAAACCCTTCACGGAACCATGTCCGATATCGAGCAGCAGCGGGTGGTGGAAGACTTCGGACGGGATGATGCACCGGTGCGCCTTCTTATCGCCTCCGACATCGCTTCAGAGGGTATCAACCTGCATTACCTTTCCCACCGCATGATCCATTTTGACATCCCCTGGTCCTTGATGGTCTTTCAACAGCGAAACGGCCGCATTGACCGCTACGGCCAGCAGCGAACCCCTCAGATCGTTTATCTGATCACCCGCAGTGGGGTGCCGAAGATCCGAGGGGATATGCGCATCCTGGAACTGCTCATCGCCAAAGACAAGGAGGCCGTTAAAAACATCGGTGATCCGGCTGAATTCATGGGTGTATACGATATTCAAACGGAAGAAGACATCACCGCGGAGGCGATGGAAGCCGGGGAGACCCCGGAGGAATTTGAAAAATCCATAACATCGAAAGGCGAAGACCCGTTGGCAATTCTCTTCGGGAAAGAAGAACCCCCAAAAGGCCAGGAGGTGGAGGGCGCAAAACGATCTATGCCCTCGCTGTTTGCAGACGATTACGTTTATGTAAAAACCGCCTTCGATTATCTGCGATCACGCGCAAGTCTAAAGACTGTCTTTTACGACCATGACCGGAGAGTGGACCTGACGCTCAATGCGGCGCTTTGGTCCAGGTTTCGCTTTCTTCCACGGGAGATACGGCCCGATGATGGTCTTTTTGTTTTATCGGCGGACAAGCAGGCCATCGAAGACGAGATCCGGCGAAGCCGAAAAGAAGAGGCGGTTTGGCCCCGCATTCATTACCTCTGGGAGCTGAACCCGGTGGTGGATTGGATCAACGATAAGCTTCACGCGCTCTTTAGACGTCACGAGGCGCCGGTCATTTCCCTGCCGGGAGGGTTGAAGGCCGAGGAATGGGTTTTTCTCCTCTCGGGCCTGATCCCAAACCGAAAAAGCCACCCTCTGGTACACCGATGGTTTGGAGTGTGTTTTGAAAAAGGGGGTTTTAAGGCCATCGAACCCTTTGAGGAGCTGATGGCAAGAACCGGATTGGGCCGTAGAACCTACCCCAACCCGATGCATCCGATTGATGTGGATGGCATGAAAACGCTTCTGCCGGAAGCCGTGAAAAAGGCCCGCACCTGGATGAGCAAATGCCGCCAGGCGTTTGAAAGCGAGATCAACGAAAAGCTCAATACCCACCTGAACGCGCTGGAAAGACTGCGCGCCAGACAGCACCGCCAGCTTGAACTGCAATTGGAGGCCAGCCGGCAGCACGAAAAAATCATCCAGTCCCGCAAGAAAAAAGGACGTCGAAACATCGACGCCATATTCGATGCGTATATCGAATGGATCGAGGAGACCCTAACCACCGAAGACAACCCCCATATCCAAGTGGTGGCGGTTTTTAAAGGTTAGCGCCGCACATGGGTGTTTCTCGAAAGCCGCACAGGAAAAGAAAATGGCCATCGACCTGACCGGTATCAGCAATGATAATGAGTTTTATACCCACCATTATTTAAGCGCCATTCTGGAAAACGACCTCAAGGATCTGTTTGCCAGATGGAAAGCCCAGAAAAAGGAGAGCGACCGCCCCCCGCCCTACTCCCGGCTCCGGGGGCTGGCTGGCGATTATTTCAAAACCGCCGAGCAGCAGGCCAAGGCCCGGCTGGCGGACGAGAAACTCGCCGTCGAATCTGTATTCATCGCCCGATTTTGCGTCGCGTTGGGATATCCTTATCAGCCGGAGGAAAAAGCGCTCGAAGACGGGCGCCATATAAAAATCATCGGCGAGATCGTCCGTCCCGGCGGGGCCCCTGAACTGTGGCTGCTCCATGCCGCCAATGTCAACGGCGACGAGGTCGACCCATTGGAGCTGGCAGTCGGCATCCGGAATCCGGGCGCGGCGCTGGTAATAAATGCAGCGCCCTCAAAGGATTTTTCCGAGGGCCTGACCTATGCTTCGTTGATCGGCAAAATGATCTTCGGGCTCTCGGAACCGCCGCGCTGGGTGATTTTGTGCAACCTTTCCCAAGTCCTTCTTTTGGACCGTACCAAGTGGAATCAAAAGCGCTTTTTACGGTTCGATCTGTGCGAAATCTTCAGCCGCCGGGAGCCGTCCACCCTGAAAGCCATGGCCGCCCTGTTGCACAGGGACAGTATCTGCCCGGAAGACGGCCTCTGCCTGCTCGACACCCTGGATGAAAATTCCCACAAGCACGCCTTTGCCGTTTCCAAGAACCTGAAATACGCCTTGCGCCAGAGCATCGAAGCCATCGGAAACGAGGCGGTGTTCTACCTGCGCGAATTGCTCAAGGAAAAAATCTACGGCCGCGAGCTGGCCGAGCAACTCACCATCGAATGCCTGCGCTATATGTACCGCCTCCTTTTTTTGTTTTACATCGAGGCGCGGCCCGAGCTGGGCTATGCGCCCATGCACTCCGACGAGTACCGCTTGGGTTACAGCCTCGAAAGCCTGCGGGACCTGGAACTGGTGCAGCTCACCACCGAGGAATCCCGCAACGGGTATTTCATCCATGAATCCGTCCAACTGCTTTTTGATCTCGTCTACAACGGGTTTCAGCCCAGAGGCAAGGCGGTGCAGCGGGACCTTTCCTTCGGCAAAACACCGGAGCACCATACCTTTCGGATCACCCCCCTCAACTCCCACCTGTTCGACCCGAAACGTACGCCCCTGTTAAACCGGGTCTGCTTTCGCAATGTCGTTCTCCAGGAAGTGATTCAGTTCATGTCTCTCACCCGGCTTAGAAACAAAAAGGACCGCCGGGGCAGGGTTTCATACGCCCAGTTGGGGATCAACCAGTTGGGGGCCGTCTACGAGGCGCTGCTTTCCTACCGTGGATTTTTCGCCGAAACCGACCTGTATGAAGTCAAAAAGGCGGGCGAGCCGCACAACGAGCTCAACATCGCCTATTTCGTCAAGGCCGAGGACCTGGAAAAGTACACCGAGGATGAAAAAGTCTACAATCCCGACGGCACATTGGTAAAATACCCCAAAGGACATTTCATCTACCGCCTTGCCGGCCGGGACCGGGAGAAATCCGCTTCCTATTACACTCCCGAGGTGCTCACCCGCTGCCTGGTGAAATATGCCTTAAAAGAACTGCTCAAGGACAAATCCGCCGACGACATTTTGGAGCTGACCATGTGCGAGCCGGCCATGGGAAGCGCGGCCTTCTTGAACGAAGCCGTCAACCAACTGGCCGAGACCTACCTGCAGCAAAAACAAAAAGAACTCGGCAACGACATTCCGCATGAGGACTACCTGCGGGAAAAGCAGAAAGTGAAAATGTACATCGCCGACAACAATGTCTTCGGCGTGGATCTCAACCCCGTGGCGGTGGAACTGGCCGAGGTGTCCCTGTGGCTGAACACCATCTTTGAGGGATCTTTTGTGCCGTGGTTCGGGCTACAGCTTGCCTGCGGCAACTCTCTCATCGGAGCCAGGCGCCAGGTGTTTGACGCGCGCCTTCTGGCTTCAAAAGACCGCACCGAACCCCTCTGGTTCGATACGGTGCCGCATCGGATTCCATTGGGCCGTCGACGCCCGGAAAACAGCATTTATCACTTCCTCCTCCCCGACCGGGGCATGGCCAATTACAACGACAAGGTTGTCAAGCAGCTTGCCGAAAATCAGATCCGCTCTATTCACCGGTGGCGCAAGGAATTTACCCGGCCCTTAAAAAAATCCGGCACCGGGCAGCTCATCCGGCTTTCCGATGCGGTGGACCGGCTCTGGGAAAACCATGTCAAGGAGCTTCGCAACATGCGCCACCGCACCCGGGACCCGCTCCCGGTGTTCGGCCGGCAGACCTCCAACGGAGAAGCCAAGCCCACCTCTACCCTATGGAAAGACCGCATTCTCTTACAGGAACTCCATTCAAAAGGCGTGCGCAGTGCCAGCGCCTACCGCCGACTGAAGCTGGTCATGGACTACTGGTGCGCCCTTTGGTTCTGGCCCATCGAAAAAGCGGACCTGTTGCCTTCCCGGCAGGAGTTTCTGCTGGAGCTTTCGCTGGTGCTGGAAGGCAACCTCTATCATTCGACCGCCGGTACCGCCGAGCAGCTCCAGCTTTTTCCAGATACCCGGCCCAAGCAGCTCTCCCTGGAGATGATGGACCGGTTCGGCATTGTGGATGTGGACGAACTGTGCTGCAAGGTGGAGCGTCTGGGTCTGGTGACCGAACTGGCTGAAAAATATCGATTCCTGCACTGGGAATTGGAATTTGCGGACATCTTCGCGGACCGGGGCGGATTTGATTTGGTGCTGGGAAACCCGCCGTGGATCAAGGTGGAGTGGAACGAAGGCGGGGTGCTGGGGGATGCCGAGCCTCTTTTCGTGCTGCGCAAATTCAGCGCCGCCAAGTTGAACCAACTGCGGGATGAAACGCTCCATCGGTTTGGATTGAAAAACCTATATCTTTTGACCTTTGAAGAGGCCGAGGGTACGCAAAATTTTTTAAACGGCTATCAGAATTATCCTGTCCTTAAAGGCATCCAAAGCAACCTGTTCAAATGTTTCCTGCCCCAGGCTTGGATGATTGGGAATAATACCGGTGTTTCCGGCTTTCTGCATCCAGAAGGGGTATACGATGATCCAAGAGGCGGGTGGTTCCGGGAGGCCATTTATCAAAGGCTTCACGCGCATTTTCAATTTCACAATGAATTAAAGCTGTTTCCTGATGTTGATCATCACAATAAATTCAGCGTCAATATCTTCAGCAATAACCCAGGTGATCCCAAATTCATCCATATCGCGAATCTATACGCACCGCAGACCGTCTATGCCTGTTTTGAGCATGGCGACCACGGCCCTATCCCCGGAATCAAGGATGAAAACAACAAATGGAACCTCCAAGGGCATGCCCGCAGAATCTTGCACGTGACTGAAAGAGAGCTGTCCCTGTTTTCCAGGCTTTATGATGCCGAAGGAACACCATCGCTTCAAGCCCGCCTGCCCGCTCTTCACGCCCAAGAGTTGATTGATGTGTTGAAAAAGTTTGCCCACTATCCGAAACGACTGGGTGATTTGCGAGGTGAATATATTTCAACCGAAATGTGGCATGAAACCAATGCGCAAAGGGATGGAACCATTCGACGGGAAACCGTTTTTCCAAAAAAGTCGGACCAGTGGATTTTCTCGGGTCCCCATTTCTATGTCGGCAACCCGTTCAATAAAACCCCGCGGCGTGTGTGCACCCTGAATTCTCACTACGACGTCCTGGACCTGACCGAACTGCCCGACGACTACCTCCCCCGAACCAACTATGTGCCTGACTGCTCGCCGGATGAATATATGCGCCGCACACCCAAAGTGCCGTGGGGAGATAAAAAGCCGGTGACGGCGTTTTATCGACTCATATTTCGAGGGATGTTGTCACAATCGGGTGAAAGGACGCTGATCGGAACAGTTCTACCTAAGGAAGCCGGGCACATAAATGGTGCGCAAACCACGGCCTTCAAAGATTTAGATGTGCTTTTATCTGCGAGTTTTATCAGCATATCGATTATTTCAGATTTTTACATCAAAACAACCGGACGCAGCAATCTTCATTTCACATGGACTAATTTGCCGTTGATCAAAATCACTACGCCGATGGCCAGCCGGATTTTGACACTGATCAGTTTGACGAAAGCCTATACGGATCTTTGGTCGGCTCAATATACTGCAGATTTTTTAAACGAGCGCTGGACAAAATCAGATCCTCGTCTCCCCGACACCCACCACTTTGCCGGTCTAACCGCAAAATGGCACCGCCACTGCGCCCTGCGCACCGACTACGCCCGCCGCCAGGCATTGGTGGAAATCGACGTCCTGGCGGCCATGGCCTTGGGTCTTACTCTGAACGAACTCAAAACCATTTACCGCGTACAGTTTCCGGTGCTGCGGGAAAATGAAAATGACACCTGGTACGACCTGAACGGCCGCATCGTGTTCACCTACAGCAAAGGGCTGACCGGCATCGGGTTTTCACGGGCCGAATGGAACGACATTAAGTCCATGCAAACCGGGACCGTGGAGCGCACCATTATTGACGACACCCTGCCCGGAGGCCCCCGGGAACGCACCATCGCCTACCAAGCCCCCTTTGACCGCTGCGACCGGGAAAAAGACTATGAAATGGTATGGGCGGCGTTTAAAAGACGGTTTTGATCATGGATGGAAAGATGGGAATGCCATTTGAAATGCGCCGGGAAACGCAGGAGATACTAAAAAGTTCCCGTTTAGGGAACTTTTTTCTTGACAATGGTTTGGGAACCGTTTACTTATGCGTGTCATCAGCCGCAAAAAACTGATTGAATTCTATGAGCAGCCGGGACGAGGGGATGCCAAAGGACCGTTGGAAGCGTGGTACTACGAGGCCAAAAACGCCCAATGGAAAAATCCTGCAGCGGTGAAAAATCAATACCGGTCGGCGAGCATTCTCAAGGACAAACGCATCGTTTTCAATATCGCCGGGAATAAATACCGGCTGGTCGTCAAAATCAACTATCACGCTAAAATCGTATACATTCGTTTTATCGGCACACACGAAGAATACAATAAAATCGATGCAGAGGGAATTTAAATGGTCACTCGCCTGATAAAAAATGAAAAAGACTATGAGCAGGCGTTATCCCGCATTGAGGCGCTTATGGATGCAGAAGCCGGCACGCCTGAGATAGATGAACTGGAGCTGTTAGCCGCGCTCGTCGAGATGTATGAGGACCGACATTACCCTATCGGCCCTCCGGAGCCCGTTGAAGCGATTAAATTCCGTATGGATCAGCTCGGACTCAACCAGAAAGACTTGGTTCCCCATATCGGATCCAAGAGCAAGGTGTCCGAGGTATTAAACGGCAAGCGCCCCCTAACGCTGGCCATGATGCGGTCGCTGAATAAAAACCTGTGCATCCCGGCCGAAGTGCTCCTGCAAGAACCGGGTGCCGGTTTCCCTCAAGAAATGCAGAATATGGAATGGCACAAGTTTCCGATAACCGAAATGGCCAAGCGATGCTGGATACCCAAAATAAGAAACATCAAAGAGAATGCCGAAGAACTAATGCAAAGATTCATTACTCAAGCCGGCGGTTTGGAGGTGGTATCTCCGGCCTTGCTGCGCCAGGGAAAAGGCTCCCGTTATAATTCCAAAACAGACCCTTATGCCCTAACGGCCTGGTGCATCCGGGTGCTGACCATCGCAAAGAATAATCCGCTGAAGCAAAGATATCAAAAGGGCTCGATCAAACAGGGTGATCTCCAAAAAGTTGCGCGGCTGAGCTATTTTGAAAACGGTCCTCTGTTGGCTAAGGAATATCTGGAAAAACAGGGAATTCACTTGATCGTCGTGCCCCATTTGCCCAAAACATACCTGGACGGTGCGGCGATGCTGATGCCGGATGGCACACCGATAATTGGATTGACGTTGCGCTATGACCGAATCGACAATTTCTGGTTTTGCCTGTTGCATGAAACGGCGCACGTTGCCAAACATCTGTCTTCAACCGCGCGAATGATCATCGATGATATGGATTTAAGAGAACCGGATTCCGACTACGAAGATAGAATCGAGAGGGAAGCCGATGAAATGGCTAGTGAAGGGCTGATCCCCCAAAAAATCTGGGCAAAAAAGCCGATCAAAGGGAAAGCAACGAAGGCGGAAATTGTTGCCCTCGCGGAGCAGTTAAAAATTCATCCCGCAATCATTGCCGGACGGATTCGGTATGAGCAAAACAATTACAGGCTGCTATCTAAGATGGTGGGATGCGGGCAGGTGCGCAGGTACTTCACCGAGACCTGCCCAGGTGCGTCGGTGGCATGAGAAAAAATCTCGCTTATTATCTGGGCCTTCCCTACCGAGTAGAGGTTCAACCGATCTCGCCGAAAAAAGGCGGCGGCTATCTGGCCCGGCTTCCTCAATTCGGCGCATTGGGAGTTGTTGGTGATGGGGAAACCCCTGAGGAAGCCCGGCAGGATTTACAGAGGAACATGAAACAGCGTTTTTGCCAATACCTCGAAGAGGGTTTAACCATACCGGAATCCGACGACCCCTGAAAAGTTGACCGGGATTCGGGGAAAAATTCTTTTCGGCATTCGTGTGATATCGGTTCCGGAATAAAGGGTAAGCTGGCCATGATCCCATCCGTTCTCGCCGCGCAGCTCCAGCGGGGGGTTGAAGACTTTTTACGGACCACCTTTCCCGTCTCAACCCCCTTTTTCCACGGTATAGTCGACCGGCTGCTTTCGCGGAACCAGGGGGTGTTTCAGGGCCCATTCCTGTCGATTCAACTCCCGTTTCGAAGTGGGCAGGGTAAGACGCCATTTTCCAACAACCTGAATCTGCCCTTCACGCCCTTCCAGCACCAGGAAAAAGCCTTCGAACGGCTCACCGGCCCCAGAGGTCGCTCCAGCATTGTGGCCACCGGCACCGGCTCCGGAAAAACCGAGTGTTTCCTGTACCCGATCCTGGACCATTGTCTGCGGCACCGGGGAGAGCCGGGCATCAAGGCGATTCTCATTTATCCCATGAACGCCTTGGCCGCCGACCAGGCCGGTCGTATCGCCCGGATCGTATATGAGAACCAAAGCCTTAGAGGCAATATCACCGCAGGTCTGTTTGTGGGGCAGGCAGAAAAAGACCCCCACATGGGCATGTCCACAGAGCACATCATCAGCCATAAAGATACCCTAAGAAATTCTCCCCCGGATATATTGCTGACCAACTACAAGATGCTCGACTACATGCTGATCCGTGCCCGGGATTATCCTTTGTGGCAAAGCAACGGGCCGGAAACCCTGCAGTACCTGGTGGTGGATGAACTGCATACCTTTGACGGGGCCCAGGGGACGGACCTGGCCTGCCTGGTGCGGCGCCTCAAGGAGCGCCTCAAGACCCCGCAGGGTTGGGTGCGCTGCGTGGGCACCTCCGCAACATTGGGCAACGAAACCGAAAGGGCGCGACTGATCAGCTATGCGGCCGAGATTTTCGGCGAAGCTTTCGATGCGGATTGCGTGATTTCGGAGCAGCGCCTCAGTGCCGGCGAGTTTCTGGAAAAAAGCCTTATCTCGCGGGTGTCCGTGGTCGGGCCGGACGGCGCAGCCAAGCTGGACCCGGAAAATTACCAGAACTTTGCCGCCTATATCAAAGCGCAGTATGCTTTATGGTTTGGTATGGAACCGGCGCAGGCTGACAAGGATAGCCGGCATTGGCGGTTTAACCTGCCGGAATTGCTTAAAAGTCATTTGTTTTTCCAAAACCTGCTCAAGGTTCTCGACGGCCGGGTACGTCGCTACGAGGACATCCTCGATGACCTGACGCGGGTGACACCGGAGTTGCAAAGCCCAACGGCCGACTACCGGATCCACATGCTGAACAGTCTGTTGGCATTGGTGTCCTGGGCGCTTGCGCAAGACACGGGCAGTCCGGTGCCCTTTTTGTATGTTCGGCACCACTTGTGGCTGCGAGAGTTGCGGCGGATGGTGGCGGTGGTGAAACCGCAACCGGAACTTCGCTTTGCCGACGATCTGACCGAGAGGCAGCTTAAGCATCACTTACCGGTAGTTCACTGCAGGGAATGCGGCAGCATGGGCTGGGCCGGTCTCAAGCGCCAGCACGACAATGCCGTGGACACGGACCTCCAGACATTTTACATCGCCTTTTTCGGCAATGATCCCAAGGTGGTATTCCTTTTTCCGGAAGACAAAACGACAACGACCGTTCAGACCAATGGGAGACTGTATCAACTTTGCAGCGCATGCATTCACGTCACACAGAAGCTTGAAGTTCACGAATGCCCCAACTGCAACCACAAACAGATGATCCGTGTCTTCATCCCTGATACAAGAGTGAAATCCAAAAGAGCCCTGATCGGCACGCATATGTGTCCGTATTGCGGCGCCCGCAACGGGCTGACAATCCTGGGCAGCCGGGCGGCCAGTCTGACCAGCGTGCTGATCGCCCAGCTCTATACATCCACTTTCAATGACGACAAAAAACTGTTGGCCTTTTCGGACTCGGTCCAGGATGCCGCACATCGTGCCGGCTTCTTTCAGGGTCGCACCTATCGCTTTAACTTCCGCAGCGCATTGCAGCAGTTCGTTCGTGCAAAAGGGGAAGGGCTTTCATTGGCCGAAGCACCATATCAGTTCGTTAACTTCTGGGAAAAGCGGATGGAACAAGAGAAGTATGCGGCGACTTTTCTGGCGCCGGATATGGAATGGCTCGCGGATTTCGAAGCGCTCAGGGAAACCGCTAAGTTGCCGGAGGGCTCCACGCTGATGGAGGATATCCGGAAGCGCATCGGTTGGGAGATTTTCTCCGAGTACGGGTTTCGATGCCGTATCGGCCGCACACTGGAAAAGACCGGCTCATCCATTGCCCACATCGATCCGGACCTTTTGGATAATGCCGTCTCGGCGGCGTTGGAACCCTTGCGAAACGAGATCGGAGGCCTTGAAAAGCTGGATATAGATATCCCGAGGCGTTTCATGCTTGGGATGCTCATGCATCTCAAGCATCAGGGGGCCTTGTGGCACCCGGCACTCAACAGTTTCGTGGAAAGCTGGGGAAACACTTATGTGATCAACCACCGTATCTTTTGGATGCCTCATTTCGGCACCAATGCCCGCACACCGGCGTTTCTAACCACCCGACGGACTGAAAGGTTCGAACCATTGTTCAGCAGCGCGGGCACAAAGACCTGGTGCGATGCCTGGGCCGCCAAATCCTTTGCCCCTGTGTTACCGCTGGTAAACCCACTGATTCGTCCGATGTACGAAATAACCCTGAAGGCGTTGACTGGCTGCGATGTGCTGGAGGAAAGGCGGCAGAACAACGACAGGGTTTGGGGGCTTCGTCCCGAAGCGCTTCGAATCAGTAAAACGGTGCGGCAATTCAGATGCCGGGACTGCGGTCATGAAGTTTCGGCCGCCGAGGTTGAAGGAAGGGCCTGGAACGGCGCTTTGTGCCTGCGCTTCAACTGCAGCGGCGTCTACCGGGAAATGGCCATGGTCCAAGATTACTATGGAAAGCTCTATGCCGCGGGAGACATCGAGCGGATATTTGCTGAAGAGCATACCGGTTTGCTGGACCGGGACCGCCGCGAAAAGCTGGAGGTGCGTTTCAAAGCGAAGGCGCGGCTGCGACGGCCGTGGGACCCCAATCTGCTCTCCTGTACGCCGACGCTGGAGATGGGTATCGACATCGGAGATCTCTCCTCTGTGATCCTGTGCTCGGTACCCCCGGCCCAGGCCAACTATCTGCAGCGCATCGGCCGGGCCGGTAGGCGCGACGGCAATGCCTTGAGCATGACCGTTGCCAATGCGCGGCCTCATGATCTATTTTTTTTCGCTGAGCCGGAATCTATGCTGGCTGGGGAGGTGGAGCCTCCCGGTGTGTTCCTGAACGCCTCTGCCGTCCTGGAACGGCAGTTTACGGCATTCTGCCTGGACCGTTGGGTGGAAACGGGGATCGGCGAGGGCGCCCTTCCGGCGCAACTCCGGCAGGCGTTGGCCAACATCGGATCAAATGATCCTGCAAAGTTTCCTTACAGTTTTCTGAACTTTATCGAAACCCATCGCACTACCCTGTTCGACCGGTTTGTGGCCATATTCCAGACCTCGCTCAGCGGGGATTCCATTCAGCACCTGGATCATTTCGTGGCAGGAGATGAGGACGCTCAGGGAAGCTTGGCCTATCGGATCGTGGAAGGGTTGTTGCAGTTGTTCAAAGAGCGCGAGTCTCTGAAAAGCAAGGTAAAGCTGCTCAGCAATCGAATTCGCAAAAAGCGCGAAGATCCTGTCAAAGATAAAAATTATCATGAGGCGATCAATGAGTTGATTCGTGAAAAAAATGCCCTGCAGTCCTTGGTGACCCGCATCAACGACCGGCTCACGCTGAACTTTTTTACGGACGAGGGACTGATACCCAACTACACCTTCCCTGAAGCCGGGGTTATTTTGCGGTCGATCATTTACCGCCGAAAAGCAAAAGCGAAAGAGGGTGAAAGCCGGTACGACACGTTTACTTTCGACTATGAGCGGCCGGCGGTGAGCGCCATCAGCGAGCTTGCACCGGCAAACAAATTTTACGCGGGCGGCCGAAAGGTTTTTGTGGACCAGATGGACCTGGCGGTTTTGCAACAATTGTACACATCAATAGTTGATCGGGAAAACTCAAGAATCTACTGTTTGCCCCAAATGCGGCAGCGCCCTTTGGGGCGACGCAGGACAGCTTCGACAGATGGTGCGCATGCGTCAGGTATTTGCGACCACTTCAGACAGGGAAAGCCGCATCGGTGACGACAAGGATGATCGGGACCCCTGCTTTTATAATAAGCAGATGCTGGTCGGATACCATGAATCGGACATCGCCGATGCGTATAGGATTGACAACGAGGAACTGCCGTTCGGCTTCGAATTTCTTAAACGGGTGCATTTACGAGAAATCAATTTCGGGGAAAAACAAGACACCGCCAAAAATGTGACCATCGCCGGTGTGGAATCTCCTCGAAAAGGATTTGTCCTTTGCAAATACTGTGGAAAGATTCAAAAGCCGCCGAAAAACGAAATCAACCATTCCCTATGGTGCCCATCCCGTAAAAAGGATTCTGAACAAAATCTGACCGAATGCGTCTATTTGTATCGTGAATTTTCCTCCGAGGCGGGTCGGATGCTGCTGCCGGTGACCACTTTTGAAGGTTCGGATAAGAAGCTGCATAGCTTTATCGCCGCTCTGCATCTGGGCTTGAAGAAGGAGTTTGGCGGCAACATCGAGCACCTGCAGACCGCCGAGCACGAGGAGCCGGTGCCCGATTCCACCTACCGTAAGAAGTTTTTGGTCCTGTATGACACGGTGCCGGGCGGCACCGGCTACCTCAAGCAGCTCATGCGATCCGAAAAGCCGATGCTCAAAGTTTTTGAAACGGCGCTGGCCACCTTAAATACCTGCCCATGCAACCAGGACCCGGCAAAGGACGGCTGCTACCAGTGCCTCTTTGCTTACAGGCGCAGTCATTACATGGCCGGTACCTCCAGGGAAACGGCCAAAGCCATGCTCTCGGAAATTTTAAAGTACCGGGACCGGTGGGTCCCAACCGATTCCTTGAAAGGGGTCCAGGTCAATGTGCTTTTCGACAGCGAACTGGAGGCGCGCTTTGTCGAGGCGCTAAGGGGGGTCCGTTTCAACGAAACGCCCGTCAAACTGGTTAAGGAACTGGTAAACGGCAAGCCGGGCTATTTTTATCAAATTGCCGAAAAGGCGTATTACATTGAACCTCAAGCCAACCTTGGCGATGCGGAAGGGGTCAAGAGTCCTTCGAAAGCCGATTTTCTGATTCGGCCCGTCGGAGCTCAAGACGATGTAAAGCCGATTGCCGTGTTTACGGACGGTTATTTTTATCACAAGAACCGAATCGGCGCCGACATGTCCCAACGCTGCGCCATCGCCGCCAGCGGCGGGTTCCATGTATGGTCCTTATCTTGGAAAGATATTCAAAATCAGTATAAAAAGCAAAGCGCCTATTTTGAGAATTACCTCAATTTTTCCGAACCCGGTCGGTTCGAAAAATACGTTAAATTGCTGGAATGCTACGATGTTTCCAGTCTCTCAAAATTGAAGACAAAAACCGCCTTTGAATGGCTGGTCGACTTTTTGGCTGATCCGAACGCCTCGCAATGGGCCGCCCATGCCTTTGTGCATGGCCTGCTGCATCTGGACGATAAGCGGTATGCCGACGAAAGGGCACAACGGCGATGGCTCGAGATGTTGCAGTTACATCTTCCGGAGGAAGTGGCGGATGTTGCATCCTCGATGGATGGGTTGTCCTTATTCGGATTATACGAAAGTGAAACGCCTCCAGGGTTTGTAAAGCTCTTTGTGGCGGTAAATCGCGAGACCGTCCGAACCGGCGACTACTCCAAGCTTTACGTGGCCTGCAGCCTTTCCGATACGCAGCCGGAGCGGGAACATCCGGAATTCGAATCGGCCTGGAATGGATACCTGCGCCTTCACAACCTTTTTCAGTTCCTACCCAATGTATTTTTTGCCACTCTTGAGGGAAAGACAGCGGGTTATTCTTACCATAAGCCGAGGGAGCGCCCGGAAGAGGAGCGCCCGGAAGGTGATCGTGCGGTCGAATGGAGCGAAATTAAGTTCCTTGTTGGACCGGAGCTTCACACGTTGATCGATTTTCTTGCGACTGCTGCTATTCCAATTCCCGAAGTGGGATATGAACTTACGAACCCTGGTGGTGAGATCATCGCCCAGGCGGAGTTGGCATGGGAGACCGAACGAGTCGTTCTGCTGAACGCAGGAGAAGGCCGTTGCCAGGAGGCATTTGTTCAGCAGGGCTGGCGAGTGATGCGAGTAGAGGCGGCGTTGGAAGCACCCGCGGCGCTGCTGCGCATGTTTGAATAGGAGATGATTTGTCGATGAATGCAGAAAAAAGAGGCATCAAAGTAGCCATTGCATCGGATTTTTTGACCTCGTTTTCAAAAATCCCGCGCAGGCAGCAGGCCAAAGTCCTCGATTTCGTGAACAAGTTTCGGTCAAACCCGGATTTGAGCGGCATCAACTGCGAAAAAATCATCCGGGCCAAAGATCCGAACATTCGATCGGTTAGAATCGATCAATCATATCGGGGAATTGTACTGAAACCGGAAGGCGGCAACGCGTATGTCCTGCTGTGGGTGGATCATCATGACGCAGCTTACCGCTGGGCCGAAAATAAAACTTACAAGATTCATCCGGAGACGGGCAGCCTCCAACGCATTAAAATGGGTTCCGTTGAAGCGCCACCGGTAACCGAACCCTCCGGGGCGAATGGAAGCGAAAAAGCCCTCTTTGCAGATATACGTGATAAGCATTTGCTTCGCTTGGGTGTCCCGGAGGAACAGCTTCCGATAGTTAGAAAGATTCAAACCGAAGAGGAATTGGATGACTTTGCTGAAAAACTGCCTCAGGAGGCATACGAGGCATTGTTTTTCCTTGCCAACGGCTACTCACTTGAAGCAGTTTTCCAAGAATTCGAACTGTCGGAAGAAAAACAACCGGTGGACGTGATGGATTTTAAAACGGCCCTGGAAAAGCCGGATTCCCGGAGGCGTTTCTATGTGGTGGAGGATGAGCTGGAGCTTGCCGCAATTTTACACGCACCGCTAGAGAAATGGCGAGTGTTTTTGCATCCATCGCAGCAAAAGCTGGTTGAAAGAACCTGGAATGGCCCTGTTCGCGTATTGGGCGGGGCCGGAACCGGCAAAACTGTTGCCGCGATGCACCGCGCCAAATGGCTTGCCCAAAATCTTTTTAACGGCGAAAAAGACCGCATTTTGGTGACCACCTTCACTCGAAACCTTGCTGCGGATATCCATGAAAACCTAACCAAAATATGCCCTAAGGAAACGCTGCGGCGGATTGAAGTCACCAACCTGGATCGCTGGGTCCATGCGTTTTTAAAGCGCAGCGGCTATGACTTTCAGATCGACTATGGGCGGCGAACCCATCCGCTCTGGAAACAAACCGTCGATATGGCACCGACTGAACTCAATCTGGAGCCTGTCTTTTATCGGGAAGAATGGGAGCGGGTGATCCAGCCCCAAGGGATTACGAGCGTGGATCAGTACCTGATGGCCTCTCGAGTTGGAGGAGGTGTGCGGTTGAACCGCAAACAGCGGTTAAAGATTTGGAGCATATTTGAAGAATACCGCACACGATTAAATGAGAACCGTCTGAAGGAAGCACCAGATGCCATGCGGGATGCGCGCCTTTTACTGGAAAGCAAGAATGAAACCTTCCACTATCGTGCCATCATCGTCGATGAAGCGCAAGACATGGGGCCGCAGGCATTTAAACTGCTGCGCAAGATGGTGACGGAAGGATATAATGACCTGTTTATCGTTGGCGATGCACACCAGCGCATCTATCGACATAAAGTGGTTTTAAGCCGATGCGGGATCAACATTCGCGGTCGCAGCCGAAAATTACGGATTAACTATCGCACCACCGATGAAATCCGAAAGTGGGCGGTCAATTTGTTGAAAGGGATTGAGTTTGACGACCTGGATGCGGGCACCGATGATCAGCGGGGATATAAGTCGTTGCTGCATGGTGTGGTGCCGGAAGTCAAGATGTTCAGCAGCTTCCAAGGCGAGATCGAATATATAGCGACATATTTACAAAAGCTGATCAAGGAAGGCGAATCGCTGAAGAGGGTCTGTCTGGTCGCAAGAACCAACAGCCTTGTGGATCAATACAAAAGTGCCCTGAAAGAAAAAGGGTTTGATATTTATATGATCCGTCGAAGCGAACCTGAGGACCGCACGCAGGCAGGACTGCGTATGGCAACTATGCATCGTGTAAAAGGATTGGAGTTCGACAGGGTCATCATTGCCGGGGTTAATGACGGCATGGTTCCCTTTGAAGGTAGTGAGACGGAATCCTCTGATCCAACGGTGAAAAGAGACGCTGAAATAAACGAGCGTGCATTGTTGTACGTTTCGGCCACAAGGGCAAAAAAGGAAGCCATAATAACTTGTTTTGGTAAAGAAAGCAGGTTTTTACCATTATAAAATGTATGGAACGGGGAAGAATCGCATCTCTTTCATATAATTCAAACGGAATTTTTGGAATCGAAATTGGCATCAACAGAGTCGCTCCTCCTTTCCGATCTCCGCGCAAAAACAAAGACGCTGATCCTCAGGGCCGAACTCCTCCGGGCGGTGCGCCGCTTTTTTGAACGAGACGGGTTCCTGGAGGTGGAAACACCCTGCCGGGTGCCCACGGTGGCACCGGAAGCCCACATCGATGCGGTGGAATCTGAGAACTGGTTTTTGCACACCTCCCCGGAACTGTGTATGAAGCGGATGCTGTGCGCCGGATACGATCGGATTTTTCAGGTGTCCCGGTGCTTTCGAAAAGGAGAACGGGGACGGCGTCACCTTCCGGAATTCACCCTCCTGGAATGGTACGCCGCCGGGTGGGACCATTTCCGTCTGATGAAACAGACCGAAGCCCTGGTCCGGTTCTGCGCCGGTGCGGCGGGAAAGGAAAAGACCCTTTCCTACCAGGGGCGCACCATCTGCATGGAAGGCCCATGGCCGAAGATGACGGTGGCCGAGGCCTTTGACCGCTTTGCCTCCGTCGGCCTGGACCGGGCCCTTTCCGAGGGGCGATTCGAAGAAATCCTCACCCGGGAGATCGAACCCCACCTGGGGTTTGATAGACCGCTTTTTTTGCATCGATATCCGGCGGCGCTGGGATCCCTGGCCCGGTTGGATCCGGAGGATCCTTCCTTTTGCCTGCGGTTCGAGCTGTATCTTTGCGGGATCGAGCTGTGCAGCGGATTTTTCGAACTGACGGATCCCGTGGAACAGCGCCGGCGGTTTGAAACCGAGACGGCATTCCGGCAGGCGGCCGGAAAATCCGACTATCCCATGCCCGAAAAATTCCTCGAGGAGCTGCACTGGATGCCTGAGTGTGCCGGAAACGCCCTCGGATTCGACCGGCTGGTCATGATCCTGGCCGATGCACCGGGAGTGGAAAACGGGGTGGCGTTTCCTCCTGAACACCTTTAGACGCGGGATCCGGAGACAGGAGCTAAATTGGCATTGACACTTTTCGGAAAAAAAGTCTATTTTGCATGCAATGGCTTGGCGGATGCGACTTCTTTCCCGGAGCCGCTCAACCATCTGAAACACTTCACCTTATTCAACAAACGGGGGAAGGGTTTAAAGAATAAACCGTTTCCGCCCTTCTTTTGCGCGTTGATGGATGAAAACGGCGTATCCGACAGCGGAGAAGGCCCATGAAAAATGAACGGATCATGGTCGTGGAAGATGACCGGGTTACAGCCGAATACATTTTGACCCGGCTGACGGACTGGGGATACCAGGCCGGGCCGGTCCTCGTCGACGGGGAGTCGGCGGTCCGGGAGGCGAAGAAAAATCCTCCGGACCTGGTGCTGATGGATATCCGCTTAAAAGGGGACATGGACGGCATCGCCGCCGCCGAGACCATATCGGACCGCTTCCGGATTCCGGTGGTATTTTTAAGCGCCCACGAGGAGGAAACCCTGGTGGAACAAGCCCGGCTTTCCGGAGGGTACGCCTATCTCTTGAAACCCTTCGACGATCGAATCCTTAAAATCACCGTCGAAACCACCCTTTACCGGCACCAAATGGAGGCGGCCCTTAAGGAGAGTGAAGAACGCTACCGGGGGATCATCGAGGGGATGGCGGAGGGCTACTACGAAGTGGACCTGGAAGGCAACTTCACCTTCTTCAATGACGCCATGGCCCAGATCATCGGCATGCCCAAAGCGCAGCTTTTGGGAATGAACAACCGGGAATTCATGGAACCGGAGATCGCGAAACTCGTCTATCGAAAATATAACGAAATCTATCGCACGGAGGTCCCGGTGAAACGGTTCGACTACGAACTGCGCACCAAAGAAGGCCGTCGCCGGCACCTGGAGATATCCATCGGTCTCATCAAGGATAAAAAAAACCGTTCCATCGGTTTCAAAGGGGTGGCGCGGGATGTCACCGAAAAACGAAAAATGGAAATTTCGCTCATCAAGACGCGGAATTTCCTCCAGAATATTCTCAACAACTCCCTGGACGGCATCTCCACCACGGACATGAAAGGAAAGATTCTCTATGCCACGCCGAGACTCCAGGAGATGCTCGGCTATGACCAAAAGGCGCTCATCGGAAAGCATGTCCATATTTTTTATAAGGAAGGGATGGAAGATGCCAAGCGGATCATGCGGCATTTAAGCCAAAAGGGCGATTTAAAAAACCATGAAATGCGATTCTTGACCAAAGACGGCAAGGTCATCGACATTATGCTTTCGGCGTCGCTTCTCAAGGACGAGGCCGGAAATCCCATCGGCACGCTGGGCGTGTTCAAAGATATCACGGAGAAAAAGCGCCTGGAGGAACAGATCCTCCACAGTAAAAAACTGGAATCCGTGGGGGTGTTGGCCGGAGGCATCGCCCATGATTTCAACAACATTTTAACTGCGGTGGTGGGGAACATCTCCCTGGCCCGGATGTACGCCAAAACCGAGGGGAAATTGCCCCAGATTCTCGCCGAAGCGGAAAGGGCCTGTGACCGGGCCCGGGAGCTCACCGAGCGGCTCCTGAACTTCTCCCGGGGGGAAAAACCGGTCAGGAAGGTCAGCGCCATCGGACCGCTGATCCAGGATGTGACGGCGCTGACCCTGTCCGGATCGAATATCTGCTACGAATTCGATATCCCGGCGGATCTTTGGTTGGCGGAGTATAATGCCGAAGAGATGAAGCAGGCCGTCATCAACATCGTCATCAACGCCATGGAGTTCATGCCCAAGGGGGGTGTCGTCCGGGTGACGGCCCGGAATGCCGTCTTCGAACGGAACCGGGTGGATACCACGGAAACCGTGCCGGCCGGAAAATATGTTCACGTCTCCTTTGCCGACCGGGGCGTCGGCATCTCATCCAAAAACCTGCCGAAAATCTTCGATCCCTACTTTTCCACCAAGGAACAGGGGCTCGAAAAAGGGATGGGGCTGGGACTCACGACGGTCTATTCCATCATCAAACGGCATGAAGGCTATGTCCACGTGGAATCCCAGGAAGGGACGGGAACGACGGTGCATCTCTTCCTCCCGGCCTATGAATCCGTCAAACGGGAGACGGCGGAGATCCTCGAGGTGGGAGAGGCCCCGGAACGGTCAAAAGGAAAGATTCTCGTGATGGACGACGAGGAAATCGTCCGGGAAGTGGTGGGGGAGATGCTCAAAGAAATGGGCTATACCGTGAGATTCGCAAAGGACGGGAGCGAGGCCGTTGAATTATACCAAAAGGCCAAAGGGGCCGGCGCACCCTTTGAGGCGGTGATCCTGGATGTGACGGTGAAAGCCGGCATGGGGGGAAAAGAGACCATCAAGCGGCTCATGGAACTCGATCCCGGGGTGAAGGCCTTTGTCTCCAGCGGATACAGCGACGAACCCATCATGCTGGACCACCAGAAATACGGATTCGTGGGTGCCATCGGAAAACCCTACAAGATTGAAACGTTGATGCGGGCCCTCGATCAAAACCTTTGATGTCCGCGGAACCCATGGAAAGGTCAGCGTTTCGGCGCCCGGTAGGTCGTTGATGAGGCCGTAAGAAGATAGAAAGACCCCGCCCCCAGGAGCATGAGCACGGCGCCCACCGAAAAGGCGTGCCGCAGTTGAAAGAAATCCATGGTGAGCCCGGCCAGCAAAGAACCGGCGAGCATCCCGCCGCTGTGGGCCATGGTCAAAAGAGCCATGACGGACCCCATGGCCTTGACCCGGTTCCCTTTGAATACCGCCATGGCCATCAGGGGGGGCATGGCGATTCCCCCCCCGAGCCCGAAAAGGATGTTGGCGGCAAAAAGATCCCGGAATCCGCCGGCAAACTGAAAAAGGATAAGGGCACAGCAGGCGAGCCCTCCCCCCGTGAGGATCATCCCCTTCCGGTTGACCCGGTCCGCCAGGTACCCCATGGGGGCCTGAATCAGCCCGCTGATGAAAACGCCCAGCATCACCAGAACGCCGATGAGGGAGCTGGAAAGGTGAAAAAGGGAAGCGGCGTAGACCGGAAGAAACCCCCAGATCACCCCGATGCAGGCGGTATAGGAAAAGCGGAAAAAAAAGAGCCCCGCCAGGTCCCGGTCCTTTAAAAGGCGCCCCCATCCCGCCAGGTTCTTGTCAAAGGACCGGACCCCCTCCATTCGGGTGGGAGGAAGAAAAAGCCAGCTCGATAAAAAGGCGAGAAACGCCAACGCCCCCATGATCAAAAACGCCGCCTTGAGCCCGAGGTGATCGTTGATGTATCCCCCCAACAGGGGACCGAGGCTCAAGCTGAAAAAGATCGACAGGTTGAACATCCCCATGGTGAACCCTTCCTCCCCGGAAGGGGCGATATCCCCCACATAGGCCTGGGCCACGGGCATGATCATGGCTGAGGCAATCCCCTGGAAAAACCGGATCCCGATGAGGGTGGGGATGTCCCGGGAAAGGGCGAACGCCGCCGAGATGACGGCATAGGCCAAAAGGCCGGATACGATGAAGGGTTTTCGCCCTTTTTTATCCGAAAGGCGGCCGAAAAAGGGCAAAAAAGCCGTCCTGGACAGGGAAAAGGATCCGAAAATCAAGCCGATGAAAAACCCGCCCGCCCCCAGGTCATGGGCGTAGACGGGCAACAGGGGCACCACGATTCCCACGCCGGTGACGGCGGCGAAAATGGAGAAAAACAGGGTCCCGAAGATTTTCTTGTCGAGGCCGGCCAAATCATGCGCCCCGGGGATCCGGCGGTGCCGTCTCTCGGCGGATGGCGGACAGGGCCGTTTCGACGATCCGGCGGATCTCCTGCAGCCGCGCCTCGGTCTCGGCCTCGAACCGTAAGACCAGGACGGGCTGGGTGTTGGAGGCCCGGACCAGCCCCCATCCGTCGGGAAAAAGGACCCGCACCCCGTCGATGTCGATGACATCATGGCGGTTTCGAAAATACTCGGTGATCTTCTTGACCACGTCGAACTTGACGTCGTCCGGGCATTCCACCCGTATCTCGGGAGTGGTATACGTCTTGGGAACGTCCGAAAGGAGGGTGGAAAGGGGCTTGCCGGCGGCGGCAAGGATCTCCAAAAGGCGGCAGGAGGCGTAGATGGCGTCGTCGAATCCGAAATACCGGTCTTTGAAGAACATGTGCCCGCTCATTTCCCCGGCCAATTCCGCACCTTCCTCTTTCATCTTGGCCTTGATGAGGGAATGCCCGGTTTTCCACATGATGGCCCGCCCCCCGTTTTTTTGAATGTCGTCATAGAGGGTCTTGGAACATTTCACTTCCGAAATGAAGGTGGCCCCGGGCTTCCGGGAAAGGATTTCCCGGGAAAAAAGGATCATGAGCTTGTCCCCGTAAATGATGCTTCCGTTTTCGTCCACCACGCCGATACGATCCGTGTCCCCGTCATAGGCGATCCCCAAATCGAGGCCTTTTTCCCGGACCAGGGCGATGAGATCCCGGAGGTTTTCCGCCACGGTGGGATCGGCTTCATGGTTGGGGAAGGTCCCGTCCATGTCGCAGTAAAGGTCATGGACGTCGCAGCCGAGGGTCTTCATGATGGGGACGGCCACCACCCCGCCGGTCCCGTTTCCTGCGTCCACGCCCACCCGAAGGGGACGTTTCAGGGTGATGTTCCCGGTGACAAAGTCCCTGTACGCGGGGATGACATCGTCTTTTACCAGCGCTCCCGATCCTGTTTCAAAGTCTTTGTTCTCGATGAGGGTATAGATTTTTTTCAGGGCTTCCCCGTGAACCGAATCGAGATCCTTGCAGATTTTAAACCCGTTGTATTCCGGCGGGTTGTGGCTGGCCGTGACCATGACGCCGCCGTCTTTTTGCAGGTGCTGGATGGAAAAGTAAAACACCGGGGTGGGGCATATCCCGATATCGGTGACATCGCAACCGGCGGACCGGAGGCCCTCGATGACCTGTTGGGCATAAGCCGGTGATGTTGTCCGGCAGTCCCTTCCCACGGTCAGGCCGGTTTTCCCGCGGCGTTTCAGGTAGGTCCCGATGCCCTTTCCGATGCGCGTGACGTCGTCTTCCGAGAAATCTTTTCCGGCGATACCCCGGATGTCGTATTCCCTGAAGATTCCCGTATGCATGAATCCCTCCTTTTTCCCTTCATTGTAAACTGAAGACCAATGCGGCGATGCCCACGACCCAGCAATAGGGGGCGAATATGGAAAGCCGGCCCTGGTTCACGAACCGGAGCAATAATTTCAGGGCAAAAAACCCCACCACGGCGGCCGTTGCGGCGCCTGCCAGGAGCATCTTCACCGATACCGGCGACGGAGTCAAGGCGGAATGCATCTCCAGCAACAGGGCCCCGAATATGGCCGGAAGCGAAAGGAGAAAGGAAAAGGGCCCCGCCGTTTCCCGCTTGATCCCCAGAAACAGGGCCGCGGAAATGGTGGCGCCCGACCGGGAAAGCCCCGGGAGGACGGCCATCCCCTGGGCCAGTCCGATGAGCAGAGCATCCCGTATCCGCATGCCTTCAATGGGGCGCCCGGGACCGGATCGTCTCCGGGTTAAAAAGAGCAGGACCCCCGTGACCAGGAGCATGATTCCGGCCACCCGGGTCGTGCCGAACAACGCGTCGCTGTGGGCGCGGAAAATCAGTCCAAGGGCCGCGGTGGGCAGGCTTCCGAAACCGATGAGCACCAGCATTCGAAAATCCGTATGCGTGTCAAACAAGGCCCGGATGCCCCCGGCCTTTCGGATCCGGCCGGGGAGCCCGAAAAGCACGGCGGCAAGGTTTAAGATCTCTTTGTAAAAAACGGCGCACACGGCGGCAAGGGTCCCCACGTGCAGGCAGATATCCAGCAAGAGCTCGGGTTCTTTCAGGCCGAAGGCGTGCTGCATCAAGACGAGGTGTCCGGAACTGCTCACCGGTAAAAATTCGGTAAGCCCCTGGACAAGGCCGAGGATGAAAACCTTGAGCCCTTCCACCGTTACCCTTTCACCACGGCCAGGGGCTTCAAACGGGCGACTTTCCTGGAAATGCCGGCGCCGTGCACCACTTCCACCACCTTGGAGACGTCCTTGTAGGCCTCGGGCATTTCTTCGGCAAGGGTGCCTCTTCCGGTCCACCGCACAAGGATTCCCTGGTCTTCGAGTTCCCGGTGGATGGACCGTCCCTTGCTTTTTTTCATGGCCGCCTTCCGGCTCAGGACCCGGCCGGCCCCGTGGCAGGTGGACCCGAAAGTCTCTTCCATGGCCGTCTGGGTTCCCACCAGGACGAATGAGGCCCGCCCCATGTCTCCGGGGATGAGAATGGGCTGGCCCACCGCACGGTAGGCCGGAGAAAGCTCCGGGTGACCGGGGGGAAAGGATCGGGTGGCCCCCTTCCGGTGCACGCACAGCACGCGGCTTTTGCCGTCGACGACGTGGATTTCCTTTTTGGCGATGTTATGGGAAACATCATACACCAGGCGCATGCCCAGATCCCGGGGGCTGATACCGAGCACGCGGTAAAAGACTTCCCGGGATCGGTGCAGCAGGATCTGCCGGTTGGCCCAGGCATAGTTGGCGGCACACGCCATGGCGTTGAAGTACGCCGTCCCCTCTTCCGAACGCAACGGGGCGCAGACCAGCTGCCGGTCCGGAAGATCAAAGGCATATTTTTTGGAAGACTTGGTCATCCGCACCAAAAAGTCATCACAGATCTGGTGCCCGAGACCGCGCGAGCCGGAATGCAGAATCAGGGTGACCTGTCCCTCGAAAAGGCCGAAGGCCCTGGTCACGGTTTCATCGTAAACGGTGTCCACGAATCCCACTTCCAAAAAATGGTTCCCGGATCCCAGGGTTCCGAGCTGTTTTCGCCCCCGCTCCAGGGCCCGCGGGCTCACCATGTCCGGATCCGCGTTTTCCAGGCATCCCTTTTCTTCCGTATGCGCCACGTCCTCTTCCTCTCCGTATCCCTGGGAGACGGCCCATCGGCTCCCCTGGCGGAGGACCTTTTTCTCTTCGCTCACGCTGAGACTGATGGATCCCGTGGAGCCCACCCCTGACGGAATATACCGGTAAAGGGCGTTCACCAAATCTTCGAGGCGGGTTGCGATATCCCCTTTCAGGAGGGTTGTTGTGGCCAGGCGCACACCGCAGTTGATGTCGTAGCCCACCCCCCCGGGGGAGATGACCCCTTCCTCCCAGTCGAAGGCGGCCACCCCGCCGATGGGAAAACCGTATCCCCAGTGGATGTCCGGCATGGCCAGGGAGGCCTTCACGATCCCGGGCAGGGTGGCCACGTTGGCCACCTGCTGCAGCGGTTCGTTTTGTTCCTTGCCTTCCAGGATGCTGTCGTCGGCGTAGACGATTCCCGGCACCCGCATCTTCCCTGTGGCAGGGATTTCCCAGCGATAGGCATCGATTCGTTTCAGCGTTATCTCCATGGGGTCCTCCTTTTTGATGTCCGGCAGGCGCGTTACACGTCGAAGATGACGGTGGCCTCCCACCCGGCCGTTGTCCGGCGGACCTGGATTCGGTGATAGGTCACGGCCTTGATATCGGTCTTGATCCCCTGGCGTGTCGGATCATAGGGCGCCATCCGAACCGTTGCCGAAAGGCGCTTCGAAGTGATGTGTTCGACGTTTGTCTCCAGGAGCCAAAGACTTTTCGCCGCCCAAAGATACAGAATCTCCCGCAACCAGTTGACCATCAGATCGGCGCGGTCTTCCCCTTCGATTTCAAGGGACAGGCGCTGCACTTCTTCCGGGGCGGGTCCTTCGATCAAAAGCTCCGCAAGAGCCTTTGCCGCGGCTTCGTAAAGGCCCTTAACCGTGGGCCCGAAGACAACGATGCCCATATCGGCGGTGTGATCCAGGAGGCGGTACCCCGATCTTGTCGCCGCGGGGTTTCTCATAAAATAATCTCCCCGGTCCGTGTTGTCGAATACCCGCCCAGACCCTCCACGCGCGTTTTGAATTCGGGGGAACGGATCACCGCCAACAGCGCCTGGATCCGGTCCGATTCGAAATCCGTTTCAGGAATGATCAGGTCATACTGTTCGGTCACCACGGGAATGAAATCCAGCCCCAGGGCTTTTGCCGCTGAAAAAATGCCCAATCCCGTGTCGGCGGCCCCGCTTTGCACGGCCACGGCCACAGCCATGTGGGTGTATTCTTCCACGGCATACCCCTGGATGGCGTCGGGTTCGATGCCGTGTTCCCGCAGCTTATAATCGAGCAGGATCCGGGTTCCGGAACCCGATTGCCGGTTGATGAAGATCACGTCTTTTCGGGTCAAGTCCTCGACCCCTTTAATCTTTTTGGGGTTTCCCCGGGGAAGGATGAACCCCTGATCCCTAAAGACGAGCTGCACCACCTTCACCGGAATCTCCGGCAGGAGGCGGCGGATGTAGGAAAGGTTGTAAGAGCCGTCTTCGGGATCGAGAAGATGGGCGCCGGCCACATGGCAGACCCCCCGCTTGACGGCCATCAAGCCGCCCATGCTTCCCACGTGACTGGAAGACAGGGAAAAGGCGGGATAGGACGCCTTGATCTGGTCAGCCAGCACATCGAGGGTGTTGTCGTGGCTTCCCACCGCCACGATGGTGCTCTCCAGGGCCGGTATGGGTTTCAAGAGTTCCGCCTCCACCGGCTCCTGCTCGTTTATCCCTTCCACGTGGTTGGGGATGCGGATGATCCCGTCGGCTTCGGTCAAAGAGGTGATGCATCCCGCCCCCCGGGGCAACGGCGTGGCCACCAGGGTGTCTTTGACCTTTCCGATCTTGACCCGTACGAATTCTTCCAGGCCCAGCTTTGAGGGGATTTTCCGGGTGGGTTTCACGACGGTCTTTTCCCGTTGCCGCGCTTCTTGGCCCAGCATCCGGGAGATCACCGGACCGATGAATTCCTCGAAGGCGATGATGGCCGAAACCGGGTACCCCGGAACCCCGAAGACGGGCGTTTCGTTGACCGTCCCGATCACGACGGGTTTTCCCGGCATGATGGTGACCCCGTGCACCCGAACGTCTCCGAGGTCGGCGATGACGCGCCGCGAGAAATCCTCGGATCCGGCGGACGACCCTCCCCCGATCAGGACCATGTCGAAATCCCCCCGGGTTCCCTCGGCCACGGCCTGCCGGATGGCCTCCACGTCGTCTTTGAGCATTTCGTGACGGACAAACGTTCCCCCCCAGTGTTCGATGAGGCTTCCCAGGACATAGGAATTGGTTTCCAGGACCTGGCCGGGGCGGATCGATTCAAGGGGTGTGGTCCGCCAATCCACGAGTTCAGAGCCCGTGGGAATGATCAGCACCTTGGGCCTGGGCTTTACCGGAACCCAAAAGACGCCTCCGGAAAGGAGCGCCCCCACGCAGTAAGGCGTGACAACGTGGTTTTGGGGGAATAGCAGCTCCGTGGCCACGATGTCTTCCCCCACTTTTCTCACGTGCTGGAAGGGAAAGGCGGGAGACTCGATGACGATCCGGTCTTGGCCCACCTCCCGGACCCGCTCGATCATGATGACGGCGTTGGTGCCGGGCGGCAGGATATGCCCGGTATTCACGTAAAAGGCCTCTTTTCCGACGATCAGCTCCCTGGGGGCGGTCTCGCTGGCCCCGTAGGTCTTTTCTGCCTCCACGGCCACCCCGTCCATGGCGGCCAGGTGCGCATCCGGGGAGGAAATCCGGGCAAAGACCGCCTCGGCCAGGACCCTTCCCACTGCCTCCGGGGTCGCCGCCGCTTCCTGCCGGGGTGTTTTCGGCAAAGTGAGCATTCCAAAGAGGATTTCTTTGGCCTCTTGCAATGTTTTCATCTGAAGATAGACGTTTCGATCTTTTTTCATCGACGACTCCAGAAGCAATCCAACAAGGGTTTTTCGGCCCTTTCGATTATACGGGAAAGACATCCACCGGCGCCCCGGCCTCGATTCCTTCCGAGTTCATGGGGACGCGGATCAACCCGTCGGCGCTGACCATGGTATGGATCAACCCGGATTTTCCCAGGATGGGATCGGCCCACAGGCCCTCTTCCTTTTGGATGAGCCGGACCCGGACGTAATCGATGCGCCCCTGGGCGGACGCCAGATCCCGGGTCAAACGCGCCGGAATCCCGAATTGGGGCCGGGCTTGCGAAAGGCCGGCCAAAGTCTCCAGAAAGGGGCGGACCACTGCGGCAAAAACGACCATGGCGGAAACCACGTGGCCCGGGAGTCCCCAAAACATTTTCCCCCCCACACGGGCCAAAATGGTGGGTTTCCCGGGGCTGATGGGGATACCGTGCACCAGGATCCGGGAATCCGGAAGGCGGGAAAGGACCTCCACGGCAAGATCCCGGGTCCCCACGGAGCTTCCCCCCGAAAGCAGGACCGCGTCGGCGTTTTGCAGCGCCTCTTCACACCGGCGGAAAAGCGACGCGAAATCATCCTTGACGATCCCGAACACCACGGGGATCCCGCCGCTTTTGGCGACGAGCCCCGCGAGGGTATGGCTGTTGATGTCCCGAAGCTGTCCGAAGGCGGGTGTTTCTTCGACGGAGACGATTTCGTCCCCGGTGGAAAGGATCCCCACCCGCGGTTTTCGATACACCGGTACGAAACGAATGCCGAAGGCGGCCATCAGGCCCGCTTCCTGGGGGCGGATCCGGATTCCGGCGGTGAAAAGGACATCGTCTTTCTTAAAATCTTCCCCGGTCAAAATGACGTTTTGGCCGGGGGCCACGCTCTTGTATATTTCCACGGCGTGGTCGTCGAGTTTTTCCGTGTGTTCGATCATCACTACGCTGTCGGTTCCTTTCGGGAGCATTCCTCCCGTGGGAATGTAGGCGGTCTCGCCGGCGCCCACCGTAAATTCCGGGGGACGGCCCATGAGCACCTCCCCTTTGACCGTAAGATATCCGGGATTCGATTCCGTGGCGCCGAAGGTGGAAGACGCCTTGACGGCGTAGCCGTCCACGATGGACCGGTCAAATTCCGGCAGATTTTCCGGTGCCGCCACGGTCCCGGCCGTCACCCGGTCCAGGGCCTCGGCCAGGGGGACCGTTTCGGTTTCGACCCGTTTAAATCGGGTCGCGTATGCAAAGACGTGTTCCAGCGGCGTGACTTGAAAAAACGATTTCACTTTTATCTTACCTGCCGTTTCAAAATGCAACTTTGGGGTTAAGAATGGACTGCACCCGAATCCGCGAAAAATTCTGTTTTCCGGGTAACGGAGGACTTAATGGCGTTGAGGGTGTCGGAAAGGGTTTGGATGACGTTTTCCCGGATATCCCCGGCGACCACCAGGAGCATCACATCCTCTCCCACGGAAAGGTCCCGGTCTTCGGCGATTTCCACCAGGATCTCGATGATACCGGGGCATGTTTTGTGGCGGCCGATGATCTCCCGGAGACGGGCATGGTCCACATCCACGCGCAATCCCTTCACGGGGCGTCCGTCCCGGGCGGTATTTCGGACCACCCCGTTGTGGATCAGAATCATGCCGGCTTCCGAATAGCGGGGATGGCCTTTGATTTGTTGCATCAGCCGAGAAAGATCCACGATTCCTCCTGACCGGCTCATAAAAAATCCGTAGAATCCGGTGGTTTTAGTCCCATGGCGATTGCCGCCCGCTTCAGGTCGTCGGGCGTGTTGATATTCATGAATGAAATCAGATCCGGATCCTTTTCCCGCAAAGTCCCTTCGGGAATCCGGACGACACGCTTTTTTTGAAACACCCGCGTGATTTTAAGGCGATTCTGATGAAGATGCTGCTCCACATGGGAAAGGCACGCCTTGGAATAGACCGCGCACAAGGGTTCCATCCCGGCTTCCGTTTCCGGGATGACGGCGTCACATCCGTCTTCAATGGAATCCAGTATCAGTCGAATGATTTCCTTTTTTAAAAAGGGGGTGTCGCAGGCGGCAAAAAAGACATAGGGCGTTTCCGAATAGAACAGCCCCGCATGCACCCCTGCCAGGGAACCGGGCGCCGGAAAGACGTCGGCGGCAACGGCGACATCATAGTCCAGATAATCCAGCGGCGACTTGGTCACCAAAAGGATGTCTTCAAAAAAACCGGAAAAGGCCTCAAGAATACGGGCCAATACCGTTTTTCCGCAAACGGGGATAAAGGCCTTGTTTTTACCGCCGAAACGGGTATTTCGGCCGCCCGCCAGGACGACGCCGGTGCAGGGATATTTCATATCGCGTCGTTTCTTGAACATCCTCGGGGATCGGGTGGCGATCCGGTTTTGATGACGTCGTAAAAGCCATCAGTTTTTCCTTTACTATAAAATAGACATCGGCTAGAATCAACATTTCGTTTCATCCGTTCACGGACATGGATGAATAAAAACGCAACAGATGAAATCGTAATGGGAAGGCGTTATGAATCGCCCGGAAACGATCCTGGATGCCGAAGACATAAAGCGCATCCTTTTGCGCATGACCCATAAAATTCTGGAAGTCCACAAAGGCGCCCAGGACCTGGGGCTGGTGGGGATACAAACCCGCGGGGTGCATCTTTCCGAGCGGATCCGGCACAATATTCGAAAGATCGAGGGAATGGACGTGCCCACCGGCATCATCGACATCACCCTGTACCGGGACGACTGGACCCGCGCCAGCGTCAATCCCGTGGTTCAGGCCACGGAGATTCCGTTTTCCGTGGACAGCCGGCAAATCATTTTAGTGGACGATGTGCTGTTTACGGGCCGGACCACCCGGGCCGCCATGGACGCCCTCATCGATTTTGGGCGGCCCGACCGGATCGAACTGGCGGTCCTCATCGACCGGGGCCACCGGGAGCTTCCCATCCTGGCCAACTATGTGGGCAAAACCGTGGAAACCCGGCGGTCGGAAACGGTCAACGTCCTTTTGACGGAACAAGACGGCGTGGACCGGGTCGTGATCCAGTAAGGAAAATCATGGGTACACGGGAGCATAAACAAGGCGCCCCCCTTCAGGTGAAACTCGCCGTGATCTCGGTTTCCTCCACCCGAACCCTGGCCGAAGACAAAAGCGGCCACTGGATCGTGAAACGGAGCAAAAAGGAAAAACACGAGGTGGTGGATCACCGGGTGGTGCCCGATGAACCGGAGGCGATCCTGGCGGCGGTCCACGAAGGGATCACCGAGCACGGCGCCCAGGCGGTCCTGGTGACCGGCGGCACCGGTATTACCGAAAAAGATGTCACCATCGAGACGCTCCGGCCCTTGTTCGACAAGGAACTGACGGCGTTTGGCTCTCTTTTCGCCTACTTGAGCTTCGAGGAGATCGACTCGGCCGCCATTCTTTCCCGGGCCTGCGCCGGGGTGTATCAAAAGACCGTGATTTTCTGCATGCCGGGAAGCCTCAATGCCTGCCGGCTCGCCTGCAAGGCCCTCATCTTTCCGGAGCTGCCCCACCTGGTCAAGCACGTGCAGGAATAATCTGACCCTCAACGAATTAAACGACGTCCCGTTTCAACCACGCTGGTGCGCCGTTTCAGCCCGGCTCCCGGTCGAGGGGGCTTCGCACCGAAACGCCGGGCCGGTTGAGTACATGGGTGTAGATCATGGTGGTGGCCACATCCGCGTGGCCCGGCAGTTCCTGTACGGTACGAATGCCGGCCCCGTCGGCGAGAAGATGGGTGGCGAACGAGTGGCGCAGGGTGTGAGGTGTCTCCCGTTTCGAGAGGTTGGCCTCACGGGCCGCCTTGCGGATCGCGTTCTGAGAGGCCGCATCCTGCACGTGGTGCCGCCTCCTGATGCCGGTTCGCGGATCCACCGAGAGCTGTCGCGAAGGAAAGAACCACTGCCAGGCCCAGAGGAGGCCCGCCGTGGGGATCTTGTTTTCCACCGCCGGCGGCAGCCAGACCCCGGGAGGCCCCGCCACCCGGTCCTCTTCGTAGAGGAGACGCAGCCGTTGGCGATGTTCGAGCAAGGGAAACCGCAGACTCTCGGGCAGGACGGTCACACGGTCCTTGTTGCCCTTGCCGCTCCGCACCAGCACGATGCGCCTCTCAAAGTCCACGTCCTGAATCCTCAGCCGAAAAAGCTCCATGAGGCGCAGCCCGGCGCCGTACATGAATCGGGCCATGAGCCGGCTTGTCTCGGGAAGCCGGTCGAACAGGGCCTGGCATTCGCTTCGGGTAAGGACTGTCGGCACCCGTCTGCTCGCCCGTGCCGGACGAAAATCGGAAAAATCGCCGAGTTCGCGGCCGAGGGCGTTTTGCACGAGAAAAACGAGGGCGTTAAGGGCCTGCCGTTGCGTGCTTGCCGACACCGCGCCGTCAATCGCCAGATAGTCCAGAAATCCGCGGATGTCGTCGCCTCCCGCCTCCTCAATGGGGCGCCCCTGCTAGCCGAAGATATCCCGTTCCCGCCTCTTCATCTCGACCGGATCGGAACATTCCGCCCGCAGCACCTCACGCCACCGCGAAAAGGAAACAGGGGTATGGGAGGACGACTTGACATTGGTTTTTGACTTTTCACCCTTTCAAACAATTTTTTTCTCTAAAGCAAAACGCGTAAAACAAGTAGCAATTTCTTGATTATCTACTTTAAATGCTTCGAAATATGAATCTTGACAAAACTTTTCAGCTCAGTATAAAATGATGTGAATTCTAGATCAAGTCAACCCGCCATCAAAGTTGGCCTATTAAAACTGTTAGAAAAGGAGATCAGACACTATGGTGGCGGGCTTTCATAAGGTGACCTACGATACTATTCTGGATCGACTCAATGATATAAATCACTGGTTGAGAGAGCTCAATATTGAAACAAGGAATAGCCGACTTTTAGAAATCACAAAATACATGGAGATTATTTGCGAGCACCACAAGAAGAATAATGTCGAGAAACTTGTTGAGAGCTACGACAACGAAATACTGTGGTATGCCACCCTAGAATCGGGTGCGTTTCTAGATATACACAGAGCTTTTCATGATATCGAGAGCCGTTTAGTTCCGCGAGGCAAACTTAGAGATATACTTCGAGGCCCTTTCCTGCCAAGAGACGAGGACCCACTGATTCAGAACATCCATGCCAGAAACACTCTCTTCGAGCTTCAGATTGCTGCCAAGATAAGAAACGCGGGAATTGAGATTTTAGGCTTTGATGACATAGATTTTCTATTTAAAGGGCACAAATTTAATGCCCAGTGTAAGAGAATTCATAGCCCGAAAATGGTAGAGGAAAACGTTGGAAAGGCTCTTGAACAAGCTGCAAAGAGGATGAACGATGCTAGTCAGGCTAAGGGCTTGATTTGCCTTGCAATCGATAAGTTGACTGGAAAGGATGGCAAAATTCTTAGGGTTAAAACTGCCAGTGATATACAAAACGAATTGGTTAGAATTACGAGTGATTTTGTTGAGCGAAACCGTCAGTACTGGATAAAAACGCTGAACATCAAAATGATAGCCTGCCTCATATACTTCCAGGCGGCCGCCATTATTGAGGACCAAAACCTCTTAACCCGGTGCCAGCAGTTGGAGGTAGGTCCCATTGCTATCCCCGAAAACCTTCAAGCAGCTGAGTATTCAATTATACAGGACTTTGTGACTGCATTATCTAAGTAGGGAAACGTGAAATATGACGTTTGGAGTTCAGACTCCCGCTGCAATTATCATAGGTCAGTTTTCTAACAATGCTCTTGCAATGGATCGCAAAAAGGCCGCGCCCGCTGAAGAGCGCCGTTAGGTTGCTTGGACAATATCGTGGTACACAAATACTTTTCTCAACGAACCGGCTCAAATCCAAATCTCAAGGGGCTTCCCCTTGCCGACATCATTGTTTTGTTCGTAAAAGTCTATGGTCTCCTCCGCCAAGACGGTTATTTCGATGAAGCATTTGGTTTTTATTGCGTCGATGCCGGAGATATTGCGGGAAAAGTCAAAGACGTGGAGCTGGAGATGTTGTTGGCTATTCGAAAGAAGAACCTCTGGCCGATAGACCAGCACGCTCAAAACTACTCCGAAGATGATCTCTTTGATGTTATCGAGTTCTTGTACCAACATGTTCAAAGCCAATCGACGGAACTATGCATTCATACAATGAATGCGGAATGCATTGGGAAACATTTTATCAAATGGAAGGTCGCCGTGAGTACCGGGAGAAACTCAATCAAGTTATTCAACACTACGAGAAGAGATTCGTACTGTCAGAAAAAGGCGAGGTCTTGCATCGTCCCGAAGAGGGCTTTGAACCAATATTTAACGCAGACGTTCCTTCAAAGGACACCAATGTAGTCGAGCGCATTAATGCGGCAACGCTCAAGTTTAGAAGACATGGGTCAAGTATTGATGATCGGCGGCAGGCTGTCAGAGACCTCGCGGACGTTCTAGAGTATCTGAGGCCAAAGGTTCAGGCCTTATTAACAAGTAAAGACGAAAGCGATTTATTCAACATCGCAAACAATTTCGGGATTCGCTATCACAATGACAAGCAAAAGACTTCATACGATGCAGCTATTTAGCTGAGTTGGATGTTCTATTTCTATCTTGCAACTATTCATGTTGTGCTGAGAAAAATCGAACATGATAAGTCGCAACAAGCAACCTAACCTCTATATGGTCTTCGGATGTCAAGAAAAAAATTCCTTAAAAGATCGGGAAGACAAAAATAGAGAATAAATCTTCCATCTTCGAATCAGATTCCTTGATGAGCGATCCACTGGTTCTGGCTTTTGGGTTGAACGGTTCCGTGAACAAGTTCACGGAACCGTTCCCGGTAAGGAAATGATCATTTATGATTCACTCGCTTTTTCCGGTCGAACGTGGGCGTCAGGGCGATTTCATAACGCGTCTGCACCAAACATCTATCGGGATTAACTGATCCACCAAAGCGTTCTTTGACCGGAACGCTTCCCGCAAGCCCCGCCTTTTAAGGCGGGGTCGAGGGAAGCGATCTTAAAATAGACACTTTCCTTACCGGGGAGCTCCGCTCTTCAGAGCGGGGGGGCTCCACAATCAGCGTACTGCCATTGGGCAGGTTAAAAAACCTGAAAAAATGGGTTTTCCCTTACGGACAGAATATATTTCGGTACCCTTATGGAGGTTTATCCCGCCACAGGCGGGGCGCACTCAAAGTGAATCGGCTTGTCCGCAGTGGGCGGAGCATCCAGTTAGGGCGTCACTCGGACAAGGGGCAGAACGCGATCTTCTCATTTCAAGGGATCGGTATATTGGGTTGGGACCGGGAGTTGCCGCCAATCAAGTGCGATGAGCTTCGGGTATTCGGTCCACTCTGTTGAGCAGTCTTGCTGCAAGCAATAAATAGAGAGGTTCAGATCCACCCATGGGATCTCAGTTAGGCGATAAGCTGGCATCTTCCGGCCCCAAGACTATTCTGTTTCAAAGAACAACCGCCCAATCTGGGCTGGCTTAAGTGACCCTTTACCAGGTCACCCCTGTGAATGTTTACCTTCATGTGGCTGGAAAAAAAAGGATTATGACGAGGAGGTCTGGCCATGAAAACCATCGTGACCATAACCTTGAACCCGGCCATCGACAAGAGTTCGAGTGTTGACCATGTCGTGCCCGAGCGAAAGCTCTACTGCAAGCCCCCTCTTTTCGAGCCCGGAGGGGGCGGGGTGAATGTCTGCCGGGCCATAAAAAAACTGGGAGGCAAATCCCTGCTTCTTTATCCCGCGGGCGGCCTGACAGGGAAGAGACTTCAAGAACTCCTGGACGAAGAAGGCCTGAACCATCGGTCGTTCCCCATCGAGGGAATGATCCGTGAGAGTCTGGTCATTCTGGAGGAATCCACCGGTCAGCAGTATCGTTTTGGGATGCCCGGACCTGAGCTTCAGCAAAAGGAATGGGAGCCATTTCTTCAGGAACTGGCGGTCATCGATCCCCCAACCAATTATGTGGTGGCAAGCGGAAGCCTTCCTCCGGGTGTACCCGGTGATTTCTATGCGCGGGTTGCGCGTGTCGGAAAGGAGATCGGAGCAAAAGTAATCATCGACGTTTCGGGTGAAGCCCTGGAACAGGCTCTCAAGGAGGGCGTGTATCTGATCAAGCCCAATATCCGTGAATTCAGGGATCTGGCTGGGGAGGATATTAAAGAAGAATCGCAGATCAAGGCCGAGGCCCAAAAGATGGTCAAAAGCGGCCGGTGCGAGGTGCTGGTGATCTCCCTTGGCGCGGCAGGCGCCCTGTTGGTTTCGGAGGAGTTTGCCGAACACATCCTGCCGCCCACCGTGCCGGTTGTCAGCAAGGTAGGGGCCGGGGACAGCATGGTGGCCGGTATCGTCTTGGGCCTTGCCCGGGGCAAGGAGCTCAGGGAATCCGTTCTTTTCGGCGTGGCGGCCGGCTCCGCAGCCGTCATGACGCCGGGAACAGAATTGTGCCGCAGGGAGGATGCAGAGCGGTTGTATGGAAGCATCATTTCAGGGACTTGAAGAACAGCAGAAATGAACAGCGAGGGGAGAAGACCATGATATCCTTATCGATCAAAATCATTAAAACCTGAAATGATCAATGCACGAGGGGGACCCTATGGAACAAAACACGAACAAACGGCGCTCGGTGGCTTATTTTTCCATGGAGATAGGGATTGATGAAAAAATATGCACGTACAGCGGGGGCCTGGGGGTCCTGGCCGGAGACACGATCCGTTCGGCTGCCGATCTCAGGGTGCCGATGGTGGCGGTTACGCTTCTCTACCGTAAGGGGTATTTCCGGCAGCGGCTGGAAGCCGACGGGTGGCAGCGGGAGGAGCCAACTTCCTGGGCTTTCGAGGAGTTGCTTCAAGAAGAACCTCCAAGAACGTCGGTGCTGGTGGAAGGAAGAACCGTTTACCTTCGGGCCTGGCGCTACGATGTCAAGGGCGTGGGCGGCTACACGCTCCCGATCTACTTTCTGGACGCGGACCTTCCCGAAAACTCGGAGTGGGACCGTGGTCTGACCCAGTCTTTGTACGGCGGGGATGATCATTACCGGATTTCACAGGAGGTGATTCTGGGGATCGGAGGCGTCAGGATGCTCCGGGCCCTGGGTTATCAGGACATCAGCCCCTTCCATCTCAATGAAGGGCATGCCGCCCTTCTGACCCTGGCACTTCTGGATGAGACGGCGAAACAGGCCGGCAGGGAATCGGTGGTTCAGCAGGATATGAAATCGGTCCGAAACCGATGTGTTTTTACCACCCACACCCCTGTCCCGGCCGGACATGACAGGTTTTCCCTGGAGCTTGCGCGAAAGGTGATCGGAGAGCGGGATGATTTCTTTGGACTCGAAGGCGTTCTCTACGAAGGGAACACCCTGAACATGACCTATCTCGGCCTCAACCTCAGTCGTTATGTCAACGGGGTGGCCCGAAAACACGGAGAGGTTTCCAGGCTCATGTTCGGGGGCTACACCATTGACGCCATCACCAACGGGGTCCACGCCGCCACTTGGGTGTCGGCGCCTTTCCGGGAGATTTTCGACCGAACGATTCCCCCGTGGCGGCAGGACAATTTCAGCCTGCGCTATGCCTTGAGCATTCCCAGGGAGGAACTGTGGGGCGCCCATGTGCAGTGCAAAAAGCAGCTCATGGGGCTGGTTAACCGGGAAACCGGGGCGGGCATGGATGAAAACATACTGACCATCGGCTTTGCCCGGCGCGCCGCCACTTACAAGCGGGCCGATATTCTTTTCAGGGACATGGAGCGGCTCAAACGGATATCCAATGAAGTGGGCAAGATCCAGATCATTTATGGCGGCAAGGCCCACCCCAGGGACCATGAGGGAAAGGAGCTCATCAAGAGGATTTTTTTGGCCAGGAACGAGCTGCAGCACCACATCAAGGTGGCCTATCTGGAAAACTACAATATGACGCTGGGGGCGATGATCACCTCCGGAGTCGACGTCTGGCTCAACACGCCGGAACCGCCCATGGAGGCTTCCGGGACCAGCGGAATGAAGGCGGCCTTGAACGGGGTCCCGAATCTGAGCGTGCTGGACGGCTGGTGGATCGAGGGCCATATCGAGGGGCTGACCGGCTGGTCCATCGGTGATCCGGTTCACGGAAAGGGAGACGAGCGAAATCACTCCCTTGATGCCGCATCCTTCTACGACAAGCTGGAGCATGCCGTTGTCCCCCTTTTCTATCACGATCGGCACCGCTTCATGGACATGATGGCCTATTCCATCGCCATCAACGGCTCCTTTTTCAATACCCAGAGGATGGTGCAGGAGTATGTGCTCAACGCCTATTTTAATCGCTGAGAAAACGTATCTGCACCGGATTGTCAGGACAAAGGGAAGGTGCACGGCCTTGTTTTGCGAGAAAACCGAAGCATGCTCGCGCTGGGAAAAAACTGGGGTTTCAGATGAAACCAGGCCCTGATGCCCGAGAATTCGAACTGGTCATCCCATTGGCGTCTTTTGAAAGAGGTATTTCACATGCAAGACAACAAACATGAACTCAAAGTGCTGATGCTGGATGCCGGCACCGGATTTTACCGCATGCAACGCTACCGGGTCGGCGATTTTTTCGGCCCCGTGGACTTGGGAATTCATCTGGCCTACAAGCACAACGCCCTGACCATCGGGGCCGGGCTTTTGGCCGGCTCTGTTTTTCCCGGATCCAACCGACTGATATTCGCGGGCATCTCTCCCTGCTGGCACGGTTTTTATGTCTCCTCCATGGGCGGTGCGGCCCTGGTTTTTGACAATCTCGGCATCAACATGCTCAGCCTGGTCGGCAAAGCCCTGCATCCTTCGCTTTTGTACCTGAACCGTGACCACGGCGAAGAGATCGAAGTGGAGCTGATTCAAGTCGTCTCCGAGCAGGTCTGGGAATCCGGCCGCCAAGGGGTGTATGCCGTGATGGAGCACGCCATCCGGTTGTTCGGCAGCCGGTATGAAAAGGATCCCCGGGTGCTGGCCGTGGGGCCTGCCTCCCGGTTCACCGATTTCGGCGCCATTGGCTCCGCTCCGGTGAAGAAGGGCATGCTGACCCATGTGGATACCTGGGCCGGCCGGGGAGGGTTCTGCAGCAAGTTGTTTCAGGAGCACGGCCTTTTGGGCATCATTTACGGCGGGACCCACATCGACGAGGATTTCCGCGATCGCTCCGTGGCGGACGAATGGTTTCAGGATAAATTCAACCAGCGGATGGCGGCCAAAGACATGGAGGTCACCACCAAATACCGCTATGATCCTCAGTTCAATACGGGCGGGACGTTCGGGGTCAATTACGCCACCATGGACGGCGATATCCTGGCGTTCAATTACCGCACCGTGTACTGGACCCAGGAGGCGCGCCGGGATCTTCACGAAAGGTTTATCCTGAATCACTACCTGAAGCAATTCAACGAAGAGACCATAGAAACCAAACAGCAGCGCAATTGCGGAGAGCCTTGCGCGGCGGTTTGCAAAAAAATGCACGGCATCTTCAAGAAAGACTATGAACCCTACCAGACCATGGGACCCTTGTGCGGCATTTTCGACCAGCGGGCCGCCGAACAACTCAACCACCGTGCCGACCAACTGGGCTTCGATGCCATCTCCGTGGGCGGAATCCTTGCCTGGCTCATGGATTGCCTGGATGACGGCCTGATGACGCCCCAGGGGCTGGGTGTGGATCAAGCGCCCAGGTGGGATATGGCGACCTTTGATGTGGTGGGCGATTCCGTGCACAATGCCGAACTGGGCCTGGCGCTCCTGAACCAGATGATCCTGCCCGATGGGAAAATACCGCTGCAATTCGGAGCCCGGAAATTTGCGCGCCGGCTATCGCGGGAAAAGGGCCGGCCGGTGCTGGACCGGTTTGTATACAATGCCTTTGCCCGCCAGGGCTGGATGGTTCCCAACCAGTACTGGACACCCGGTGCTTATGCGCCCATGGCCATTACGGGTAAATATTACATGCACTATGGCCGGGACTTCCTGCCGCCCCGTGAGTTGGGAAGAAAAAATGCCAGTCGCATGCTTAACGAGCTGATTCTGGACGATCTCGGGTTTTGCCGTTTCCACCGCACCTGGGCGGAAACCCTGCTTCCCGACATCGTGGAAAACATCTTTGGGGAAAAGGATGCATTTCTGCGTTCGATAACCCTGACCGCTAGCCGCAACACCAGTCGGAATGCATCGGTGTTCTGGGAGTCCACACGCAACATGGACATGGTGTTCGAATTCCTGAAAAACAAAAAACAGATCGACGGGGTCAGCCACCCTGAACTGGCCCGCTGGATCGAGTTTTTCACACGGGACAAGCATGCCGCCGCATACGAGTTCTGGTACGAAATGCACAAAGGCATCCATGAAAGGCTCCGGGAATATCCCGTGTGATGAACCATTTTTTTAGAAATCCGGGCAGCTGATTCATAATTGGGAGGGGTCGATGAAACAAATGCCGCAAGCCCACCGGTTGAGCGAAGAAAAATGGTGCGCCCTCGAAGCGAATGAAGTGTACGAGAAGCTTCAGTCCAAACCCGACGGGCTCGGGAACGAGGAGGCGGAGAGGCGGCTCGGATATTACGGACCCAACACGCTGCCCGTCAAAGAACCACCGACGATCTGGGCCATTTTAATCCACCAGGTGAAAAACCCCCTGATCTTTATCCTGCTCGCTGCGGCCGCGGCATCGGTGGCCATCGGTGAAGCCGCTGACGCGGTGTTCATTCTGATCGTCATCGTCCTGAACAGCGGCCTGGGAGCCTACCAGGAGTATCAGGCCGAAAAAAGCGCGGCCGGTTTGCAGCGCCTTCTCAAGATCACGACGCGGGTTCGCCGCGGCGGCAAGGAGGAGGATATTCCGGCCGAGGAGGTCGTTCCCGGCGACATCGTGGTTCTGGAGTCGGGCAACAAGGTTCCGGCCGATTTGCGCCTGGTGCAGGTAAACAATCTCACCGCCGATGAAAGCTTTCTCACCGGCGAATCCATGGCTTCTGAAAAGTCGACCGCGCCCCTGTCCGAGGACACCAGGGTGAGTGACCGCAAAAACATGGCATTTGCAGGATCGACCATCACCTCAGGCCGAGGGGTCGGGCTCACCGTCGGCACCGGCACCGAAACCCAGGTGGGACTCATCGCCCAGACCGTAACCGAATCGGAAGGCGGGAAACCCCCTCTGGTGCTGCGGATGGAACGGTTCGTCAAGCATATCAGCATCCTGGTTCTAGTGATCAGCGCCGGCCTGGCGCTTCTCCTATGGACCCAGGGCGAGAGCCTGGCGGCGATCTTCTTTTTCGTCGTGGCCCTGGCCGTTTCGGCCATCCCCGAAGGACTTCCCGTCGCCTTGACCGTGGCCCTTTCCATTGCCACCAAGCGAATGTCCAACCGCAACGTCATCGTGCGCAAGCTCACCGCCGTGGAAAGCCTGGGAAGCTGCACGGTAATTGCCAGCGACAAGACCGGAACATTGACGGTCAACCAGCAGACGGCCCGCACGATTGCGCTGCCCGGCGGCCAAACGTTCAACCTTTCCGGAGAGGGCTATAACGGCGCAGGAGACGTCTCGGCGGCCGGAAATGGAGAAAAGATTTCCCAAACCGATCGGCAATGGCTGTCGCAGCTGGCGGAACGGGCGATCCTGGCCAACGAGGGCTCGCTTGTTTATGAAGATGGAAAATGGAAGCATCGCGGCGATGCCATGGATGTGGCGTTTCTGGCCATGGGTTACAAGCTGGGCCTCCGCCCGGAAAAAATCCGCCGGCAGGTCCGGATCACCCGGGAAATCCCCTACGAATCCGATCTTAAATATTCGGCGGTTTTCTTTGAAAAAGACGGAGGCGGACATGTGGCGGTCAAGGGCGCCGTGGAAACCGTTCTGGATTTTTGCAGCCGCATGGCTGGAAATGGAAAATCGGCGGGCCTCGACCGGGAGGGCATCGAGCGGCAGGCCGAAATCATGGCGGAAAAAGGCCTGCGTGTGCTTGCCGTGGCCGGCGGTGAAACCGAGGCGGCACGGCATGATCATCCAAGCCAGGGAGAAGCGTTTTCCGGGTTGGCTTTTTACGGATTGGTCGGATTCATCGATCCCCTTCGCCCGGAAGCCGTCGAATCGGTGAAGACATGCAAGACCGCCGGCATTCAGGTTCTGATGATCACCGGAGATCATCCCACAACCGCCGGGGCCATTGCGGGGGAACTGGGCCTGTCCGATCGCGATGAGCCCGTGGTCACCGGCAAGCAATTGAGCGAGGCCGGCACCCCGGACAGCCCGGCCTTTGAAAAACTGGTTTCATCCACCCATGTATTTGCCAGGGTGTCTCCCACCCAAAAGCTGGAAATCGTCGACGTACTGATCCGTCGCGGAGAATTTGTGGCCGTCACCGGCGACGGGGTCAACGACGCGCCGGCCCTTCGGCGGGCCAACATCGGCGTGGCCATGGGTTCGGGCACGGACGTGGCCAAGGAGGTCGGGTCGATGATCGTAGCCGACGACAACTTTGCTTCCATCGTTGCCGGCGTAGAAGAGGGAAGGTTTGCTTACGACAATGTGCGCAAGGTGATCTACCTGCTCATCTCCACCGGCGCGGCGGAAGTGTTGATGTTTATCGCGGCGATTTTGGCGGGTCTGCCCATTCCGCTATTGGCCGTACAATTGCTCTGGCTCAACCTGGTAACGAATGGTATTCAAGATGTCGCCCTGGCCTTTGAAGGCGGCGAGCCGGGGGCGATGAAGCGAAACCCCCGGAGACCCGATGAGACGATTTTTAATCCCCAGATGGTCTGGCAGACGACGGTTTCGGGGGTGACCATCGGCGCCTTGGCCTTCGGGTTCTGGTCCTGGATGGTGGGCGTGGAAATGGTGGACGAAGCCGCCGCCCGCAACCTTGTCCTGCTGTTCATGGTTGTGCTTCAGAATGTTCATGTGTTCAACTGCCGGTCGGAATCGACTTCCGCCCTGAAGGTTCCCATCCGCAGGAATATCATCCTGATTTTCGGGGTGGCGGCGGCCCAGGGCATCCATATTCTGTGCATGCATCTGCCTTTTATGCAGGCTGTCCTGGGGACCGAACCGGTAGGGGTCAGGCACTGGCTTTTGCTGCTGGCGCTGGCGTTGGGGCTTCTGGTGGTAATGGAGGTGTTCAAGTGGATCAGAAAAAAGGCCTGACAAGGAATCACTGCAGTTCAACCGGCGATTGCCGCAGCATTGCGACAAATGAAAATCATCCTTCTCCAACCCCCCATCCAGGATTTTTACGACACGGACGTCCGGCTTAAGCCGCTGGGTCTGTGCATGCTCAAGGCAGTGGTCCGCCGGGCGTTTCCGGAGGTTACGACCAGGGTGCTTGATTTTCACCACGGGAGAGGAAAACGCCGGATCCCCCTGCCTGCCGAGTTTTCATATCTGAAGGAGTATTACGCCTTTCCCGATTCAGGGCCTTTTTCCACGTTTCACCGCTACATCCACTTCGGTGCACCGTTTGAAGAGATTGCCCGGGAAGTGGCGGCCGAATCTCCGGACCTGGTCGGCATCTCTTCCCTTTTTTCCCCGTATCACCGGGAGGCGGCCGCATGCGCTCGGGAAATCAAAAAAAAGATCGAAGCGCCGATCGTCATGGGCGGACCGCACGTGTCCGCCTGCCCGAAAGAAGTGCTTTCCGATTCGAACGTGGATTTTATTATCCAGGGGGAGGCGGAAAAGGCATTCGTCGATTTCGTCGGTTCGCTTTTGTCCGGCAAGGCCTATGAAACCATCGCCGGGCTCGGGTTCAAGAAGGACGGTGGCATCTTTTTGAACCCACCAGGAGAAAATTATGAGTTGACCCGTCTGCCCATTGCCGATCTTTCGGATATAAGCCCGCAGCAGTACAAAATCAGCGGGCAGCCCATGTGTTTTATCACCGCAACCAGGGGCTGCCCGCATCGGTGCTCGTTTTGCTCGGTGCACCGGACGTTTACGGGAGGGTTTCAAAGGCGAACGCCGGAAGCCGTCTACCGGGAAATGGAAAAGCGGTTCGAACAAGGATACCGGGTCTTTGACTTCGAAGACGACAATCTCACGTTTCACAAAAAAGACTTTGTACGGCTGTTGACCCTCGTCATCGGCAGATGGGCCCCCGGCCAGATCCGTCTCCTGGCCATGAACGGCGTCTCTTATCTGAGCCTGGACGGGCAGGTGCTGTCTCTCATGCGGCAGGCCGGCTTTTCCGATCTGAACCTGTCCTTGGTGAGTTCCGACAAGGAAAGCCTGGCGAAGGTGAACCGGCCCCACACGCCGGAGAAGTTTGAAGCCGTCGTCAAACAGGCCCACAGGCTCGGATTTCGGATCGTCGCCTACCAGATCATCGGCCTGCCGTTTGAAACGCTGGAGAAAATGATCCAAACCCTGGCGACCCTGGCCCGTCTTCCGGTGCTCATCGGTGCATCGATCTTCTATCTGGCCCCCGGTTCTCCCATGGCACGGGAAGTTGGGGCACCGCGGGAGGTGGACTGTTTCAAGGCCCGGTCCACGGCCATGGCAATAGAAAGTTCCCACTTTTCGCGGGATGATTTGTACACGCTCTTTATCGCGGCAAGGATGCTCAACTTCATCAAAGGACTGCGCCCTGACAAAAACGGGCTGCCTTTGAAAGAAGCGCTTCAATTTGCGGGGGAAAACAAAAGAGCCAGGACAGGGGCGGATCTGCTGACCCGGCTTCTGGAGGAGAACAATTTATACGCAGCCACGGGGCAGGGGATGAAGCCTGTTTCCCGTTTTCGAAGCAAGATTTTCTTTAGGATCCTGACGGAAACGAACACGGTGAGAACGATGGAAGGGCGTGAAATACTTGTCGGCACCTGGCATCCGCAACAAAGGCAGTGAACCTCATCGATGGGTTGTCGTGGAAATGAATATGAACAAATCAGGGTCTCAACGACGGCATCGACCGCCGCCGGAGCTTGCATAAAAGCTTTTTCCCAGCCTCTATGCCCGATTCGATTTCAAGGCGTTAAAAGACAGCCGGATTCCCACCATCGAGTATGTGGGCAAGCGTTCCGAGGCGGCCGTCCACGAAGCCGCTTTTTTCGGGGGCGGATCCCACTTGCAGGTGGAACGCTGTTTTGAGGCCGGAAAACTCAACCCCTATGCCACCCAGCTCGATCTTTTTGAAAAAGACGAAAAGGCCCCGGACCCATCCTGGCGCAACCTCATCGTCTGCGGCGACAACCTCCAGTTTTTAAAAACCTGCTACCTCAACCGGGATCCCGTCATCAGGGACAAGGTCAAGGGGAAGGTGAATCTGTCATGAGATGAATTTACGGTTGATGACGTTTTTCCTTGACTTTTCTGATTCGAGGATTTATTATCACTATAATTAAATGGCCCGCTGCACATGGGCGGGCCGGTTTCGTTCTGAAGGAAAGCCCATTTGCCTGTCAAAAAAAGCATCCTTTAGCCGAACACCATTATTTTATGAAAGGAGGATGCTACGATGGCAAGTGGAACCGTTAAATGGTTTAACAGCAGCAAAGGTTACGGCTTCATTTCTCAGGAAGACGGGCCGGATGTTTTTGTTCATCATTCGGGAATCAATGCTTCCGGGTTCAAATCCCTGAATGAAGGCGACAAAGTGACTTTCGACGTAGAGCAGGGACAAAAGGGCCCGGCCGCCGTCAACGTGACCGTCGCTTAATCGACGACCCGAGCAATTCAAAAGGCGCTTTCGAGATTCTCGGAAGCGCTTTTTTATGTCCTCACGTTTTGATGGTCGTCTTTTCCGGCCAGGGGCAATGCCGGTTCACAGGGCAACCGGGGCAATCCGGTTTCCGGGCCGTGCAGAACTGCCTTCCCAGGTAAATCAACAGCAGGGAAAAATCGCTCCATTTCGATTCGGGAAGGACCTCCATGAGGTCGAATTCGATCTTCATGGGATCCTTGTGTGCCGTCAAGGCCAGTCTCCGGGCGATTCTCGCCACGTGGGTGTCCACCACGATCCCCGGGATCCCGAACGCCGCTCCCAGCACCACGTTGGCGGTCTTGCGCCCCACGCCCGGAAGGGCCACCAGTTCATCGAGGGTCTCCGGCACCCGGCCGTCGTATTTGTCCAACAGGGCCTGGGCGCATTTTTTGATGCTTTTGGCCTTGTTTCGGAAATACCCGGTGGGGCGGATCAGGGCTTCCAGGGTTTCCTGGGGGACGTTGACGAAATCTTTGGGGGTGTTGAGTTTTTGAAACAGCGTCCGGGTGACCGTGTTGACCTGTTTGTCGGTGCATTGGGCCGATAACATCGTGGCCACGAGGAGCTCGAAGGGGGTGTGGAAATGCAGCTGCGTCTTGACATCCGGATAGGTGGTTCTTAGGCTTTTAAAGATCTTTTCGGCGCGTAATCGGAGTGGGTTCATGTTCGGCTTTCATTGTTGAAAAGTTTTAAATCGGCCCTTTTTAGCGGGTCGGCGGAGAACCGTCAACCGGGAAAACCGATTTCATGGAAGAACCAAGAAAAGACGTCCGCGCCCTGGGGATTTGTTCGGGCGGGCTGGACAGCATGCTTTCGGGCATGGTCCTGAAACGCCAGGGGATCCATGTGGAATGGATCACCTTCGTCACCCCCTTTTTTTCCGCCGCCAAGGCCGAAAAGGCGTCCCGTATCACGGGGATTCCTCTGACGATCCAGGATATCACGAAAGAATACCTGGAGATCCTCAAAAACCCCCCGTGCGGATACGGCCGGTACATGAATCCCTGCCTGGACTGCCATGCCATGATGTTTCGGATCGCGGGCCGGAAGATGAAAAAAGACGGGTTTGATTTTTTATTTTCCGGAGAAGTCCTGGGGCAGCGCCCCATGTCCCAGTCCAAACCTTCCCTTCGATACGTGGAAAAGCATTCCGGGTTCGACGGTTTCATTCTCCGGCCGTTGAGCGCCCGGAAGCTTCCGGAAACCGTGCCTGAAAAAGAGGGGCGGGTGGATCGGTCCCGGCTTCTGGACATCTCCGGGCGATCCCGGAAGCGGCAAATGGAACTGGCCGCAGACTTCGGCATCTCCGAATACCCGGCGCCCGCCGGCGGGTGTCTTCTCACCGACGTGGGATACTCCCGGCGCCTGAAGGACCTGTTCGACCATCAGAACATCCACGAAATCCGGGAGTTTCATCTGTTAAAATTTGGGCGGCATATCCGGCTGGACCCCCGGACGAAGATCATCGTGGGCCGCACCCGGAAAGACAATGAACAAATTCTTGATTATTACGCCCCTGAAAGGGATATTCTTTTAAAGCCGGGCCTTCCCGGACCCATCGTCCTGATCCCCCGCGGCGGGTCCGAGGAGGCGGTATTGAGCGCCGCCGCTGTTTGCGCGGGGTACTGTAAAGGCACCCTTTCAGAGGTGGCCGTCCGGGTCACCACACCCGAAAAAGAATTTACCCTCCGGGCGGCCCCGGTTTCCCCGAAAAAAATTCAGCACCTCCTGATTTAGATCCGCATTCGAAGGGGCTTGAGCCACAGGACCTGGTAGGGGTCCAGTTCCAACAGGAGCCTCCCTTTTTCATTCACGGAAAACGTCTTGCCGCCCAGAAGGTCTTTCCAGCGGGTTCCGGCGGCAACGACATCCTGCGGGAGCCGCACCGACTCGATTCTCTTGGAAACGCTGATGCAGGCCAGGATACCGCTTCGTTTCGACCGCGTATACATCCAGGCACAGACCACCCCCGGATTTCTTGTAGAAACCGGCGCCGCCGCAGGCGCCCGGGGATCGAAGGCCGGTTCTTTTTCCCGGATTTTCAGAAGACGCAAAATCCCTTCCATCACGCCTTTCATCCGCCTGGACCCGCCGTCCAGCTGTTCAAAAAGCCAGCCCGCATCGAAGTGCTGGCGGTTGATGGAGCGGTTTTCATCCAGGGTGTCGACCGGGGCGTTTTCGGCACCGATCAATCCGTTGATGTAAAATGCCGGAACCCCCCGCACGAGGAACCCCAGCGCCACCACGGCAAGATACCGGGAACGGCAAAGCGTCTCCGGATCCTTGTCCCTTGGGTTGTTGATGAGATGCCACGGGGTGGCGCAGACTTCATAGACGATCTTTTTTCCCCCGGGAAGCACCGCATAGTTGGGGAGTGCCCCGTGTTCGCGCACGAGAATGTCCACGAGGGCATCCACCTGATCCGGGGTGAGCCATCCGTGTGCCGGTTTGAGCCCCATACCGTCGTGGCTTCCTAAAACGGTGATGAATTGGCGGCCCCCGAAGGGTCCCAGGGACTTCAACCAGCGGATATAGGGGCGTCCATCGCTGGTCAGCACGCTGTAGAGGGCCAGGGGAAAATGGGAGAACTGGTAGACCAGGTCGCATTCCCGGCGACCTTTGGTTCCCAGGTACGGAAGGATTTGATCCTGGGGTTCGTTGACTTCGGCCACCAGGCGCGTTTCCGGAAAAACGCGTTTTAGAATCCGCCGGAGGGCCCGGACGAGGATATGCGTCTCGGGCTCGTGGATGGACGTGGAGGCGATATTCTTCCAGATATAAGCCACGGCATCCAGGCGGATAAGCAAGGCACCCTTGCCCACATAATGGAACAGGATTTTGACGGCCTCCAGAAGGAAAGCGGGATTCCTGAAATTGAGATCCACCTGCCGGGTGGCCATGGATCCGTCTGGATGGGGAGGGCGGGAAAAGGTGGTCCAGACCCATCCTGTACCGCGTTTTCCAGCGTCTTTTCCGGGGGGTGGTTTTTCAGGGACGCCCAGTGTCGCAAAAAGGGTTCCGTCCGCTTTTTCGAATACGGTGTAGGGGGTCAGCACCGGCGTCGCCCGGGGCCGGACAAGCTTTTTCAGGCTTTCGTCCGAGGGCTTTTCTTCATCCGAAAAGGCGAGGACGAAATCCTTGAAGGGTGCAAACCGGACGTACCGCGGATCATCCGGCGCCAGGTGCCGTTCGATCAGGGCGGACTGCACCAGCGGGTTTTGAATAGAGGCATGGTTGATCACAAAATCGAACATCAAGGATACGTGTGCACCCAGATCGGCGATGTCCGTCCAGGATCCGTAATCCGGGTGGACCCGATAATAATCCGTCACGGAAAACCCCCGGTCCGTATCCCAGGGAAAAAAGGGGAGGATGTGCACGATATTGAGCCGATCCGGTATCCGGTATCGATGTAAAAAATCCCTCAGAAGGACAAGCGGCTTTTTGCCGGAGGTGCGATCCACGACGGTGTCCGCGTAACAGATCAGAGCCGCTTCATGGATGCCCCGCTCCCTGGAGTCGGGTGCAGCTGTTTTTTGGGGACGTCCATCCGAACGGAATCCGGAAAGACGCGCCACGATTTTTTCAAGATCTTCCGCGAAGGCATCCACGGCCTTTCGCGGATAAAGTTTGAAAAGGGGTGTTTTCATCCGTTGGGTTCCGGAAGGTTGAAAAAGGATTTAAAGCATTTCCTCGCAGTTCCGATGATGGGGGATTCTAAAAAAAGGTTGCGTTCCTGTCAAAAACTTCCGGTCAAAAAGAAACCCTGTTCACCCGTTTGGAAAAGCGAAACCCGCCTACTATGACCGACCGGTCGGTCAATCATTTTATTTTCTAAACATCATTTTATTTTCTAAACATTTTATTTAATTAATTTTTCGTCTCGCTGTTGACACGCATGAAAGAAGGCATTATAAGTACCGATCGGTCGGAAAACGGTTTCGAAGATTAAATGCCGGATTCACGTGGCGGAAAAACAACCGGCGTGCCTTCGAAAAAGCCAAAGGAGTCGGCCCATGAGTCCGGTGGTGGTGGACAGAAACGCCAAAAGTCAACAGATCGCTCAGGCGGCCCTGAATGCCTTTTCCAAAAAAGGGTATGCCGCCACCAGCGTCCGTGAAATCGCCGCGGTCGCGGGAGTGGGGAAAGGCACCCTGTACGAATATTTCCGGACCAAAGCCGATATCTTTCTGGCCGCCGTCAAATGCTGGTTGGATCAATTTGAAACCCGTTTTTTCTCCCGGCTGGAGGGGATCGACGATCCGGCCCAAAAATTGGCGGCCCTTGCCCAGGCGTTCGTGGAACTGGTGGACCCCCTGGACCCCATGGACGCCCGGATGTCCGTGGAGGTCATTCAGCAGGGGATCCTGGAAGACGGGGTCCTCTTTCACCGCCCCCATGAAATACGGGAAATGATGGCCGGCACCCGGAAGATGGTGGAACAGATTCTCCTTGACGGCATCTCCAAGGGCATGTTCACCCCGGAAACCGCCCGGCATGTGGGAAAGATCGCCGTCAACCTGCTCGGGTACCTGGACGGAATCCTGCTTCATGCCGTGGTGACAAAAAGGGATTTCGATCTCAAGGATCATGTGGCGTTTTACATCAATACTCTCATCCATTCCATTTCGGGTCCCTCCGCGGGAGGACCGCGGGAAAACGCGCCCATTAGTTAGTATATAGACATAGAGCGGGAACATCATGGAAAACACGTTAAAAAAAACACCGGATAAAAAGAAGGCGACCCCATGGCTGAAGCGGATCTGGGGGTTGCTCCCGTTTGCGGCGCTGGTGCTGATGATTTTCGGCATCTGGGTGCTTTTTTCAAGAATCGAGGCCAAGCAGGCGCACCTGAAGGAAAAGGCCGTTTCCGAGCTTCAGCAGGAAGAAACCCGGGCCCATGTGGTGGCATTAAAGATCGTCCCGAAGCCGATTCGAGACCGCATCCGGTTTCCGGGGGTCACGACAGCCTCCAAGCAGGTAAGACTCCTTGCCGAAGTGAAAGGAAAAGTGGTCCGAAAAGCCGTGGAGGAAGGGTCTGACATCAAGAAGGGAGACATGATCGCCGCCCTCGATGCCCGGGACTATGAAAACGCCCTGTCTGCGGCCGAGGCTTCCTACGCGGCGGCCCAAGCCGACCTGAAACGGATCGAATCCCTTTTTCGGCAAAAGGCCGTGGCCAAAGCGCAACTCGACGATGCCGCCGCCCGGGTTCAAAGCCTGAAGGCCAACCGCGATAACGCGGCCCTGGCGTATCAGCGGTGCACCCTGAGCGCCCCCCTTTCCGGGGTGGTGAACCGGATTTATGTGGAAGAAGGGGATTTCGTGGGGGTAGGAGATCCGGTGGCCGAGATCATCCAGATCGACCCCATAAAAATCCAGGTGGGGATCCCGGAATCGGACGTGGAGGCCGTGCGGCAGCGGGACACCTTTACCGTGACCATCGATGCATTGGGCGGGAAGACATTTACGGCGAGAAAAGATTTCTTGTCCAAGACCGCGGACCCCATGGCGCGACTGTATAACCTGAACCTGATCCTGGATAACCCCACGCACGAAATCTTCCCGGATATGTTCGCCAAGGTGGAGATCATCCGGAAGGAGGTTCCAAACGCCGTTTCGGTCCCCCTGTACGCGGTCATCAACCGGAACGAAGAAAACGTGGTGTACGTGGTGAACGACGACCAGGTCCATGCCCGTAAAGTCGCACTCGGTCTCATGGAGGGCTGGAAGATCCAGATCCAATCGGGTCTGGAACCGGGGGACCGGGTGATCGTCGTGGGGCACCGGGACGTGAACCCGGGACAACGGGTGACCGTGGTGAAAACCGTGGAGCGCATCGAGGACCTGTCGTCGTGATCGTATCGGATACCGCCATCAAGAACCGGATCAGCGTGGTGGTTTTGTCGGTGATCCTTCTGGTCTTCGGGGTGTATTGCTATTTTGAACTCCCCCGGGAGTCCACTCCGGATATCACCATCCCCAACGTCTTCGTCTCCACGGACTACAAGGGGGTTTCTTCTTCGGATATCGAAACGTCCATCACCATTCCCATTGAAAAGAAGCTCAAGGGCCTCGACCGGGTGAAAAAGATTCACTCCATCAGCGCCGAAGGCCGCTCCATGATCAACGTGGAATTCATCCCCGGAACCGACATCGACGAAGTCCTCCAAAAAGTCAAAGACAAAGTGGACGAAGCCAAGCGGGATCTGCCCACGGACCTGGAAGACGACCCCGCCGTCTTCGAAGTCAATTTTTCTGAAATGCCCATCATCGTGTATTCCCTCTCCGGGACGTGTGGTCTGGCGTGTCTGAAAAAAATCGCCGACGACCTGGAAGACGACATCGAATCGATCCCCGGGGTTTTGGAGGCCGAAGTCACAGGGGGGCGGGAACGGGAGATCAAGATCGAGGTGGACCCGGACCGGCTGGCCTACTACCGCATTCCCATCACCGTGTTCCAGAGCGTGGTCCCCCGGGAAAATCAGAACACCTCCGGGGGCGCCATCACCCTGGGAGACGGCCGCTACCAGTTGCGGGTTCCCGGGGAGTTCACCCAGCCGGAAGAAATCCTGGGGCTGGTCATCAACGCCCCGGACGGGCGGCCAATCTATCTCAAGGACTTAGCCCGGGTCCGGGACGGATTTAAGGATGAAAACAGCCGCTCCCGGCTGGACGGTGTCGAAGCGGTGAGCATCACGGTGAAAAAGCGGGTGGGCGAAAACATCATCGCCATTACGGATCAGATCGAAGCCCTCATCCAAAAGCAGCAGCGCACATGGCCCGAAGGGACCCGGATCACCAAGCTCATGGACCAGGCCAAGGACATCCGGCTGATGGTGGCGGACCTGGAGAACAACATCCTGTCCGGGCTGATCCTGGTCATTGCCGTCCTGTTTTTGGCCCTGGGATTCCGAAACGCCGTGCTGGTGAGTCTGGCCATCCCCTTTTCCATGCTCCTTTCCTTCATCATCCTGTACGCCCTGGGGATCACCTTGAATATGGTGGTGCTTTTCTCGTTGACCCTGGCGCTTGGAATGCTGGTGGACAACGCCATTGTCATCATCGAAAATATCTACCGGTATATGGAACAAGGAGTTCCCCGAATCGAGGCGGCCATGCGCGCCACCGGTGAAGTGGCGTATCCGGTCATCGGCTCCACGCTGACCACCCTGGCGGCCTTTTTCCCCATGATCTTTTGGCCCGGGATCATGGGGGAGTTCATGAAATACCTTCCCATCACCCTGGTGGTCACCCTTTCTTCGAGCCTTTTCGTGGCGCTGGTGATCAACCCGGCGCTGACCTCCATCTTCATCCGGGTGAAAGGAAAATCCTCGCAACCCGCCGCGGATGCCGACCGTGTCCTTGCGTCGGGGGAACAGCCGGTGGCCGTTCGGGGCCGGATACTCAACGGGTATTCCCGTCTCTTGAAAGGGGCGTTGAATCATCCATTCAGCGTGGCCTTGATATCGTTTGCGGTATTGATCCTGTTTTTTCAGGTCTGGCTGTTAACGGTGGGTCTGGAAAAGCCCGTGGAGTTTTTTCCGGACGTGGACCCCAAGAGCGTGTACGTGAATATCGATCCCCCCGAGGGGGCGGACCTGGAATACATCGACCGGATCGTCAAGCAGGCGGAGATGGCCGTGATCGGAGCGTGGGATTCCAATGAGACGTCGTTTTCACCGCCTTCTCCGGAGGCTTACAAAAACGCCTATGCATCCAGGGAGCACCACAGGGCCGACGGCCGGATGTTTTTCGGTCCCGGGGATCTCGAAAACGTGGACCATGTATATGCCCGTGCGGTGGAAGTGGCCGAGGCCGGCGCCGCCTTCAGCCCCAACCTCCCCAACCATATCGGGGTGCAGTTTTTGGATTTCAAGGATCGGAACACACCCACCAGCGAAAGCGTTGAAGAGATCCGAAGGCGCGTCCAGGGGATTCCAGGGGCCAAGATTACCGTGGCCAAGGCGGAAGAAGGTCCTCCCACCGGCGCCCCCATCAACATCGAGATCTCGGGGGATGACTTCCGGGTCCTGGGGGAGTTGGCCAAGAAGGTGCGAACCGTTGTTTCCCAGATTCCCCATGTAAAAGACGTGCGGGACGATTTCACGGAAGGGATCCCCACGGTCCGGGTCCGGATCGACAAGCAGAAGGCGGCCCTTTTCGGGTTGACCACCGAAACTCTGGGATTCGCCCTCAAGACGGCCTACAACGGTCTGACCGTCTCCACGTTCCGGGAAAAAGATGAAGACTACGATATCTCCGTGATCCTGGACCGGAAAAACCGGACGGTCCTGGATGTCCTTTTCAAGCTGATGGTGCCCACGCCGTCGGGACAGCTGGTTCCCCTGACGACGCTGGCCCAAATCGATGTGTCTGGGAGCATCGGGGATATCACGCGGATCGACCACGACCGGGTCGTCACGGTGAAAGCGGACGTGGACACCACCCGCATTCCCGGACCCGTGGCCCGGCAGCAGGCGGAAGGGCTGTTGGCAAACTTTCCCCTGCCGGCGGGATATACGCTCGAATTCACCGGGGAATTCGAGTTTCAAAAAGAAGCCGAGGCCTTTCTGTCCAAAGCCTTTGTCGTGGCGGTGTTTTTGATCTTTTTAATCCTGGTGACCCTGTTTAACTCCGTGATCCAGCCGGCCATCATCCTGACCTCCGTGGTCCTTTCCCTGGGCGGAGCGTTTTTGGGCCTGACCTTTTTGAAATTGCCCTTCGGGATCATCATGTCGGGGGTGGGTGTGATCTCCCTGGCCGGCGTGGTGGTGAACAACGCCATCGTCCTCATCGATTACACCAACAAGCTTCGGGAGCGGGGCATGGCGCTGAAGGATGCGGTGGTCGCCGCCGGCGCCACCCGCCTGCGGCCGGTGCTTCTGACCGCCGTCACCACCATCCTCGGGCTGTTGCCCATGGTGACCGGGGTCTCCTTTGATTTTCACACCTTCCGCATGACCTATGTCAGCGAATCGACCCAGTGGTGGCGGTCCATGGCCATCGTGGTGATTTTCGGCCTTGGGATCGCCACGGTCCTCACCCTCGTGGTCGTCCCTGTCCTGTATGCGTTGTTCGCCTCCCTGAAAAAACGCACGGCGGAAATCGTCTTGAAAATCCGGGCGTTTTACTGGAAGCCCTTTGAACGGCATTCCGCCTGACGCGGCATCGCGTTGGCGGCCAGCTGCCCGCAGGCTGCCGAGATGTCTCTTCCCTTCCCGGAGCGGATCATGGCGGTGAGGTTTTTTTCCAGTAAAACGTTTTGAAACTCCAGGACGCGCGCTTCCTCGGGAGGCCGGAAGGAGGTTCCCTCGAAGGGGTTGAAGGGGATCAGGTTGACCTTGGCCCGGAGCGGCGCCAGAAGCTTTAAAAGCCGGCGGGCGTCCTCCGGTGTATCGTTGATCCCCGCCAACAGCACATATTCGAAGGTGATGCGCCGGGTGGGAGGAAGCGGATACCGCCGGCAGGCCTCCAGGAGCGTTTCCAGTGGGTATCGTCGGTTGACGGGCATCAAAAGATCCCGGGTCTCGTTTTGGGTGGCGTTCAGGGAAACCGCCAGGCTCACCCGGGTGTCACGGCCCAAGTCGGTCATCTTCGGAACCCATCCCGCCGTGGAGACGGTGACTTTCCGGCTGGAAAATTTCATGCCGCAATCGTTTTCCGTCATCATCTTCAGGGCATTGACCACGTTTTCGTAGTTGGCCAGGGGTTCCCCCATCCCCATGAAGACGACATTGGTGAGGCGGCGATCCGGCGCCAATCGGGAAATGTCTCGCACCTGGGAAAGGATTTCTCCTGCGGTGAGGTTGCGAATGAACCCTCCCTGGGCGGTCCGGCAAAAGGCGCACCCCATGGCGCATCCCACCTGGCTGGAAATACACAGGGTGTCATGGTCCCGCTCCGGAATGAGGACGCTTTCGATATGGGCGCCGTCGGAAAGCCGGAAAAGGAACTTGGACGTGCCGTCGCCGGCCGTTTCCACCTTCCGCACCGCCAGGCGGCGGATGGAAAAGGCGGCGGCAAGGCGCGCCCTTAAGTCTTTTCCCAGGTCCGTCATGTCTTCGAACCGATCCGCATTGCGGATATAAACCCACTTGAAGATCTGCCTGGCGCGATACGCATCCACCCCGTTGTCCTGCAACCACGCGGCCAGCTGCTCCTGCGTCAGGTTTTTGATGTCGGGGCGATCCCCGGAAGACACGATTTTTTCTTGACAGATTTTAAGCATATTCATAAACTAAAAGTTTTAATCCATGATACTTTCGCCGGAACCACGGGAGGCCTCGGATTGGGGCCGAAAACGAAAGAAACCGCCGCCGGTTTCCAAATGGATGCGGGGCGCTTGGGATGCGGGGTTTTCAGCGAATATCCGGGATCATAACAGATCGGAGTGAGGATGTTCAATCATTTAAGCGAAAAGCTCAACAGCGTATTCAAGAAACTCAAGGGCCACGGCAAGCTCACGGAGAAAAATATTGAAGAAGGCCTTAAAGAAGTGCGCATGGCGCTTCTGGAGGCCGATGTGCATTACAAGGTGGTCAAGCAGCTGATTGCGGACATCAAATCCCGGGCCGTGGGGCAGGAAGTCATGGCCAGCCTTACCCCGGGACAGCAGCTCATCAAAATCGTCAACGAAGAACTGACATCCCTCATGGGAGAAACCCATGAGGACCTGCGTCTTGCCGGACCGAGTCCGATCCCCCTCATGCTGGTGGGCCTGCAGGGTTCAGGAAAGACCACCACCGCAGGAAAACTTTCGGTGTTATTGAGGAAAAAAGGGAAAAAACCGTATCTGGTCCCGGCCGACGTATACCGGCCCGCCGCCATCGACCAGCTTTTCAAGCTCGGCCAGCAGCTTGGTGTTCCGGTCTTTCCCTCCGCGACGGATATCGATCCGGTACATATCTGCCGGGAAGCCCGGACGGCGGCCCTGAAAGAAGGATGCGACGTATTGGTTCTCGACACGGCGGGGAGACTCCATATCGACACCCCCCTCATGGCGGAGTTGCAGCGGATCAAAGATGCCTTACAGCCTTCCGAGATCCTGCTGGTGGCGGATGCCATGACCGGACAGGACGCCGTCAATATCGCCAAGTCCTTCAACGAGTCCATCGACATCACCGGCGTCATTTTGACCAAGATGGACGGGGATGCCCGGGGCGGCGCCGCCATTTCCATCAAGGCCGTGGCAGAAAAGCCCATCAAGTTCATCGGCGTGGGGGAAAAGCTGAACGCCCTGGAGCCCTTTCATCCGGATCGCATGGCCTCCCGGATCCTCGGGATGGGGGACGTCCTCACGATGATCGAAAAGGCCCAGGCCGCAATCGACGAAAAACAGGCCGCCGAACTCGAAAAGAAACTGAGAAAAAACACGTTTACCCTCGAAGACTTCCGGGACCAGTTGCGCCAGGTCCGGAAAATGGGCTCTTTGACCGACATCCTCGGGATGATTCCGGGGATGGGCGTCAACAAGCACATGAAGCACTTGAGCGTGGATGAAAATGAGCTGGCCCGGGTGGAAGCCATCATCAATTCCATGACCCCCCGGGAGCGGCGTCAATTCACCATTATCAACGGGAGCCGCAGGAAAAGGATTGCCAAGGGAAGCGGCACTAGTGTACAAGATGTCAACAGGCTATTGAAAAATTACACGCAAATTCTAAAAATGATGAAAAAGATCAATAAAGGCGGCCTGCGCGACATGGGTCGTGCGGGATTGCCGTTCTAAGGGAGATGAAATTATGGCAGTGAAAATCAGGTTGGCCCGACACGGTGCCAAGAAACGCCCCTTCTATCGGATTGTGGTGGCGAACTCGGAAAGCCCCCGGGATGGAAAATTCATCGAAACGTTGGGAACGTATAACCCCCTGCCCGATCCGGCGGAAGTCTCGTTGAAGTCGGATCGCGTCAAACACTGGTTGGGCCGGGGCGCCGTCCCCACCCAAACCGTAAAAAGCCTTTTGAAAAAAGAAGGAATTTTTGCTAATTCGACATAGCAGCCGACAGCGGCACCGGACCGCGCAACCGCCTTCAAAGGAGAGGAAGCCATGAAAGATCTGATCAAGTACATTGCGCAGGCATTGGTGGATCATCCGGATCAGGTTTCGGTGGCCGAGGTGGAAGGGAACCAGACTTCCGTACTCGAACTCAAAGTGGCGAAAGAAGACCTCGGAAAAGTGATCGGAAAGCAGGGTCGGACCGCCCGCGCCATGCGGACCATCCTCAGCGCGGCGTCCGCAAAGGTGAAAAAACGGATGGTACTCGAAATCATCGAATAAGACCCGTGGCAAGACAAGAGCATCTCCTGGTGGGCAAGATTGTCGGAACCCATGGGATCAAAGGGGCGGTTAACGTTTATTCTTATGCGGAATCCGATGCGCTTTTTTCGGCGGGTCGGACGCTTCGCCTGAAAGATGGCAACGACTCGGTATATTTCAGAAAAATCGTCGGCGCCCACGCCCATGGGAAGCGGTTGCGGATTTTTTTCGAAGGGGTGACAAATCGAAAATCCGCGGGTGATTTGGTGGGGGCCTCGCTTTTTATTGAACGGAACGCCCTTCCGGCAACAGAGGAAGGGACATATTACTGGTGTGATTTGATCGGTATGGAGGTGTACACGGAAGCAGCGGCGTTCATCGGCCGCATCGATACCATCATCCCCACCGGGAGCAATGATGTATACGTGGTCAAGGATTCCGGAAAAGACCAAAAGAAAGAAACCCTGATTCCGGCGGTGGCGTCCGTGGTCAAATCGGTGGATATCGAAAGGGGCGTCATGCAGGTGATCCTCCCGGAGGGATTATAACCGGCGCCGACCCATGAATTATATCGTGGTGACGATTTTCCCGGAGATGTTTGCGCCGTTTTGGGAGTACGGCATCATCGGGAAGGCGATTGCGGCGGGAAAAATCGCGGTCGGAGCCGTGAACCCGCGGGAGTTTACGAACGACAGGCATCGAACCACGGATGACCGGCCCTTCGGCGGGGGTGCCGGCATGGTGATGACGCCCGGGCCGCTGGCCGGCGCCGTCCGCTCCGCCAGGAGCCGTTGTCCCGACGCCTTGACGCTCCTTCTGACGCCCCAGGGCCGGCCTTTTGACCAGGAAACGGCCCTTCAATTGGCCGGGCAAAACGCGTTGATCCTGGTGTGCGGGCGGTACGAAGGGGCGGATGAGCGGGTGGGGGATGCCCTCATCGACATGGAGGTGTCGGTGGGGGATTATGTGCTTACCGGGGGGGAACTCCCCGCCATGATCCTCATGGATGCGGTGACCCGCTTGATCCCCGGGATCCTCGGCGGTGAGGCATCGGCGGAAAAGGATTCCTTTTCCGACGGGTTATTGGAACATGCCCAATATACCCGGCCCCGGGTTTTTGAAGGCCGCGGGGCGCCGGAGGTGCTCTTTTCCGGAAATCACAAGGCCATCGACGATTGGCGCCGGGAAGACGCCTTGATTCGGACACTGTTGAAGCGGAAAGATTTACTGGAAAAAAGGGGGTTACGACCCGAAGAAAGAAAGATACTCAAAAAATGGGTCCGGGACATTGAACAACTCCTCGACGCCCCGCCTTTACCTGGCGCTGATCCATCATCCGGTGCTCAATAAGCACCGTGAAACCATCGCATCGGCCGTCACCAATCTGGATCTTCACGATATTTCACGGGCGGCGCGGACCTTCGGCGCCCAGGCCCTGTACGTCGTGACCCCGTTGCAGGATCAACAGGATCTGTGCCGGCGCATCGTCCGCCACTGGACAAACGGATGGGGGGCGACGTTCAATTCGGATCGGAAAGACGCCCTGGGCCTGATCCGGATCCAGGCGTCCCTGAAGGCCGTCAAGAAGGAAATCGAAGGCCGGGAGGGGACAGCGCCCCAAACCGTGGCCACGGGTGCGCGGATCGATGCCGCCGTAAAGACGAAACGGCTTTGCTGTACGGATCTTCGGCGGCATCTTCGAGATAGAGACAGCGGACCGTGGTTGCTTTTGTTCGGGACGGCGTGGGGGTTGGCACCGCCGGTGACGGCGGCGGCAGACCATCTCCTGGAACCGATTGCCGGAAACGGAAACTACAATCATCTCTCGGTTCGCTCGGCGGCGGCCATCATCCTGGATCGGTTGCTGGGAAGAGACGACAAATGAACGGCGAAGATGCAAATACATGATATAAAGGATCGGAAACATGGAAATCATCAGTCAAATTGAAAAAGAGAACATGCGACTCGATCACCCCTCCTTTTCACCGGGGGATACGGTGAAGGTCCATGTCAAAATCAAGGAGGGGGAGAAGGAGCGCCTCCAGGCGTTCCAAGGCGTCGTGATCAGCAAACGCAAAGGGCCCCTCAACACCACCGGCACCTTCACCGTTCGGAAAGTCTCTTACGGGGTGGGGGTGGAGCGCATCTTTCCGCTGCACTCCCCGGCCATCGAGCGTATCGAGGTCGTTTCCAAGGGACGGGTCCGCCGTGCCAAGATTTACTACCTGCGGAAACTCAGGGGCAAAGCCGCCAGGATCAAAGAAAGAAACGTCTCTTAATTTCCACGTTTCCGGAAAGCCCTGCAATTTAAGGAGGTGTCGGGGGACGCCGCCCGGAAGACGCTTTTATTTTCCGGGGAGCGCATTTCCCTCCATGCCGGGATTACCGGGCCTGGAATCCGAAATCCCATCGGGGAGTCCGTGTCCATGGCAAGGGACCAACGGGTTTTCGAGAAGGCATCTCGAAAAGACGGCTTTTTCCGGGTCGCCGGTGTCGACGAAGCCGGAAGGGGACCCCTGGCAGGGCCTGTGGTGGCCGCGGCGGTGGTGTTGCCCGCGGATGCGGTTCTTCCCGGGGTGACCGATTCGAAAAAGCTTTCGCCGGCCGTGCGGGACCGGCTTTATGATACGATTTACACCCAGGCCCTTGCCATTGGTATCGGGATCGTGGATGCCGTGGATGGGGTGGATCTTGATCTTTTTGAAGGAGAGACCGTCGGCCTGGTGGGGGAGAGCGGTTGCGGAAAGAGTGTGACGGCCCTTTCCATTCTCCAGCTTCTGCGCTGCCCACCGGCAGAGATTTCAGGTCGAATCCTTTTTCACGATATGAACCTTCTGGATCTGGGCCGGGAAGGGATACGGAAAATCAGAGGCAAGGCCATTTCCATGATCTTCCAGGAGCCCATGACGTCTCTGAACCCGGTTTTGACCATCGGCGAGCAGATCTCGGAAGCCATTCGGCTGCACCAGGGCATGAAGGCCCCTGAGGCGTGGAAGTGGGCGGAGCAGATGCTTCAGATGGTCCAGATCCCCAGCCCAAGGCAGAGGGCCAAGGATTATCCCCACAAGCTTTCCGGGGGGATGCGGCAGAGGGCCATGATCGCCATGGCGCTTTCCTGCAAGCCGCAACTGCTTCTGGCCGACGAGCCGACCACGGCTCTGGACGTGACCATTCAGGCTCAGATTCTGAGCCTGATGATGAAGCTCAAGGAAGAGTTTAAAACGTCTATCCTGCTGATCACCCATGACCTGGGCGTTATTTCAGAAATGGCGACCAGGGTGGCGGTGATGTACGCCGGCAAAATCGTGGAGGAGGCACCGGTCAGGGAGCTTTTCAAGGATCCCCGGCACCCTTACACCCGCGGGTTGCTCGGTTCGGTTCCGGTGATCGGCAGAAAGGCTCAAACCGGAAGGCGGCTTCAGGAGATCCCGGGCATGGTGCCAAGCCCGCTGGAAATGCCCTCAGGTTGCAGGTTTCACCCCCGGTGCCCCAGCACCATGCCGGTGTGCTCGAAACAGGAGCCTCAGGAGGTGCGGCTGGGGGAGTACAGGCGAGTGCAATGCTGGCTTGCAGGTTGCTGAAAAACGCCCATCTACGGCGTTGCCCTCATCCCTCGTCACTGCGACGGAGATAACCATATGGTTCAAGGTCCAAGGTGCACGGTTCAAGGTTCTAGAATTCGTGTTTCAACAAGATCT
>Ga0209270_1000386_pt1 | contig 102176 bp, 98 predicted proteins | sample MTBAKSrepl1MetaG_FD_187456 | JGI IMG/M metagenome (GOLD analysis project Ga0209270, IMG submission 187456) | Enrichment culture microbial communities from Arthur Kill intertidal strait, New Jersey, USA, that are MTBE-degrading - MTBE-AKS1... | ecosystem: Environmental > Aquatic > Marine >...
TTCCGTGCCCCGTGCGCCTTCCTCATATTCCCCATCCGCCGGAGACGGGGATCGCGGCCGCGGTGATGTAAGAGGCCTCTTCCGAGGCCAGGAAGGCGATCACGTTCGCGATCTCTCGCGCCTCGGCGATCCGGCCGAGCGGAGTTTCCCGGATGATCGCCTCCTTGAACTTGTCCGCCATCCCATGCTCGATCGCGGGCGTGCGGGTGAGCCCCGGCAGCACGGCATTGACGGTCACCCCGTCGGTCCCCGCCTCCCTGGCGATCGACTTTGTCAAACCGAGGAGCCCCGCCTTTGCCGTTGAATAGGCCACCTCCCCTTTGCCGCCTATCAGGCCGTAGATGGAACTGACGTTGATAATACGGCCCCATTTCCGGGCTCGCATGGCCGGAAGAAAAAACTTGATGAGGCAGAGGGGCGCGGACAAATGGATTTCAAGCACGGCTTCGAATCCGGCCATGTCCAGCTTGGACGAGGTTCCGGGCCGGTCGAATCCCGCGTTGTTGACCAGGATGTCCACCGACAGGCATTGGCAGGCGGTCTCCAGTTCCTTGCGGAGACTCTCAAGGTCGGTCAAATCGACGGTCAAGGAAGTGACATCGCTTCCCGTTTGCCGGGCGACTTTTGCAGCAGCGTCCAGGGCTTCGGCGTTCCTGTCCAACAGGATGAGATCAGCGCCCCGCTCTGCAAAAACCTCGGCGCAGGCCCGGCCGATGCCCTGTCCCGCCCCGGTGATCAACGCCCTGTGTCCCTGCAAGCTCATGAAAGAACCTTGAGGATGTCCTCAAGATCCACCTTGATCTCAGCAATGGCAGATCTGTCCACAAAGTCCTTGGCCTCTTTCTTTTGCCTCAGCCTTTGCCGGGCTCCTTCGATGGTCAGCTTTTCCTCATAAAGGAGCCGCTTGATCTCCATGATGACCTCGAGGTCCTTTTTCTGGTAGGTCCGCTGATTGGTATCCGCCCTGTTGGGCCGAATCTGGGGGAACTCGTTCTCCCAGTACCTCAGGACATAAGGCTCGACACCGATGATGCGGCTGACCTCGCCTATCCTGAAATACCGTTTGTCATCCGGAAGGTCCATGCCGTCCCTCAGCTCTCCCGCAGCCTGGCGCCCGTCTCCCTCCCCACCTGTTCGACAATGCGCTCGTGGAGCCTGTTGATGTCCCGGCCGTCCAGGGTGGCTTCCTTTGACCTGTAACATATCCTGAACGCCAAGGCCTTCTCAGCGGGACCGATCTTTCCTCCTTCGTAAAGGTCAAAGAGGGTGACCGACTCAACGAGTTCTCCTCCCTCTCGTTCGATGATGCCTCGGATTTGGGCACTCTCGACGCCCCTGCCGACGACCAGGGAGACATCTCTCAGCACGGCCGGAAATCTCGCAAAAGGGGCAAAGGAAATTCTTGGAAACACGGAATCCTTGAGCAGGCTCCCATCCAGTTCGAGGACATACGCTCTCGATTCATCGATGTCAAATCGTCTCAGGACGTCCGGGGTGAGTTCTCCCACGGTACCCAAGACGACACCCTTCAGTGAGAGGTGGGCGGAAGTCTCCGCCCTGTACCACGGGGGCGCACCCCCCCTTTGAAAAGTACAGGCCGGCACGCTCAAGCCCTCCAGGATGCCTTCGAGGGCCCCTTTAATGTCGTAGAAGTCCACCGGCCTTTCCGCCGTATGCCATTCCTTTCTGTCGGCAAGACCGGTCATGACGGCCGCCAGGGCGTACTTCTCCCGGGGCAACTGCCCCTGTTCATCCGCGAAGTAAAGGCGCCCCCATTCAAAAAGTCGAAGATCCTTTTCGCCGTGGGCGACGTTGGTCTTCATTGCAGCCATGAGACCGGGGATCAGCGAGGTCCTCATGATGGACTGATCTGTCGTCAAGGGGTTGAGCAGGGCCACGAAGGATCGCAAGGGGCTTTCCTTTTGAGCCTGGAGTTGATCCACGGTTTCAGGAGAGACGAAGCTGTAGGAAATGATTTCCGTGAAACCCATGCCTACCATCACCTCTCTCACCCTGTTGCCCAGGACGACCTCAGGCGGATCGAGCACTTCAATGGGCTTGATGGGAGGGAGTGTCACGGGAATGTTCTGATACCCTTGGAGTCTGGCCACCTCCTCCATGAGGTCCCAATCCCTCGTGATATCCACCCGGAACGCAGGAGGCTTGACGCGAAGCGTGTCCTCATCCCTGACTTCCACATCCATCTCCAGGGCGGTGAGAAAGCGCGTCATGACTTCTTCTGACAGGCTTGTGCCCAGGAACCGGTTGGTCTTGCCCACCCGCAAATCGATAACCGGCCTTTGGCGAGGTCCGGGGTGGTTGTCGATGACGCCCTTCACCACTTCCCCTCCCGCGAGTTCGGAGATGAGCATCAGAGACCGCCTCAGCGCAAAGACGACGCCCTCAATGTCTATGCCCCGCTCGAAGCGGTAGGACGCCTCGGTGGAGATTCCCAGTCTCTTGGAGCCCCTTCGGATGCTGAGGGGATCAAAAAAAGCGCTCTCAACGAGAACGTTTTTTGACTCCGAATAGATTTCAGAATTGAGACCTCCCATGATGCCTGCTACGGCCACGGAGCGCCGGGCGTCGCAGATCATCAGGTTGTCACGGTTCAGGGTATGGGTCTTTCCATCCAGGGTGGTGAAGGTCTCCTCGTCCCTTGCTCTTCGCACGACGATCCGATTTTCCTTCAAACGGTCATAGTCAAAGGCATGGAGAGGCTGTCCCAGTTCGAGAAGAACGAAGTTGGTCACGTCCACGACGTTGCTGATGCTGCGGATGCCGGACACATGGAGCCGGTATCTCAGCCAGAAAGGGGAGGGTTTGAGTTCAACGCCGAGAACCATGCCGGCAGCGTACCTGGGACATCCCACCGGATCCTCGATGGTGACGCTGGTCAGGTCTCCGATATCTCGGCGGCTTTCCTGCAGTCGGATGTCGGGTTTTCGCAGCCGCCGTCCTGTCAGGGCCGCGATCTCACGAGCGATCCCGATGACCGAAGCGCAGTCCGCCCGATTGGGGGTTATGGCGATTTCCAGAGCCCAGTCTTCGAGGCAAAGAGCCTTGGCAACCGATTCACCGGGTTTCATGCTTTCAGGCAAGACCATGAGACCCGTGTGATCATCGGTCAGCCCCATCTCGTCTTCAGCCAGAAGCATTCCCGCCGACATCTCGCCCCGGATCCGGCTTTCCTTGACCCTGATTCCGCCGGGCAGCATCGTTCCCGGAAGGGCAAGGGGAGCGATCATGCCGATTTCCGTGTTGGGCGCGCCACAGACAACCTGGACCACCCTGTGTCCCGCATCCACGTCACAAATGAACAGGGTTTTGTCCGAGGTCGGATGATTTCGGACCGAGAGGATTTTCCCTGCCACCACATCGTCCGGAAGCCTTCCCAGAGGTTCCGTGGATTCTACCTCCAGGCCGGACATGGTCAATAACTCGGCCAAGGGATCAACGCCGACGTCGATGTCCACAAAGTCTTTCAGCCAGTTGAGACTTACGCGCATGAGAAAACCTGATTCGCTTCGTCCATCCTCTGGAATGTTGGAATGATGGAATAATGGAATGATGAAAAAAACCGGTTCACGGGACATGGGGCACGGGTCACGGCAACATGACTATTCATCGGGATTTGCCTTTGTCTGCCGTGTCTGTCTTCGACTGGTTTTCCATGCACCTTGCGCCGTGCGCCTTGCACCGGTGCTGCATCACTCCATTCTTCTAAAACTGCCTCAGGAACCGCATATCGTTGCGGTAAAACATCTGGATGTCGTCGATGCCGTATTTGAGCATAGCCACCCGTTCAATGCCCATCCCAAAGGCGAATCCCGAGTACACCTCGGGGTCATAGCCGACAAACTTGTAAATCTCCGGATCATTCATCCCTGATCCCAGGATTTCGAGCCACCCCGTATTGGAGCAGGTCCGGCACCCCTTTCCCCCGCAAATGACACACTGAATGTCCACCTCCGCACTGGGTTCCGTGAAAGGGAAAAAGCTGGGCCGGAAGCGCAGCGCCGTGTCGTGGCCGAACATCTGGTGAACAAAACTTGTCAGGGTTCCCTTTAAGTCGCTGAAGGCGATGCCTTTGTCCACCAGCAGGCCTTCCACCTGATGGAACATGGGCGTGTGCGTTACGTCCGAGTCCCTGCGATAAACCTTGCCCGGGGCAATGATCCTGACCGGGGGTGACTGACTTTCCATCACACGAACTTCCATGGGGGAAGTATGCGTCCTCAAGAGCACATTGTCCGACACGTAGAAAGTATCCTGCATGTCTCTGGCCGGATGGTCTCTGGGGATGTTCAGGGCTTCGAAGTTATAGTAGTCCAGCTCCACTTCAGGACCCTCCACAACCTTGAAGCCCATTCTCACAAATATTTCGCAGATCTCCTGCAGGACCTTGGTGATGGGGTGGACGTGACCTCTAGCGGGCCGACGCCCCGGCAGCGTGACGTCGATAAGGCTCCAGGCTTTCCCTTTCTCGGAGGAGAGGCTCTCCCTGGCTTCTTCATAGCGTCTTGTCAGGCTGGTTTTGACCTGGTTGGCCAGCTTGCCGACCTCAGGCCTTTCTTCCGGGGTGAGTTGGGCGAGCTGTTTCATGCATGCGGTGATCGATCCTTTTTTCCCAAGGTAAGCAATCCTGAACCTTTCCAACGCCTCGAGATCCCGGATCGCACCGAGTTCCTGAAGAGCTTTTTTCTCCAAATCAAGAATCTGGTCCTTCATACAACAAAGTCCCGCCCATACGACGCATCACGGTCACAACGAACTGAATTTCAACATCCCTCACCCAGCCTCTCCCCATCGAGGGGGAGAGGAATTTTGTTTTGCCGCAGGAGGTGAACGGAATTTCTTGGGCAGCCTAAGAATCACTTTACAAGGTTCGCCACCTGAGCGAAGGCAGCAGGGTCCTTGACCGCCATGTCGGCAAGCACCTTCCTGTCGAGCTCTATGCCTGCCTTATGCAGGCCTCCCATCAGCTTGCTGTAGGAGAGGCCGTTCTCCCTTGCCGCCGCATTGATTCTCGCAATCCAAAGGCTCCGAAAGTCCCGCTTTCTGGTCCTCCGATCACGATAGGCGAACATTCTCGCCCTGCTCAGGGTGATAAAAGCGGTCTTGAAAAGCTTGCTATGGCCGCCGCGAAACCCCTTGGCCGCTTTCAGCACCTTGTTTCGTCTTTGTCTTGCCTTGAAACCTCGTTTTACCCTTGGCATTGCTAAACCTCTTTTTCGTTAATCGTCAAATTCCATGATACAACCCGGAAACCGTCATCGGTTCCCGGGTCTTGCCCTTTTAAGCCTGCTTTGAAGCTCACAAATAAGGAATCAGCCGCCTGACGTTTTTCTTGTTCGCTGCGTCGAGAACGCTTGATTTGCGGATCGATCTCTTTCTCTTGGTGGTCTTCTTCGTCAGGATATGATTTCCAAATGCTTTGCTCCGCACGATCCGGCCTTTTCCCGTGGTCTTGAATCTCTTGGCAGCCCCACGATTGGTTTTGATCTTAGGCATTTTGTTCCTCCTTGGTGAGGCAGGTTGAAAGCCCTGCCCCATGAATGTAAATAGGGGTCCCTCCCTGAAGCTACGGACACCCCCCAGGATAGACAAGGACCCACTGATTGTATGTTACTGAAGCCGGGCTAGCAGGATAAGAGCTCTATTTGGGAACAAGCACCATGGTAAGGCGCCATCCTTCCCTGGTAGGAGGCTGCTCGACCGTGCCCTGTTCGTCAACCTCCTGAGCAATTCGCTCAAGGAGGGCTTTTCCCGCATCCATGTAGGCCATCTCCCTGCCCTTGAACAGGACGGAAACCTTGACCTTGTCTTTTTTCTCAAGGAACTTTTTCATGTTCCTTATCTTGAAACCCAAATCGTGTTCGTCCGTATGGGGCCTGAGCCTGACCTCCTTGACCTGGAGGGTTCTGGTCTTCTTCTTCCCCTCCTGCATCTTCTTGCTGGCTTGGTATTTGTACTTACCGTAATCCATGATCCTGCAAACAGGGGGATCCGAATTCGGTGAAACCTCGACAAGGTCCATTCCACCTTGCCGTGCAGCGTTCAGAGCGTCATGAATCGACATGATGCCAAGCTGCTGCCCCTCACCGGAGATCAACCGGACCACCTTTGCGTGGATCCTCTCATTGACATTCACATCGTCGGTCTTCTTTGCTATAGCCCTTACCTCCTTTGTCTGATTTCTTCCTGGATTTGATCGATGAATTCCTTTTCCTTCATGAAGGCAAGGTTTTCGCCGCTCCTCAGTCTGGGGGTGAGGCCCTCCTCCTGACATTCTCGATCCCCGATGACGAGCATGTAAGGGATCTTTTGGAGCTGGGCTTCCCTCACCTTGAGGCTTAATTTTTCATTTCGAAAATCGCCTTCGGTTCGGATTTCGGCATCCTTGAAGCGATGCAGAACCTTCTCCGCATATGGGATGTTCCTGTCCGTGACCGTGAGGAGAATCGCCTGCACCGGGGCGAGCCACGTGGGAAAAGCGCCCGCATAATGCTCGATCAGAATTCCGATAAACCGCTCGAGCGCTCCCAGGATCACCCGGTGGATCATGGCCGGCCGGTGCTTTTGACCGTCCTTGTCGATGTAGGACAGATTGAATCTCTCCGGCAGGGTGAAGTCGCACTGGATGGTTGCGCACTGCCATTTTCTGTCCAGCGCATCTCTAAGCTTTACGTCGATCTTTGGACCGTAGAAGGCGCCGTCTCCTTCATTGATCTGATAGGGCAGGCCGTTGTCTTCCATGGCCTTGATGAGCGCCTTCGTCGCCCTTTCCCAGTCTTCGTCGGATCCGATGGATTTTTTCGGCCTGGTGCTGATCTCCAGATCGTATTCAAAACCGAAAATCGCCATGACGTCCTTGACGAAGTCCAGCACCCCTTTAATTTCCTGATCCAGTTGCTCGGGAGTGCACAGGATATGGGCGTCATCCTGCGTGAATTCCCGCACCCTCATAAGCCCGTGCAGGACCCCGGAACGCTCGTGTCGGTGAACCAGGCCCAGTTCGAAGTATCGCTTCGGGAGATCCCGGTAGCTCCTCAAGGCCGAGCTGTAAATCAGCATGTGGGAAAGACAATTCATGGGCTTGATGCCATAAGACTGATTGTCGATTTCCGTAAAATACATATTCTCCCGGTAGTTCTCGAAATGCCCTGAGCGCTTCCAGAGTTCTGTTTTCAGGATTTGCGGCCCCTTGACGACCTCATAGCCCCGCTTCAAATGCTCGCGCACTTCGAAGGTTTCAAGCACGTGCCGAAGGATCCCGCCTTTGGGGTGCCATACCACCATCCCGGCCCCGATTTCCTCGTGGGTGCTGAACAGGTCGAGCTGGGTTCCTAAACGAACATGATCTCGCTTCTTGGCCTCTTCGAGTCTTCTCAGATGCTCTTTGAGCGCTTTTTGATCTTGGAAAGCCACGCCGTAGATGCGGCTGAGCATGGGTCTTTTCTCGTCGCCACGCCAATACGCACCGGCCACCTTGGTCAGGTGAAAGGCCTTGATTCTCCCTGTGGAGGGAACATGGGGTCCCCGGCACAAATCCGTAAAACTGCCTTGGGTGTAAAGGGAAACGCTTTCCGTCCCCAGGTCCTCGATGATTTCCACCTTGTACGGCTCGCCCTGGGCTCTGAAAAATTCAGTGGCCTCCTGACGGGTCATTTCCTTTCTGATGAAGGGGCAGTCGGCCTTCACGATCTCTCGCATCTTTTCTTCGATTCTTGGCAGGTCATCTTCTCGAAAAGGCCTTTCGTAGTCGAAATCGTAGTAGAACCCGTTCTCAATGGCCGGACCGATCGTGACCTGCACACCCGGAAAAAGCTCCTTGACAGCCATGGCCATGACATGGGAAGCGCTGTGCCGAAGGATATCGAGGCCTTCGCCGGAATCGACATACACGGGCTCGAGTTCTGCTTCTCCGTCCACAACAGAGGAAAGGTCATGGAACTCACCCCTGTCTTTGACCGCGATGATCCGGTCCATTCCTTTCACGCCGACCAGGCGCAAAGCATCCAGGGCCGTGAGAGTTCCTGCCTCCGATTTGATCTCGGGGTGCTCCTTGATGTTAATTCTTGTCGTAGTCATGGCCGTGTTTTACGAATCAAAAAGGCATCCGAGGTGAATCATCAGACTTCTCAGATGCCCCATTCCCACAAGAATCTAATGACGCCTTTTGTCGCTAAGCGTTTCGTGCTTCAAAAGATCCCGCTACACTCCTGAAAAATTCGATTCTGCACCCCTAGGTCTTCCCCTGCGGCCGCACCTCGGGACTCAGGATGGGCCGGAGCTTTTTATCTTGTGATTTTTATTATTTATTTCCCCTCGATGTCAATAAAAATTTGTTTAAAAAGCGGGGAGATGTTCGCCGTTCAAACGGGTCGGTCATGAATCCTGTACAAAAAATAGGGGGCGCCGTTTCCGGCACCCCCTTTTCTTGCGCTCTGAAATGCATCAGCCCTGCTCCGACCACAGCCCATTTTGGGAGCAGGCTTTTGCGCGGCTACTGCCCAGGGACATAAGGGATTTCAATCCCCCACCATGATTGCTCGACAGATTTCTTTCCCGATTCCGCCGAAGGATTTTTGTATCCGGACCAACTGTATCTCAAGTGGTCATTGGTCTTGTACATGGTGTCATGCTGCCAGAACTCCGACTTCTGTGCAGAAGCACCACACCCGAAAACAAATGCACTCAAGAAAAGAATAGCCAGTAACTTTTTCATTCTACCTTCCTCCTTTCGTTTCTCCCTGTTGATTTGCGATTTTGTTTTCCCAACACCGACTCTAGACTAACGTTAAAAAAGCCCCCCAAACAACCTTCGCCGGCTAATCTCTCTCTTTTTAGCCCCCGAATCACGGTCGAAGCGGGTTTAAGTGAGCTAATGCTAGGTAATCTAAAGATTTCTTCCGCTATGTCAATAGAGAACAAGAATATTCAGCCAAATCGAAAAGCCTGCCGATTTTTTGCAAATGTGCCAATTTTTGTACAGGTTTTTTCTTCCTTTTCCGGCTGCCCTTTATCAATCATTTGATTTTATGAACAAATTTTTGTTTTCAGTCTTTTGCACGGTTTTTGCATAACCTGTCAAGCGGGAAAAAGAGCTTGTCTTGGTGGTGAACATGGCTACTTTAAGACACACTTTTTCCCCGCCTTTTTGCGAAGCCCGAGCTTTTCGGGGAAAATTTTATATCAAGGGGGAAGAATCCATGAAAAAATTACTGATTGTCCTTTGCCTCGCTTTTTTTGTGGGCTGCGCGGCCAACCAGTCATCGTGCCCGCAAAACTTCTCTGCCCAGCTCCCGGAGAAGTGGTATCAGGTGAACACGCCCAAGTTCTATATTCTCACCAAAGACGGCCCCTTTTCGCAGTATATCCTCGTGCAGCAGCGTCCCATCGACAAACCTTTCACCCACACCCAGAGAACCCTGGCTAGGGGGATGTCCCCCCAGGATGTGGCTGCGGTTTTTATCGATGAGATGAAGAACGACGAGGCCGTTCGGAACCTGCGGTTCATTGAAAACAGGGCGACCCGGGTGAATAACCACGACGCGTTCAAACTCGTCTTCACCTATGAAGACAAAGACGGATTGAAGTTCCAGACTTTCATGTACGGTTTTCTCAATCAGAACTCGTTCTACACCCTGAGATACAATGCCGATCTGTCCTGCTACTGCAACCAGGACATCGAGGAATTTCACAAGTTCGTCCGGAGCTTCAAAATCAACGAGGCCTGACCATTGGCAGTTCCTCCATGAGAGCCCCCTATCCCCGGGATTCTCATGGAGGCTTCCTTTCACCAAAAAGGGGTTCCGGTCATGAACCGGAGCCCCTTGAAATTCCTGGTAGGCACGCGGGGATTTGAACCCCGGACCCCTACCGTGTCAGGGTAGTGCTCTCCCCCTGAGCTACGTGCCTGAATCGCCCCATCCAATTACCAACCCGATTTGCCGATGTCAAGCACTTATTCATCCCCCATTTCTCCCGGTGGAATTGGAAGACATGATCTTGAGCCCGTACTGGATGTAGTGGAGGCCTGAAGCAATCGTGAAAAGGGCGGTGGCGTAATAAAAGTAAAGGTACAAGGATGGAGGGAGAGAGAGAAACCCTTTGGAAAGAACGGCCGTCACGGTGATGAACTGAAAACACGTGTTTATTTTGCTGAGAACAGAGGGGTGAATATGCAGGTCCAATTTATTCAGATGGATCACCACAACCCCCAGAAGGATCGTTACATCCCGCGCAATCACAGCAACCGTCAGCCATGTCGGTAAATGCCCCATGGCCGCGAGGAGAACAAAGGCCGTCACGAGGAGCAGTTTGTCTGCAAGGGGATCGAGATAGGCGCCCAGTTTGCTCTTCTGGTTGAAAAGCCTTGCAACCATGCCGTCCACGCCGTCGCTCGCCGTGCAAACGACAAACACGATGAGGGCTGAGGTGAGATGATCGTTGATCAGGTAAATCACGAAGACGGGAGTCAGGATAATCCTCACGAGGGTGATGAAGTTCGGTATGGTCATAGCTTTTATCGCATGCGAAGAATAATCGCTTCCTCCTCCGGGGGGCTGTCATCCATCAAGAAAGGAAGATTTTCACGTCCCGAGATCTTCCTGAGGAACGCTTCCTTTCCTCCGGCAAAGTCCACGATGAGTCCCACGGAATCGCCGGACATTTTGGCTTGCTTCACAGATCGTACGCCTTCGATGTCCTTTTCAAGGGCCTCTTTGACAAGCTTCAGGTCCCTGAAGTTCCGAAGCCCTTTCACCAGGACCTCGATTTGAGATGAGGCGGTCTCGTGGGATTCGACGGCCCTCCTCATGGATGGACACAGACGCGCTGCCGCACCCCTGGCCGCTTTTTCCAGAACCGGCTTGATCCCCTCACTTCCGCCGGCATCGCTCTCGCTTCGGGAGATCTCATCGATGACCAGGGCCTTTTCCACCCCTAGAGCGGCAAGCGAGAGATGGACCTCCCTGTTGTTGACAATCTCGCACCTTCCCTGAACGACCACGGGGACCGAGAAAATTTGTCCCCACCGCGCCGCATCCTCATGGGTGAGATCAGGAGCCGTCATTTCGGGCTCAAACCTTCCTTCAAGAGACTTCGTCGCCCGGTTCACCGGGAAAAAACCGAACGCCTCGAAGGCCTGGTGAAGAGCAAGTTCAGCGGCGGTGAGAGCCGGGCTTTCCTCGGGGTCAACCCACCAGTAGGAAAGCGTGTTCTGCGGTTGTTCCACCTGTGAGACCAGAAAGAGAACGGTGACGGGCTGCCCCTTCCCAAGGAAGATCCCGTTTTCCCGGAATCTTTCCTCCATAACCCTCTCATTGATCCGCACCCTCACCAAGACTTTATAGGATTTCCCCTGTCTCTCCTCAGCGAGGATATTGAATTTTTCGATTGCCCGGTTTTCACTCGAAATAACGCCCCGCACCAGCCTCGGAAAATGCGTGATCATGCCTTGGCCGCCCAAAGTTTTCACGAGATATTGCTCGACGCCCTTGTTCAGCGCTTCCGCAACAGCCGCCGCCTTCGCTCTCGCCACGTTCTCGTCCGCCACCAACCCCGTGCCGATGACGAGGATGTCCCGGCTTTCAGCTTTGCCGTCTTCTTGAGCAAACAGCGTTGAAAAGCTGAGGAGAAAAGAAAGCTGGATCGCAAGAATCAGCAGCCATAGGTTTATTTGTCTGTGCCCATGAACCCTGTTCATTCAATTTCCTTTGAGTTTCTTCTCCGTTTCCCGAAGGACAAGAAGAGCGTCCACTCCCGAGATGGTCTCCATGGGATGAAAGTACCCACCCCATCCTGCCATGATGCCTGCCCACTCGGAGCAGATCATGATGCTGCTGAAGTAGGGGCTGCTTCCCCTTACGTCGAGAAACGGCGAATCCATTCCCGCATACCTCTGATACAGCTCAGGCTTCTCGATCTCCCTGGTCAGCACGTCCGCCATGACCGTGGCAAAGGCCGCCCTGGTCATGGGTTGATCGGCCCCGAAAGAGCCGTCGTACAGGAGGCCCAGGCCCCGGATATTCAATCGGAGCGCGGCCGCAATGTCTTCTCTCATCGGGTGATTGACCACGTCAGGAGGCACAGCCGGCGCTTGCACGGTCTCTCCGGCCTCCCTCGCTGTTTTGCGGGACAACCTCTCAACAAGGGATGTTTCCCTGACCATCAACGTAGCCGTTTGGCCGCGGTTGATCCATCTCTCGATCACCAGCTCTTTTCCGACCTTTGACCTTGGAGCGGCCCGCTCGATCTTCTTCAGGAGATCGATCTCCTCTCCGGCCTCATGAACCAGGAGGGTATTGATCTGCAATACCTCGTGAAAAGCTTCCTCGGCATCCTGGAAACGGTGCGCATATTTGTAGGCCACGCCCAGTTCCAGGTAGGCCTCAGGGAGTTGTTCGCCTAATGAAACGGCGTGAGCAAAACTCGCCTTCACCCGTTCGAGCCATCCATGGCTTTTCTCCATTCGGAAGAGGCTCATCATCCCAACCTCAGCCAGGGCCTGATCCAATTTATTTGTTCCCAGGGATCGAGCTTTCTCCATGGCGTCATAGGCGCGGGGGAAATCCTCCCTCATGCCGTACACCAACCCTATCCCCCGGTACGCAGGCGAGCACTTCGGGTCAAGAACCAAAGCGTGCTCGAATTCGCGCTGCGCATCTGCCAGGCGCTCTTTCTTGATAAAGGCGAAGCCGTTATAAACATGCTGGTCCGGTGTGTCGAGCTCACTGTAAGGATATCCGCCCGAACGAGGTCCGCAGGCGCTCAAAAGAAAACCAAGACAAAACACCCCGACGAGTAAAGTCCAACCCTTCCCGGAGGCGAAGATCTTCATTCCCCGATCTCCTTAAAAAACGGCAAGAAACGGCTTTGAATGCCCCGTGCTCAATCCACGAGCACCAAGACCCTGCACTGATGGAGAAACCCCAGATTACTCGCAAGACGCCTGATTTTTGCTGCGTCCGCCTGGCTGATCATGATGTCGCACGGTCTTGCCTTGAGCGTGCGAATACCCTTCACTTCGAGCGGTCTCGGTCCAACCCGCGGATGGATCTTTGCCGGTGCCCAGTTCCTGATGTAGGACACCAAACTCTTTTCTGCCGCATAGTCCCTGCTCGCGAAGGCCGGACCGTACACAACCTCGCCCTCTTCGTCTACGATCAGAGGCACCATGGCAGGCTGTAAGGTGACACCCCGACAGTCTACGATAAGTCCCGTAAACGATTCCTCTTTGCGCTCAGGCTCCTGAGGTTGCTTCACGGTACTGATGGTCAGGATGCTTTTCGGCAGGATGAGGTCGGCAAGGGCTCCCCTCACGCTCATTGAAACGGTCACGCGAACCTCTTCATCCTGACCGTAGGCCAAATCGACACCCTGAGCCCCTTTGAGCAGGCTCTCCAAAGCATCCTTAGCGATCTCCTTGCTTTCAAGGTAGTCGCCTACTTGCGTCTTGCAATCAACCCTGATGCGCTTCACAACCTCAAGGAGGTTTTTTCGGGCGGCAAGATCTGCATTCCTCTCCGCCATAGCCCTGGAATGGGCTGTGTTGAGGGGATTTGGGGGAGGCACTCCCACGCCCACAGCTTCGATATAGCCATTGGTCCAGTCAACCGTTCCCTTGTCCAGGACCTCGACGCAGTTCTCTCCACAGGCCGGGTGCGACAAGCCCGTGAAACAAAACCAGGCGACGAGCGGCAAAATCAAGAGGAGGCGTTTCATCGGCCTATCCGTCTTCCCCGAGGAAAGCGTGGATTTCACGAACCACGGATTTTTGCGCATCAGGGAACCGCCAGTTCATCTCAGGGTCCGCCCTGAACCAGGTGAGCTGCCTTTTCGCATATCTCCTCGTATCCCTCTGCAGTTCCTCGATCATTCGATCGAGATTCCACGCTCCTTCCAGGTGTTGGACGGCATGGCGGTACCCCAAGGATTTCATGGCTTTTAACTGGGGAGAATACCCTTTATCGATCAAGCCTCTTGTCTCCTCGACAAGGCCTTTTTCAATCATGGAGAGACTTCTTTGATTGATCCGATGATAAAGGTCTTCCCGCTCCATTTGCAAACAAATTTTGAGGGGTTTAAACAGCCGGTCCCTGAAACCATGCTCCCCGGCAAGAGAGGAAAGGGGCTGCCCGGTGAGCTGAATAATTTCAAGCGCCCGGATGACCCTTACCCTGTCCCGGGGATGGATCTTGTCTGCCGATTCAGGATCAAGGGCCTCGAGCCTTCGGTGCAGCGCTTCCGGGCCACGTTCCTCGAATTGCCGCTGAAGCGCTTCCCTCACTTCCAGGTCTGTGGGAGGGCAAAACAGGAGCCCTCCCACCAAAGCCTTGATGTAAAGGCCCGTGCCCCCGACGAGAAAGCAAGTTTTCCCCCTGGCAAGAATGTCCTCGATGACGGCTATGGCGAGGGAGCGGTAAAGGGCCGCGTTGAAAACCTCGTCGGGGTGGACCACATCAAGCAGGTGGTGGGGAATGTCCTGTCGCTCTTCCCGGCTTGGTTTCGCCGTTCCCACATTCATTCCGATGTAAACCTGCATGGAATCGGCATTGACGATTTCCCCGTTGCACTCGCGAGCCAGCTCGACCGCAAGGGAACTTTTTCCGGAAGCCGTGGGGCCGGTGAGCACAACGACCTTCTTGCGCGCCTCAGACGACCCTCTTGAACATCTTTTCAATTTCATAAAAGCTGAATTTCTTGAATATAGGCCGTCCGTGGGGACAGTGGGTAGGGAGCTGCGCCCCATTGAGCTGGGCCATCAAGTGCCGCATTTCATCCAGGGACAGGCGCTCTCCCGCGCGGATAGCGCCGTGACAGGCCATCACACACAGCATGCCGTTCAGCACCTCCTCACGGGAAAGATCCGCGTTCTTTTCAAGAACCGGACTCAATTCCTTCATGAACGCCATCCAGTCCGCATGCACCATGACCGCAGGGACGGATCGGATCAGGAACGTGTTTCCCCCAAAGGGCTCCATCTCGATTCCCAGATTGAGCAATGGTTCACGGTGTCTTGACACAATCCGTGCCTCTTTCGGAGGAAACTCCAGCCTCGGGGGGATCAGGAAAGGCTGGATTTGTGTTCCGCCCCCTCCTGAGGACGTCCTGAGCTTTTCGTAGACCACTCTTTCGTGGGCCGCGTGCTGGTCCACCATGAGAAAACCGTCCTCGGTCTGGCATAAAATGTAGGTGTTCTTCAGTTGGCCGATGATCTCGATGCGCTCTCCGAACAGCTCCGCGCCGCGGCGTTCGACCTCCCCGCGATCAGGCGCCTCGAAATCCATGGGACTGCGAGCCGGTTGTTCCCAGGCATATCCAGCGGCAGGCTCCGCCATGGTGAACATCGTCGTCCCCCCGGGTTCAGCAGGAACGCCTCCAGGCTCCGCTCTGAGCCCGTGGCTCGGGTAAGGCCTTTCGCCCAGGGCCTTATCGATGATCGATCCGAGCGTCTCATGAATCAATCGGGATTCCCGGAAACGAACCTCCTGCTTGGTGGGATGCACATTCACGTCCACCAGGGAAGGATCCATGTCCATGAACAACACGATCTGGGGATACCTCCCCTTCATCAGTCTCTGGCCGTAGCCCTCCATGACCGCATGGGTGAGCAGCCTGTCCCTCACGTTCCGCATGTTCACGTACACAAAGATGCGGTCCCCCCGGGATCTGCTCATCTCCGGCGGAGCCGCATAGCTCCGAATTCTGAAATCCCCCTTCTCGTGCACGCTTTCGATCATGGCCCCGGCCACGTCACGGCCGAAAAGCGCGGACAGGCGGGTGATTTTGTCCTGGGAAGCAGGCAGGCTCAAAAGCGTTTTGTCGCCTGCGTCGAGACGGAAATGGACGGCCACGAAGGGAAGGGCTATCCGCGCGACCACATCCAGGATGTGGTCGGTTTCTGTGCCGGATGAGCGCAGGAACTTTTTCCTCGCGGGGGTATTGTAGAAAAGGTCTCGCATTTCCACGGTGGTGCCCGCCGGCGCCCCCGTCTCCTCGAGTGTCTTGATTTTCCCGCCTGCCGCTTCCAGCCTGTGCCCGATCAATTCTTCCGGCCTTCGAGAAATAATAGCCATCCTGGATACGGCCGATATGCTCGGAAGCGCTTCCCCCCTGAACCCCAGGGTCTTGATGCAGAAAAGATCCGGGACAGAATTGATTTTGCTGGTCGCATGCCTTTCCAAACACAAAAGAAGGTCGTCACGGCTCATGCCCGCCCCGTCATCCGATACGCGCACAAGGGCCTTCCCGCCGTCTCCGATGGTGATGGAAATTTTTTTAGCCCCCGCGTCGATGCTGTTGTCGATGAGTTCCCGGACAACCGAAGAAGGCCTTTCGATCACCTCGCCCGCGGCAATCTGGGTCGCGACCTTTTCCGGAAGGATTCGAATTACGCTCATGATGGGCTCATGATTTTGAGGAGCTCTTTCGCTACCTTGAATTCATGGCGGGGCCGGCGAAAATCGAAAACCCGGGACAGGACGGCGAACTGGCCTGCAAGCCGCAGATTTTGACTTCCGATAGGATCAAAGGAAAGGCAGGGAGATGAATAGGGACGGGTCAGGGCGTCCTTTGCCAGACCGTAAGCGAGATTGGCCATAAAGGCCAGGTATGCAGGAGAAATCCGATAGCGGGTGCTCATGTCGACCAGGGCGGCGGACATGGAGTTGGCAAGGAAGTCGGATAGTTTAACCGTCTGTGTGAAAATTTGCCTTCTTGTCTTAAGCCCGTTGCGCTTCTTTCCGACGGCAGCGTTGAGAAGATGGTCGCAACCCAGTTCATCCTTGCTCAGGATATCTTTCGCGATGTCCATGTACATGGGACCCACGGCGTGATCCGCCTTTGCCTCCCAGTACAGATGCCCCATTTTCCTCCATGTGGAGACTTGGTGAACCAGGTTCGGCACAAAATAGTTGTGGGCAATGACGTCGGCAGCCAGGTGAGTTAAAAAGCCATAAGCGTAAGCTGCCTCCAGGTCTGATCCGGCCTTTCGGAGCAGTCGAAATCCGGTCTGCCAGTTGTGGGAGTGGCCCTCTCTGGGCTTGCTTCCCTTGCCGACAAAGAAGTCGGCTGCCAGGCTTCCGTAGATAAACTCGCGGGGAAAGGATTTTATAATCAGTGCGATGGCCGGGAGAATCGTTATCCCGTCCTGAAGGATTCTGCAGGCGATGGCTGTGTGCATAGCCGGGCCCCAAGCCCAGGCGTCTTCAACCAGTCCACTGAAACAAAGCGCAAAGAAACATAGTATTTTCAATAATTTAATCAAAGTCCGTCATTGGCCCCCGATTTGTTTTCATCCATGCTTTCCCCAGCCTCGGAGGGGAAGAGCTACTGGCCTGTCAAAGCCATTTATTATAGCAGACTCCAAAACATCTTCAACCAGAGAATTGACCAAGCTTTGAATTGACTCCATTCTCAGGCAACGCTACACTCTCCCGGTCCGGTGTACGCCCGTTTTCTTGTCACTTCGACCCCTGTGAAAACAGGGGGAGAGGAGACAACACAATCAGTAATCCAACCATTAAACCATGAGGAAAAAGGGCTGCTCGTCATGGAAAAAGACGATTGGCAGGCAAAGGGTGAGGGTCACCGCCAAAGGCTGAGAGAGAAGTTCTATGATGGCGGAATCGAAAGGTTTTCCGACGAGGAGCTCATTGAGTTCTTGCTCACCCTGGGAACCCCCCGGCATGATGTAAAACCCCAGGCCAGGGAAGCCCTGAAAAGATTTGGAAGCCTTTCAGGAGTTCTGTCTGCGCCGCGCTCAAAACTCATGGAGATCCAAGGAATCGGCGAGAAAAACGCGCTTTACCTGAACCTGGTCCACCAGGTCGCGGGCAGATACCTCCGGGACCGGGCAAAAGGGAAGGAGTTCTTCGGCTCGTCCCGGGCTGTCTTTGACTACCTGTTCCACGCCATGCGAGACCTGAAACGGGAGGTGTTCAAGGTCCTCTTCCTCAACCGGAAAAACGAACTGATCGCCGACCAGGACGTATTCCTGGGCGGGCTCACAGGAAGCGCCGTTTACCCCGGGGAGATCATGGCCCTTGCCCTCGAACACAAGGCGGCGGCCCTTGTGTTTGTCCACAACCACCCTTCCGGTGATCCTTCTCCTTCCCCCGAGGATCGCAGGCTCACAAGAGACCTGGTCTGGGCCGCCTGCCTGCTCATGATTCAGGTTTTGGACCACATCATCATCGGCCGTGAGACCTACTACAGCTTTGCCGACGAGGGACTCATCCCCCAATTTGCCAGGGAGTTCCAGCAGGCCTTCCAGGGCGGTAGACCTTGACAGCCTCCTGAAAAAGCATGAGAATATCAATCCATGTGCCGTCAGCCTCATGAGGACCTCTAAGCCTTGGGTTGAGACGACGGGCTCCAGGGCTTGGCGCGCTGTTTCGAATCGTCGGGGGTCTGGCTGATTGCTGAATGCTGATTGCTGTCAGTACAGCTCCGAGGTACTTATTGGGCGAGAGTGGCGGAATTGGCAGACGCGCTGGACTTAGGAACCTAAAACGCAAGTTTCAAAGATATGGGTAAATAACTGAAATTAAGGTTATTTCACCGCTATTTTTTGCTGATTTCTGTAACCATATTTTGGTTCTTCTTGGGTGTTATTGGGCGGGTTTTGAATGCCGCGGTTACAGAAATGGTTACATCATCTTGCCAGTAGAATTCGTAAGCTCACGGATGCTTTTGCCGATTTTTTGCTCATTTGGGCAGCCCTAAAGTCCGGCCTGACTAAGAAGACTATGGAACTATTAGTCTTGGATGCCACCATAGAACGTCAGGTTATTCGAAAAGGTTAGAAAATTAAGAAGCTTAACGAAGCCGGTATACCTTTTTCTGAACAATTCCTCTATGTCTACGTTCGAGTAATCGTAAAATCCTTTGCCTGATCGAGGACCCACTTCTCCTTTTTCCATCTTTTTGATGATTGTTGCAGGTGGTCTATATTGACTTTCCCCAATCTTATCGAACAGGAAATTGCTTGCGTTAAATAGGGTATCGAGCCCTCCGAAGTCTATAAACTCGATGAGGCCGAGAACGGCGAGGCGGAATCCGAAGCCCGCCTTTATGGCCGTATCGATATCCTCAGCGGAGGCTACACCCTCTTCCAGGATTTTAACTGCCTCATTCATGGCAGCAACCTGAATCCTTGGAACGATAAATCCAGGGCTGTCATTGAGCACGACAGGGATTTTTCCTATTCGGAGCAAGAGGGCCTTGATTTTTTTCGCTGCATCCACAGATGTCTTTTTCCCAATGGAGACTTCGACTAGAGGTATGATGAAAGCTGGGTTCAACCAGTGGGCAATGACAATCCTTTCCGGATTTGCCGCCACCTTCCAAAACGCTTCGAGGTTGATTGTGGACGTGGCTGATGCGACAATTGTTTCTTTATCCAGTAACGGCTCCAAATGGGAAATAAGCGATTGTTTGGCATCCGGTATTTCGGGAATTGTTTCGAAAACATAGGCAGCATCTCTCACACCTTTTTCGAGGTCCCTATGAAGGGAAAGACTTGAAAGGAGTTTGTTCGGAGAAACTTTGAGGGCATTTAGATCTTTGAGTACCTCCAAATTAGAACCGATTGCTTTCTTGGCGCGGTCAAGTGCGCTTAATTCATTTTCACCGTTTCTATGTTTTGTGTCCACAAGCCTAATATCATAATTACTGTGAGCGGAAAGAAATGCAGTTGCAATGCCAATACCCATCCGTCCAGGGCCGATAATACTGATTGTGTTTTCTTGAGTCATTTTTTGGCGCCTTTACAACCTTGAAGTAGGCTGCATATGAACCTTCATTCTCGCGGGACGTGCAGCATGGTGCAGCGCTCGATTAATCCAGAATAGGCCTTAACTCTACAGCCCCTTATTCAGAAGATTCATAAGCTCATCGATCGAATAATTAGACAAACCCAATGAACCGAGGGTCCGCCCCGTTTTCATGAAATCCTCACTCACCATAGCTCCTATGAGAGTGAGCAAAGAGTGGGCAATTGGAGTTCTGATAGATAAATAGTCTGCGATGGAACAGTGGAGCGCCAGATTGCATTTCACATCTTCTTGAATATAGCGATGGCCGAAATTCAGTTTTTCTCGCCAGCTCGTGCTCTTCACGAGATCTGAATGCGCTTTTCTTCCATACATCCATTCGTCCTTGCTGTGCTGGTCATAATGATCGGAAAAGGGATAATGGTGGCTCGTGAAACCTACAGCTTTCCTCAAGGCGATTCTCTCCTGATCATGGGCGAGGACAAGTTTTTTGACGGAAGGGGTGGTTCCCTCGTTGTGAATATCCCATGCTTCAAGTGATTCGACGGGGCCTGTATTCAGAAGGACGAGGACGGAATGAATGACAGGCCCCACGTTCAGAAGTGCCACGGATAATGCATTCTCAACAGGATGAATTGAAGGATAAAGATCTTTAAGCACGTTGATGGCATATTCGGTTCTTTCCCCGGGGAAGACTCCAACCGGCAGTTTCACAGCGTGGCCGCTCACCAGCACTTCGTCCTTGGTAATCTTCCTCGTCAGGTAGGGAAGCGTTCCTGGCTCTGAAATAGCGATATCCTTGACGCACCCCATTTCCTTGAAAGTGCTGGCAAAAAGGTAGGAACCCATTGAGCCGGGGGACAAAAAGAGAGTCTGATTGTCCTCAATATGGGGGGCAAGAAGCCTTGCGAGAATCGGCTGGGCGAAAGCTGGGCTAGGTGAAATGATAACCTCAGCACCCTTGACCGCCTCCTCGAGATCTCTCGTGACCAAAGCGAGTCTGGCGTCGCCCTGGCGACCCAACCCTCTGATTTTTATGGTTTTCGTTTGATAGATTTCTCCTAGCTCTTCAGGGAATGCGGTCCACATACGAACCCGAAACCCTGCAAGAGCCATATCGCCAGCTGCCGTGAGGGCGCCATTTCCTCCTCCGATGACAGCTATTTCTTTGACCGGCACGGTAATCTCCTCCTGATGCTTTCTATAAAGTTTGCTCCCTTTCGGGAATCGAACTGATTTAAGCAAGCCTCCGAAGTATTTCCTCGGCCCTTGGAGGATTAAATATGCCGCACACGCACATCCGTGACAAGGCATTCGCGCCTTCGGAATAAGTCATCTTGCCCTCTCGAACGGCTTTAATCGTTTTCTCCACCAGCTGCGAGGACACCATGGCGTGACCACACATGGTCATAATTTCGAGGACTGGTTCGGAAGGCAGTTCTTCCGTTCTCCCATGGACACCCAAAGAGAGGTTTACAGTGTGGGGTTTAAGCCCGATCTCATCACAAATCGTTTTCACTTCGTGAATTAGACCCGAAACGACAATAGAGATTCCGATATCCGCCTTTTTCAGATCCATCAAACAGGCCTTCAGGGTCGGAAGATCCCGGAACACCGCATGGAGGATGATACTATCAACTTTCATCAATTCCTCTAAGCTTGTGGTGTGACTGTTTCCGAGCGAGAGATTTCCAAAATTCGCAAGGCCATTCTTATGCCGGCTGATCACCTCCCAAATCCTTCGTGTTTTATCGCCCGAGCCTTCTCGGTTTATTCCTCTAGCCGTCATGGCCAGGAGGACGTAATCTCCATGAAGGCTTTCCATGTCGCCTTTTCGATGCAGGGTGTGCGTCATCTCAAATCTCCTCTTTACGGGGTCTTCCCAAACCTACGTTGATCTTGGCGTTTGGTCGAGCGACAAAACCCACGTCTTCAGCGATAGGCATCACAGGAATTGAGCCATCCTCATTGACGCGGCTTATTAGGTCCAGGGAGAAAACCGTCTTTATCGACGCGCCGACCTCTTGAACGGTCCTAAGGATTGCCGGCAGATGATCCATGCGTACACTGAACTCAATGATGGCGGATAAAACTCTCTCGCCCAAGATTTCGGGTTCGAGCTCCCCAGTTGCGCTATCCACCATGAGGTTGGTAACGGGATTTTGTGGAGCAAAACCAACTCCTCTCTTTGCCAACGCAACAGTCATCGTCTGGACATCCATCAATGAGGCTCCTCGTCCTGGCCGACCCATTTCTACCGCCAGTCCGGCGATGCCACTGGGAAACAGTCCGGTGACATCATTCGTCTTCATTTCTTCCGTGCCCCTTCCAAGCTCTCGAGTTTCCCTGTGGGGAGCCAAGGGATTACTAAAAGCCTCTCTGACCGCTCGAGGCCACTCTATTTCCTGCATGTACAGAGCATCGACAGGACAAACATCCGCTCTCAGGCAAACACCACATTCCACGCACTGATCTTGATCAATGCAGCTAATCGATCCACTGGGACCATCTACTGTTGCAATCGCACTCACAGGGCAATATGGCTGGCACGCCTCACAACCAGTACATTTTTCTTCATCAATGATCATAAGTGTCCTCTGATTAATTCGCGTTGATTGATCCCAACCTAAGCAAGGAGGCGACCCTCGCTGATGACAGGCTGGCCGTCCAACTGTAGGGTAGCGTTCATGACCATGAAATCTGCATGGATTGGGCTCCACTGATTTCCTCCCAAGTCCATATTGCGGCCCAGCGCTAAATGGATATGCCCCAGGATAGCATTGTCTCTTCGGTTCCCGACTAGAAGATTGTGCATTCGGTCGTTTGTGCCTATTCCAAGTTCGGCCAGGGAATCTGAGTTTTCACCCAAGGACGGCAAAAGCTGGGACAGAAGATGCGCTTTTTTTCCTCCCTTGACATTCACGATACGGCCATTCTCCATTTCCCAGGTGATCGGTTCATTGAGAACTCCGTTAAGAGCCGGGAGGCCGACGATGGTACCATCCGCTACCACCGTCCCGGTGGCTCTGTTTTCGACTGGCGCGCAAGCGACCTCATAATAGAAAGGAACAATAGCGAAATGACCCGGAGAGCGGAAAATCGGATGGAGAGGTAAGCCTGGTCTTTTATCTATGTCTATCTCGATATCGGTTCCTGAGGGGGAGGTAATCTTGGCGATTTTTGCTTTGGACACCAGATCCGCGATGATCAAAGTCCGGTCCATCACATCCAGCAGATCCTGTGGTTGGGTATTGAGGTCGATTAATTCCTGGTTCATCGAATCGGGGATGTAGGCATAACTGACCCCATTCTTTGTGAGGGACTTGCGCGCCTCTGTGTGACCGAAATCGACTAGACCTAGGGTAATCACGAAGTCGACTTCCTTCATGGCAGTAGCAAGAAAGGGAGGTGGCTCCACTTTTCTCCTGGTAGGCGGTTCGACAATAATGATTCCGACCTCCGCCCCTGCTCCGCGGGCGCGGGAAGCAAGAGCTGCAGCCAATTTAATATCATCCTCGGTGAACCCGACGAGGAGAATCCTGTGCCCCGGCCGCAGATTCAAACAAGTGTCGATGATCAACTTTACGGTCCAACTGATATCTAAGGGGTACATCCTCATTTCCTCCTATTTCTTAAGAATTTCTGGGATTCTTAGAGTCATGCCCGACTTGAAATGGTCTAACCGGTCATATTTCTGGGCAGCCACAAAGCGAGTTCCGGGAAAATGCAAAGGATAACAATCCCCAAAAGGAGAATTAACAAAAAGGGGAAGGCCCCTTTCATAATTTTGGCGATGGACATGTCCGGAGCAATCCCCTTGACCACGTACAAGTTGATACCAAAAGGAGGGGTAATGCATCCGGCCTCCATGTTTATAGTAACTACCACGCCGAACCATACGGGATCGAATCCGAATCCAACAATAACTGGATGCAAAAGCGGAGCGACGAGAAGAATGATTGCAAAAGGAGGAAGAAAGCATCCAAGGAGCAGAAGAAGTAGGTTAATTAGGGCCATGATGACCCATCGAGATGCCTCGATCCCGACAATAACCTCCATTAGCCTTTGAGTAATATAGAGATCTGTAAGGACGCTTTGAAAAAAGACAGTTGTTGCGGCAACGAGCATAATCATGGCAGTTTCATTGATCACGTGTCGATACACTCGACGGAACACTTGCCAATTTAATGAGCCCCGATAGACGATTAAGACTAGGAGAACCGAACCAAACGCACCCAATCCAGCAGCTTCGCTTGGAGTCGCGACACCCCCGTAGATCGAGAAGATGATTAATAAGATAAGAAAAACAAAAGGCAGAGCTTTCGGAAGAAATTTCAGGCGCTCAGACCACGTGTAGAATTGCGCCCCCCCAGCCAAAGCAGTTGCGCCATTGGGCGTGGCGCCTTTCTTTGATACGAAAGCGGATTGGATAAATGCCCATACACAGAAAAGGCCCATAATGAGAATGCCGGGCACGACACCTGCGATAAAGAGTTTTCCGATAGAAGTCTCAGTCGCAATTCCATAAACGATAAGCACAATGCTAGGAGGGATGAGGATACCCAGAGTGCCTCCTCCAACAATACTCCCGGCAGCCAAGCTGTCCGAGATGCCTCTTTTTCTCATCTCTGGTATGCCTGATGTGCCAATTGCCGCACAGGTCGCCGGACTAGATCCGCACATAGCGGCAAACAAGCCGCATGCGGCTATGTTGCTCATGGCAAGCCCTCCTGGAAGGCGATAAAGCAACCGGTGAATGGCTTCGTAAAGATCGGAACCTGCGGGAGAATTTGCGATCACCACACCCATAAAAACAAAAAGTGGAATAGTGAGCAAACCAAAACTGTTGATACTTTCGTAGAGAACATGGGCCGCCATGCCCAAGGGGCCTGTGGCTCCGAAGATAATTGCACACAAGACCCCGGCGAATCCAAAGGCAAAAGCTAAAGGCATCCCCGTCAAGACGACCACTAGAGTGATCACCACAATGGCAAGACCTTCTATCATGGTTTACTCCCAGAGCTGCGAGTAGACACAATTTGGCTGATAAGCATTCCCAAATACTGAATCGACATTAGGGTGAACCCGACAGGCAAGAAAATGTAAGGGACCCACAGAGGAGGAGCCCAGATTGAGTCTGATCGCCATCCCAAAGAAAAGGCCTCCCACCACATCTCCCATCCCTTGACACTTACAAAGACACAGAAAAACATGGACGCCAGGGAGATGCCTATGTTCAGTCTTTCCCTTATATGTGGCTTTAAAATCACGGCCACCATGTCCATCGAGACATGTGCATCATCTTTCAAGGCATGTACTGAACCAATGAATGTCGCAAAAATAAGAAGAAAAATAGCTGCTTCGATTTCCCAAACAGTAGGCCAAGAGAAAAAATACCTAGCCATGACTTCGTATGAGATTGCAATCATAGCGCAGAGGATTGCAAGGAATGTCCCGCAACCGCTAATAGCTGCGATGAGAGTGAGCAGCTTTCCAAATAGCCCTAAGTGTAACGGTCTCTTTTGATCGGAGTCTTTCAAGCTCATTCTCCAACCCAAAAAATTCGGAGCAACAAATTATTGGTTCTTGAGCGCCAAGTCCAACAACTCACTACCGCCCTGCACATTTTCCCGGTACCATTTCCACGATGAGGTCTCTGAAACGGTGATCCACTGTTTATATTGATCATCTGTCATGTCTACCACTTTTCGACCTGCATCAAGGTATGCCTTTTCGCATTTTGCCGTAATGTCATCCACTTCCGCGTGAAACGCCTTCTCTGTTTCTATTGCGGTATCCACGAAAATCTTCTGCTGTTCCGGGTTAAGTTCTCGAAAAGTGTCAGGGCTAATGGCTAAGCAGAAAAGACCAAGTATCAGGCTGTTTTCCTTACCCATAGTTAGATGGTCAAGGACGTCATGAAGCCGAAAAGACAAAAAAGAAGCATTGGTTGTTACGAGAGCGTCCAAAGTGCCGGTTTGAAGTGCCATATAGATCTCGTCTGAGGCCATCTGCGTAATGGCGGCGCCTGCGGCCTGTAACGTCATCTCCAATGGTTTGACGGCTCCACGCATCTTAAGACCTTTGACGTCTGCAGGAACAAGAATTTGTTTTTGCTTTGCTCCCAAAGAAACAGGCAGCCATCCCCAGGCAAGTATTTTGATGCCGGCCTTTTCCGCAATTTCGCCCAGTCTCTGTCCTGCCGCTGATCGAGCGAATTTGGCTCCCTCCTTCGGATTGCGGATTAGCCCCGGTAACTCGGCTAGGGAGAGCTGAGGATATTTACCTGCTGACCACCCCAACGGCCAGACGCACATATCCAGAGCACCCTTTCTCAACGCATCAGCCTGGGCTTTCGGTTTAAACAAAACGGCGCCTGGATGCAGTTCAATCTTGATTGAGCCGTTCGTCCGCTTCTCAATAAGAGATGCGAAGTTGTTTGCCCAAGTGTCTCTAATGTCTCCTTGTACCCAGCTGTGAGAAAATTTGAGGGTCTTGCTCTCGCTCCACGCCAGAGCCGGTGCGAAACAAACGGTAGCCGTGAGCGCTACGGTCATGCTGAGCCAAAATGTTCCTCGCCATACTCTTGTTTTCATGCTGTTCCTCCTCAAGTTTTTGGTTTGATGTTAAAGATCAAAAAGAAGTACAGAAAGCATTTGAATATGACTATCCCGGTCATGACTCGGGCCCTTTAGGCATGGATTTCTGAGGCTTTTCTCATCTCAGTTTCCGTGTGTATGCCTTGCACAGATCTTCACGGTTATTCTCGTTGAAAGGCGTGTATCCTTATGTTTTCTTTGGCATCCTCTAGATGTTTATGTACAGCAGATCGGATTCCCGTAAGGTTTCGTTTTTCAATGCACTCGAAAATTGATTGGTGACCCGCAAGCGCAAGTGAAGCTGTCTCTTTGAGGTGCAGGCTTCTAAGTCGATAGCGAAGCATATCGCTGCGAAGGCCTTGAATCAAATTGATCAGTCTCCCGCTTCGACTCGCTCGAGCCACAGTCTCATGAAACTGCGCATCGAGTTCGGGAAATCGTTCTAGGTTGCCTTCTTCTATCGCGATCTGGGATTGTGATAGGTTTGTCCTTATAAACTCGAGTTCTTCAGGTTTGATTCGCTCTGCCGCCCATCTGGTTGCGAGAGACTCGACCTCTTTACGAATCTCGACAACCTCCTCAACTTCTTGCCATGCTATTTGCCTCACGCGATAGCCAGTCTTCGGAAGAGCCTCCAGTAGTCCCTCTTTTTGAAGAAAGTGAAGGGCTTCGCGGACAGGAGTTCGTGAGACTCCGATTTCCTCGGCTAGATGCGTTTCCACCAGTATGACGTCTGAAGGAATTTTGTTATCGATAATCTCTCGCTTCAGATGTTTGTAGACTTCATCGCGGATGCTGATCGGTTGTCGTATCTTGAATTTTGCCGTAAAGTAATGCAAATTAATAAATTTTCATAATAAATAAGTTATATTAGTTATTGTGTACCCTGTACCCAAATTGATAATATTTTGGGGATTTGCTTGTCAAGCGGAAAATGAAGGACGGCGGCCTGATTTCTGCGCCTTAGACGTGAATTTTCGATTTTTGGTTTGTCGACTGTCGGAGGGGAAACTACTCGGGATTTATTTCGACCGGGTTCGTTTCGAGGAATTGAAGCAGGAGATTCTGACAGACTATCGAGTGAATCGGAGAAAATCTCTGGAGCGGCTGGAGATGAGCCTCAAGCACCTGAGCAAATACTTCTCGGGATACAGAATCACCCAGATCACTACGCCGAAAATCCAGAGTTACACGGAAGACCGTCTCGAACAAGAGGCGGCCAACGCAACGATCAACCGCGAACTGGCCGCACTCAAGAGGATGCTCAACCTAGGGGCCAACCAGACTCCTCCCAAGGTGGACCGGGTCCCCTACATCCCCATGTTGAAAGAGAACAACGTCCGGAAGGGGTTTTTCGAGCATCACGAATACGTGGCGCTCTTGAAAGCCCTCCCCTCCCACCTCCGCCCGGTTGTGACCTTCGCCTACAGAACGGGATGGAGGAAAAGCGAGATTCTAGGGCTCACCTGGGATCATGTGGACCTGGAGGAAAAAACCGTTCGCCTTGAGGCCGGGGAAACCAAGAACGATGAAGCCAGGACGATCTACCTCGACGAGGAGCTCCTGAAGCTCTTTCGAATCCAAACGCTAAGGAGGATAGAGGGCTGTCCTTATGTGTTCCACAAGGGCGGGAGGCAGATAAAGGACTTTCGTGCGACATGGGACAAAGCCTGCAAGGATGTTGACATCGAAGGGAAAATCTTCCATGATCTGAGGCGAACTGGGGTCAGGAACATGGTTCGCGCCGGCATTCAAGAGCAGGTAGCGATGAGGATCTCCGGGCACAAAACAAGGGCGGTCTTCGACCGTTACAACATCGTGAGCACCGAGGACCTCAAGCAAGCCGCCAAAAAGATTGGCAAATTTTACGAGACGGTTACAAATACGGTTACAATCCAGGATTCCAGCGAACCCACCCCAAAGACCCCTAAAGCTCAACTCATTGAATTAAAGCGATAATTTCTTCCGTGCGAGAGTGGCGGAATTGGCAGACGCGCTGGACTTAGGATCCAGTGGGGAAACCCTTGAGAGTTCGAGCCTCTCCTCTCGCACCACCTGGCAATAAAGGCAGCTTCGCGATCCCAGCGCCCCTGATGGTTGATCCACTTGTTTGGAATTTCTATTGAAACCTAGCCTCTTTGGAGGGGACTGATGGGTAAGACGGCTAGTGATTTAAGGAAGCATGGGTGGCCACCGGATGAAATGCAGAAGTACAACCCTTGGCAAGCCGCTGAGCGTTACACTGAGGACCCGGACGCAGTGGCTCGGCGTGGGAGAGCCATGGAAGTAAGCCGAGAGGCCGCAAGCGTTCTCAAAAAGAAGTACGGGGCTACGCGTGTCGTGCTCTTTGGCTCCCTTGCTCGGAGCTCATTGTTCGCGCCAAATTCGGATATTGACCTTTACGCCGAGGGGATTCCAGGAGATCTTTTCTTTGAGGCGGAAGCTGAGATCGAAGAGATCGCAAAGGGCTTCAAGGTGGATGTTGTCGAGACAAAAGAATGTCCCCCTCAGCTTCTCAGGGAAATTGAAGACGAGGGGATCGACTTATGAGACCCGGGCCACAACAGGTGGCGAAGAAAATAAGGGACGAACTTGCCGAAGAGAAGACGGTTCTTATTCATGTGGACCGGGATTGGCGCAAATTCGTTGAAACGGGAGACGATGCATATCTGAAGGCGACCGCTTACGATCTTCATGGTTTCTATGGGGGACTAGAGAGGATTTTCGAGGCAGTCGCTACTGCCATAGACGGCTCGGTGCCAGGCGGAGAGAGCTGGCATAGAGATCTTCTCCAGCAGATGGGGAGAGAACTCACAGGAATCCGACCGGCGCTGTTCTCTGAAGAGACGGTCAGCCTCATGGACGAGTTCAGACGATTCCGGCACAGGATACGCAATATCTATTCCTTCAACCTGGTCCCCGAACGAATAAAGGCGCTTGTCGAAAAACTCCCTCGTCTGAGCGCCGAGGCAAACACCAGCCTGCAAGATTTTGCTCAATTCCTTGAGCGGGTATCATATCCGGCTCAGTAGAGGTGGCACCCAAGGTTTCCCTTGCAGGCACTGAGGATTAAAACACCAATAATTTTTCGATTATTTTCGGCCAATTGAAGAGAGAGATTTTCAGCCACTTGCCCTTGCTCCTAATGTGTGATAGGTTTCATAGCATCTTGACGGTGAGGCGTATAGGAGGTTACAGCATGAAACACGCCGGCCTTGTGATTCTGGCTGCCTTTGCCGCGGCGACTTTCTTCCTGGTTCAGCCACTCGCGGCCGGGGCGGCGACAGATGAGCTTTCCGCGCTTCGCCAGAAGAATGCTGAACTCGAGAAAAAGGTCAATGAGCTTGAAGCGCTCCTCAAGGAATGCACCGAGGCCAGGGATAAGCAGTTTTCGGACGATCAGGGCTATCAGAACAAGAAGAACTGGCGCAGCCTGGAACCGGGGATGAATGAAGAACAGGTCAAGAATCTCCTTGGTGAACCTCTGAAGGTGATCAGGGGGGTGAAGATCCTCTGGTACTATCCCAACATCTACGGCGGTTACGTGTCCTTTGACGAGAAGGGGCGGCTCACAGGCTGGAACGAGCCATAGAATCGATCTTGGACCAGTGGAGTGTTTTACCATTGCTTGTCATCTCGACATTTCTTTCCTTCGCTCGAAATGACGGCCTCGTAAAAAGTCCCAACCCGTCATTGCGAGGTGCGAAGCGCCGTGGCAATCTCCCGGAAATCCGACGAGTTACGAGATTGCCGCGCTTCGCTCGCAATGACAAATCGAGGCCTTTCGGACTTTTTGCAAAACCGTCAAGAATGACACACCCGCAAAAAGATTACCGAGATATTACAATAGGTTAAGAAGGGAGAAACCATATGGGTTACACAAAAGCGGATCTCGAACAGAAACTTTATGAAATGTATCCTGAAATCAAGCGGTTCGGCCTTTCCTTGGCCCTTGATTTCGACAAGGAAAAAGACGCATGGGTCGTCAGTTTCGTCAAGGGTGATCACAAGCGCCACGCATTTCTCGACAAGAAGGATGCGGATAGCTGCATAGAAGGCAAGTCCTGCATTTATCTCGGCATGCTTATCGCCCAGTACATCAAAGACCTTGAAATGGTTATCAAATAAAATCGCTGACATAAAATCGCTGACACGATTTTATAAAACGCGGCTTCGCCGCTCCAAAAAGCTCCTCTTTTAGATTATCTTCAACTCCCTTGACCCTGACCCGGCCAAGGCAGGAAACCCGTATCTGAACTTCTCACCTTGAAAATGCACCGCCGGGCGGGGTTTTTCCTCTCTTGACGTGCAGCCTTCTCATGGCGGCGGTTTTGTAGGGATCGGCCTCCGTGCCGATCCATGGAACAGGATGCCGGCTTTGCCCCCTTGGAGTCTGTGTCACAATTCTGGGGACTCTGCTGGTTTCTGTCACTTCGGCTCGGCGTCTTGAAAAGGGGTATTCAGGGTTCGACTTAAAGTATGCTAATTGCATTTAAAAGTTGCAAATTTATCGAAAATAATAGACAATACCAGCGTTGTTCTGAAGACTGAGATAAACCATGCGCGAGTCAGCAGCACAGCTCACCATCATCGAGCCCAAAAAGGGCTGGGTTCCTATCGACCTCGGGGAAATCTGGGATTACCGGGAGCTTCTCTACTTCCTCACGAAACGGGACATCAAGGTCCGCTACAAGCAGACGATCCTCGGCGGGCTCTGGGCCGTGATACAACCTGCGTTTACCATGATCGTTTTCACGCTCTTTTTTGGCCGTCTTGCAAAAGTCCCTTCCGACGGCCTACCCTACCCTATTTTCGTCTATGCCGGCCTGCTCCCCTGGACCTATTTTGCCAATGCCGTATCCAGTTCGGGAAACAGCCTGGTGGGGAGCGCCAATCTTATCACCAAGGTCTACTTCCCGCGACTCATGGTGCCGGCCTCGGCAGCCCTTGCCGGTCTTCTCGACTTCTTCATCGCCCTGTTCGTGCTCGGAGCGCTGATGATCTATTACCAGTTCATGCCCGGCATGGGCCTTTTGCTTTTTCCGTTCCTGGTTGCCCTGACCTTTCTTTGTGCTGTGGGAGTGGGTCTCTGGCTGTCGGCTCTGAATGTGCAGTACCGGGACATCCGCTATGCGATCCCTTTTCTCATTCAGATCTGGATGTTCTTATCCCCGGTCATTTATCCGGTGAGCCTGGTTAAAGAAAAATACCAGTGGCTGCTGGCGCTCAATCCCATGGGCGGAGTGATTCACGCCTATCGCGCCTCGCTGCTCGGGCACCAGCCTATTGACTGGCCCCTGCTCGGTCTTTCGGCCCTCATCATCGGCGCCCTTTTCCTGGGCGGTCTCTACTACTTCAGGAGAATGGAGAAGGTGTTCGCGGATGTGGTGTAAGTAAGGTGCACGGCGCACGAGACACGGGTCACGGTGAGAGCAAGGAAAGAGAACCCTTATGGAAAAAGAGATTTATGAACAGCTCGTGAAGCCCAAGCCTTACCTTTGGTGGTGGGTGACCGACAAGGAGAAGCTCTCCGAGGATGCGATTGTAGAAGGAGTGCTCGCCAACGGAGACATGGAGGAAATCGAGCTGCTGTTTCAGCTTTTTGGGAGGCAGCGCGTCAAAGAGATTTTTCTGAACCAGGTCCGGAGGCCCAGGCACAATTACAGAGCTCAAACGGTTAACTTTTTTCTGAAGGTTTTTGCGCAAGATGAATGAGAACGTGCTGACCAAGGAACAGAGTGCCCTTGCGGATAAGCTGCTCCCAGAATTGAAGGACTTCTACCTTGTCGGCGGCACGGCCTTGGCGCTTCAGATCGGGCACAGACGATCCGTGGACTTTGATCTGGCATCGCGACGGCCCATCGACCCTTTTAAGCTGGAACGGCACTTGATATCCAAGGGGTTTCAGATCCAGCGAATTTTCACGGCCACGGGGGACGAGTATTCGGCACTCATTCAGGAGGTGAAAATCACCTTCTTTCATTTTCCTTTTGACGTCGGGCACCCTCTCTCCTGGGAAAAGGGGAACATCACCCTTCCCTCCATCAAGGATTTGGCGGCGATGAAAGCCTATGCCTTGGGCCGGCGCAGCAAGTGGAAAGATTATGTGGACCTCTACTTTGTCCTCAAATCCTACATGCAGCTCGAAGATGTGATTCAGCGGGCCAAGGGCATTTTCTCTGTGCATTTCAACGCCAAGCTATTCAGGGAGCAGCTTTGTTACTTTGACGACATGGATTATTCGGAGTCCATTGAATACCTGGGAGATGCCCCCAGCGATCAAGAGGTGAAAGGTTTTCTCGAAAAAATCGCAGTCGCGATCTAAAAAGAAGCAAAGAGCGAAGAGCAGGGAGCGAAGAGTCCAGAGTGAAAAAAGATGAAAACTTATAGAGAGCAATGATCATGAATAACAAAAAAGGAACATACTCATTCAGGTTTCAGAACCTGGATATTTGGAAAAAGGCTGTTGAAATCGGCATGGAGCTGTTCGATATCGCCGACGAGTTGGATAAAAGACATCTTTATCGTTTCGCGGAGCAGTTGAGAGCAGCGGGTCTGTCCATGTCTAACAATATCGCAGAAGGATGAGGATCATATTCCAAGAAAGAATTTAACCAGTTTCTGAACATAGCCAGAAGATCGACGTTCGAAAATGCGAACATGACAATCATTTATCAAATGAGACAACTGATTTCTGGAGAACAGAAAGAACATCTTTTGCAGCAACGGGATGAATTGTGCCGAATGATAACCGGTTTCAATCGCTCTTTAAGGTCTTAACTCTCTGCTCTTCGCTCTTTGCTCTAAGCTCATCAAAGCGTAGAGCGTAGAGTAAAGAAAAGTGATAAAATGATGTACGCCCCATAGGTACTTCTATTTGGAGGAACAAATGGCTACCACAGATAATATCCTTAGGGAGGCACTGACGCTTAGCCCCTCTGAAAAGGCGCAGCTTATTGATAAGCTCATATCGAGCCTTGACAAGGCCGATAAGGAAATTGACGAATTGTGGGCCAGAGAAGCCGAAGACAGGATTGATGCCTACGATAAAGGAAAGCTCAAGGCGGTCTCCTTGGAAAAAGTCCTTGGGAAATACAGGTAGAATTAACGATGAAGTTTAGTTTTCTCGAGATCGCCCAAATCGAGTTGGATGAAGCCATCGAGTACTACAATTATGAGCTTCCCGGTCTTGGCGATGCGTTTCTAACCGAGGTGCTGAGTGCTCTTGATAGGATCGGCGAATTTCCTGAGGCATGGAGTCCATGCTCAAAACGAACGAGGCGGTGTCAGACCAGGCGATTTCCCTACGGGGTTATTTACCAAATACGGGGACAGGAAATCCTGATTGTCGCCATCGCGAATCTCCACAGAAAGCCTGACTATTGGAGGGATCGAGTATAGATTTGCCGAACCCCATGTTGCACCCGATTGCGCATGAACTGTGGTTACACTTGGTCTTTAAGATCTTAACTCTCGGCTCTTTGCTCTCTGCTCTGTGCTTATGAAAACTGTTATCAAGGTTGAAAATCTTTCCAAGCAGTACCGCATCGGCACGCGGGAAGGGTACAAGACTTTCCGCGAGACCCTTGTGGATGCTGCCAAAGCACCCTTCGTCCGCTTAAGCGGAGCTCTGAGAGCGCAGAGCAGAGAGCGTAGAGCAGAGAGCAAAAGCGACAAATCTCAGGCCAACGGTTTTAACTCTAAGCCCTATGCTCCAAGCTCTCCGCCGAATGGTTCTGACTCTAAGCTTTACGCTCCAAGCTCTACGCAATCATCGCGAGGCGATGATTTGATCTGGGCTCTTAAAGACGTGTCTTTCGAGGTCAAACAGGGTGAAGTTCTGGGCATCATCGGCCGGAACGGTGCCGGGAAAAGCACTCTTTTGAAAATCCTCTCGCGAATCACTGAACCGACCGAAGGAAGGGTTGAATTGCGGGGGAGAGTGGGCTCCCTTCTCGAAGTTGGCACTGGCTTCCATCCCGAGCTAACGGGCCATGAGAACATTTACCTCTATGGCGCAATTCTGGGAATGGACCGCTGGGAGATCACCCGCAAGTTTGAAGAGATTGTCGCTTTTGCCGAACTCGAGAAGTTCATCGACACCCCTGTGAAGAAATATTCCAGCGGAATGTACATGCGCCTAGCCTTCGCGGTCGCCGCCCACCTCGAACCCGAGATCCTTCTGGTCGATGAAGTTCTCGCAGTTGGAGACTTGGTCTTTCAGAAGAAATGTTTGGGAAAGATGAGCGAGGTAGCAAGAGGTGGCAGAACGGTCTTGTTTGTAAGTCACCAAATGAATGCTGTTCGAGAACTCTGTGATCGAGGAATCGTTCTACAGAGCGGGAAAGCCCTATTTGATGGCTTCGCAAGTGATGCCGTCGCCTATTACGTTAAAGATTCCAAATTGGATGTCTCAGAATGGTCTGGCAATGAGGGGGATGAGAATATCCGATTGCTGAAAACGTGGGTTCGTAGCGCAGACCCAAACGGCGAGTTCCACACAGCAGAAAAACTTGAGATTGGAGTGGAAATCAACATACTCAAAGAGATTCACGGTCTTATTCTAGGGATAGTTTTGCTTTCTGAATACGGATATGAATTAGCTTACAGGTTATATGATGATGTCGATGGCACACCTATTGGGGCAGTAGGACCGGGCATATTGAAAAGAAGATTTATCATACCGGAAAACACTCTATCCTTTGGAAATTATAAAATTGAATTCGACATTGGAATTCACATGGTCAAAAGGATCATAAAAACGGCAGGCAGCTTGCATTTCCACCTAGAAAATACTTGTGGGATAGGAAGGAAATACTTTTTGCCTTCAAGAAAAGGTTGGTCGTCTCTGTTCCGCCCCAATTGGCCTGTTGAGCAGTAAATGACGGCGGAAAGGATTAATGGATGAATCTTTTTAATGAAGGCAGCGTCGAAGCAAAAATAACATTTACAACAAGGTGCACCGCAAAGTGCTCAACTTGTTTGACGCACACAATAGAGAATCATCACGATCTTGAGAGATCCCTATTCGAGAAGTTCATCACCGAGGTCCTGTTAGTAGAACAAGTCAAACTGGTGAGCTTTTATTCCATAGGTGAAAGCTATTTGCATCATGATTTTATCGCAATGGTTGAGTGGGCCATCCCAAAATTGCGAGCAAGAAACATTTGCACTCAAATCGTGACAAATGGATCATTATCGACGACCATCCCTAACGGTTTAGATGACTACTTCATTAGCTTCAACGCCGGCACTAGAGAAACCTATGAAAAAATTACACATCTCCCATTTGATAGAGTGGTCAGCAATATATGGCACTTATACAATTCCGGAGAATATAAGAAAGCAAAAAACTTCCAAATACATATGTTGGTTTTCGAAGAAAACAAAAACGACGTTTTTGAATTTCGCAAATTATTTTTCGGAATGAAAGGAGTGAGGCTTAGGATTAGTTATAAATACGACAACCAGCATGGTGAGAGCGATGGAAAAGCCCTCCACCAAATCAGAAAAAAGATTCCCTGCAACTATCTGACTAACAAAATCACTCTTTATCCTAACGGGGAAATTATTTTGTGCTCTCATGATTTCCTCGGTAGTGTGGTTTTTGGCAATTTGATGAAAGAGTCCCTACATGAAATATTAAGGAACCCCGAAAGAACACACTTGATCGCACAGCACAACAATGGCGTTTTTCAAGGATTATGCGAGGCTTGCGACTACAATATTGAAACCTTAGGGCAGAATTTATTTGACTATTTTGATGCAGACCCTCAAGAGGAAGTAAACAGATTACAAAATGTTATCAGTACGTTGAGAACAAATTCATTTATTAAACTTCTTAGAAGATTTCGGGTCATTGAAATCTAATCAAATGTATCTCCACCTATGAACGCATGGAATGAAAAATGAGTAGGGCAGTTCCGCGAGTTTTAGTCGACGGTGTGATATATAGCTTACAAGAATATGGGGGTATAAGTAGATATTTTAGTGAAATACTCACTCGCCTTCGGATTCATTTCAATGATATAGAAGTGGTCTTGCACCTGCCGAGCCGTTGCAGAGGAATAACACCGAATCCGAGTTGGATTTATAATATCAAAGATTGGGACTTTCGGCCCCGAAGGATATTCGGTGACACGGGCAGGCGGATCGGCAAAACAATCGCCAGAATGATGCGTCCTATTGTTTTCCATTCGACGTATTACACGGAACCCTATTGGTCAGATTTAAAAACCGTTGTTTCGGTACATGATTTCATTCACGAGCAATTTCCCGCCCTAATGGGCAATCCACATGAGTTCATTGAACAAAAAAGAAATGCAATTGAGAGTGCGGATGTCATTGTAGCCGTTTCGCATGCAACTAAAGAGGATATTCTCAAGCATACGAACGCCGACAAATCCAGAATTCTCGTAATCTACCATGGTGTCAGTGAAACCTTTCTTTTGGGTCGATCCTCAGAGCTAGACATACAAAACTTTCTGCGGAATCAAAACCTTTGGGACCCTTATTGGGTATACATCGGAAGGCGTGGACTCTACAAGAATTTTGCAACCCTATTGAGGGCCTTTTTTAGGGTAGCTGCGCGCACTGACGGACACCTGGTCGCTATTGGTGGAGAACCGCACTTGGAATCCTGGGAAGTGGACGCGCTAATTAAAAACCGTCTGGAGCAGAGACTGCATCTTTTGCATGGTTTGACTGACGATGATCTGCGGATTGTATACTCTGGTGCCGCCGGGTTCATCTTTCCTTCTCTGGCAGAGGGTTTCGGAATACCCGCATTGGAGGCTATGGCGTGCGGAGCACCCGTCGTGTTATCCGACATTCCTGTATTTCGAGAAGTGGCTGCTGATGCAGCGCTTTATTTTCCTCCTTACGATGAGGAAGCACTAGCCGACTGCATGCTTCAAGTATTAGAAGATTCAGTCAGAAACAATCTCATCGCAAAAGGTCAGATGCAGGTTAAGCAATACTCTTGGGATAGTGCTGCCCAAAAGATGGTGGACATTTATAGAAGTCTTTTCTGACCTGCGAAAAGGTTGCTCGATGCGTTGTCCTACACTAAGAGACCTTCCCCCTGCTCCCCAAGGGAAAACCGGCTGGCCGTGGACGGAGGAGTCGCCTCAATTGCCAGATACCATGGCGGATGGATCACCATGGCCAAGAATCAGCATTGTCACTCCAAGCTTCAATCAAGGGCAATATATCGAGGAGACGATTCGTTCCGTTCTTCTCCAGGGTTACCCGGATTTAGAGTACATCGTGGTCGACGGGGGTTCCAAAGATCAGACCCCCGATGTGATCAGGAAATACGAATCCTGGCTGGCTTATTGGGAGAGCAAGCCTGACAAAGGTCAGGCCCATGCTATCAACAAAGGATTCCGGAAAGCTTCAGGGGAAATTATCGCATGGATCAATTCCGATGACTTTTACTTGCATGGTGCGCTGTGCAAGGCAGCCTGCTGGTTGTGTCAAGGAGAGGATATCTTTTTCATATACGGAGGATGTAAGGTGATTGGCGAAGGAGGGCACGGGGTCGACTATCACATGGGCAAGTACTACCCCGACCAGGACTTCCGAGCCTACTGGGATCATTACGTGCCCCAGCCAGCCGCATTCTTCCTTCGCGAAATTCTAGACGAAGTTGGATACTTGGATGAAACCTTGAATTTTGTGATGGACTATGATTTTTGGGTCAGGTGTAGCAGAAGTCATGTCCTTTTCTATACCGGCGAAATATCTTCCGCTTTTCGGCTTCACCGCACCTCCAAGACGGTCGCCTTGAAGGCCCACTTTGATCCAGAGCTAGACGGAGCTGTCAGGCGGTATTGGGGAAAGCCTCTGAGCCCGACGTACATCCGATACCTACTCAAACGAAATCGTCATCGCTCCGGTGTTTTCAGGTGGCATGCCTATGAAGCTCTACAAAATGGCAATGCCGCAGCGAGCATTTGGTTTATTTGGCGTGCTCTTCTCCAGGACCCCTTCTTTTTCCTTAACAAGAAATTCCTGAGCACCCGAAGTCTGAAACACAGGTATCTCCCTTTCCTCCGCCACCTCTTGGTGTGCGCTACGAAAGGCCGGGGCTCTTCCCTACCACGCCAAGAGCGGGATTCGAAGGCATGACTTCGTTATCGGTCATCATTATAACCAAGAACGAGGAGAAGCGCATAGAAAGGTGCCTCCAGCACCTCTCTTGGGCCGATGAAATCGTCGTGGTCGACTCTTACAGTACAGACCAAACCTTCTCACTGTGCAAGGCTTACACGGATCGCCTATACCAGAGAGTTTTCGACACCTTCCAGAATCAGAGAAATTACGCCATTGATCATGCGACCAAGGAATGGGTCCTTTCTCTGGACGCCGATGAGTCGATCGATGACGCGTTGCGCCGCGAAATCAAAACTACCTTGGCGAATCCGGGACCATTTGAAGGTTTCCGTATCCCGATGGAGAGTTTCCTTTTTGGTGAACCCGTCCAAAACACCTGGGGACGAAACCTGATGCTGAGGCTCTTTCGGCGAGAAAAAGGCAGATTTGTCAGCCCAATCCATGAAAAAGTCATGGTCGAGGGCCCGATTGGGGAACTCAAAAATCCCTTCTATCATTATAACTCCGACAATCTCGATCAATTCATCCAGAAGAACAATCTGTACACGACGCTGGAAGCCAAGAAGAAGTACGATGCAGGGGAGAGGTTCAGTCCATTTAAAGCCATGCTTTCACCCCTCAGGATCTTTTTGTTTCGATACGTCAGGCTGAAAGGATACAGAGATGGTTCCCTCGGACTCGTGCTCTCAGCGCTCCTTGCCGTCTTCAATGTGTTCGTTCACATGAAATTGTGGCAGCTCCAAAGACAAGATAAGAAAGAAACGTCCGACCTATGTTGATATCCGTTGTTGTTCCATTTCGCAACGCCGAGCATACGATTCGAGCGTGCCTTGAGGCCTTGGCCACACAAGCTATGCAGCCCAAAGAAATCATTATGGTTGACAATGGCTCCACGGACGGATCAGGAGAAGTAGTCCTTGCTTTCATCAGGGAACGGAATGCTCTGAATGTTTGTCTCGTCAAAGAAACGAAGATCGGTCCCTCAGCAGCCCGAAACCGCGGCATAAAGGAGGCCGGCGGCGAGATAGTCGCCTTCACGGATTCCGACTGCGTGCCGGACAAGCACTGGCTCGAAAAGGTTGAACAAGCGTTCAGAAACCCGGATACAGGCGCGGTTGCAGGCCGTGTCAGGGGTCTAAACCCCACATCGGTGATCGACAAATTCCACGCGATGTTTACCATGCAAGGGTCTCCGGAAGCTCAGAATTTCTGTGAATTTACCCTTTTGAGAGGTGGTTTCCCAACGGCGAATCTCACCGTTCGGAAGCTGTTGCTTGATTCGCTCGGTGGTTTCGATGAGAACATGAAAATCTACTCAGAGGATTACGATCTCTGCGCACGGATCTATCAGGCCGGATTTTGCATCCGGTACGAGCCTCTCGCCGTGGTCTACCACCAACACCGAAACACTCTGAAGGGAACGTGGTTTCAGAGCTTCGGTTTCGGGAAAGGGCATCCCATTTTACTGAAGCGGCACTTCAGATCCATGGTCATTCTTGCATTGCCGGGTGTTGAATACCAGTCAAGGCGCTTGCCTCTCAAGGCGTGGTTGGACTTCAAAGGCGCGGACAAAAAGCTGTTCATATTGATCATCCTCTGCCTTTTTTACTGGCCGGCGGCCATTCTGACGATCGCCTTTTTTTTCTATCTCTTTGCGGACATGCGACGTCATCTGGGAAGACGCAAACTCCAGGCTCGTCTCACCGAAACCTGGCGGCTTGTCTTGCTCCTCATCTTTAAATCGTCGGCCCTGTCGGCAGGAAGAATCGTCGGTTCCATTCAAAATGGGGTGCTATGCATTTGACTGTGATGATCCTTTCTCGAAGGCGAGGTTTCCGCCGACAAAGCAAAGCGCCGGTTTATGGTGTTTGAGCCATACTTTTTCCGGTCAGGGTCCCCAAGGATTCGTAAAAAGGGTGAATGACATGGTTGTGATTCGTTCCTCGGTGATATGATGGCAGAAACCCAAGGGATTTTTCTTTTTAAACAGGAAGACGGTCTTGTTTCCATTCTGATATGCTCAAGGGACCGGCGGAGAGCATTAGAGTCTTTAATTGGAAAGCTTTTAGGCCTGGAGACTGGCTTTCATTTGCAGATCGTAGCTGTCGAAGAAACAGACAACCCTGCAGTCATAGAGGGCATCACGTATGTTTCCCACCCTCTGGCTGACCGTGGAATTCCTTTTGCCCGAAATCTTGCCCTGGCCCATGCCAAGGGTGAAATCATTGTCTTTGTCGATGATGATTGTCTCATTCACGAGGGGTGGCTGGGAAAGCTCCTGGCGCCTTTCCGAGACCCAGCCGTTGTTGGTGTCCAGGGAGGGGTCACCGTGCCTCAAGGCACCAACTCCATCGGTTGGGTTGAGACGCTCCTTGGTTTTCCCGGTGGGGGGTACCGACGCGTCCTTGAGGCAGAGGGGACCATCACGGAAACCAGGGAAATTTCTACACTCAACTGCGCTTACCGGCGCTGGGTCTTGGAGAAGGTGGGAGGATTTCAAAAGGAACTCAAGTACACCGGGGAAGATTACATTCTTGCCAAAAAAGCCTGCGATCTTGGGCGATGCCTGTTTGTGCCCGATGCCCTCGTCAGTCATGAAGCGAGAGGAAGTCTGACGAAAATATGGGGATGGTTTGTAAGAAGAGGTCGAGCTGACATCGACGTTATAAGGGTTGGCGGCTGGAAAAGCGCAGCGATATTTTGGCTTATAAGGAGCTCTATCGTTCTAAAAGCTATAGGCGTTCTTATCCTTAGTCTTTTTCTAGGCATGGCGCTTTGGGGACTTGCAATTGCCCTCCTGTGTTATGGGTTGGTACAGACGGGACGCTTATACCAAACATGGAGAAAGGTTGGACTCCCCATCGGCGATCTTCTATATGTTCCGATCGTCAAACTGACGATGGACTTGGCCATCGACTGGGGGAGAATAATCACCCTATTTGAAACTCGAGAGTCGTGCAACAAATTCTTGGATTGAGGCTTTCTTATCCATCTTTGAAGGACCCCGTGCCGCAATGAAAGTGCAGATTCTCTTCAGGAAGAACTTGATTCTAGGCTCTTGATCGATGGAAAATTCAAAACTTTTTCACAAGGGAGAAGCCAATCGCAAAATTCGAGTACTGCACTTTATTCATGCCTTCGGTTTCGGTGGGGCGCATATCAAGATAATGACCCTTCTGAAGGAGATAGACAACACCAAATTCTCTGTAGATTTGGCTCTCCCTGCCTCCGATGCGGTTGACATACGAAGGTTCGCCGCGCTACAGAAAAAAGGCGTTACCATCAAGACATTCAAGCTAGAGGGTTCCTCCGATATCTTCGGGATGCTGCGCCTTTATAGACTCATCAAACGGAAAAATTACCATATCGTCCATATCCATCAAGCAAAGTTTGGCGGAACGATCGGCCGGCTCGCCGCCAGACTGGCCCTTTCCCCAAAAATCGTCGTCGAGGAAGCTGGCCTCGCGATGAATCACCACTGGATAAATAACCCGATATACCGATTTCTGCACTTCCGTGTCGTTCATCCAATATGGAACACCTTTTTCCTTGACCGAATGATCGCCGTGTCCAATGCGGTAGCAAAAGGCACTGTTCAGAGAGAAAAAGTGAGCCCCCGACGCATCCGAGTCATTTGCAATGGAATCGATGCTAGCCAATTCAATCGTTCAAGAGAAGCCTCAAGTGAACAAAGGCGCGTGCTGGGAATCCCACAAAATACTTTTCTTGTGTCCTTCGTGGGAAGATTCGGACCTGAAAAAGGCATATCTTTTCTTCTCAAGGGGTTTGCTCAGGCTGTTCAGAGAGTGAATAATATTCATCTTGTTCTCATTGGCGACGGCCCCTTAAGACAACAACTGGATCGCGAAATTGCTAATTATAACTTAGCGAAGAACGTCACGATGGTTGGATGGAAAGACGACATACCATCGCTGCTCAATGCGGTAGACCTGCTTGTATTGCCCTCTCTGAACGAAGCATTCGGTTTGGTAATCTTGGAGGCCATGGCTGCATCTGTCCCTGTCATTGGGACGCATGTGGGCGGGATTCCGGAGATCATTCGTCACGGCAGAACAGGCATCCTTGTTCCGCCTGGATCTTCGGAAGCCATAGAGGCGTCAATCATTTATGCCTGCGAAAACCAAGCGGCGGTTGATGCAATGGTCGAACAAGCGAGACATATGGTATTTGACAGATTTACATCCAAAGGGATGGCAGAGCGTGTCGAAAACCTTTATTTTGAGCTTGTGAAGGGCGCGTCACGGGAGAATAATACATGGCCTTAAGTGTCACGATTGCGACCAAGAACGAGGCTTCCAATTTACCAAAATGTCTTGGCTCCATCGATTTTGCCGATGAAATAGTTGTCGTAGATGACTGTAGTGAGGATAACACAGTACAGATCGCCGAGAACCTTGGCGCCAAGGTGGTATCGAGAAACAGCGCAGGAAGTTTCCACGAAAATAAGAACTTAGCCATACAGAGGGCGCATGGGGAATGGATACTCAGCCTTGACGCCGACGAGGTTGTCACCCAAGAGCTTGCTGCCTCGATAAAATCTGTCTTGGCAGACCCACACAGTGACGGCTACCTTGTAGACCGACACAACTACTTCCTCGGTCAATGGATTAGGGGGTGCGGGTGGTATCCGGATCACATTCTGAGGCTTTTCAGGAAAGGAAAAGCATGCTGGCCTCTGGAGATCCACGACACGCCGAAGCTGGAAGGAGGAAACAGGAAGGCTCCTCTGCTGGAAGGTCCTCTCATCCATTATAGTTACCAAAGCTTCGAGCAGTATTTTGACAAATTCAATGCCTATACTACACGGCTTGCAGCCGAATATGCGCAACGGGATGAACGTCTGGAAGGATTTTCGATCCCTGTCAATCTTTTTCTCCGGCCGGGGTTTTGGTTCTTCAGGAAGTACATTTTCTCCGGCGGTTACAAAGATGGCCTATTTGGATTCTTCATTAGTTTCAGCTCAGCTCTTACAATTTTTGTATCCTACTTGAAGCTCAGGCAGTCACAAAACAAATGATTTTGATGGCTCTCCAATGATTTCTCTGACGGAAGAAGGATACTTTTGATAAACAGACTTCTTGCCATATCGAACCATGGTCACATGCTTGGAGGTGGTGAACACTCCTTCCTTGATCTCCTCTTTCACTTGCCCCGGGAATGGCGAACTCTCGCCGTACTCCCCGAAGAGGGAGACCTGACATCGAGACTGAGAGGCCGAGGAATCGAGGTTCTGGTTCGACCTCTGCCCAAAATCCGGCCATGGCTTTTAGGCCAAGTCCTAAGCGCTCTTAAAGATTACATCAATCTCTCTCGGAGATGTGCCCCCAGCCTGGTTTATGCCAACGGATCAAGAGCCGCATTCTACGGCGGCCTTGCATGTCGACTCTGCAGCATACCCCTGGTATGGCATTGCCGGATTGCAGATCGGGATCCTGCTCTAGATTTAGTCCTTTGCACCCTAAGCTCGAGAATCATTGTCAACAGTAAAGCAACGGCCCAACGTTTTTGGCGAGCCTTTGGAAATAAAACTCGAGTCGTCTATAACTCTCTGGACATCAAATGGCTGCAAAGTGGTTCTTTCCCCAAGCCGGATCTCATCGATGACAACTGGAAGGTTATCTTGGTCGTGGCGAGGGCGTCGAAAGAGAAGCGACATGATGTCATCCTATCCGCCTTTGAGAATATCGCGGCCAATGATTCGACTGTCTACCTGGTGTGCCTCGGTGGAACAGATCATCTTAACCTGCCATGGTGGCAACATCTTCAAAAGAGAACCAGTGCGTCTCCGTTTTCAAACAGGATTCACTGGATCGGCCATGTTGACGATGTTCGACCATGGTACAGATCGGCTCACTTTCTTGCTCTGGGATCAGAAACTGAGTCATTCGGCCGGGTTCTGGTCGAGGCCATGGCGAGCGGTCTTCCTGTTATAGCTACTCGCGCCGGCGGTATTCCTGAGATTGTTCGCGATGGTCAAGACGGGCTCCTTGTAACACCAGGCAGTATAACGGAAATGGCGGAAGGTTTTTCAAGGTTGCTTAAAGTCGACTCGCTGAGGCAACGATTCATAGAATCGGGATTAGAACGTGCCCAACTTTTTGATATGAAAACCCATATCAGTCAGATGATCACGATTTTTGAAGCCTGCACCAAGAAGGGTGAAACTTCACAAGGAAGAAGCTGAAGTGCAGATATTGCTAGATGCCAGAGAATTTGTCGAGGCAAGGCTCACAGGTATCGGAAGGGTTCTTGAGGGGCTCGTGACTGCCTTGGCAGCAACGGATATCGCACATGAAATTCTGCTGGCGACAAGGGATAACCCTTTCCTTCCCCTGCGGTTCAAGCATTACTCGAATATTAAGACCATAGAACTGCCCTCTTCGTTCTTGAAATCCGAAAAAGTCCTCTCGGATTTGACGAGAAACAGCATCGACCTGTTCATAAGTCCCTACCCTAAGTTGCCCTTATTCGGGTGTTATGCCAAGGCAGCCCACATCATCCATGACATCCTGGACTTGACTCACCCGGCATACAAGAAGCGGCTCAAGGTTTATTTCGATGGGTGGAGACTCAAAAAGGCTTTGAGTCGGGCGGATCTGACCTGGTACGACTCCATGTGGAGCCAGAAGGAAACCCGCAAATTTGCAGGGATAATCGGAAGGAGACCCAGGGTGCGATACCCGGGCATCGATGAAGCATTCAGCCCGGAGAAGTCGGCTGAGGACGAGGATGCGATGAAGAGATATGGGCTGGAACCGGGTTATGTGGTGGTCGTCGGGAACGGCCTGCCGCACAAAAACCTGGGCGTGCTGCTCGAAGCGGCAGATCGGATCTCGAGGAGAATCTTATTTGTGGGGGTTCAGGACAAGAATCAGGTGTACTGGAAGTCCAAGTATCCGAATGAGTCAGCCACATGGATAAGCCATGTCCAAGACGACGACCTTCCAGCTTTGTTGAGGGCTGCATTTTGCCTGGCTCAGCCCTCCACCGCCGAGGGTTACGGCTACCCGCCCCTGGAAGCCATGGCTTGCGGCGTTCCCGCTGTTGTGAGCAATACCCCAGTCTTGTTTGAAACAACCGGATCAATTGCCATATACGCGGATCCTCATGTTCCAAAATCATGGGTAGAATCTCTGAATGCCCTCGAAAAAAGTGAAATCCACAGAGCCCAGATGGAAAAAGGTCTCAAATGGGTGGAGCCCCTCAAGGGGCTAAAGGCCTGGCAGGGCCACATCTCGGACATAGAAGAATTGCTCGCCGAAAGGAACTGATATGAAAAAAGCGCTTATTACAGGCATCACAGGACAGGACGGTAGCTACCTGACGGAGTTGCTCCTTGAAAAGGGCTACGAGGTTCATGGAATTGTGCGGCGGGTTGCCATCGAGCACCCCCAGGCGAGGATGTGGCGCATCCGCCATCTTCTGGACCGCATCCATCTCCACAGCGCGTCCATGGAAAGCTATGCCTCCATTTTCGACATCATTTCTACCGTGAAGCCCGACGAGTGCTATCACCTGGCCGCGCAGAGTTTCGTATCCTATTCTTTTGAAGACGAGTTCTCGACCATCAACACCAACCTCAACGGCACCCACTACGTGCTCTCCGCCATCAAGAGACAGGCGCCGGATTGCCGATTTTATTTTGCCGCATCGAGTGAAATGTTCGGGAACGTGGAAGAAACGCCTCAGACCGAGAAGACTCCTTTCCGACCCCGCTCCCCCTACGGGATTTCGAAGATGGCCGGCTTTGAACTTACGAGAAACTACCGGGAAGCTTACGGCTTGTTCGCCCTTTCAGGGATCCTCTTTAATCACGAGTCACCCCGTAGGGGTGGGGAGTTTGTCACACGGAAGATTACTTGTTCCGCAGCAAGGATAAAACTGGGCTTGGACCAGGAGATACGCCTCGGCAACCTTGACGCCAAAAGGGACTGGGGCCATTCGCAGGACTACGTGAGGGCGATGTGGCTCATGCTTCAGCAGGATGAGCCGGAAGATTATGTCATCGCCACCGGACAGTCTCACACGGTTCGCGACTTTCTTGAGACGGCCTTTGAAATCGTCGAACTGGACTCCCATGATTTTCTCGTGATCGATGACAGCTTGTATCGCCCTTCCGAAGTGAATGTTCTTCAGGGTGATGCTTCAAAGGCAAGGAATAAACTGGGGTGGCAGCCTTCCATTTCTTTTCATCAGCTTATCAGAGAAATGGTTGAAAGCGATCTGGCCTGGTATTCAGATCGCAGGAATCCATGGTATGAACTGCTTGCGTGATTCGAATCTCTATAAGTCATGGAGCCGCCTTCGGTGAAAAGGTCCTTGTCTCTTCATCTCTTTCTTGTCGCGGCCGTTTCGGCGGCAACCGTTATCGTCTGGCTTCTGCTGAAAGGTGACATGACAGACGGGGACGAAGCGGTCATTGGCTTGATGGCCCTGAGAATCAGCGAAGGTTCGGATTTCCCGATCTTTTACTGGAAGGCCCATTACAGCGGCCCCATAGCCAGTTATCTCGCGGCCCCTCTTCACCTGATCTGGGAGCCGTCTGCTCGACTTCTGCACGCGGTCCTGCTTCCTCTGCATGTCTCCTACGCGTGCGGCACCTATCTTCTCGCCAGGAAATGGCTCAGTGCAGAATATGCTTTTCTCGTCGGCCTGTTCGCGGCTGTCCCGGCACAACTATTTCCTTATTCTCCTCTGGGCGGCTACACGGAAGCCATGGCTTTCATCCCGTGGATATTAATATTTTGTCTGGGCAATGACGACGGCCGTCACGATAAGGAAAGCGAGGCATTACGCTTTTTCATCGGCGGTTTTCTTTCCGGTTTTGCCCTGTGGATTTTTCCCATCTCCTTTCCCGCTGTCCTCGTGGGTCTCGCTTTTCTTTACCGCGACCGTCGCGGCACGGCCTTCAGGACCGCCCTCGCCGGTTGTGCTGTCGGGCTCTTGCCTGTTCTCTGCTACAACCTGGCAAATCCCGGTGCCACCTTCCTGAGATTGTTTTCGCGGCCTGTTGGCATACAGAGATCCTCCCTTGTTTCTATGATGAATAGCGATAGCCCGTTCAGTCTTATCTCGAAGCTCCTGACCATATGGTTTAATGCCGTCTGGCAAACACTCATGAGTTTGCCGCGTTTCACGATGGATCTGGTCGGTCTCGGACATCCATTGTCTGCCGTAGATTATCCCGCCGGACTGCTAAGCCTTTTCGCTTTGTTCGCCGGCCTGTGGTTTTGCCTCAGGTGGGAAGGGAGCAAAGCCACTCCCCGGTCTATAGCTTTCATGGTCATCGCGAACTATGCGTTTGTTCTGTTCTTTGGCATGAACCGATGGAGATACCTGATCCCTGTCCTCATGATGGTCCCTTTCGGGCTCGTCCTCTGTATCCATCGTTGGGCCCGCACTTTTCGTGCCCGTTCCATCGCCGTTGTCGTGATTCTGATCTTCTTCATCAACGTTTTTTCCGCCTTCGGAGACAAGAGCCGCAATCGCCCGGACTACCAGGGTCTCGCCGATTTCTTGCAAGACAAGGACTTGACCATAGGATACGCGGATTATTTCGTTGCCTATTCTGTTGTGTATCTCAGCGATGAAAAACTGATCTACAGCCCCGCCTTTCACACCCCATTCGCGGATCGCTATCCTCCTTATACCGCTATGGTCTCGAACACCGGCAATCCGGCCTTTGTCTTCGACCAGGCACAGAAAGCCGCTCTTTTCCGACAAAAGCTGAAACAATTGAACATGACCTTCAGTGAAGACTCGTGGGAAAGGTTCACGATATTTTATCGCCTAAGCCCCTTGCCCGATCTCAAAGATCTGGAAATGGAACCTTGATCCTGCCGGGTCGCAGCTTGTAAGAGAAAATGTTGACCAAGAGCGACAAACACATTCTTATTATCATGGTTGCAGGCATCGGCGATGTCGTCATGGCGTCGAAGAGCATTCGTGCCATGAGAAATGCATTCCCGGATGCGCACCTTCATCTGCTGACCAGCAGCGAGGCAGCGCCCCTTGCCTCCAATTATCCCTACCTGGATCACGTGTGGAGTTTTCCAATCAGAGAATTCCGAAAGGAAAAATCCCTGGCCCTGGAGATGTTTAAGACGATCATGCGGCTCAGGGAAATCCGGTTCGATATGGCCGTCAACCTGTACCGGGTGGTGTCCCGGCCGGGCGCCTTGAGAATGGGGCTTCTTTTTGCTCTACTTAAGGCCAACACAAAGGTCGGACATGATTCAAGAGGTTTCGGCATGTTTCTTCATAAGAAGGCCCCGGCGGAAATCTTTCAAAACCGGCATTTTGTCGACGCCATGATGGATATCGCTCTGTTGGCGGAGGGCGTTCCTGATCATGATGGGATAGAGGTCTTCTGGGATCAAGGGGTCGAAAAGAAATGGGATCCCCCGTTCCAGGACGACAAGTCAAACAGGCATCCCAGAATTGGGATCAACCCTGGATCAGACAGGCCGGAAAAGCGATGGGACCCTCACCATTATGCTTCGGTCGCGGATAGGCTGGCTGAAAAATCCGGTGCCGCGATTTGCATCCTTGGGGGACCGGGAGAAGAATCTATCGCTTCGACCATCCAAGGGGCCATGAAGCATCCGGCCATGAGCCTTGCCGGAAAACTCTCGTTGGATGAACTAGCCTATGTTTTAAGCCGCCTCGACCTTCTCATTACGAACGACAGCGGTCCCATGCACATGGCTGCAGCCGTGAAAACGCCTGTTGTAGCGATATTTGGACCTGAGGACCCCGTTTACACGAGACCCTACACATCCCCCGACAAATACAGAATTGTCCAGGGCAGAGTCCCCTGTCGTCCCTGCACCAGGAAAAAATGCGAAAGACCCCTTTGCATGGAATTGGTGGAACCGGAGGAGGTGTTGAAAGCGTGCCTTGAGCTATTGAATGGGCATTGATTTGAAGGAAGCGGGCGAGAAAGAGGCTTAAGCGTCCTTTTCGGCCGCCTTTCTTAGGGCTTCAATGTTCTTCTCGATACGCTTCTTGTCCGCTTTCTGATTGGCCTTGTTCGGAACACTCTTCCATTTGCGAATGGCCTTGGCCTTTTTGGTCTTGGAAGCCATTTGTTTTTAATCCTCCTTGAGAAAACGAAATAACTTTTTTACGCCTGATTCTGGTCATTGTCAAGAGATAAAGAAATAAGAATACAGAAGACAGGAGAGAGAATATAAAACACGGTAGAACTCAACCGCTAATCGTTCCTCAAATCAAATAATTAAAAGACCTAGACATCTCCTCCCAAAAGGGCTATTCTTCTATCAATTTCCAGGCAATTCAGTCTTTTTATTGAGATCAACCCTACATTTCCGGAGATGGCTCCAAAAGTGATCTTTAAGGAGAGGTGGTATGGCCCACACGCTTGAGATTGAATACGGTGATGATGTCCTCTTGAGCGCTGGCCTGACTCAGGAGCAGTTTAACCATGAGGCGCGGTTTCTTCTGGCCGCGAAGCTTTTTGAACTGGGAAGGCTTAGTTCCGGCCAGGCAGCCAAGCTTTGCGGAAAAGAGAGAGTGGATTTCTTGCTATCTCTGCCGCAGATAGGGGTGTCAATGAGCAATCTCCGCCCGGAAGATGCAGACGCAGAGGTGGAATTCCTGACGAATGGCTGAGCGGATCGTCATAAACACAGGGCCACTCATCGTGCTGTCCCGCATTGAAGCGCTGGATATTGTCGGGAACCTCCCTTACCGATTCATTTGTCCTGACGCTGTGAGATTGGAACTTGATAAAGGAGAGTCAGCAGGACATCCCAGAATTGCGCCCACCTGGCTCCAGGTGATTCCCGTTGCAACCCCACCTTCTCCAATTATACTGGCCGCACTGGATTTGGGAGAGGCGGCGGTAATTCACCTTGCCCTAGAACAAAAGGTGCGGATTGTGTGTATAGATGAGTGGAAAGGAAGACGGGCTGCTCTCGCCTCTGGATTAAAAGTCACGGGGGTTCTGGGTCTATTGGCCAGAGCAAAATGCGTTGGTATCATAAGAGAGATGACGCCCTTCGTGGAAAAAGCTCTCCGTTCAGGCATTCGATATCATCCTGACTTGGTGCGCAGAGTTCTTGAAATGGTCAAAGAGTAGCTTGAACAACCCTAACCCTTCGGAGCTGGCAATGAAAGCGAGCCACCCCAAGGGTTGCCTCCAAGGAACTTCGGTTCCCTTCCGGGGGCTTTTTTTGGGGATGATCAACCATGAAGACTGCACTCAGAGGCCCTGAATGCCTATGCGACTTAGCCCGTCGATGGTCGTCTTATCGTGGCATAGAGCAAAGAGCCTAGAGCGGCCATCGTTGGTCATTCCGGAACCAGGAATATTCAAAACCCGGAATGATGGAATACTGTAACGAATTCGCACTTATGATAAGAGTCAGTGTTCGTACCTTGCAGAACTGGAATCAAGGCAGAAGACAACCCGAAGGGCCGGCCAAGGCGTTGTTGCGAATCGCGTCGAAGAATCCCAGCGCTGTCCTTGAGGCCTGGCATACCGACTAAATGGCCAACATCTGAATGCATCCGGATGCCAGTTCCCCAAGCGCTCCACTCACAGCGGTGATTCAGGACTTTAGACCGATCGAGCCTTCAGCAATGGGCGGTCGAAATCCTGGATTTGGTCTGAGATTGCCGGTTGCACAGAGGTCGCGATCCAGGCGGCCACATAAAGATTGAGACGGGCAAAAAGGTTGAAGAAAAGCATCAGTGTGATCACCGGACCGAACGCGACGGCCGCTGGATTGCCTGCGAATTTGCCCATCAGAAAACCGGTGAGGTACTGCAGGCCGAAGAGTCCCGCGGATCCTAAGAGCGAGCCCCTTGCAATGATGGGGAAAGGAAACTTGACCTCCGGCAGCACCTTGTAAAGGTACACGAACATGGACCACCCGGCAACGGCCGACAGGATGGGGCCCACAATCCGCAGCAGAAGCTTGACGCCGGGGACTCCATCCAGTCCGAGCCAGTGCACGATCGTCCCGGTCAGCGAAGTCGCCACGCCTGCGAGCGCGAAGGTCACTGCCAGGATGGCGAGCAGGCCCAGCAGAATCGCGATATTCAGCAGGACCTCCAGAACGATGAAATGTTTGCGCTCCTTCATGTCGAAGAGGGGCCGGGTCTGGGCCCGCACGGCAGACTTCAGGTTCCCTGCCCATCCGGCGCTCGAGTATATCGATGAGAATAGGCCCACCAGGCCCACCGAGGCCCAGTTGCGCAGCAAGCCCCTGATCAGCCCGCTGAGTTGCGCCTTCAAATCAGCAGGAGCGCCCTCCAACTGAACCATGATCGCTGCCTGGACCTGCTCCAGAGCGTCGGGGCGCAGCACGGTCAGGGTGAACCCGCAAGCCGAGAACGCAAACATCAGGATGGGCACCATCGAAAGCAACGAAAAGTAGGTGATGGCCCCCGCGAACTGGTTTCCCAGCCGGGTGCCATACCGGGCATTCATCCGGAACACGTGGGCCACCGCCGGCACCTGCCTCAGCGCTTTTACCTTTTCCCTCGCCTGGCGAACGATTGCATTCACTGTTCATCTCCCTTCGCACACAACTCATCCTCCGTCCCCTTGCTCCCCTCTCCTCGTCCATCCTCCGCAGCAGCCCTGCTGCGGAGGACGGGCACCAGTCAAACCTTTTTGCTGTTCCTTTGCCATTCATACAGGGCGATGCCGGTGGCCAGAGCCGCGTTGAGGGATTCGACACCCCGCTCCATGGGAATGGAGACGGATTTCAGGTGGCGAAGTGCCGGCGGGAGCCCGGGCCCCTCGAGGCCGGGCAGAAGGCAGAAGCTCTCCGGGAACCTGAACCGGCGGATGTCCTCTCCCCCGGCTGAAAGCGTGATGACCGGTGCAGCCGGCCGGCCCAATTCCTGGATGGACGGTCCCTCGAACATGGGGACCCTGAACAGAGCGCTTCCCGCAGCTCTCGTCGATTTGTAGTGAAAGGGATGGGCAGCCTCCTTCAGCACCACCAGATTCACGACCCCAAAAGCGGCAGCGGAGCGGATGACCGCTCCGACGTTGCCTGGATCCTGGAAAGGGATGAGGAGCGTGCAGCCCTTAACGGGCTCACGCGAATTCCAAGCGGGAAAGGGAGGCACGCGAACGATCAGGACAGGCTGGTTGGTTCCAAAGGCGTCAACTTCTCTGAAAAGCTCCGCTGAAAGAAGATACGTTTGAAGACCAGGGGCCAGGATGTCATCGGGGAGCTTGTGCTTTTTGCTTTGGATCACGGCTTCGCAGCGATCAGAGAACTCCAGGAGAACTTCCTTGACCTGCTTGGGGCCTGAAAGCAGGCTTAGCCTCTGTTTCTTTACGCCCCGGCCGTCCAAAAGCCTGAGGAGGCTCCTGAACGCGGGATTGCTCCGGCTGGATATGTCGTGGATCCCCATGATTCGATGGCCCCTGCCGGTGAGGAAGGTTTTCTCGGACCCCCGTTAAGATCGCTGTGCAGCCGCCTCTTTGGCTCGCTCCTTCAATCTCTTCTCTCTTCTTTTTCGCCTGCGATCGAGTTCCTTTTTTCTTTCAACTTTTTTGTGTCTTCCCATGATCAGCGAAGTTCCTCCTTCTCTTGTTTTCAAAATGACGCTTCCTTCGCTCACGAACAACCTTTTCCAATCCTCTCCACCCCCTCTCACCCTCCCCCTCGAGGAGGAGAGGAATTGCAGGTTGCGGGAGGCCCTCCAAGGGGGGATTCCAGGCTGCACGTGGACGCAGGGAGTCGCCTAAAGCGCCTCATCTATTAGCCAAACCCCGGCACTTAGTCAAGAGATTCCGAGAAATAAGTTCATGGATATCCTGTTTGATGTTGACCCCTTGAATAACTTCTCGTATATTCCGTAGGACACATTTCTTAGAAACCTGGTGAGACCATGGCTAAAAAACAGAAAAAGGCCCAGGATCTCATTTCCTTTGAAAGGAAAAAAGATCAGTTCATGGGGCTTTGGTTTCAGGACTGCATCGAGTTTGGGCATGGATGCACGCTGAGCATCAAAATCAAGGATGTGCTCTACCACGGTCGTTCCGCCTTCCAGGAGATCGCTGTTTTAAACACGGAGAAAATGGGAAGGCTCCTGGTCATCGACGGCGTCACCATGCTCACGGAGTATGACGAGTTCGCCTACCACGAGATGATCGTCCACGTTCCCCTCCTCGTGCATCCCAAACCGTCGCGGGTTCTTGTCATCGGCGGCGGGGACGGCGGGACCGTCAGGGAAGCGCTGAAGCATCCCGAGGTAGAGGCGGTTCACTTGTGCGAAATCGACAAGGGCGTTGTGGATGCCTGCCGCGAATATCTTCCCTCTCTCGCATCAGGTCTCGATGATCCCAGGGTGGAGATTTTCTATGAGGACGGAGCCAAATTCGTTGCCGACCGCAGAAACGCCTATGACGTGATTATCGTTGATTCAACCGATCCTTTTGGGCCGGGTCAGGTCCTGTTCCAGGAGCCTTTCTATGCCGACATGAAAAAGTGCCTGACGCGGCAGGGGATCGCCGTGACCCAATGCGAATCCATGTATCTCCACCGGCCCGTCATCGAAGGAGTCTACACCTTCGCGCGAAAGCTCTATCCGAGGCTCGGCTACTATTACACTCTGGTTCCCACCTACCCGAGCGGCATGATCGGCTTCTTCTTCTGCTCAAAAAAGCCGGATCCTCTCGGCGACCTTGACGAGAAGAGGGCGGCCAGGCTGCGAGGTTTGAAGTATTACTCTCCTGAAATCCACAGAGCGGCTTTCGCCCTCCCCCGCTTTGCACGGGATTTTTTGCCCTTCAGGTACCAAACAAAGAGCGACTGACGGAGTCGTAGTCGGTCGCCGCCTGCAAAATGGTTGCTCCCGCCGCGAGCTATGGGCCTGTCACACAATAAGTTGACTAACTCGGCCTGGGAAGCGTTCGCCCTGTCGCCGACGCGCCAAAGCCGCTATGGCGACGGAGCGAGGTATCGAAGCCTGTCCTGAGCTTGTCGAAGGGGGCGAACCCCGTCGTTCATGCTTCGATACCTCAGCATGAACGGAACGTGGGGGAATAGATGCGCAACTTATTTTGTATCAGGCGCTATTCTTGCTCTGCTGAGTTCGATCTCCCGGCGGCAGCGTCCAAGGCCATGGACAGAAAGAATGCGGTCCCTGCGACCATGATGATGGTAGCTCCTGAAGCCAGATTGAAATGATAGGAAAGATAAAGACCTGCTGAGGTGAACAGGACGCCCAGCAGGGAAGACAGAACCATCATCTTGCCGAGCGAAGCCGTGTATCTTTCCGCGATATACGGAGGGATCGTCAGGAGGGCAATGACCAAGATGAGACCCACCATGCGGATGATCACGATCACAGAAAGGGAGATCAGCACGAGGAGGCCGAAGTAGAGGGCTTTCACAGGAATCCCCACCACAAACGAAAATTCCTCGTCATAGGAAAGGGCGACAAGTTCTTTGTAGAGAAAGAAGACCCCTGCCAGCACGACAACAACAAGACAGAGCGTGTACCAGATGTCCGCCCTCGGCACCGAGAGGATGCTCCCGAAAAGGTAGCTCATCAGATCAACGTTGTACCCGGGCGTGAGCTCCACGAAAATAATCCCGAGCGCCATTCCGACGGCCCACATCACACCGATGATGGTGTCCGCCCTTTCCTTGCTCTTCAAGCTTGCAATCCCCATGACGATGGAGATGACCACAGAGAAAAGCACCGCGCCCAAGGGGGGCGAAATACCGAGGTAGAGGCCGAGCCCGATTCCTCCGTACGCCGCGTGGGCAATACCCCCTGAGATGAAAACGATTCGATTCACCACCACGAGGGTGCCGAGCACGCCGCAGATCACACTCACCAGGATCCCTCCAATCAGGGCGTTCCTCATGAATTCGAACTGGAGGGCCTCCCACATCTCAATCCTCCTTGTGGACAGGAAGCACCCTGTGCGGCAGTCCGTGGGCGATTAAATCCACCGGGCACTGGTAGGCCATGTCGATCATCTTCTGGGTAATCTGGCTCCCTTCATGGAATATAAAGTGTCTGTTCAGGCACGCCACGGATTTCATGTGGCTGGAGATCACACCGATGTCATGGGTAATCACCACGATGGTGACTTCCCGGTTGAGTTCTTTCAGGAAATCGTAGATATGGGTCTGAAACTCCGTATCCACGCCTGCCGTGGGTTCATCCAGAAAAAGGATTTCAGGGTCGGTGGTGAGGGCTCGGGCAATGAACACCCGCTGCCTTTGCCCGCCCGAGAGCTTGCCGATAGGACGATCACGGTATTCCCACATCCCCACCTTTTCGAGGACATTTCTGACCTGTTCCCGATCCTCTTCCGTATATCTCCTGCCTATTTTCGGCCTTGAAAGCCGCCCCATGAGAGCCACGTCCATGACCGAGATGGGAAAGGATCGACTGGAGCCCATGTTTTGAGGAACATAACCGACACGGTTGCCGGCAGCATGCGGTTCCTGACCCAAAATGCGTATTTTCCCCCTGTCCGGATTCAAGATCCCCAGGAGGAGTTTCAGCAGCGTCGTCTTACCTCCCCCGTTCGGACCGATGATCCCGAGAAATTCTCCCTGCTCAAGTCTGAACGTCACATCCTTGAGCACCTCCACCCCTTCGTAGGAGTAGAAGACGTGTTCGACGTCAATGGCCGGAGTGTTCATCGGATGGACTCGAAGAAATTCAGGTTGCGCCGCAGTTTGTCAAGTTGCTGGTGCATGAATTCCACTTTCTCCTTCACGCTCTCAATGATCTCTTCGGGAGCCTTCTCCACAAACTGGGAATTCGACAGCTTGTTCTTGGAAAGCTCATAGTCTTTCTCGATTTTCTTGATCTCTTTTCTGATTCTTTTCTTTTCCTCCTCAAAGTCGATGAGTCCTTTGAGGATTACATGCACTTGACTGGAGCCGAATACCGCGGTTGCCGAAGCCTCGGGCTTCGCCATGGAAGAACCCACGTCAACGGATTCCACTTTGGCAAGGACCCGGATGTGACCCGCGTGGTCACGCAGGACCGTCCTGTCTGCCGGGTCGGGGGCATCGATCAGGACATCGACTTTCTTGGCAGGAGGAACGTTCATCTCTCCCCGGATGTTTCGTATCCCCGTGATGGCGCCCATGATCAGGCTCATCTCCCGCAAGGCTTGGTCGTCACAGGGGAACTCGGAAGCCTCGGGAAATTCTGCAACCATGATGCTTTCCTTGGTATCGGGGAGCCTTTGCCATATTTCCTCGGTCACAAAGGGCATGAAAGGATGAAGAAGCTTGAGGATCGTCTTCAGGGCCTTGACAAGAACCGCCATGGTGGAGCGCCTGGCGGAGGGGTCCGCGGAGTAAAGCCCCTCCTTGGCCATTTCCAGGTACCAGTCACAAAACTCGTGCCACACGAACTGGTAGCAAAGGCTTGCCGCGTCATTGAAACGATACTCTTCCAGGGCTTGGGAGATCCCTTGGCTGACTTGATGCAGCCTGCTCAACAGCCACCGGTCCGGCAGGGAGGCGTTGGATTCGTGCGATTCGACCTGCTCATCCTGAAGGTTCATGAGCACGAGCCGTGCCGAGTTCCAGAGCTTGTTGACAAAGTGGCGGTAGCCCTCGATCCTGTCCTCTGAAAGCTTGATGTCCCTTCCCTGGGCGGCCAGCGCCGCCAGGGTGAAACGAAAGGCGTCGGTCCCGTACTGGCCCATCACCTCCAGGGGGTCAATGACGTTTCCCTTGGACTTGCTCATCTTCTTGCCGTAAGCATCACGCACCAGGGCGTGGATGTAAACGTCGCGGAACGGCACATCTCCCATGAAATGGATTCCCATCATCATCATACGGGCCACCCAGAAGAAGAGGATGTCAAAGCCCGTGACCATGGTCGAGGTGGGATAGAAGGTCTTTAGCTCATCGGTCACATCAGGCCACCCGAGTGTGGAAAAGGGCCAGAGGGCCGAACTGAACCAGGTGTCGAGCACATCCGTTTCCTGAACCAGATCGGAGTTTCGGCACTTGGGACAGGTTTTGGGCGCCTCTCGTGACACCAGGACCTCGCCGCACCCCTGGCAGTACCATGCAGGAATCCGATGCCCCCACCATATCTGCCTGGAAATGCACCAGTCCCTAATATTGTTCATCCACTCATCGTAGGTGAGTTCCCAGTTGCGCGGCACGATCCTGGTGCGGCCGTCCTTCACCGCGGCCACGGCTTTTTCCGCAAGGGGCCTGGCCCTGACGAACCACTGCTTGGAAAGAATCGGTTCGATCATCTTCTTGCATCGGTAGCAATGCCCGACCGCGTGGCGGTAAGGTTCTATTTTTTCCAGAAGATCGGCCTTTTTCAGATCCTCCAGGATTCTTTCCCTGCACTCGAACCGGTCCATGCCCTGATAAGGCCCGGCGAGTTCGTTCATTTTTCCGTCATCGTCAATGACTCTGATTCTTTCAAGATTGTGGGTGTTCCCGATCTCGAAGTCGTTCGGGTCATGGGCCGGCGTGATCTTCAACGCCCCTGTGCCGAATTCCTTGTCCACATACCTGTCCAGGATCACCGGGATGGGCTTGTTCAGGATCGGCAGGATGACATGGGAACCCTCCAGGCCCTGATACCGGTCGTCCTCGGGATTCACCGCAACGGCCGTGTCCCCGAGAAGAGTCTCCGGCCTCGTCGTTGCCACGGTCAGATGGCCCTGCCGACCCTTGAACAGGTAACGGATATAGTATAGAGAGCTCTCCAGATCCTCGTGTTCCACCTCAAGGTCCGCCAGAGCTGTCCGGCATCGGGGGCACCAGTTGATGATGTAGTCGCCCCGATAAATGAGCCCTTCCTCGTGAAGTCTCACAAAGACCTCTCTCACGGCCCTGGAAAGGCCCTCGTCCATGGTGAAGCGTTCCCTGCTCCAGTCGCAGGAACAGCCCAACCTCTTGAGCTGATTGATGATCACGCCCCCATATTTTTTCTTCCATTCCCAGACCAGGCTGATGAACTTATCTCTTCCCACCTGGTGCCGGTCCGTACCCTTTGAGGCAAGGTCCCTTTCCACCACGTTCTGCGTTGCAATGCCGGCATGGTCAGTGCCGGGCTGCCAGAGCACATTGAAGCCTCGCATTCTCTTGTAACGACAGAGAATGTCCTGGAGGGTGTTGTTCAGAGCATGGCCCATGTGGAGGGACCCTGTGACGTTGGGGGGTGGAATGACAATACAGTAAGGTTCCTTGGACGACTTCGACTCAGCCCTGAAGCGCTGATTGTCTTCCCAGTAGGTGTACCATCTCGACTCCACCGCTTCGGGTTCGTAGCCTTTCGGCATCTCATGGTTCCGCATTCCAAAATACTCCTCGGTCAAAATAAATAGGGGCTGCCAAAGGCAACCCCTGAATAAAACATATCTTGTCAGAATTTGAAAGATCTTTTTTGCGCGGTCTACGGCTCGAAAGACTCCAGATTTTGCTTCAGGGCTTCGATGGCCTCTCCGATCATCCTTTCAGCGACCTCGGTCATGGTCTCCCTGGCGACTCTTTCGACCACTTCCCCGACCACATTTCTGATGATCTCCTCGAGTCTTTCTTCGTCCAAGCCGGCGAGCGCTTGTTCCACAAACGCCTCTTCTTCCCCTTCCTCTCCTTCCTGCGCTTCCTCTTCCGCGAGCCCTAAGACCGCTTCCATCTCCGCTTCTTCTTCCTGCTCAAAGACTTCGGACTCAGCCAGCGCACCTTCTTCTTCCTCCAGGGCCGCCGCCGCACCCAACTCTTCGACCTCTTTTGCGAGGATGTCTTCTGGTTCTTCCACGAGGAGGGTTTCCTCCACGGCCGGCTTCAAATTCAGGACCTGCGTTTCCTCCATGGGTTCCATGTCTATGCCTTCGACGTCTTCATCCGACATGATCTCCAGAGGACCCTCTTCTCCTGCCTCTACCTCCAGACCCTGCTCGCCGCTCTCGGACAAAAGCGCCTGCAGATCCGCCTCGGTGATTTCATCTTCCGGCTTTTCCTGAATCTCGAGTCCTTCTTCCTTGAGGTCCAGCGTGATCCCTTCCTCCTCTTGAAGGAGTCCCTCCAGATCCTCCTCGGTAATTTCGTCTCCCGAGAACATGCGATCAGCCTTGACTGCCTCTGCTCCAGAATCCATTTCGAGGGAAATATCCGAAAGATCCAGTTCCGGTTCCTCCTCGGCCGCCATTTTTTCTGCGTCGTCAGGTCGGGCTTCCGTCTTGTTCTGCCCTTGCTTTTTCCCTCCTGCCGCAGACCACTCCCTGATCTTGAGATCCCGGGTTATGTCTTCCGATGGTCCCTTCTCTACGAGATCTACAAGTTCGATCATCTCCTCTTCGGTCCCAGGATCCTCTTCCGATTCCGAATCCTCCAAGAGAGACAAATCGTCCAAGTCAAAATTCAGCAGTTCTTCATCGCTGTCAATCTGATCGTCCAGATCCTGGTCTCTTGCCATTCCTTAACTCCATGATGAAACAGATTTATTTCTGCCGATCTAATCTATTTTTGCAATTATTAACATAAAGGCCTGTTTCTGTCAAGAATTTTTTATATTAAATTATATTACAATTAATTCTTTTATATTAAATTAATTCATCAATATCTATGTATTCTGAATCTCTTTAATCTTGATCTAATTACCGGCACTTCATGGTTGCTTTTGATCTTCGAACCTGCTACACATCAATATTATCTCAGGGCGATTAGCTCAGGTGGATAGAGCGTTGGTCTCCGGAACCAAAGGTCGCGCGTTCGAGTCGCGCATCGCCCACCATGATCGCATACCAGGCGCTCACCCGGCCGAGGGGAAGCGACTTGTGGTCTTGCGCTCCCGAAAGCCTCCCATCATCTTGACTCTTCATGGCTTCTCTGATATCCTTTGGTTGTTTTGCAGGAATTCCTTCATTCTTTCGCCTCCCCATCACGGAAGAAAGGCACTCCTGGAGCAGAGGATCAGTAGCCGGTTATGAAGAGCAAACTTAAAAAGACCGTTGTTTGGGGTGTTCTCGGCGCCATTTTCTATTTTCTTCTCAGTTACCACATCATCTTCATCGGATCGAGCGTCAGGCTTCTCGAGAAATCCCACCTCACCCTGGAATACACCCTATTCAGCACCCAGGGAAAGACCAACGAATCGATTCTCGGTGTTGAGGACTTGCGCGAAGACGGCATCGGCCGTCTCTTGGTCGACATGGGAAAGCTGTCCGAAGATGAACTGGATCTCCTGCTCCAAAAATATGAAGAGTAGGCCCGCTACACCTCAAAATCCACCTTGATTTTAAACATTCTCACTGCAGGCAGGCTGTAGACGTCTTTCACTTCTGTGAGATCCGAGATCTCTTTCAGCGAACGCTCAATGCTCATCGACTTCGGAGCAATGAAGGTAAACCACACATTGAATGCGTGATTTCTAAGGTAGTTGTGGGTCACCCCCGGGTAACGGTTCACGACTTCCACGAAGCGCTCAAGCTTTTCCTCCGGGACCTTTGCAGCACAAAGGGTGCTCGTGAAATCCAGTTTACCGGAGTGAAAGTTCCCTCCGATGCGCCTGATAATCCCCTCCTCCTTCAGTGTTTTCACTCGGTGCAAGACCTCTTGCTCTGAAAGGCCGAGGCGTATTCCAAGTTCCTCGTAGGGCCTTGCCGCGATGGGAAACTCCGACTGAATCGCATTCAGGATTTTTCGATCCGCTTCGTCCACGGTTTTAATTCCTCGCAGGTTGATAGGTGCAAAGCGGCTCTTCTTGCAAAAAATCCCCCGTACTTTCGTAGGCCCGGGCGCGGCACCCTCCGCAAAACCGCAGGTACTCGCAACGGCCGCATTTGCCCTTGTAAGCGGAAAAGTCCCTGAGCTTCCGGAATATCGCGGAGTCTTCCCAGACATCACGGAATGTCGCGTTCTTCAGGTCTCCGCAGTCGAGCTCAAGGTAGCCACAAGGCTGAACAATGCCGACATGGGAAATGAAGCAGAAGGAGGTTCCTCCCAGACAACCCCGCGTTACGGCATCCAGGCCATAGGTTGCGTAATCGACTTTCTCTCCCCTCTTGTGCGCTTCCTGACGGAGTACCCTGTAATAGTGAGGAGCACAGGTCGCCTTGAGGTGGATGGGGACCTCCCTTCTCATATCGTAGAACCAGTGAAGCAGCTTTTCGTATTCCTGGGCATCGATTTCCTGGTCGGTCATATCTTTTGCGCGGCCTGTGGGCACAAGCAAAAAGATGTGGTGGGCGGCGGCGCCCAGACGAACGGTCAAGCGGAGCATGGCTTCCGCCTGCTCGACGTTGTGCCTGGTGATGGTCGTGTTGATCTGAAACTCGATGCCTTCATTCTTCAGAATCTCGATGCCCTTGAGGGCTCCATCAAAGGCCCCCGCCACTTTTCGAAACCGGTCGTGCTGCTCCGCATCGGCACCGTCCAGGGAAACGCTCACGCGCTGGATGCCGGAGGACTTCATCCTTTCCGCAATTTCTTTTGTGATCAGGGTCCCGTTTGTGGCCATCACCATCCTCAGGCCCTTTTCGGTGCCGTGTCGGGCGAGTTCGAAAACATCCTGCCTCAGCAGGGGCTCACCGCCCGTGAGAATGATGATCGGCTTTCCCACCTCCTCAATCTGATCCAGAATCTGGAAGCATTTTGCCGTATCCGGTTCCCCTTCGTAGGGGCCCCTGCTGGCTGCAGCCCTGCAGTGAACGCAGTTCAAATTGCAATTCCGCGTCACCTCCCACGCGACGAGACGGGGCTGGTGCCTGATTTGCCCATGCTCCATCATCTTGGAATCAGCTTGCTTCAAATGACCACTCCATCCTTAAATCCGAAATTCGAATTTCGAAATCCGAAACAACCTCTAATGACCAAATTTCTAATTCTCCAAATCGGAGTCCTTGTGAGCGAGTTCTCGTTTTGGTCATTGGGCTTTTGTATTTTCGATTTGTTTCGGGTTTCGAATTTCGTGCTTCGGATTTCTCTATTCGAAAACGTTGCGATACGGGTCAGTCAATCCGTGACTCTCTTACATGCTCTTGCTGTTGAGGAGCACTGCGGCTTGTTTAGCGAAGTAGGTGAGAATCAGATCCGCGCCTGCTCTCTTGATGCTGGTCAAGATCTCCATCATGGTCCTTGTTCCGTCTATCCAGCCTCGCTCCTCGGCGGCCTTCACCATGGCATACTCACCGCTCACATTGTAGGCTGCCAGAGGCAACAGGCACTCCTCTCTCACTCTCCGGATGATGTCGAGATAGGCCAGTGCCGGTTTGACCATGATCATGTCCGCCCCTTCCTCCATGTCCAATATGGCTTCCTTCAGGGCTTCCAGAGCATTGGCCGGATCCATCTGGTAGCCCGCCCGATCTCCGAACTGGGGGGCCGAATCCGCAGCCTCCCGGAAGGGGCCGTAGAAGGCGGAGGCGTATTTCACCGCGTATGAAAGAATTCCTGTGTTCTGAAAATGGGCGGAGTCCAGCGCGGCCCTGATGGCTGCAACCCGGCCGTCCATCATGTCCGAAGGGCCGACGAAGTCCGCCCCCGCTCTTGCATGACTGACAGCCTGCTCGGCCAGCACTTCCAGCGTGGCGTCATTATCGACCCTGCCGTCTTTGATGATGCCGCAGTGACCGTGATCCGTGTACTCGCAGAGGCAGACATCGGTCATGACCACCATGTCGGGCACCCGAGACTTGATGGCGGAAACAGCCTGCTGCACGATCCCGTCGTCGGCGCAAGATCGGCTTCCCACCGCATCTTTGCGGTCAGGAAGCCCGAAAAGAATCACCGAAGGGATGCCGAGACCCCAGGCTTCCAGGGCCTCTTCGACAAGGGTGTCCACGGAAAAATGGTACTGTCCCGGCATGGAAGGAATTGCATCCCTGACATTGCGGCCGTGCTTGACAAAAAGGGGGTAAATAAACTCCCTCACGGAAAGACTCGTCTCTCTCACCATTTCCCGGAGGGTTTTAGTCTGCCTGAGTCGTCTGGGGCGGATGATCATGTCATGTCTCACTGGTCATTGGTCATTGCACATTGTTCATTGATCATTTATCATCGAGGATTGAGCATTGATCCGTTTCATGTTCCTCGTGGTCCGTGGTCAGTTGCACTTGGTCAGGTGTCAGTTGTCCATTGTCCGTGGTCAGTCGTGCGTTGCTCGTTGCTTGTCTCTGGTTGCCTGTGACCCGTTATCCATCGCTGGTGGCACGTTGCGTGTTGCCGGTTGTCCGTCGTCCGTCGCCTCACTCTGGGCTTTTATTCTGTCTACTGTCTTCTGTATTCTCTTTTCTGGTTTTCCAACTTTAGACACTTTAGCGCACTTTAGGCATTTTAGGCACTCTTCAACCCTATTTCCTCATCGCTCAGATAGCACGCCGGGTCAGGCGCCCACATGTCCCCGGAGACCGCCTCGGCCCGGACCCTGAAATTCCCGCCACAAATGTCAAGCCACGCGCAGGCGGCGCACCGCCCATTCACATGGCGCTTCTTTTGTTTCAGTTTGGCCATGATCGGGTTGGAAAGATCGGTCCAAATCTCACTGAAGGGCCTTTCGCGGATGTTGCCGAAGCTCGTCTGTCTCCAGAACTGGTCGGCATGCACGGCACCGTCCCAACTGATGCAGCCGATTCCGACCCCTGAGCTGTTGCCCTCATTCATTTTCAGGAGTTCCAGGACCTCGGCCGCTCTCGGGTCCCCTTCCCGCACCATCCGCAAATAGAGGTAAGGCCCGTCCGCGTGATTATCCACGGTGAGCACCTCTTTTTGAAGACCCCGCTCATGCAAGTCTTTGGTCCTGTCCATGATGAGATCAACGACAGCCCGGGTCTGGCGGTGATCCAGATCCTCCTCGATGAGCTCGGAGCCCCGACCGGCATAGACGAGGTGATAGAAACAGACCCTGGGGATCTCGGCCTGCTCCAGGAGATCAAAAATCCGCGGGACTTCCTCCACGTTCATCCGGTTGAGCGTAAACCGAAGGCCGACCTTGAGGCCCACTTCCTGGCAGTTCCTGATCCCTTCCATGGCCGCCTGAAAAGAGCCTTTTTTCCCTCTGAAGTGATCATTGACCTCTTCCATGCCGTCCAGGCTCACGCCGACATACGAGAGGCCCACATCCTTCAGTGCTCTTGCCCTGTCTTTGGTGATGAGGGTTCCATTGGTGGAAATAACGGCCCGCATCCCTTTGCTTACGGCATACCTGGCAAGCTCCACCAGATCTCCGCGAACCAGGGGCTCTCCCCCCGAAAAAAGGAGCACAGGCACGCCGAACTCGGCCAGATCATCGATCATGGCCCTGGCCTCTTGGCCGGTCAGCTCCTTTTCGTGAGTTGATTCCGAGGCCTTCGCATAACAATGAACGCATTTCAGGTTGCACGCCCTGGTCATGTTCCAGACCACGACGGGCTTCTTGTCGGATGAGAACTGAAGGAGGTGGGAAGGAAGATCCCTGGAACGCCGGCCGTAACGGAGGGCGTCGGAGGGTTCAACAGTCCCGCAATAAAGTTTGAATATGCCGATCATCGGATTTTAGGTTTCTCCTGCCTCAGGAGGGATTCAAACCCGTAAGGGCTCTGTATGAAATCGGCCGAGGCGGATTTCGTTTGGATTGCGACCATCAACCTGCATCGGGAACTATGACGTACACTCTTCTTGGCCGTAGTGGCGTTTGACGAGGTCGTTGATATATCTTTCCATGTCCGTCACCGCCTCTTTTGTAATGACAAAGTGCTCGGTTCCGGATCGGTCTTTCACAAGCTTGAGTCCGTACTCGAGCTTTTTCGCAAGCTGATAAGCCAGGATCCCTGCTTCCTGACCCGTATCCACCGCCATCCGGATCAGCGCCTCGATCGCATCCTCATCAAAGCTGACGCGGATGTCAACGTCGTTGAACAGGGATGATTCCTCTGCCTTGATTTGATCATAGATGGAAGAAAACTCGTCGATAGCCGTATTCAAATCCGAAATCTTCTTGAAGTAGATTCTTGCGATGAGACTCGCCCTCGTCTCGGTGATCTCAAGCCCTGAACGATGACGGAACTCTTTGGCCCTCGACTGAACGAAGGCCTCGACGTTTTGGATCTCCTTTTCTTCCGCCTTGATGAATCGCCTTAACCGCTCCGGCGAATCATAGTCTTCCTGGAGTTTCCTCAGTTCTCCCTCGGGATCATCGACCAGCTCCGGGGTGACCACAAGTCTCCTGATGGAGGTGGAAGGCAGGTGCTTTTCAAAAGGAATGAGAACTTTCTCGATGGCACTCACAAGCCCTCTCGCCCCTGTTCTTTCCCGGGCCGCCAGCTCCGCAATCTTAGCCAGCGCCTCGTCTTCGAACCGCACCTCCATATCGTAAGCCTTAAAATCCAGACGCTTGCTCAAGATGATCGGGTTGTTGGGATTCCTGAGAATCTCGATCAGGTCCTCTTTGCCCAGCTCATCAAAAACGACGATCACCGGGAGCCGGCCCACAAATTCCGACTCGAATCCAAATTCAACCAGATCCTGAGCCGTCACTTCCTTCAGGATTTCCCACGGTATTTCTGTGGGCCTCACATCAGCCTCGAATCCTATTCCCTGTTTCTGAAGCCTTTTCTTGATGATGCCTGCCAGTTCCCCAAAGGCTCCGCTCATGACGAAAAGGATGTTCTTCGTGTTGACGACGCGTTTCTCCTTTTTCCCGGTCCTTCTGAAGTGCTCGATGGCCTGAATCTGGGAAACGGCGTCATGAGGAACTTTCAGGTCGACCTCGGTCTCTTCCATGGGCTTCAGAAGCGCTCTTTGCACCCCGGTGCGAGAGACATCGTGGCCGATGATGTTTCTCGCTGAAGCAATCTTGTCGATCTCATCGACATAAATGATCCCGTTTTCGGCAAGGCCGATGTCATCGTTGGCCTCATAGACAAGATCCCTCACAAGGTCCTCAACGTCACCGCCCACGTAGCCGGTCTCGCTGAATTTCGTGGCATCCCCTTTCACAAAGGGGACCCCGATTTTTTGTGCAATCAGTTTGACGATGTAGGTCTTGCCCACACCCGTAGGGCCGATCATGAGGACGTTGTTTTTGATCATCCCCACACCGGTAGACTTCTTTTTCGTTGAATATTTCTGGTAGTGCTTGATCCTGTTGAAGTGCGTACAAATCTTTGTCGCCAGTACCGCCTTGGCCTGATTCTGCTTCACCACAAAGCTGTCCAGGTAATTTTCCAGCTCCTCGGGCAACAGATCGAACTTAACGGCCGGACCTTTTCCTTCGCCGGATCTCGCCTCATCGGTTTCCATATCCTGAGGTTTCGGAAAAATGAAGGGAGAAATGATCTTGATCCGGTTTCCGTATTTTTTCGAAAGGTAGTCGCTCAGTTCTTTTTCGAGCTCTTTCTGATTCGGGAGCTTTTCCGATCCCTCATTATCAAACATATCTTTTACTACCATCTTATCCTCTCGATTATTCAAACAGCCTTGGTGATGATGACTCATTTTTGATCAAACACACAAATACTATATCCATTTGCCCCAGCGATTTCAACCCCACAGGGCTTTCGGCGTATTCTGTTGACTCACTCGGGCATATGATTTAGAGTGCCTCCTATCTTAGCAAAATCTCCATAAAAAACAAGGAGTAATCAATGGTTGCCCGGTTGGAGATCGCCCTTAAAGAGACGCTGCCCGATGCCGAAGGAGCGGGCGTCGCCAGGAAGGCCCGCGACTACCTCGCACTGGACGTGGATCAAGTCCGCGTCATTCGGGTCCTGACCCTGGATGTGGCCCTGGAACAGCACCAGTTGGAGATGGTGCGCGCGCACATCTTTACCAACCCCGTTACCGAAGAATCCTCGTTCGCACCCATGGCAAGCGACTTTGATTGGCTCCTCTGGATCGGCTTTCGCCCGGGCGTCCGAGACACAGCAGGAAGCACGGCCGCGGAGGCGATCGAGGATCTTTTGAAGATCAAGTTTCAGCCCGGCGAAGCCGTCTACACGTCCAGGCTTTATGCCGTCACCGGAAGGCTCGGCCGATCTGCGGCCCAAACCCTGGCAAGCGAGATCCTCGCCAATGACATCATCCAACAGTGGAAGGTTTTCGGAAAAGATGACTGGGACCCTGTTTCAGGAATCGGTTATGCGGTCCCAAAGGTCATCCTCAACCATGAGCCCCGGGTCACGACCGTCGCCATCGGGAGCGACGGGGAGTTGAAAAGACTCTCCGAGGAACGCAACCTCGCCCTCCAGGAAAGTGACGTCCCTGTCATCAGGCGATATTTCCTCAGAAAGGATGTCCTCGCGGAGCGAATCAAACAAGGGTTATCCCTGCCCACCGACGTGGAGCTGGAGTACATTTCCCAGGCCAGGAGCGACCATTGCAACCACAACACCTTTCGCGGGCTGTTCCGGTACCACGACCTTTCAAGCGGGCACAGGGAAATGGTGAACAACCTTTTCAGAACCTGCATCGAGGCGCCGACTTTAAAAATCAAGGCTGAAAAGGAATGGGTCGTCTCGGTGCTCTGGGACAATGCGGGCGTCGCCCGGTTCGACGATCGACACGACTATGTGATCACCGGAGAGACCCACAACAGCCCCTCGAACATGGAAGCCTACGGAGGCTCCCTCACGGGGATCGTCGGGATCTATCGGGATCCCATGGGCACGGGAAAGGGTTCAAAACTGATTGCGGGAACCTACGGCTTCTGCGTGGGGCCGAGAGATTATCAGGGAGAACTGAGACCCCATCTTCACCCACGAAGGCTCCTGGACGGTGTGATCGAAGGGGTCAAGGACGGCGGAAACAAGAGCGGCATCCCTACACCCTTCGGTCAGGTTCTTTTCCACGAAGGCTACATGGGTAAATGTCTCGTCTTTGTCACCGCCCTTGGAATCATGCCTTCGATCATCCACGAGGAGTCCGCCCATGTCAAGCGAACAAGCCCCGGAGACCTCATCATCATGTCCGGAGGCCGGGTGGGAAAGGACGGTATTCACGGCGTCACCGCATCCTCCGAAACCTACACCGAGCACACCCCGGCAGGGCACGTTCAGATCGGTGATCCCTACACCCAGAAGAAGATGCACGACTTCCTCCTGGAAGCAAGAGACGAGGGTCTCATTGCCTTCATCACCGACAACGGAGGAGGCGGCCTATCCTCTTCCATCGGCGAATCCGCTCGTTTCAGCAACGGCGCCCGGGTTGATCTCGGCAAGGTCCCCCTGAAGTATGAAGGGCTCGATCAGTGGGAGATCTGGGTCTCTGAATCCCAGGAGCGGATGACGGTGGCCGTGAAGCCGGAAAACCTCCGGCGATTCATGGAACTCTCGGAGAAGCACGCGGTGGAGAGCACGGTGATCGGCGAGTTCAATGACTCGGGATATCTCCGGCTTGACTACAAGGGCAAGACCTGTGCCTTTATCAGGATGGATTTCCTGGAGGCCGACTTTCCCCAGTGGGAGTTCGATGCGGAATGGATCCCACCCCAGATCCGGGGGATTCACGAGCCGGTCTTGCGGGAGCCCAAGGACCACGGTCATCTTCTCAAAACCATGCTCTCCCGCCCGAATCTGTGCTCAAAGAATTGGATTGCGCGACAGTACGACCATGAAGTGCAGGGAGGAAGCGTGATCAAACCCCTCGGGGGCAAAGGCCGGGACATTCCAAGCGATGCGGTGGTTCTTCGCCCTGTCCTCGATTCCAGCCGCGGACTTGCCGTCAGCCAGGCCCTGAACCCCTTTTACTCGGTGATCGACACCTACCACATGACCGCGGTCACCATCGATGAAGCGGTCAGAAGAGTGCTCTGCGTTGGAGGGGATCCCGACCATCTGGGCGGCGTGGACAATTTCTGCTGGCCTACCATCCTCTTTCATCCGGAGCAAAACCCGGACGGCAAGTACAAAGCCGCGCAACTGGTGAGGTCGAACTGGGCTCTCAGAGACTACTGCCTGGCCTACCACATCCCTCTCCTCTCGGGAAAGGACAGCATGTACGTGGACGGCTTATTGGAAGGTCCCTACGGAGAACGCCGCAAGGTATCGGGCCTGCCCACATTGCTCTTCACCGTTTCGAGTGTCGTCCACGACATCCGGCAATGCGTCACCCTGGACGCCAAGTGTGAAGGCGATCTGGTTTACGTCCTCGGCGAGACGAAGAATGAACTGGGAGGCGGGGAATACTACCAGTTGATGGGTGGCGTGGGGATCCATGTGCCGAAGGTTGACCCCAAGCTCACCTGGCCGCTCTATCTCACCTTTCACGAAGCCATAAAGAAGGGGCTCATTGCCTCGGCCCACGCCCTATCCAGGGGCGGAATCGGGGTTCATGTGGCCCTGGTCGCCATGGCAGGCGAAATGGGCATGGATTTGGATCTCGACGGGGTTCCAGGCGGCGATGATCTCACGGATTCGCGGATTCTCTATTCAGAGTCGGCCGGTCGTTTCATTGTCACCGTGGACCCCGCGAAAAAGGAAGCTTTTGAAAAACACTTTTCAAGCATGGACATCGGCTGTATCGGGAAGACAACCGATGACGCCCTCTTGAGGGTCAAGGGCAGAAGCGGTGAGTCGATCATCGAAGAGCGTGTCCACGAATTGAAGGACTGGTGGAAGAAGCCTTTCGGCCATCTGGTGTGATTCACCGCAGAGAGCGCCGAGAACGCAGAGGATTTTTCATTTCAAGGCACTCGCCTGCGCGGGTCAAAATGTAGGGGCGCACTTTGCGTGCGCCCAAACACATTAAATTTCTCTCTGCGTGCTCCGCGGTCTCTGCGGTGAAATCGGTAAAAGTCTTTGGAGGTTTGGTATGAAGCCTGTCAAGGCCCTTGTTCTGACCGGTTACGGTCTCAATTGCGATTATGAGACGGACCACGCCCTGAAACTGGCGGGCGCAGAGTCTCATCGCGTGCACATCAATGACCTGATTCAGGGTAAAGCAACGCTCGATGACTACCACATCCTGGTGTTTGGCGGAGGCTTCAGTTGGGGGGATGATCACGGCGCAGGGGTGCTTTTCGCAACCAAGATCAAGTTCAACTTACAGCAACCCCTGGAACGCTTCATTCAATCAGGAAAACTGGTCATAGGAATCTGTAACGGCTTCCAGGCTCTGGTGAACCTGGGTCTCCTTCCCGGGTTCAACGGAACCTACCAGGAACGCCGGGTCGCCATCATCGCCAATGCATCAGGGAATTTCATCGATGCCTGGGTCAACCTGAAGATCCAGCCTCAGTCCCCTTGCGTGTTCACCAGGGGGATTTCGCAGATCGAACTGCCGGTCCGTCATGGCGAGGGGAAATTCTACGCGTCGGACGAGGATATGGCAACTCTCTTCGCGGGGCATCAGATCGTTGCCCGGTACGCGGACGAGAAGGGGAATGAGGCGAATGGGCGGTGGCCCCTCAACCCCAACGGCTCCCTCAACGATGTGGCAGGCATCTGTGACCCCTCCGGCCGCATTTTCGGGCTCATGCCCCACCCCGAGGCCTTTCACCACTTCACCAACCATCCCGACTGGACGCGAAAAAAGGAAATCCTGGCCCGGGAAGGGAAGAAGATCTCAGACGAAAGCGGGGACGGGCTCCAGATCTTCCGAAACGCCGTCGACTTCATCCGCAAAGAAATTTAGTTCACCGCAGAGAACGCGAAGAGCGCAGAGAATTTATTCTTCAAAGTCCAAAACCATCCGGCGTATCCCGTTCTTGAGCACTCTGACATTGAAATTGATGAGAAGACCAACCTTGCAACCCGACAACTTGAGGTAAGACAGAAGTTGAGCTTCATGAATCCTCTCAAGCCTTTCAACAGCCTTTAACTCAACCACTACCTTCCCTTCGACGAGTAAGTCGATACGGTAACCACAATCGAGAAATACCCCTCGATATTTCACTGGAAGAGCTTTTTGGCGTTCCACCTTAAAACCGAGGTCTGAGAGGTCATAGGCAAGACAAGCTTCATAGGCTGATTCCAGCAAACCCGGTCCCAGTACCCGATGGACAGAAATGGCTGCCCCAATCACGGCCCGGGTGATTTCATTTAGATTCCGTGCCTCTTCTCCACCCACTGCAATAGATCTCCTCGGTCTTTTGGTTATTTTATTTTATCACATTAAATGCTTTTCTCTGCGTTCTTTGCGGTCTCTGCGGTGAATCAGAACGGTCTCTGCGGTGAATATTTAGAATGGGAGGGTGAGCGAGTAGGCGTAGGCGCCCCGTTTCACCACCAGGTTCAAGGATGACAGGTGATGATAAAGGCTCACGGCTTCTTTGAACTCTTTTGTGCCGGTCATGGCCCTGTCGTTGATTTGAAGGATCACATCCCCCGGCCTCAGGCCGATTCTTCCCGCCTCGGAGTCCTTTCTGACTTCCTCTATGATGACTCCCGCCTGGCCTTTTGTTCCGCGTTCTTCGATTCTTATCCCCACGCGGCGGTAGAAGACATCCGAAGCGAGTTCCATGGGGAAAGAAGAGGCTTCAACAGTCAAATTGATTTGCTTGCCCTTGCGAAAGATCTTGAAAGACAGTCGCTCATTTGCCGTGTACTCCCCCAGTGTCTCATGGTATTCCTCGGGCGAGTCTACAGCGAACCCTTCCAGGCTGAGAATGACGTCTCCCCTCTTGATGCCTGCTTTCTCAGCAGGACTACCCAAATACACATCACTCACGAGAACCCCCCTCTTCTCTGCGGGCAGACCGAAATGTGATTTGAGATCTTTGGTCAGTTCCTGAAGGTCTAAACCGATCCAGGGGGGACGAACCTCGCCGGCCCTCAGCAACTCCCTGACGATCCGCTTTGCCTTGTTGATAGGGATGGCGAAACCGATGCCCTGGGCTTTCTGATAAATCGCGGTGTTAATCCCGATCAAGTCACCGTCGATATTGAGGAGGGGTCCCCCGCTGTTTCCCGGGTTGATGGAGGCATCCGTCTGGATGAAATGCCGATAGATGCGATCCTCGGCGCGAACGGACCTGTCCAAGGCGCTCACCACTCCCGTTGTCACCGTGTGGGTCAGCCCGAAAGGGTTGCCGATGGCGATCACGGTCTCCCCGATCATAAGATCGTCCGAATCCCCCAGCTTTGCTTCCGGCAGTTTCTCCTTGGCCTCGATCTTGATGACCGCCAGGTCGGAGCGGGGATCCGAACCTATCGTCTTGCCCACGTATTCCATCTGATCCGAAGTGATCACCTTGATCTCCGTAGCGCCCGCCACAACATGATGATTGGTCACGATGTATCCGTTTTTCCCGTCCATGATCACGCCGGAGCCCAGGCTCGTGTGCTGGTACTCCCTCGTGAAAAACTCCGGGAAGAAATCCTTAAAGAAATCATCCCTGCCAAAAGGGAAAAAGGGACTCGCCTTTTCCTTGACCACAATGCTGATATTCACCACGGCCGGGCTCACCTTCTCTACGGCCATCACCACCGGACTGCGCCGCTGGGAAGCTTCAACACCGGGGCATGCGATCAAAAAGCCGATCAAAACGAAAAGATATTTGAATTTCATAGATCGTCCTTGCATGGGGATGTCAACCGTCATTTGTCCATGGGCCGTTGCAGTCGAAGCAGTCAGCGCACAGCGATCAGCATTCAGCATTGGGCCATTTGAGTTTTGGAATTGGGATTTGGGGGATATTGACATTCGCCATTCTCTACTGACATTCTTTTGGCCGAGCATGTCGCTCGGCCAAAATGTCTGCGTGCGTCTGCGGTTAATTTCCCTTCCTCAGAAACTCCCCTAAAATATCGATCAACTCTTCCTCGTGTCCCGCATAGAAATGATCCGCCCCCTGAATCACCCGGAACAGAGCCTGGTCGTTCCACCTGGGCAACATCTTTTCGACCTTCTTGTATTCGGCGATCTCGTCCCTGGTGCCGCAAATGACCAGTTTGATCTTCGGGCTGTACTCCAGGAAGCTGAAATCAATGAAGCTCACAGGCGGCGAGACCATGACCAGCCTTTGAGCTTCCTCAAATTTGGCAAGACCCAGGGCATTCACCCAGGCCCCGAAGGAATAGCCTGCGAGATCCAGGTTCGTTTTCCCCAAGACTTTCAGGCCCGCTTTCACATCGTCCTGCTCCCCCACCCCGTTGCCGAAATCCCCCTCACTGTTCTCAACCCCCCTGAAATTGAACCTCAGGGTGCTGTAGCCCTCTTCCTGATAAGCATGGGCAACGGCCCGCACCACGTTGTTGTGCATGGTCCCGCCATACAGGGGATGGGGATGGGAAATCACGACACCCTTCTCGCCCTGGGATTCCGCCAGCATGCCTTCCAGCTTCACCCCGTCCGCCTCGAAATAAATCCGCTTTTCGGTCATTTGAATGGCTCCTTCGCGCCTCTCTTTGAAGATCTCTTATTTAGCCCTCGGCGGGTTTCCCTGTCAAGATCTGCTTCGAAGACAGATTAGGCTCTTTGCCCCCGTTCCACCCAAGCGAGTCTCCGGCCGCCAACCGGCTGGCCTCGGACGCACTCAACGGGATGCGATCGCCACATTCGGAATTTGTAGACGAACCGGTTATTAGGCTGGTAGAAAAGGATGCGGATGGATAAATTGACGTAGATCGCACGGAATGGGCCCCTGGGATAAGGGATGATCCACCAACCAAGAGGCCGGGAAAAAAGAGGACAATCAATTAATGCGAGGGGCGTTGCCTTGTGAGTGAATATTCCTTAACAGCGATTTTGCCACTGATCCTGCACATTCTCATCCAGATCGCGCTCATCGTCAGGGTGTTGCTGCGGCCTCACCGTGAGCCGGCTTCTCGCATCGCATGGGTATTGGTCATCGTCGCCTTCCCGGTTATCGGCCTCTTGGCCTACATCCTGTTGGGTGAAACGAGTGTCGGCCGACGCCGCGTGGAGCGGCTTCGGAAGGTGTTCTCCCGGCTGCCGGATGTGACCCATGCTCCAGGGGCGGAGGCGGAAAATCTGCAGGCCCATGTGCCGCAACGCTATGTGCATTTGTTTCAAGTGGGGAAATCGATCAACGGTTTCGACCCGGTCGGCGGCAATCGGGGGCACTTGCTGCAGGATTCGAACGCGACCATCGCGTCCATGGTGGCTGACATGGATGCGGCGAAAGATCACGTCCACCTGCTGTTTTACATCTGGCTACAGGACAACAACGGGCGAAAGGTGGTCGAGGCGCTGAAGCGCGCTTCTGCGCGCGGTGTCACCTGTAGAGCCATGGCGGACGGTCTGGGGTCGCGCGCCATGGTCAACTCGGAACACTGGCAAGCCATGGGTGAGGCGGGCGTCCGCCTGGCTGGAGCCTTGCTTATCGGCAACCCGCTGTTGCGGCCGTTGAAGGGCCGTATCGATCTTCGCAATCACCGCAAGATCGTTGTCATCGATAATCACATCACGTATTGCGGAAGCCAGAACTGTGCCGACCCGGAGTTTCTTGTCAAGGCAAAGTATGCCCCGTGGGTGGACGCCATGATGCGCTTCGAGGGACCGATCGCCCGCCAGATGCAATACCTGTTTGCAGGCGACTGGATGTCCGAAGTGAACGAAGATCTCAGTGATCTGTTGAGGCAACCCTTCCCTCCGGCTGAACCCGGGCTGCCGGCGCAGGTGATCGGGACCGGGCCTACGATTCGCTTCTCCGCCATGCCCGAGATGTTCGAGACGCTCATGTACACCGCCCGCCGCGAGTTGGTCATCTCGACCCCGTACTATGTTCCCGACGAGCCCATGCAGGCTGCCCTGTGCGCGAGCGCCCGCCGCGGGGTCGATACCATCCTCATTTTTCCTGCGAGGAACGACTCATGGGTTGTGGGTGCTGCAAGCCGAAGTTATTATGGCGATCTGCTGGCGGCCGGCGTCCGCATCTTCGAATACGAGGGAGGGCTGTTGCACACCAAATCCCTGACCCTTGATGGAGAGGTAACGCTGATCGGTTCCGCCAACATGGACCGCCAGAGCTTCGAACTCGATTACGAGAACAACATCCTTTTCTACGACCGGTCGCTGACCGAAGAAATGCGTCAACGCCAGGACAGCTACATCGCCAAATCCAAACCGATCACCGCTGAAATGGTGCAGCTCTGGTCCTGGCGCCGTCGGCTGTGGAATAATGCCATAGCCATACTCGGGCCCGTCTTGTGAATGAAGAAAGGAGAACATCATCCTCTGGAGGCAGTTCCCGGTATCCGGCTTGTTGGCAATCGGCATCCTCCTCGGCATCGAACTGTTCTTTCTCGGACTGATCATGGTCACCGGCGGTTCAGCGGTTCGCTCCATGGCAAAGGAGTAGGAGGAGTGGCGTTTCCGGCATCCTTTGCCGCCACCGCCGTGGACTTTATGAAGTAGGGGGCGCGCGATCCGTTCAGGGTCGCCGATTGAAACCAACCTAATGATGTCATGAAGCAATGTCCATGGATGGGACAGGATCGATCCATCCACAGGAAAGGATGCGACCAATGAGAATGAGCTGGACCTGGACATCCAGTGGAAGCCGAAGTCAGGGTTTTTTAAGGCTTTCTGGCCCCGATTCCGCTATGCCGTCGTGCACGAGCGCGAAGGACAGGGAAGATACATCCATGACCTCCGCATATCTTTAACTATGACTTTTCGCTTCTCTGACGAGCATGATCAGGACGAGGTCCCATGTCTTTTCCCAGGATGAGGTTGAGCGCCCTTTCACCGTTACCAAAAGTGATTAGTTTTAGGGCTGGATATAAAACGAGTGATCCTCCATTGAACCGCCCAACAGGTGCCATGATGCGGTTTGACCACCCCTCCAGGAGAATAGGATGACGCTACTCATACGAGTTGTTTCCATGGTGTTGATGATTACCGGATATCTTTTTCCGGGCTCGGCGCTTGGTAAGGAAACGGTTGTGCCGCAGAAGATTTTTGCAAGCGCAGAGAAGGCGGCTGAATCCCTGGCAACTGCCTACGAGAGCTCCAACCAGAAGGCTGTTGCCGAGATCCTCGGAGACAAGGGGCAACGGCTCGTTGCTTCGGGCGATCCGGTCATCGATCAATATGAGCGTCAATGGTTCCTCTCCCTTTACAAAGAGGGACACGAAATTTCATTTGAGGGTGACGACCGCGCCGTCTTACAGCTCGGGAGGGACGAATACCCTTATCCGATTCCGATCGTGAAGAAAAGCAAAGGATGGCGTTTTGATCCGAGCGAAGGACACGAAGACCTGCTCAGCCGGCGCATCAGCAAGGCTGAGTTGAGTGCCTTGGACGTGATGGTCGCCTATGTGGAAGCCCAGCAAGAGTACTTTCGTCAGGATCATGACGGTGACGGTGTTCTGGAGTATGCTCAGAAATTCAAAAGTTCGGCCGGGCAGCACGACGGACTTCACTGGGAAAGCAAGCCCGGCGATGAACCGAGCCCGATCGCACCCCTTGTCGACGCGGTTCAGAAAGAAGGCTACAAGCCTGCAAAAGAAGGGAAGATGACGGTCTACCGCGGCTACTTTTACAAGATTCTCCGGGCCCAGAGTGCACATGCCCCCAGTGGAGCCCGCGAATACGTGGTCGACGGCAAAATGACCGGCGGCTTTGCCTTGGCGGCCTTTCCTGTACGATACGGGGTGTCCGGGGTGCTGACTTTCATTGTGAACCAAGATGGTAAAGTCTACCAGAAGGACCTCGGCCCCAAGACGGTTGCAATCGGAACCGGGATGACGGTTTTCGACCCGGATGAAAGCTGGACCAAGGGCCAGTGAATTGGATTCACCACAGAGACACCGCGCGGCAAAGCCGCGAATTCCAAATGTCAAAACCCAAAATCCCAATAATCAAAACCGGATTGAATAGACCGCCACCAGACCGTCACAAAAAGGTTAATGGAATTCAAATAAATCGAGCGTTAGTAATACAGAAAGAAAAGGATAACTGAAGTGAAAAACGCAATAGTCGCCTTGATGTTGGTCTTCAGTCTTTTCCCGACTGGGCTTTCTTATGGTCAAACCCAGAACAAACCGGCCTCCCCGCCTGCTGAGAAAACCTATTCTCTGGCCGACGTCACCAAGCAAAAATTCACCGGGGATTTAGACGGGATGATCCAGCGGCGCCTCATCCGCGTCCTCGTGACTTACTCGAAGACCCACTACTTTGTCGACAGGGCAACCCAGCGGGGCCTCACCTATGAATTCGGCCGGATGTTCGAGGACGAGCTCAACAAGAAGCTCAAGAACAAGCATGTTCGCATCCACATTGTGTTCATCCCCGTGGCTCGCGACCAACTCATCCCGGCCCTGATCGAGGGACGAGGAGACATCGCTTCCGCCAACCTGACCATCACTCCTGAGCGCCTGACCCAGGTGGATTTCACCAAGCCATCATTCACGGACGTATCCGAGATCGTGGTCACGGGACCGGGGGCTGAGCCGATTTCCACCGTGGAGGACCTTTCCGGCAAGGAGGTGTATGTCCGCAAGTCTTCCAGCTACTATGAGAGCATCCAGAAACTCAATGCCGACTTATCAAAGGAACGAAAGGCGCCGGTCAAGGTGAGGCTTGCCCCGGAGGAACTTGAAACAGAGGACATCCTCGAGATGGTGAATGCCGGCCTCGTAAAGGTGACTGTTTCGGACAATCACATTGCCGAGTTCTGGAAACAGATTTTGAAAAAGATCGTCATTCATCCTGACGTGGCAGTCCGAACCGGAGGGCAAATCGGTACGATGATCCGGAAAAACAGCCCGCAGCTCAAGGCTGAACTCAATGAATTCCTTGCCCGCTACCCCGAGGGTTCCAAGACGCGCAACATATTGTTGCAGAAGTACTTGAAGAACACGAAATTTGCGAGGAGCGCCACTTCCAAAGAGGAGATCGCCAAGTTTGAAGCCATGGTCGATTTTTTCCGGAAGTACGGGGATAAATACGAGTTGGATTTCCTGCTCATGATCGCTCAAGGTTACCAGGAGTCGAGGCTCGACCAGAATGCGAAGAGCCCCGTGGGAGCCATCGGGATCATGCAGGTGATGCCTTCTACGGGCAAGGATATGAACGTGGGCGACATCACCAAGATCGAGCCCAACATCCACGCCGGGGTAAAGTACATCCGGTTCATGATGAACCAGTTCTATGCCGATGAACCGATGGACCCCTTGAACAAGGGCTTGATCACGTTTGCCTCCTACAATGCAGGGCCCGGACGGGTCTCTCAGCTCCGCAAGGAGGCAGCCAAGCGGGGCCTCGATCCCAACAAGTGGTTCAACAATGTAGAGGTTGTGGCTGCAGAAAAAGTCGGTCGCGAGACCGTGCAGTACGTGAGCAACATCTACAAGTATTACCTGGCCTACAAGATGATCATGGAGCAGCGCGAGGAGCGCGACAAGGCGAAGCAGGAGGTGAAGTAGGCATTTTTGTACCCTGTCCCTTGACAACGACGCAAAGCAACATTAGCTTTCGCCCAAAATTCCGACTCTTTCAGCAAATTAGCTCATTTTACCTATCTCATAGGCACCCCTTGAATCCGATTTCGAAGGAGGGTGGTTTACACTATACTTTTTCAGCGCCTTAAGCTTGAATCTTCCCTTTTGCACCCGTGGTGAGACAACACCATTCGCCTCGATCGACCCATTCGGAAGGTGCAGAAATAGTAAAAGCGACAATGCGCGGGATAGAAAGTCCTAAGGTGAAATTCTGGCTCGCTTCGAGGGAAGGAATCTCCATTAGGCTTCTCGCTCCACCACGTGCAGCGGCATTTACCTCTCTTTATTATAACGCTGCCCGGTGGTTCCAGTCACCTCAACTTATTTCAAAGGAGTCCGTTATGAAGAGAGCACGAGCACTCATGGTAGCCGCATTTTTGCTGGCTTTAGCCCTGCCGGGCCTGTCTGCAAAAGCGGCCGACCCAGCGTCCGCCAAGGCTACGACGGAGCTAGCCAAGAAACCCAACATCCTCGTCATCTGGGGGGATGACATCGGTCAATCCAACATCAGCGCTTACACCATGGGCATGATGGGGTATCGAACTCCCAATATCGACCGGATTGCCAGGGAGGGCGTCATCTTTACCGACTATTACGGCGAGCAGTCCTGCACGGCCGGACGCGCCTCCTTCATCACGGGGCAGAGCGTTTTCCGAACGGGTTTGTCCAAGGTCGGCCTTCCGGGCGCGGACCTGGGCATGCGCGAGGAAGACCCGACCATCGCCGGACTTCTCAAAGCGCAGGGATATGCTACCGGCCAGTTCGGGAAGAACCACCTCGGGGACAAGGATGAGCACCTGCCGACAAACCACGGGTTTGATGAGTTCTTCGGCAACCTCTACCACCTGAACGCGGAGGAAGAGCCGGAGAACATGGATTACCCGAAGAATCCCGAGTTTCGCAAGAAATTTGGACCCAGGGGCGTGATCCATTCCTGGGCCAATGCGGACGGCACCCAGAAGATCGAAGACACCGGCCCACTCACCAAGAAACGCATGGAGACCGTGGACGACGAGACGTCGGACCGGGCGATCGAGTTTATCCGGGAACAGCAGAAGGCGGGCAAACCCTGGTTCGTGTGGTGGAACGGCACCCGCATGCATTTCCGCACCCACGTCAAAGCCGAACACCGAGGCATCTCCGGACAGGACGAGTACAGCGATGGGATGGTAGAGCACGACATGCACGTGGGAAAGTTTCTGAAGCTGCTCGACGAGCTGGGCATCGCCAATGACACCATCGTATTTTACTCCACCGACAACGGCCCGCACTACAACACCTGGCCGGACGCTGCCGCCACTCCCTTCCGGGGCGAGAAGAACACCAACTGGGAGGGCGGCTGGCGCGTGCCGGCCATGGTGCGGTGGCCGGGAAAGATTTCGGCCGGTTGGGTCACGAACGGGATTGTGCATCACATGGACTGGCTGCCCACGTTCCTTGCAGCCGCCGGCGCTCCGAACATCAAGGAAGACCTGAAAAAGGGTGGCGTAGCCGCGATTGACCGGAGCTACAAAGTTCACTTGGACGGCTACAATATCCTCCCGCTATTGACCGGTCGGACTGACATGAGCCCGCGCAATGAAATCTTCTACTTTTCCGACGACGGCGATCTCACGGCTTTGCGGTACCAGGATTGGAAGATGATCTTCATGGAACAGAAAGCGGAGGGCACCCTCCGGGTCTGGATGGAGCCCTTTGTCCCGCTCCGGGTGCCGCTGATCTTCAACCTGCGCCGCGATCCCTACGAGCGCGCCAGCATCACCTCCAACACCTATTACGACTGGCTGCTCGACCGAGCCTTCCTGCTGGTACCGGCCCAGGCCTATGTGGGCGAGTTCCTGGCGACCTTCAAGGAATTTCCACCGCGCCAGAAGGCCGCGAGCTTCAGCCTGGACCAGGTGATGGAGACACTGCAGTCACCCGGCGGAGCTCGATAATCCTTGCACAAGACCTCCCCAGCGCAGGTCTTGTCAGCAGGTTGGGAAACTGAGGAGGGACAACCATGAAACGCGTTTTCCTGGCGCTGATCATCTCATTGGCCATGGTGCTGGCCATGACCTCTTTGGGGGTAGCCTCCGATGTCATGCCGGCTTGGAACGAAGGGCAGGCGAAGCAGTCCATCTTCGACTTCGTCCAAAGGGTCACAACAGCCGGAAGCCCGGATTTTGTGGCAGAAGCGGAGCGCATCGCGGTGTTTGACAATGACGGGACGCTCTGGTCTGAGCAGCCGGCTTATTTCCAGCTCTTTTTCGCCCTCGACCGGGTAAAGGCACTGGCACCCAACCATCCCGAGTGGAAGGAAACACAGCCTTTCAAGTCCGTACTCGAAGGTGACCTCAAGACGGCCTTATCCGGCGGCGAACACGCGCTGCTCGAACTGGTGATGGCCTCCCATGCCGGAAACACCACCGAGGACTTCGGGCGGATTGTCACAGACTGGATCAACACGGCCAAACACCCCCGGCTCAACCGACTCTATACCGAGTGTGTTTTTCAGCCCATGCTCGAATTGCTGTCCTACCTGCGCGAGAATGGTTTCAAAACCTGGATCGTCTCCGGGGGAGGCGTCGAGTTCATGCGGCCCTGGGCGGAGAGGGTGTACGGCGTCCCGCCCGAACAGGTCATCGGCAGCAGCATCAAGACAAAGTTTGAAATCCGGGACGGGAAACCCGTACTTGTCCGCCTGCCTGAGATTGATTTCATCGACGACAAGGCGGGAAAGCCGGTGGGGATCCACAAGTTCATCGGCCGCAGGCCTGTCGCGGCTTTCGGCAACTCTGACGGAGACCTGCAAATGCTCCAGTGGACGGCAGCGGGTCCGGGCGCGCGGCTCTGTCTCTATGTCCACCACACCGACGCGGAGCGCGAATGGGCATACGATCGCAAGTCGTCTGTGGGCCGCCTGGACAAGGGGCTTGACGAGGCACGGGCCAAGGGTTGGATCGTAGTGGACATGAAAAAGGACTGGAAGCAGGTGTTTCCTTGACATTGTGCGCGGTCATTCGACCCGCGTAGAGGTAATGATCGAGACCGTGAAACAGGTGTAAAAGAAGGAGGGAAGAGGATCGGAGGGTAACACGGGAACCGAAGTTTCATTGAAATGATTTATCGGGCTTTCACGGCTAGTTTCTTTGGGAGGTGCTTTATGAAAGGCAAAGGTATTGTCGTTTTTTTCGCAGTGCTTCTGGTTCTCCTGGCCGGTGCTCAGGCGGCGGCCGACGAGGTGTGGCTCAAGAACGGAGACCATCTTACGGGCAAAGTCAAGTCATTGGATGGCGGGACCCTGCTGTTCAACACGGCCTATGCAGGGGATTTGTCCATCAAGTGGGAAGAAGTCGTCAACCTGAAGACCGACGATCCAATCAAGGTGGTGTTGGGAGACGAGACCACGGCTCAGGGCCCCCTCTCGCCGGCCGACCCTGGAAAAGTGAAAGTCAAAGCCGAGCAGGTGGCCGAGCCGGTCACGGTGGACCTCGCGAACATCAAGACCATCAACCCCAAGCCGCCCTTGAGAATGAGCTTTAGGGCCAATGCCGGCTACAGCCGGTCGGACGGCAATACGGACACGGAAGACATCTATGCAGACGCGGAATTCGTGGCCCGAACCCTCCAAAATCGCTATACCATTGGAGGCCTCTACAAACGCTCCGAAAGCGAGGATGTTAAAACGGAAGACAGAGCCCTCGGCTACATGAAGTATGACCACTTTTTCACGAAAAAATGGTATGGGTATGCCAATGCTACGGGAGAGAAGGACGAGTTCAAGGATCTCGATCTGAGGACCAGCCTGGGCGTCGGAGCCGGCTACCAGTTTATCGAATCCGAACGAACCAACCTTTCCCTTGAAGGCGGTCTCAGCTACGTCAACGAGGATTACATTATCGCCGAGGACAACAGCTTCGCGGCCGCTCGCTGGGGATTGAAATTCGACCATTTCATCCTGCCCAAGTCGCTCCAATATTTCCTCCATCACACAGGGTTGCAGAGCGTGGAAAGTTCGGATGACCTGATCCTCTTCACCCAGACAGGATTCCGGATTCCCTTTTACAAGAGCCTGAACATCACGGCCCAATTCAACTGGGAGTATGACAAGAGCCCGTCTCCGGGCAAGAAGGAAAGTGATTACACCTACCTTCTCACTTTAGGGTATAACTGGTCGAACTGAGTATGGGATTTCAAGGAGTGTTCACCATGAAAAAGATGTTGCTTCTGGCTTTTTTGTTCAGTTTCGTACAGGTTTGTTCCGCTTTCGCGCAGGGTGGTGAAAAGCTCTCCACCATCGAGATCGCGGCCGGAGCCACCATCCAGGCTTCGCCGAACAAGGTCACGCTCTCCTTCGCCGTGGAAACAGACGGCCCCATGGCCAAGGATGCGGTCAGGGAAAATGCGGAGCGAACGGAAAAGGTTCTTGCCGCCCTCAGAAAACTTGCGGATAAGGACGGCAAGATTAAAACCTCGGGTTTCAGCCTCTCACCCGTCTATGAAAAGGGCGATCCAAGTAAACCCAGCGGTTTCCGGGTCAGAAACACGGTCATCCTGGAATCAAAAGCGCTGAACACGGTGGGTGCGTTTATTGATGAGGCGGCCGAGGCAGGCGCGAGCCGAATAAGCAACCTCCTGTTCACAAGTGACAAAGAGGAAGCACTCAGGCGAGAGGCGGCCATTGAGGCCTTAAAACAGGCAAGGATGGACGCAGAGGCGCTCGCCAAAGCTTCCGGTCTCGCGATCAAACGGATCATCAAGATCACCCATGATCAGAGAGAATACACTCCTTTGGGGGTGTTCCGCGAAGCAGCGGCTGCAGGGGTCCAGACTCCGATCGCGGTTGGAGAGATCTCCGTAACCGCCAATGTGCATGTAGTTTTCGAAGTGGAGTAAAACGACATTCACCGCAGAGACCGCAAAGCACGCAGAGCAGATGTCAAATTCCGCCTGACAAAAAATCCTAATACCCAAAAAGGGAGGATGATTTTCTTTGCGTTCTCGGCGGGCTCTGCGGTGAAACTATCCCGCCAGCCAGGGATTGTTGGCTTTCTCATGCCCGATGGTTGATGACGGTCTCATGCCGTAATCGTGTCCCGGCCAGACCACGGTCTCAGGAGGGAGGACCAGCAACTTCTCCCGGATGGAGCGTAGGAACTGCTGATGAGACGATCCCGGCAAATCCGTCCTCCCGATCCCGCCCACGAACAGGGTGTCGCCGGTGAAAACGTGGCCGTCACTGTGAAGACAGATGCCTCCAGGGCTGTGGCCGGGCGTATGGATCACCTTCAAAGACGTTTCTCCGATCACGATCAGGTCGCCGTCTTTGACGGTAATGTCCGCGGAAGGCGACGGCTCGAATCCCCACTGCCTGGCCATGATCTCCCCCTCAGGGGAGTTAAACGCCTGATCATCCAGTTCGTGCATCACGATCTTTGCGCCGGTGAGTTCCCTCACTTTCTTGTTCCCGCACGTATGATCCGCATGACCGTGCGTGTTCACAAGGTACTTGAGACTGAGCCCCTTTTTTCGAATCAGGTCCACCAGTTCTTCCTCATTTCCTGCGGGATCGATAAAGAGAGCCTCCTTTGTTTTCGCGCATGAGACGAGGTAGCAAAACACATCCATAAATCCTACTTTGATCTGTTCGATGTTCATCATCAAGATTCACTCCTCACATTCTTCATTCGTCTTCCCGGAACGTATTAAAAAGGGCGACCATGTCTTCCTTTAGACCCTCGGGCACCAATTCGAGTTTGTCTTTCGCAAGCTCCACGAATTCCCCTTTGGCCCTGGCAAGAAGCTGACCTCCTTCATCAAGGATTTCCGCAACGGCTCCGATCAAAGGCTCTCGATTTTCGTTGGTGAGTCGCCCCTTCACCGTCAAAGGCACCCCGACAAGCACAGGTCGGATGTACTTGATGTCCATGCGCCGTGTCACAAAGAAGATGCGCTTGAAATAGATGATCGTCCAGGACATGGTTTCGTCCAGGAGGGTCGAGATAATGCCGCCGTGGGCCATGTTCTGCCACCCCTCGTGGTTCCTGCCGAGGGTAATATCAGTGCATACCGCGTCGTTCATCTTGTAAAAAGTCAATTGGAGCCCTATGGGATTTGCCCTGCCGCAGGCAAAACAAAAATGCCCCTGGAGTCTGGGCAACTTGATTCGTTGTTCATTCATTACCATACACCTCTCTCAAGAAGAAGACAGGAGACAGGAGACAGGAGGCAGAATAAAAACGCCATACCGGTCGCGGGCTGTCCGTTGTCCGTCGCAGGTTGCTCGTCGCGCTTCGCTTGTTGCGCGTTGCACGGTGTTCATTGTCCGTTGGCCGTTGCATGGCCTTTGATATCACGCGACCCTCGCATGGCGCAAGGGTAAAACCCCATGCCCCAACGACCCCAAGCTTGCTCCAAAAAAAACTTGACACCGTGAGAATGCAGTGTTATGCGAATTTGTCTTCTTTTTTGTCTACAATGCTATCGTCAAAATAAAAAGCAGATTTTGCGGGTTTGAAGCAATGGCCAGGACCCCGGCAGACGGCTCCCGCCAAAAAAAGCGATCCAAGATCCTGAGCACCCTCAGGGACCGGATTGTGGACGGCTATTACCCGCAAGGAGGGAGGCTCGTCGAGAGCGAACTGGCCAAGGAATTCCAGGTGAGTCGTCCGTTGCTCCGAGAGCTGCTGGCTGAACTGGAAATCCAGGGGCTGGTGGAGAAAAAGCCAAATCGTGGAACCATGGTACGGCGGGTTGACACGGAAGCCCTGGTGGAAATCATGGAAATCCGGGAGGTTTTGGAAGGCCTTTGCGCGCGATTGGCCGCGCAGAAATCAAAGCCGGAAGACTGGCGGGACCTCAAGGAAGCCTTCGGCGATCGAGCCGATAAAATGGTCAAGAATCTCGAGTTTGAAAATTATCTCAATCTCGTGGCGGAGTTTCGCGATCGGATGGTGGAAGCATCCTGTAACAAGGAACTCTCAAAATTAATCCATTCCCTTTTTGCGAAAATCACGATCGTCCAACGGCGGATTGCGATTCTTCCCGGCCGCATGGGGGAAGCGATCAACGAACACAGAGAGGTGCTCAAGGCCATCATGTCCGGCGACCCCCAAAAAGCCGAGGCAGCAAAACGAAAGAACATGCGAACCGCCAGGAACTACCTGATCAAGTACAAAAGTTGGGTATTGTGATCAAAACCCATTCACAAGCCCGTTGAATCGAGCGGTTTCGACCGGCTCGGGGGATTCAAAAAATCTTTACCAGCCGGAGCAGCCAAGGGAGGCCAGTGAGATGAGTTGGGAGCCGGAAGTCAAAGCAATCCAGATGCGCCGCGTGAAAGCGATGGAGCTGGGCGGAAAAGACCGGGTCGAAAAACACCACGGTGAAGGAAAACTGACCATCCGAGAGCGAATCGACGGGTTGCTGGACAAGCATTCCTTTGTGGAGGTCGGCCAGTTGACAGGAGACGCCGAATGGGAAGGAGCAAAATTCAAGGACATCACCCCTTCTCCCTACGTGATGGGGCTGGGCAAGATTGACGGGAGATGGGTTGCTGTTGGGGGTGAAGATTTCACCGTCCGCGGAGGCTCCAGTGCCGGGCTCGTTCGACGCAAAGGGGGGCAAGGCGGGTTTGTAGAGGACATGGCGCGGGAGTATCGCATCCCCCTGGTCAATCTCATCGACGGCGTGGGGGCCAATGTGGGCTCCGCGCTGAAGTCGCAATTCAAGCGCTTGCCGGCAAAAGACGGCTACGAACGCTGTTTGCAGCTTCTCGGCATGGTTCCCGTGGCTTCCGCGGTTTTGGGATCCACAGCGGGCGGCCCAGCAGGTCGAGCTGTTCTTTCTCACTTTTCGGTGATGGTGCGCGGTTCTTCCCAGTTGTTCGCGGCCGGGCCTCCTGTTGTGGAACGGGCCCTTTCAAGAAAAATAGACAAAGAAGACCTCGGGGGCGCCCATATCGCCTGCGATAAAGCAGGATCCATTGACAATGCGGCAAAAACCGAGGACGAGGCATTCCGGCAAATCCGTCGTTTCCTGAGTTTCATGCCGACCAACGTTTGGGAAATGCCGCCTTATGTGAATACCGATGACCCCCCGGAGCGGTGGGACGAGGAGCTGCTGACGATTGTGCCCCGCAACCGCATGAAGCCCTACAACATGCGTCGCGTGATTGAACTCATTTTCGACAAAGCCAGTTTTTTCGAAATCCAACCCACCTTCGGCCTCGCCATGATTGTAGGCCTCGCAAGGCTCAATGGGTACCCCATAGGAGTCATCGCGAATAACCCCATGCACAACGCCGGAGCGCCTGACGCAAGAGACTCCAGGAAAATGGGGCATTTCACCGCGGTTTGCGATCAATTCCACATCCCTGTGTGTCACATGGTGGATGTGCCGGGGTTCATGATCGGCGTAGAGGCTGAAACCATGGGGACCCTGCGTGCCGGCATGTCGGCCATGTGCCAGGTGATGCAAGCCACGGTGCCCCGCTTCACGGTCATCATCCGCAAATGCTATGGCATGGCGGGGGCTTTGAACTATGTCAACAACACACTGGCTTATCGGATCGCCTGGCCTTCGGCTGAATTCGGGTCCATACCCATCGAGGGGGGAGTCGCAGCCGCATTCCGCCGCAAGATCGAATCGAGCCCGGACCCTGATAAAACCAGACGGGAAATCGAGGAAGAGATTCACTCCTACGAATCACCCTTCCGCACTGCGGAAAAGTTCGCCGTAGAAGACATCATTGATCCCCGGGAAACGCGCCGGCGCCTCTGTCATTTAATCGAGGCGGCCCAAAACTATCTGAAAACCGAGTTAGGCCCCAAGGCTCGTTACGGCGCTTTTCCCTAAGCGCTCCCGGCGGCCGGGGTGCATAAAAATGACTGGGGCGACTGCGCTGCCGCGCACACTGAACGGACTCCGGGAAAGGATGGGCGCCGATGTTTGACCTCCCTTATCTCTCGCTCTTTTGTTTCCTGGTCGGATTCGGCGCGTTTTCCCAAGGGTTCACAGGCATCGGGTTCGGCATCATCATCCTGGCCGGCATCGCTTTCACGCCGTGGGATTTTGAGCGAAGTGCGGTTGTGGTCAACCTTCTGGTTGTCTGTCTCAATCTGATTATCATCTTTGTGAGCCGAAAGGATGCTCGAATCAACTGGGCTTTGGTAGGATTCATCCTTTTGGGTTCAGCGGTGGGCGTTCCTTTGGGATACTGGTTTATCCTTGCTGTAGGGGACCGGCCTCTGTTCAGACTTGTCTTTGGAGCGACCTTGACGGCTTTTGCAGCAAATGAGCTGTTCAGGCCGAGGATCAGGACCCCGCTGCCGAAACCCGTTGGTCTCATTGCGGGCTTGCTGGGGGGATTCTCGAACGGAGCCTTCACAGCAGCCGGACCGCCCATCGCCCTCTACGTCTACTCCCAGCACAAGGAACCGGCCCTTTTGAAGGGAACCCTGCAGATCCTGTTTATGACGACCAGTGTCTGGCGAATCGCCAATGTGATGATGTTCGGCAAAGGGATTACGCTTCCGGTTGTCAAGCTTGCCGCTCTGGCGCTGCCCATTACGCTCGCGCTGGCTTATGCGGGCCACCTGGCAAGCCGGCGCGTTTCAAGCCGCACCTTTTTGATGGTTGTCTACACCTTGATTGCTTTCGCCGGGGTGATGCAGATCGCGAAAGGATTGAAAGGATTGGGTTGAGAGGTGTGATGATGAGGTTCAACCCCAGCGCATGGATTCGTCTCCCCGCAGAGTACTACCCTGCGCGTCCCTGCATCGTGTACCGCGAGAAACGGTTCACCTACGCCGAGATCAACGAAAGGGCCAACAGACTGGCATGGGCCCTCGCAGGGCTCGGACTGGGCAAGGGAAGCAGAGCGGCCACCCTCCAGTACAATTGCAACCAGAGTTTCGAGCTTTTCCTTGGTATGTGGAAAGCAGGGGTCGTCATGGTTCCCCTGAATACGAGGGATTCCGCCAAGCAGAACATCGATATCCTGAGGGATTCAGAGGCCGAGGCGCTCATTTTCGGTTCCGAATTCATGTCTCAGGCCGAACAGATCCAGTCCCAATTGCCCGGCGTGCGCCTCTTCATCTGCCACGGAGAGCACGGGGAATCTTACCTCGATTACGAAACGCTTCTCCGGAACGCGGAGGCGACGGAACCGGACATTGAGGTCGATGAAAACGACCTCTATAAAATCCACTACACCTCCGGTACCACGGGAATGCCCCGGGGCGTGATGATGACCTACCGGAACCGCATGCAACAGGCGGCCAATGTTTTCATGAACGCAGACCGCTTGATCAGCAAAGAAGATACCTTTCTGCACGTGGCCCCTCTCACCCATGCGGCAGGCTACTACTCCACCCCCTTTTACCTCAAAGGGGCCAAGCACGTGATCCTGGACAAGTTCGACAGCGGTAGGCTGCTGGAAACCATTGAGCAGGAAAAAGTCACGTGCACCCTGCTCGTCCCTACCATGATCGTCATGTTGCTGGAGCACCCCCATATCGAGCGCTACGACCTGCGCAGTCTTCAGCGGATCTTTTACGGCACCGCCCCCATGCCGACCGAGAAACTCAGAAGGGCCGTTGCCGTATTCGGCCCCATCTTCCGTCAGAACTACGGCCTGACGGAAGCGGTTCAGCCTTTGGCGTGTCTCACGCCTGAAGAACACACGATGGACGGAGACGGCAAAACAGCTTTGCGCCTGGCATCCACGGGGCGAAGAGCCATAGGCGTGGAAATCCGAATCGTCGACGAGACCGATCAGGACCTTGCTCCGGGGGAGATCGGCGAGATCTTGCTGCGGGGACCTCACGTGTGTCCGGGGTACCTCCACTTGCCGGACGTGACAAAAGAAACCTACCGGGGAGGATGGATGCACACCGGAGATCTCGGCAGGGTGGATGAAGCAGGATATCTTTACATTGTCGATCGAAAAAAAGACATGATCATCAGCGGCGGATTCAACATTTACTCCCGTGAAGTCGAGCTGTTCCTGGACAGGCACCCTGCTGTTCTGGAATCGGCCGTCATCGGTCACCCTGACGACAAATGGGGTGAGGTCTGCAAAGCCTGCATTGTTCTCAAGACGGGATGCGAAAGACCCGCCCCGGAAGCACTCGTTGACTACTGCATCGCAGAAGGCTTGCCGAGATACAAAGCGCCCAAGATCGTCCTGTTCATGGAGAGCCTTCCAAAGAACGAAAACAAGAAGATCGTCAAAAAGGATCTCAAGGCCCTGTCCCTGTCCGGTGACCCAAGGTTTGAAGGGGTTTGGCTGCATAAAGAGAAATCCTGAGGGCTCGTGAAGCGGCTTCCGCAGCAAAGTGAAATCGTTGATGCCCGGGGAAAAGTCTCGGGCCTTTGAGTGAAACCTTTTTTTTCAAAGGAGGGCGTCATCGATGAATACCGATTTTTGCCACCCGCCATGATTCGGGACAAGTTCATATGCAAACCCTGAATCCTGAAGAAAAACCTTTCATTTCAGAGAACGGTTGCCCCGTTGCCCCAGGTGATCCGGGCTCTGAACGTCCGCAAGGAGGGACCCTATGAAAAGTCCAAGAATTCGCTTCGTGTTTGCCCTGGTCATTACCCTTGTATCCCTGTCACTTCTCACATCCAATGCATCAGCCCAAAAAGAGGTTTATAAAGGCAGGCTCTCATACCACTGGTTCCCCACGCACGGCTGCGCGATCAACAGCGAAAAATTCGCCAAAATGGTCAATGAAAAAACCAAGGGACAGGTGCAGCTCACGACTTACGGCTCCGCGCAGCTCTATAGTCTTCAGCAAATTGTCACCGCCCTCTCCACAGGTGCGGTGGACTTCGGCGGTGTGGTCGACACCTCCTTTACCGCGGTGGATCAGAATATCGGCATCGGGATGATGCCTTACTACTGGGAAGGCTACGAGCAGATCCGGCAGCTTTGGGAGGAAACCCCGGCAGGAAGAGAGCACTGGGAAGGGCTACAAAAGAAACTCAATATAAAGATCCTGGCCTATATCCCCACAGGGCCTGTGATGCTCTTCAGCACAAAAAAGGCGATCCCCACCCCGGCGGATATTCAGGGCTTAAAAGCAAGATACTTGAGCAAGTCGGAGATGCCCGTGTATCAAGCCTTGGGCGCTGCCCCTGTCTTCGTTCAAACCACGGAAATATACACATCCCTTCAGTCAGGCATGGTGGACGTCGTGCCCACCGTTCTCAACGCAATCAAGGCCTATAACTGGTGGGACTTCCTCAAATTCGGAAACAAACCCTATATGTATTACTGGGATTCCTACATCGTCGTCAATGCCACCTGGTGGAACAAATTGCCCGAAAATCTCAGAAATACCATCGTGCAGGAAGTGTGTATCCCCCTTTCCAAGAACGCCACAACAGAAGTCATGACGCTCTCGGATCAGATCATCGAAGAATGGGGTCGAACCCGGGGAGGCAAAGCCGTTCTCCTGACCAAGGAACAGCAGGATGCCTACAAGGATATCTTCCGAACCAAGGTATGGCCCGCGCAGGCCGCTAAATTGGACCCGGCCGTGGTCGCGGCTGCTGAAAAGATTACCGGGCAGTCAACGAAATAGGCATTCATCCCCACAAGAGAGGGAGCGGAAACACCATGGAAAAATTCTCAGCCCTTTACGGGAAGTTCAGCGAGAATTTGGAAAGAGCGGCCGAGGGCCTCGCCGCGCTGATCGTGGGCGCTTCGGCCCTGATGATTTTCATCGAGGTGATCACGCGATACGTCTTCACCAAAACCTTCGGTTTCCTGGAGGAAGGCCCTCGGCTCTTTCTTTGTTTCGCCGTGCTGCCCATGCTCGGGATCATTTTCAAGCGCGGTCGGCACATCTATGTAGAGATTTTTCCCAATCGTCTGAGGGGAAGGAAAAAAGTTCTCCTTATGGTCTTTATTGACATCATGATGGTCCTTGGTTCTCTCATTTTTTTGCTGGCAGGGATTTCGGGAACGCAAGTCCTTCTTGCCTCGGGAATGAGGGTGGTCGGGGTGCTGGACATCCCCCAGTTCATCCTGATGGCATCCATTCCCGTCGGCGCGGTCATCTTGCTGATCTATTCCCTGGAGTCCATGATCCGACATATCATCTCGCTCAGATCAAGGCCACACCAAAACTGATGTAGAAAGGGGCGCCGGTCCATGTTGATCTTTGCGATCGCCACAGGTTTTGCGCTGTTAATCGTAGGTGTTCCCATCTTCATGGTGTTCGTCATCACGGGTGGGCTCGTGACCGGTGTTCACCTCGGCATTCCATGGTCGAGCATCGCGCAGCAGGTTCTGGATTCGCTGACAAAATACATGTTGCTTGCGATCCCTCTGTACATCCTCGCCGCCAACATCATGGCCCAGGGCGGCCTCTCCCAACGGCTGGTCAACATGTTCATCAGCTTCGTGCGCCATGTCAGGGGGGGATTGGCTCTGGCCCTGGTCATGAGCATCGCCCTTTTCAGTGCGATCAGCGGCTCCATCCTCGCCTCCATCGTTGCCATCGGCGGAATTATGATCCCCCTCATGGTCAAGCACGGTTATTCCAGGTCCTTCGCAGCGGCCATGTGTGCGGCCGTGGCCGGGATCGATGCCCTGATCCCGCCGAGCAACATCGCGATCATCTACAGTGCCATCACAGGGGTATCGGTGGGAAAAACCTTCATGGCCGGCTTGATCCCCGGGACTTTCCAGGCCCTTGTCCTGGTTGCCGTCTCCATTTTAATGACCGGAAAAGTCGGCGTCATGCCCAAGGCTTCCTGGAAAGAAAGATGGCAAGCGACGTGCAGTGCCCTGCCTGTCCTCGGGATGCCTGTGATGATCCTGGGGGGCATCTATGCGGGGATTTTTTCGCCGGTGGAGGCTGCGGCGATTGCCTGTGTCTACGCTCTGATCTTCAGTTGCCTCGTTTACCGCGAGCTGACGATTTCCGGACTTTGGGACGCGCTCAAGCAGACCGTGGAAACGACGGCCATTATTTTCGGATTGATTGCCGCAGCGTCTTTCCTTTCTGTCGCGCTGGCCTACACACGCATCCCGCAGCACATCACCGATGTGATCCTCGCCTTGGGCGTAAATCCGTTGCTCTTCATTTTTGCAGCCGCCCTGGTGTGGCTCATTCTCGGCACTTTCCTGGAGGCCATCCCCAATATCTACCTCACGGTTCCCATTGCCTTCCCCATTGCCATGGCTCTCCAGATCGATTTGCTTCAGCTTTACGTGATCTGCTGCGTTTTCGTCGGAATAGGCTTGATCACACCTCCGGTCTGCGTTGGAGCTTACACGGCGGCCGCGGTGGCGGACGAGCCCCCGGAAAGAGTGATACAGCACCTCTTTCCTGTTTATACGATCGTGCTGGTCGGCTGTGGGGTTGTGTATATGCTGCTCCCATCGTTTTCTACCTGGATTCCCGGCATGATGAAGTAGGCAGTCGCTTCACGCTCGCTTTTCTCCGGGATCCGGGGAGGGCAAAGATCAACATTCAGCGTTGCCTGATCAGGCAGCACAGGACAAGGAAATCAATGGATGGCAGGAGGAGCAAGGATGAAATTTGAGGAGCGCATGAAAACATTCCATGCCAAGCGCCAAGCGGCGCTGGCCATGGGGGGTGAGAAGAAACTCGCCGCCTATAAGGCGGCAGGAAAACTCAATGTCCGCGAGCGCGTGGACTATCTGCTGGATGAGGGCACCTTTCAGGAAATAGGCCTTTTCAGCCATTCCGACCAGCCGAATATGGCGGATCGTTCACCCTGCGACGGAAAGGTTAGCGGATTCGGGAAGATCGACGGACGCCCTGTCGGCGTTGTGGCCAATGATCTGACCGTTCTCGGGGCCTCCAGCGGGAATATCAATGGGAAAAAAATCAGCTATATGAAGCGAATCGCCTGCACCAGGGGCATCCCGCTCGTCTTCCTGAACGAGGCCGCAGGAGCGAGGATGCCTGACTTCATGGGCGCCAGGGGCATGGTGGCCATGGCTCAAGATCCGACTCAATACCAGCGTTTGCGTGAAGCCCCTTGGGCCGCCTGTCTCCTGGGGCCATGCTACGGCAGTGGGACATGGTACTCCTGCATGTCCGATTTCAGGGTCATGAAAAAGGGGGCGATCATGGCCGTGTCCAGCCCCAAAGTGACCGTCCTGGCCACAGGCGAAGACACGCCGGAAGAAGAAATGGGCGGATGGCGAATTCACGCCGAGATGACAGGGCTGGTGGACATGGTCGCCGACTCGGACCAGGCGTGCATGGACTTGGTTCGAAAATTTCTTTCCTACCTGCCCGCCAACGCCTGCCAGGCCCCTCCCAGAGCGCCTGTCCCTGAAGGCTCGGGCGCTAAGATGGCCGGCATCCTCGATTTTCTGCCCGAAGACCGCAAGAGGGCCTATGACGTGCGCCGAATCATCGAATGTATCGTGGACGGCGGCGAGCTTTTTGAACTCAAGAAAGACTTTGGGCGGTCTGCCGTGACGACGCTTGCACGTCTCGGAGGCAGGAGTGTCGGCATCATCGCCAACAACACCATGCATCTGGCCGGCGCCCTTGACGCCGACGCGTGCGAGAAGATTACCAATTTTCTTGTCCTTTGTGATTCCTACAACGTCCCTGTGATCATGCTCGTCGATACGCCGGGCTTTATGATCGGGAAGGAGGGGGAACGGCGTAAAGTCACCGGGAAGATTATCAATTTCATGAATGCCTTGACCCTCGTCACCGTGCCCAAGATTACCATCATCGTGCGAAAGACCTACGGCCAGGCGTTCCTGAACATGGGCGGGGGACGGAATTCGGACACGATCGTCGCCTGGCCCACCGCTGAAATCAGCTTCATGGCCGCAGAAACCGGCGTGAATGTTGTTTACAACGTGAGGAAAGAGGACGACCCGGAGAAATTCGCCGAACTGGTCAAAACCATGGACAAGGACACTGAACCATGGGGAGCGGCAGCGATCTTTAATGTCAATGACATCATAGAACCTGCAAAAACCAGGGACTGGCTGATACAAATGCTCGAGTATCACTTTAATTATCAGACGGGCGGTGTGGGCAGGCACCTGATGCATTGCTGGCCCACCTCCTACTAGCAGAATCGCGGTAAGGAATTGGTCATTGCGAGGACCCCGGACTTGATCCGGGGGACGCAGCAATCTCCGCAAAAACGAGATTGCCGCGCCCATCGGGCTCGCAATGACATGTCAAAGGATTGAAGGACAGGAATTGATATGGACAGACTCCGTAAGACTGCTCAGGGCATCGCTGATTTACGGCCGTTGCAGGAAGAAAGATTTCAGCATCAGATGGATCTCGTCTCTGCCGGCCATCCTTACTACAGGGAGGTTTTCAATCGCGAAGGTCTCACCCGCGGCGACTTCAGATCTCTGGAGGATCTCAGGAAACTCCCTCTCACCCGCAAAGAAGACTACATTGCGCAACCCCAGGAATTCAGGCTTCGACTGGATGGGGTCGACGGCACGAGCCGCGAAGAGCGGACCCTCTGGGACATTATTTACACGGCCGGCTCCACCAGCGACCCGACGCCCTTCTTCGACACCAGCTACGATCACTACGCCCGGATCTCTCAGCTCAAGCGCACGGCCGAAATCGCGGGCATTACGGAGGAGGACACGGTGATGAACCTCTTCCCACTCACATCGGTCCCCCATCAGGGCTTCCTCAGCGTGCTGTGGGGGAGTCAGGCTGTGGGAGCCAAGCTGGTCAGCGGATTCGGAGGAAGCTTTGACGGCGGATTTCAGCTTATCCGCCGCTCCCGTGAAACCATCGATCTGATCGAGCGACAGCGGGTCACCGTCATCTGGGGTATCGGTTTTTTCCTGCGACGCCTTGTCATGACGGCCCAGGAAATGGGCCGCGACTTCAGCAGGGTTCGCCTACTCTTGCCCATGGGGGAAGGCAGCTCCGCCGGCATGCGTGAGGACTTGCGCCGTCGTGCCGAGGATCTCGGCGCCCGTGACGTGCGGGTTCTCAACGGGTATGGGTTTACAGAGATGCACGGGCCGAGCATGGAATGCAGCGAAATGGGGGGGTTTCATCTTCCGAAACCGGCCCGCTACTTCTTTGAAATCCTCGACCCCGGGACTTTCGACCCGCTCCCTGAAAATCAGCCCGGCCTGGTGGTCATGACCCACCTCGACAGAAGAGGAACATGCCTCCTGCGTTACGTCGTGGGTGACATCTGTACGCTGAGTTCCGAACCCTGCCCGGCCTGCAGCGGGTGGGAACCTCGATTCTCATCGATCCCCTACAGGACAGGCAACATCGTCAAGGTGAAAGGGACGCTTGTCAACGTATCGGCTCTTTTTGACCTTTTGAGCGGGATTCAAGGCATTGAAGAATACGAGATCATTCTCACCCAGACGGATCGCACCGACCCCTTTTCCGAAGATGTCATGCTCATCAAGACCTCCTGCCCTCACGACGCTTTTTCCTCTATTTCCGGCCGGATCAGGGAAGGGGTTCGGCGAAATCAGGAAGTCACTCCGGAGGTGGAATGGGTGCCTGCAGATCACTTCGCCGACAGGCAGATGAGCTACAAGTTCAAACGCTTCAAAGACGAACGGGTTCGTTCTCAGCAAACGGTCTCTCCATGAAACAAGGGCCAGGCTGAAACGACCTTCTGGGTAAAAGCGCTGCTATCCTTGCAGCCTTAATCTCCGCGGTAGGAGGCCGGGACAAGCCGCCGCTATGCTGGACCTACACTATCTCTGGGCCTTTGTCCTCATCGTCGTTTTCTCCGCCTTCGCACAGGGGTTCATGGGCCTTGGATTCGGCATCATCGTCATGGCCGGGGTGGCCTTCACACCCTGGGACCTTGAGCGTGCCTCGGTGCTGACCAACATCCTGTTGCTTTTTTTGAACTCCACCATCATCTTTGCCGGCCGCCGCGATTTTCGAATCGACTGGAAGCTGGTGGGGTTGATTATTTCCGGAGAAATCTGCGGGGTGCCCTTCGGCTACTGGTTTATCTATACTTTCGGAAATCAGCCTGTGTTCCGGCTCGCTCTGGGCATCGTGCTGGTGATCTTTGCCGCTGACCGGGTTTTTCGGCCCCGTCTGGCAAAGCCCCTCCCTGCCCTGTTAGGGTTGACAGCAGGGATTGTCGCAGGGTTCCTGGCAGGCGCCTTTACGGCGGCAGGGCCGCCCCTCGCCCTCTTCATCTATTCGCGGCATCACGTTCCCGCAAAAGCCAAGGGGACCCTGCAGGTCGTTTTTATGTCGGCCACGCTTTGGCGCCTGATCACGATCATCTTTTTCGGCAAGGGAGTTCCTTTGCATCTTGTCGAGATCTCTGCCATGATGATCCCGGCAGTCATTCTTTTCGCCGTTCTTGGTCACTTCCTGGCCCGCCGGGTTTCCAGCGCACTTTTTGAAAAGGTGGTCTACACGTTTATCGGGCTTGCCGGGGTATTGAACATGGTGAGATTCTTCCTTTAAAACCGGAGGTTGAGGATGGGCATCTATGAATTCGAAGGCCGACGTCCCTCGATCCACCCTGAGGCGTGGATCGCCCCCAGCGCCGACATCATCGGCGACGTGCGCATCGGCCCCCGGTGTTACATTGGGTGGGGCGCTATCCTGAGAGGGGATCACGGGACGATCATCGTGGAAGAAGGGAGCGCAGTTGAAGAGGGAGTCGTCATCCACACGACCGTCGGTTTTCTGACCCGGGTCGGCCGGGAAGTCACTGTAGGCCACGGAGCCATGCTTCACAATGCGACCGTGGATGACTTTGCCGTGATCGGAGTTTGCGCCACCGTGAGCAATTTCGCTCGGATCGGTCGCTGGTCCATTGTCGGGGAGATGGGCCTTGTTACGGCCAAGCAGGATATCCCTCCAGAGGTCATTGTGGTCGGTGTGCCCGCACAGGTGATCGGGCGGGTGGAAGAACATCACAAGACGCGCTGGATGGAGGGGAAGAAAAGATACCAGGCTTTTACCCGCCGCAACCCTTCCGGCCTAAGGCCTATCATGCGGGAAGAGTGCGGTTTCCATGCGGAACCGGAAAAGTGATTTGTCCGTTGTCAATTGTCCGTGGTCATTTGTCAGGAGTCCGTAGTCCGTTGTCCCTGGTGTTTTGCCCCGTGCCGTTTATCCAGCCATTTTTGGCACTTTAGGCATTTTTGGCATTTTTGGCACTTACCAGCAAGGTTGTCCACGTCCCCTCGCCGTCCCACTCTCTGACGATGCTCAGCCCGCTTCTCTCCAGCTTCGTCTTCATGTCCCTTCCCTGGCTTCTCATCAATCCGGATAGGATGAGCCACGGCTTTTCTCTGAACCTCTCCTTCTCGACCAACTCCTTGAGCACCTCGTAGTGGATATTGGCCACGACCAAATCTGCAGGTTTCTCCGTGAAATCTTCCGCCCTCCCCTCAAGGACTTCGACAACGGCTTCCACCCCGTTGAGCCGAACGTTTCGCCTCGCTGTTTTGACGCACAGGGGATTCAGGTCCACCGCCAACACCTGCTTTGCCCCAAGGCGCACCGCGGCGACAGCCAATATGCCGGTACCCGTGCCAAGATCGAGCATGGTCTCAAAAGCCGCCTTCCCATGAACATGGGCCATCGCTCGAAGACAATCACGGGTTGTCGGATGCAGGCCCGTTCCAAAGACCACACCGGGATCCAGGATGATCTCTACCTCGCCCTCCCCAGGCCCTTCCCTATGCCAAGGCGGTATGATAACGAATTCGCCGATCCGTGTGGGTTCGATCCTGGTGCCCTGCCATTCTTCATATGAGAAGTGATGTTCCTCAAGGAGGGACAATTCCGGTCGGGCCTTGATAAGGGAATCCACTTTTGCTCGGGAAGGCATGGGGAAAAAGAGGAAGCTTGTTTCATCTTCCACCCACGTCCCCAGAAATTCATGGCCCAGATCGGCCTCTTCATCCGGCCTCACGACGCCCTGCACGACATAAATGTGGAGGTCCCTGTAAGGAACGCCTAATCCACCCTGCTCTTCGGAGTTACCCATTCCAATCCAAATTGACTTTCCCGTGTATTTAGGCCATGATCATTCCGGCAAAATAGCGAGAGGGATCGATCTGGTCAAGCCCTAAACATGGACGGGAAAAAGCGAGTGGATATCAAGCCGGGCGCACGTGTTCAGGTCGTGCAGAAGAAAGACCAGCGCTCGGGAAGACTCATCGAAGGGGTCGTCAGGGATATTCTCACCAATTCACCGGTCCATCCCCACGGGATCAAGGTGCGACTCGCAAGCGGTGTCGTAGGCCGGGTGAAGAAGGTCCTATAGAACACGGAGGCAGGCGTTGGGCTTATCCGAACTCACCAAAAAGCAGGTCGAGAGGATTCTGACCCGGTACTGCAGTGAGAGGCTCTCGGTCTACCTCCACGACGAAATCAGGCTCGGATTCAAATTCAGGGGAAACAGCATAACCCTCTATGAGGAACGTCCTGGCTTTGCGAAGGCGGGAAGGGCGGACATCGTGGTCGCTCAATTCAGGTTCGAACCCCAGACCAAGAAGTGGATTCTGTACTGGGCCGATCGCAATTCCAAATGGCACGAATATGAATTGATTGAGCCGAGCAAGAATTTCGAAACCCTGCTCAAAGAGGTTCACGAAGACCCGACGGGCATCTTCTGGGGCTGATATTGCCGGGGGAGTTCGAGAGGATGAAAAAATTAGGAGCAAAGGGGTTGCGGTGGCTCAAGGGATTCCACCTCGTCGCCGTCTCATGCTGGATCGGAGGCGCCGCATCCCTGCTCCTCCTCTATTTCATTAAGGGGGATGTAGCCGACGGGGGCGTCCTCTTTGGGATAAACCAAAGCATCCACCATGTGGACATGGCGTTGGTCGTGGTCCCCGGCGCTTTCGGGTGCCTTCTCACCGGCCTCCTGTACTCTCTATTCAGCAACTGGGGCTTTTTCAAACACACCTGGCTGGTCTTCAAATGGACCGTGACCGTCGCGGCCATTGTCTTCGGCACCTTCTGGCTCGGCCCCTGGGAAACCACCATGATGGAAATCTCCGGCACCCTGGGGCTGCAGGCGCTGCAGGACCAGGCTTATCGCTACAACGAGAGGATGAATCTCGTTTTCGGCACCCTTCAGTGCTCTGTACTGATCGTGACCTTGTTCGTTTCGATTTTCAAACCCTGGAAAAAGAAAAAAGCGGGGCGAGATGGATCGTGATGGTGACCATTCGGGAAGCCCAAGAACCTGACTGTGACGATATTTGGGCCATATTCCACGAGGTGGTGTCCAAAGGCGACACCTATGCCTTTTCCCCCGAAACGGAAAGGAGGGAGGCTCTTGAAATCTGGATAGAGAAGCCTGCTGCGACCTATGTGGCCGAACTGGACGGAAAGGTAGTGGGGACCTGTTTCATCAAGCCCAATCAACCCGGTTTGGGAGTCCATGTATGCAACTGCGGCTACATGGTGACGGAGTCCGCCCGGGGCCGAGGCGTCGCCACCGCCATGTGCCTGCACTCCCAGGCCGAGGCCAGACGCATGGGCTTTATGGGAATGCAGTTCAACTTCGTGGTGTCTACCAATGTCGGCGCCGTCAAGCTATGGCAGAGACTGGGCTTCAACATTGTCGGAACCCTTCCCGGCGCTTTTAATCACAAGCGCTTTGGGCTCGTGGATGCCCACGTGATGTTCAAGCGTTTGGTGCCCGAACATCTAGAGACCGACAAACCGAATGACTTTTTCATCCGTCCTTATCAACCCCAAGATGAAAATCCCGTCATCGAGCTGTGGAGGCAATGCGCCCTCCTTGTTCCTCACAACAACCCGGGGAGGGACATCGAGCGAAAGCTGGAAGTCAATCCCGAGTGGTTTCTGGTCGGCATCCTGGAAGGAGGGCTTGTAGCGACCTGCATGGCAGGCTACGAGGGGCACAGGGGATGGATCAATTATCTGGCTGTCTCGCCTTCCTGCCGCCGTCAGGGGATCGGCAGTCGGATGATGGAGAAAGCAGAAGGGTTGCTCAAGAAGGCGGGGTGTCCAAAGATCAACCTGCAGGTCAGGGAGTCGAATTCCGAGGTGATCCGCTTTTACGAAAAGATCGGGTATTCCAATGACCATGTGCTGAGCATGGGAAAGCGGCTGGACATTGATGCGCCTTACGAGATCCAAAGACCTGACGCCAGGATGTTTTGTCATTTCGACCGAAGGGAGAAATCTTGAACGAACGTGCCCTTGAAGACGGCGTCACGATCCGATTTGCCTCGCCGTCCGATCATCCAAAAATCGTCTCCGTCATGCCTGAGTGGTGGGGAGGCCGTGACCTCACGGGCATGCTGCCCAGGCTTTTCCTTGTTCATTTTAACGACACGTCTCTGGTGGCGGAAAAAGACGGTGAGTTCATCGGCTTCTTGGTCGGGTTTCTCTCCCAGTCTCAAAACGATGAAGGATACATTCACTTTGTAGGGGTGCACCCGAATTACCGCAACAAGGGTCTGGGGGCGGCCCTTTACAGCCGGTTCTTCCGCATCTGTCAAGAGCATAACCGGAGCGTTGTTCGCTCCTGCACCTCCCCGGTGAACGAAGGGTCGGTTGCGTTTCACAGGAGGATGGGATTCACGATCGAGGCCGGAGACAGCGAAGTGGACGGCATTCCCGTCACCCGGGACCACAACCGACCGAATGATGCGAAGGTTCTTTTTAAGAAGCATCTTTGAACAGGAAAGGAGGCAGTGGCGGGAAAGCATTTTGTTTTGATTCAAAACGAAGAAAGCCCCTTGGTTTCCCAAGGGGCTTTTTTTAGATCCCGGCGGCGTCCTACTCTCCCGCGCAGTTTCCCGCGCAGTACCATCGGCGCTGTAGGGCTTAACTTCCGTGTTCGGGATGGGAACGGGTGTTTCCCCTACGCTATAGCCACCGAAAAAGTGAATAAAGGAATCAAATACGGGAAAAGAAATCAAAGGCGAAAGGGTAAGAAAAATATGGCCAAGCCTCACGACCGATTAGTACCGGTAAGCTCAATGCGTTACCGCACTTACACATCCGGCCTATCAACCTCGTAGTCTCCGAGGGGTCTTCAGTCCTGATGTCTCCATCAGGAGGGATACCTAATCTTGAGGTCGGTTTCCCGCTTAGATGCTTTCAGCGGTTATCCGTTCCGGACATAGCTACCCAGCGGTGCCGCTGGCGCGACAACTGGTACACCAGAGGTCCGTCCATCCCGGTCCTCTCGTACTAGGGAAAGATCCTCTCAAGTATCCTACGCCCACGAAAGATAGGGACCGAACTGTCTCACGACGTTCTAAACCCAGCTCACGTACCGCTTTAATTGGCGAACAGCCAAACCCTTGGGACCTGCTCCAGCCCCAGGATGCGATGAGCCGACATCGAGGTGCCA
>Ga0209270_1000387_pt1 | contig 101887 bp, 89 predicted proteins | sample MTBAKSrepl1MetaG_FD_187456 | JGI IMG/M metagenome (GOLD analysis project Ga0209270, IMG submission 187456) | Enrichment culture microbial communities from Arthur Kill intertidal strait, New Jersey, USA, that are MTBE-degrading - MTBE-AKS1... | ecosystem: Environmental > Aquatic > Marine >...
TAACCTCGGATGATGATTTTAAAGTCGAGGGGGAGGAGGAGCCTTAATCGGCTTGCCGATCCCGCCAGCTTTAGCTGTTCACCGAAGCCACCGCCTTTAGGCGGTGGAGACTTCACTCGTTATGAGACGGAGATGTGAGGGGGAATTGTGAGCAGACTTCAAGGGAAAACAGCGGTCATCACCGGCGGGGCGGGCGAGATCGGCCTGGCCGCGGCCAAACTATTCGCTCGTGAAGGGGCCAAGGTCCTGCTGGTCGATCTGAACAAGGACGCGCTTGAAAAGGCGGTGACGGCCGTCGGTGCGGAGGCGGCCAGCGCCTTCGCGGCCGACGTCACCCAGGAAGAACAGGTCAAGGCCTATGTCCGGGCCGCGGTCGAACGTTACGGCGGGATCGACGTCTTTCTGAACAATGCCGGGATCGAGGGCGTGGTCAAGAACATTGTCGAGTTCCCGACCGAGGTCTTCGATCGGGTGATCGCGGTGAACGTGCGCGGGGTCTGGCTGGGCCTGAAACACGTCATCCCGGTGATGCAGCAGAGGGGCGGCGGAAGCATTGTCATCACCTCGTCCAACGCCGGCTATCACGGCATGCCGGCCATGTCGGCCTATGTGACCAGCAAACACGCGGTCGTGGGCATGATGCGGACCGCCGCGGTCGAGTGCGCGCCTCTGAATATTCGGGTGAACACGGTCCATCCCTCGCCCATCGAGAGCCGCATGATGCGCTCGCTCGAATCCGGTTTTGCCCAGGCCGTTTCCGTTGAACCGGCTCAGGTCAGGCCTCTCATCGCGGGGCAACTGCCTCGGGGCCAGTACGGGACGCCCGAGGAGGTGGCCCATCTGATGCTCTTTCTGGCCAGCGACGAAAGCAGCCATTGCACGGGCGGTCTGTACCCGGTGGACGGCGGCAGCTCGGCCCGTTAGACCTGGAACAAGAAGGTCGAGAGACCGCGGTGGAAGCCTGGATCGGTCGATTTGGCGGGGGTGCGGGCCGGCGGGAACCAGCGCCGCCGCCATTTTCGTGTTTTTTTTCATTGAATCGACGGGTCGGTTGGTTTAAAAATACAAGGCTGTTAGTAATTTTCCGACCGAGGAGAGACAAAGCATGGCAGACAAGCCCAACATCGTTTTTATTTTTTCGGATCAACATCGCGGGGACACCATTGGCGCGGCCGGGCACCCGGTCGTGATCACGCCGAACCTGGACCGGATCGCGGCCGAGGGGGTCAGCTTCAGCCGGTGTTCGACCAGTTCTCCGCTGTGCATGCCGGCCCGGGCCTCGATGATGACCGGCACGCACGTCAGCCAGCACGGGGTCTGGAACAACGATCTCATGGCCGATGCCAAGGGCCAGAGTCACGTGCGCAACATCCGTGAGGCCGGCTATACCACCGGCCTGGTCGGCAAAACCCACCTCTGGGTCCACGGCGGCCGCAAAGCCGGGACGTTCGCCGAGCACGCCAAGGACATGGAGCCCCTGATGAACGACTGGGGCTTCGATTACGTCCACGAACTGACCGGCCCCATCGCCACGCGCCGGCACGATTCCTACTATACGGATTACCTGGCCGAAAAGGGACTCCTGGACAAACACCGCGAGTACATGTCCGAATATATAGCGGCTTACGCCAAGGGCGAGGTCAAGCCTTGGACCGAACCTCCGTGCCCCCTGGACCCGGAAGACCATCTGGACGCCTACACCGGCCGGATAGCCGAGAACTTTATCCGGGACTACAACGGAGACAAACCCTTCTATCTGCAAGTGCTCTTCCCCGGTCCCCACGATCCGTTCGATTCGCCGCAAAAGTACCGGGACATGTACGATCCCAAGGACATGCCCGTGGGAACCATGGACGGCCCCGGCGAACCGATCCCGCCTTACTCCCAGATGGTGCTCCGCTGGAGCAACCTGGGGGACATGACCGTGGAGCAGAAGCAGACGCTCCGAACGTTCTACTACGGCAAGATCACCTTGATCGACGAATACATCGGCCGCATCTACCAGGCCCTCAAGGACAAGGGCATCCTGGACAACACCTGGATCGTCTATAACTCCGACCATGGCGAGATGCTGGGCGATCACCGCATGAGCCACAAGATCGTTTTTTACGAGGAGGCGGTCAACATTCCCTGCATTTTCCGGCCGCCGGCCGGGGCGAGTGGTTGGAAGTCGGCCGGGCTGACCGATCACCTGGACGTGGCCGCGTCGTTGCTCGACATCGCCGGAGCCAAGCCCTTGGAGAACAGCGAGAGCCGGTCTCTGGTGCCTCAAGTGCTGGCCGGGCCGGACGGTCCGAACGCGCAGGCGGGCAAGCCGGCCGTGTTCAGCGAGGTTTACGGCTTTGCCATGGTCCGGGACGAGCGGTACAAGCTGATCGTCCAGGCGGAGAGCCTGCGGCCTGTCGAGATGTTCGACACGGTGGACGATCCCCAGGAACTCAAGAACGTGGTCAACGACCCGGCGCTCGAAACGGTTCGGCAAGAGCTGATCGAGAAGCATCTGAAGCGGCTGGCTGGCCGCATGGACCGGGGAAAATACATCACCTTCCGCGACCAGCTTCTGAAGTCACAGAAGGCGGTCCGCGGTTACACTTGGTCTCAAGGCATCGACTTTTTCGGGTAGAATGGGATTTGAGAAGAAGTTCCCACTTCGATAAACCCCCAACCAGGACGGAGGGAAAACATGCCCCATAGAAGCAAGCGACCAGTTCTTTTGTGCCTGCTGCTCCTGGTCCTCGTCGTCCCGGCCGCCATGTGCGCGGCCGCGGGACCCGAGGGCGCGCTGACCATGGCCAGGCAGACCGACGCCCGATATCTGGACCCGAACGTGGCCACTTCGGATCGGAGCCTTAACATGACCATATTCGGCGCCCTGGTGACCCGGAATCTATTAGACGGGGCCTACGCGCCGTATCTGGCCGAATCCTGGGAGGTGCTCGATCCCAAAACCTGGAAGTTCAATTTGAAAAAGGGTGTCAAATTTCAAGACGGCACCGAGGTCACTTCGGCCGACGTCAAATTTTCTTTCGATCGCACCCAGGGGAAGATCAATCCCAAGTTCCGCGGCTACCGCAAGGGCGCCATTAACCGGGAGGTGGCCTCGGTGGAAACCCCGGACAAATACACGGTCATCATCAAAACCAAAGCGCCTGACGCCTCCTTCCTGGGCATCCCCATGCTGGTTAATGTCGTGCCCAAGGCCTACGTGGAAAAGCTCGGCGACAGGGAATACGCCAAAAGCCCGATCGGCTTCGGGCCTTTCAAGGTGACCGAGATCGCGGTCGGCGAGCGTCTCAAGGCCGAAGCCTTTGAAGGATTTTTCAACACCAATCCTAAACCCGGCGAAATCGGTCCGGCCAAGGTCAAGAACGTGGTCCTGAGAACCCTGCCCCAGGAAGCCACCATGGTGGCCGCGCTCAAGGCCGGCGAGATCGACGGCTTCTTCGGGGCCGACACGGACACGGTCAAGGATTTGGAGAGCCTGCCGGACATCACCGTTTTTCGGGCTCCAGCCGCGTTGCACGGCTTTTTCATTCTCAACTCGCTGGCCGAAAAAGACCCGGAGACCGGCCAACCCAATCCCTTCCGCGATGTGCGGGTGCGGCTGGCCATGAACTACGCGGTGGAATGGAACAGCATCATCAAGAATTATCTCACCGGCCACGAGTTCCGGACCACGCTGATCGGACGTAACCAGATCGGGTACGACCCCAAGGCGCCGCTTTATCCTTACGACCCGGAGAAGGCCAAAAAACTATTGGCCGAGGCCGGGTACCCCGAGGGTTTCTCCATTCCGTATCATTACCCGGAAACCGCTCGCAGACCCTCCATAGACGCCATCTGGGAGTATTGGCGGACCGTGGGCGTTCAGATTAAACCGGCGCCCCATTCCCAGGCCGCGCATCTGCAAGGCGTGTATCGGAAAAACGCCTACGGCGTCATCGCCTGGTCGGGCGGCTACGGTCCGGACCCGGGCAACTGGTTCCGGGTGATGGTCCCGGTAAACGGCTTGCAGGCCCTGCATCAGCCCAACGCCGAAATCGAGGCGCTTTTCGAAAAACAGGCCGTGGAGTTCGATTCCGCGAAACGGGCCGAGCTGATCAAGCAGCTCTGCGCGCTTCTGATGAAGGAAGCCTGGTTCGTGCCCGGGGTTCACACCGTGGATCACGCCGCGCTCAACACCAAGAATTGGACCGTGGACAAGGAGAAGCTGCCCCTTTCCACGCTGCCCATGACTGGAATTTCAAAAAGGAAGTAGCACGCCGCCCCGGTTCTCTCCAGGGAACCCTTCCACTGCGCGGATTACGACCGCGGGCCGCCGGCGCATCTGTTTTAGCCAACGGCCCGCGGAAACGGTTGAACCATGCTTCGTCTGCATAACCTCCTGGACCGGCGCTGGTGGATGTTCGCCTGGCATTACCTGCGTGGACGCACACCCTGGGATACCAACATCACCCCGCCCGAGGTCATGGAATTCCTGGAAACCGCGACCCCGGGCCGCGCCCTGGACCTGGGCTGCGGCACCGGCACCAACGCCATTACCCTGGCTCAAAAGGGCTACCAGGTCACGGGCGTGGATTTTTCGGCCCAGGCCATCCTCGCGGCCCGGCAAAAAGCGGCCCGGGCGGGTCTGGACATCGATTTCCGGATGGGGGACGTGGCCGACCTTTTCGGCCTGGATGGCCCCTTCGATTACGCCCTGGATATCGGCTGCATGCAATCCTTGAAACCCGACGAGCGAAAGCGCTACGCAGTGGGTTTGGCCCGGCTGCTCAGGCCCGGGGCCTGGTACATGCTCTATGCCCACATGCCTCAGCAATGGCGCGGCCGGACCATCGGTCTCACGCCGGAAGAGGCCCGGGATTTGTTCGAGGCGCACTTCCAAGAAGAAAAAACCGTGATCGGTCAGGAACGGGGCCACGGCTCGGTCTGGTACTGGATGACGCGAAAAGCGGAATCCCAGACGTGAGGTCGGACTCTTGGACCTCGGAGGGATCCTGCCCGGGCGTGTCATGACCGCCCTTCGACTTTGCTCAGGGCCGCCCGTCGAACGGCTTCCAACCATTCGGGATGCTTCCTCAGTTCCTGAGCCGGGTTAAGGGGGGCGGGTCAGACCGGCATGAACCCATGGTTCCGGGCCAGTTTGTCGAACATGATCGAAAGCGCGGCGGCCAGCCCGAAGAGGGATTGAAGAGGAAGATTTTTCGAGGCCGTGGCGTCGAAAAAGACGCTCAGATCGGACTCAAGCCCTTCCTCGGGTTTCCAGTAGCAGACCAGCAGAGGCACCTTGGGCAAGGGATGCAGCACCCGCCCGATGTCCGAGTCGAAATGGCCTTCCACTTTTTTCCCGCTGAAAATCTGAACCATGTCGTCGAAAAGGTCCGGGTAGGCGTCGGCCACTTTCTTCATGGGCTTTGCACACCGCTGACCGAGAAGTCCCTCCCAGGCCTGCCCCTCGGGAAGGTCCCGCATGGGAACCCACTGGCCCGCGGGATCGACCCCCTGACATTTCAGGATGTAGGTCAACAGCGGGTTCATGACCCAAGGGTTCACGTGGATGTCCGTGGACAGGTTCCCGCCCTGGTCCACCCACACATCCCGCCCCAGCATCTTCACGGCCAGGCGGCCGTTCTCGAAGCGGCCCCCGGTCCTGGTCGCGGCCTCGGCCAGGTCCAGTCCGACCACCCGCTGCCGCAGGAGCGCCATCTCCCGCATCGCGCCTTCCGCCGGGTCGGGCCGGGCTTGCACGTCCCCGGCGAGCCCCGCCGTTTCCGGGTCCAGGCGCGGGCAGGCGTCGAGCTGTTTCGCCCCCTTGAAGACCGCCGAGGCAAAGGCCAGGCAGGTCTTTTCGCCGCACTCACCGCAATTGGACTTATCCAGAACTTTTAAAATCTCCACGACATTTTTCAATTGAGGCATGGCATTTCCCTCCAGGATTCGTCTTGCTTGAAGGATACAACCGGTCTCACCAGGACACCGGCCAGTTCGGGTGCCAGGGCCGGTCCAGTTCAAAGGCGCGGGCTGCCTGAAGGATCAGGTCCTCCCGGTACCGCGGGCCCACGATCTGAAGGCCCATGGGCAGCCCGGCCTTGGACAGGCCGACCCGGACCGTGGCCGCCGGGTGGCCGGAGAGGTTGAAGGGGATGGTGAACGCGGCCACGCCGGCCGGCGGCACCACGCGGCCCTCGACTTTTTCGGGAAAGGGCCCCGATGCCGGCGGGGGGTCATAGGGTACGGTAGGGGTGATGAGCAGATCGTAACGCTCGAAAAACTCGGCGCACCACTCGCTGATGGCCATGCGCTTGCGGGCCGCGCGGCCCCAAGTCTCGGCCGTGATCGTCAAGGCGCGCTTCACCCCGGCCAGGAAGGATTTACCGAATTCGGCCTCGTGCTCGTCTATCTCTGAATAAATCTGGGCGGCGGCCCCAAAAGAGCTTAAAAGCCCCCATTCGAGACCGGCCTGGGGAGGGCCGGTCGGTACAGCTTCGAGGCGGTGGCCCAGCTTTTCGAAAACCCGGGCGCCTTCCTCGACCGCGGCGGCCACGTCGAACTGAACCACGGCGTAGCCCAGGTTCGGAGAGAAGCCGAGTTTCAATTTTCGATCCAGGCCTTGTCGGACGGCGGTCAGGTAGGACATGCCCGGGTGGGGCAGGCTGTGGGGATCGTGGGGCGAGGCGCCCGCCACCAGGTCCAGGTACAGGGCCGCGTCCTCGACGGTCTTGGTGAGCGGGCCCTGGACCGCGGTGGCGCCGTAGTACCAGAGACGCAAGGGTCCGCGCGGGATGCGGCCGTAGCTTGGTTTGAGCCCGAAAGCGCCGGTGAAGCTGGCCGGGATGCGTACCGAGCCGCCGCCGTCGCTGGCCGTGACCAGGGGCAGGAGGCAGCCGGTCAGAGCCGCGGCCGAGCCGCCGGACGAGCCGCCCGGGGTTTTCTCCAGGTTCCAGGGCGACCGGGTGACGCCGTAAATCAGGTTTTTGGTCAGGGCCGTGTAGCCGAACTCGGGCGTGTTGGTCTTTCCCACGACAATGGCCCCGGCCGCTTTCAGCCGCTGGACCAGGATCGAGTCCTGCTCGGCCACGTGGTTCTTAAAGGGCAGGGAGCCGTAAGAGGTGACCAGGCCGGCCGCGTCTTCCAGGTCTTTTACACCCAGGGGCACACCCTCAAGGGGCCGGGCCTGGCCCTGGGCGATTCGTTTTTCCGCCTGACGCGCCTCGACCATCAGTTCTTCTCGGTCGCGCATGGCCACGATGGCGTTCAGGTCCTGGTGGGTTTGGTCGATCCGATCCAGCACGGCCTCCATGAGTTCCACCGGCGAGCAGGCGCGGCCGGCGATCCTGGCGGTCAGCTCGATCAGGCTGAGCCCAAGCAGTTCATTCATCGGCTTTCTCCTGAGTGGTAAAGACCAGGTTGAACGGGAAATGGGGGAACGCGGATGGTATGGCCTTTCATGATGATTCTTTTCAATATCGATGACAGGCCACGAAATGTCCGGGCGCCGTTTCCTTCATGACCGGTTCGCGAAAGGTGCACTGGGGCATGGCCTCGGAGCAGCGGGGGTGGAAGCGGCATCCTGGTGGCGGGTTCAAGGGACTGGGCACCTCGCCCTGGAGTAGGATATGCTCCCGCCGGGCCTCCACCGTCGGATTGGCCACGGGTACTGCGGAGAGCAGCGCCCGGGTATAGGGGTGCAGCGGACTTCGATACGTCTCTTCTCTGGAGGCGATCTCCACGATTTTACCCAGGTACATCACGGCGATCCGGTTGCTGATGTGCCGCACCACGGCCAGATCGTGCGCGATGAAGAGGTAGGTCAGGTTGAACCGCTCCTGGAGGTCTTCCAAGAGGTTGATGATTTGGGCCTGGATGGAGACGTCCAGGGCCGAAACCGGTTCGTCGCAGACGATGAAGCTGGGGTTGACGGCCAAGGCCCGGGCCACGCCGATCCGCTGTCTCTGACCGCCGCTGAATTCATGAGGATATCGTTCGCTCATGGACGGGTCGAGTCCCACCAGCGCGAGCAGTTCCATGATCCTTTCGCGGTAGTTGGTCTTGCTTTGGGCCAGGTTGTGGATGATAAGCGGTTCGCCGATGATGCTCCCGATTTTCATCCTCGGGTTCAGGGAACCGAAGGGGTCCTGGAAGATCATCTGCATCCGGCGGCGCAGATTTCTGATTTCCTTCTTGTTCAGATGGGTGACCTCCCGGTCCCTAAAGATGATCCGGCCGCCGGTGGGACGATCAATCTGCAGGAGGGCTTGGCCGGTGGTCGTCTTGCCGCTGCCGCTTTCCCCGACGAGCCCCATGGTCTCGCCCCGCATGATCTGGAAGCTGATCCGGTCCACGGCCTTGATGTCGCCGATTTTTTTCTTGATGATGCTGCCCGCGTATATGGGGAAGTAAACGGACAGGTCCCGGGCTTCGATAAGGATCTCCGGGCTATGGCCTGACATCGACCCAACACGCTTTCTCATGTTGTCCGTCCACGGATTCGAGGACCGGCCGTTCCCGGGCGCAGCGCGCCACGGCAAAGTCGCAACGGGGATGGAAAACGCACCCTTGCGGGACGTTGGCCAGGTTCGGCGGCTGGCCGCGAATGGGCACCAGCCTTTGCCTGACGTCCTGGTCCAGCTTGGGGACCGAGGCCATGAGTCCGATGGTGTAGGGGTGTCTCGGGTCCTCGTAGATGTCGTGGGCCGTGCCTTTTTCAACGATGCGGCCGGCGTACATGACATTGACCCGGTCCGCGTATCGGGCCACCACGCCCAGGTTGTGGGTGATGATGATCAGGGCCATGGAGAAATCCCGGGTCAAACTTTTGAGCAGTTCCAGAAGCTGGGCCTGAACGGTCACGTCCAGGGCGGTCGTGGGTTCGTCGGCGATGATGAGTTTGGGATTGCAGTCCAGCCCCATGGAGATCATGGCCCGCTGCCGCATCCCGCCGCTGAATTGGTGGGGATAGGCGTGAACCCGCACCCCGGCGTCGGCGATCTGAACCTTGGCCAGCAGCTCCTTGCTCTTTTCCAAGGCCTCTTTCAGGCGGAGGTTCTGGTGAACCTCCATCGGCTCGGATACTTGTCGGCCCACGGTCAGGACCGGGTTGAGCGACGTCATCGGCTCCTGAAAAATCATGGCGATGCGGTTCCCCCGCACGCGGCGGATTTCCTCCTCGTTCAGCTTGAGCAGGTCCCGCCCCTCGAAAAAAATCTCTCCGCCCACAACGTCCCCCGGCGGATTGGGGATGAGCCGCAGGATCGACAAGGCGCTGACGCTCTTGCCGCAACCGCTCTCGCCGACCAGGCCCAGGGTCTCGCCTTCGTTGAGATCGAACGAAATCCCGTCCACGGCCTTTACCAGGACGTTGTCGGTCAGGAACTGGGTTTTTAGATTTTTAACCTCCAGCAGCGGCGGCATCTGAAACGGTCTTTCTCCTGTTATCGGGCTTTTTCGCTTGCTTTGACCGGGAACGCGGCGGAGCGTTCACCGCGCTCCCGGTTGCCGCGTCCTATTCGAAGCCCATCTTTTTCTTCAACTCCTGGTCGATCCAGATTCGGGCGAAAATCGGGCCGGGACGCCAGGCGCCGACGCGAAGCTCGCCATAGTAATTTTTGACCCAGGGCCACCAGGCCGCGTACACATAGGATCCGGGCAGCCAGATGGCCGGGGCTTGATCGATGGCGTAAACGGCCAGCTTCTTCATCTCGGCGTAGGCCTGTTCGGAAGTCAGATGCTCGTCGGAAATAACCTGGTTAAAGGTCTCGTCAAGGTGTTTGTCGGCCATCATGTAGGGATTCCAGGTCGTGTTGGTGAAGAAATTCTTGCGGATGGTGGCAAAGGGATTCCCGTGGTCGCTGGACAAAAAGTAGCCCGGCCCGTGGCGCTTTTTGAACATCATGCTCATATAGGAGGGATAGTCCATGGGTTCCAGTACGAGGGTCACGCCGATCTTGGCCAGGTAAGCCACGACCATGGCCCCGACATCCAGACCGACCTGGCTGGAGTTGGAGATCTGGGCCTTGAAGGTGAAGCCGTTGGGATAACCGGCTTCGGCCAGGAGTTGCTTGGCCTTTTCCGGGTTGTAGGTGTAGAGTTCCTGAGCCGATTTGGGGAGTTCCTTCAGCGGGGTGAAGACGCTTTTGAAGGTAACGGGGAAGGGGTATAGTTGACCAGTTCGCCTTCGCCCTCATACAGGGTGTCGATGATCTCCTGCTGATTGACGGCCAGGTTCAGGGCGCGCCTGACGCGAATGTCGTCAAAGGGCTTGGTGTCCATTCTCAGGGCCACCATGTAACCGCCCGTGTACAGATACTTGGACCACTGAAGCTGCGGTAGGCTTTTCTTGAGGTCGGGCACGTCCTGGGGTTCGATGAGCAGCGCCATATCGACCTTGCCGGTCTTCAGGGCCGATAATCGGGTCTGTTTGTCCTTGATGATCATGTACACGACTTCATCGGTGAACGGCAGCTTGTATTCCTTGCCGTCGATGATGTCCGTGTCCCAGTAATCCTTGTTCCTGGTATAGGTCTGGGAGTGGCCGGTCTTGTAGTTGGTGATCATATAGGGTCCGGTGCCGCAGGCGTTTTTCCAGTCCTTGGCTCCGGCCTTTTCCTGCTCCGGCGCTTGGATGGCGTCGAAGTATCCCCACCCGAAACGATAGGGCCAGTTGGCGTTCCATTTGTTCAGGTAGGCAACGACGGTGTGCTTGTCCTCGGCCACCCATTTGTCGATGAAGGTCAGGTAGTCCGGGACGGCCTTGCGGGAGGTTGCCAGACGATTCATGCTATAGACCACGTCTTCGGCCACGAATTCCCGCCGGGGCATCACGCCGGGTTTTTCCTGCCAGTAAATCCCTTGGCGCAGGTGAAAAACCAGGCGGAGCGGATTGGTTTTCTTTTCCCAGCTTTCAGCCAGCTCGCCGCGCATGACTTCCGGGGGGATCCAGGCGCTGGCCGTGAAAGAGAATTCATTTGTGCCTCGGGGACCTTTCTGTAGATCGCCCATGAAAAGGTGTTCCATGTACAGGCCGGTGTCGTGGCCGTGTTTCCATTGCCAGTCGGCGATATCCCAGGTCAAGGGGTTGAGCCTCGCACCCAGGTTCAGCATTTTGAGCGATCCGCCGTACTTCGGAGCCTCCCCGGCCGCGGCCATGAGGGAAGAGCCAAGAATGAAGACCGCGCCCATAAAAATCGACAGCACTGCCAACCAGATGGCCTTTCTAGTCATTTACTCCCTCCCTTGCTTCCAAAGTATTGGTGACTGGAAAAGATGCTCCCCCTCATGGGCTCCTGTCCCGGCGCCTCCTTTCCCTCGTTTTTTGCCGGGGCTGTTTGGAAACCGCTTTCCGTGGTCGATCACGTCAAGTTTTTTTTCTTTTCTCCGCGTCCTCTTCTTTTCATTTTTCCGGAATAGCTTCCGACGCCGCCGCGCAGCCTGGGGTCCAGCAGGTCCCGGGCCGCGTCCCCGAGAACATTGATTCCATAGACCACAATGGTGAGGGCCAGGCCCGGGAAAATACCCAGGAGCGGGGCGCGGAGCATGTATTGGCGGCCGGTGCCGCTGAGCATGCCGCCCCAACTCGGGGCCGGAGGCGGAATTCCCAGCCCGAGGAAACTCAAGGTGGCCTCGGCCAGGATCACGGTGGCGATTCGGGTGGTGAACAAGACGATGATCGGGGCCATGATATTGGGCAGCATGTGCCGCAGAAGGATTCTGGCGGTGGAGGCGCCCATGGAATCCGCGGCCTTGATGTACATGTTCTCCTTGGTGGACAGGGCTGCGCCTCGGATGATCCGGGAGCCAGCGATGCCGTATTGCAGGCCCAGAATGAAAATGATCTGCCACATGCCCGGGCTGAAAATGGACACGAAGACGATGAGGATGACCAGTCCCGGAAAGATCATCCAGGCGTCCACGAGCCGCTGCACGATCATGTCGTATTTCCCGCCGTAAAATCCGGTGGTGATGCCGATGAACGTGGAAATGACGATGGAGAAGGCCGTGGCCGAAAAACCGACGATGACGGACAGCCTGGCGCCGTAGATGATCCGGCTGAGCATGTCCCGACCGAGATGGTCCGTTCCCAGGATGTGTGCGCGGGACGGAGGCTTCAGGCGATCCACGGGATCGATGTCGTTATATCCCTCCGGGGCCAGGAAATTGGCCAAGATCCCGGTCAAAAGGAGCAGCAGAAAAATGACGCCCCCCAGGGCCCCGAGCGGCTTTTCCCTGAACAGCCGCACAAGAAAATCCACAAAGAAGCCGCGGCTTCGCGGCAGGATCGCCTGTGCGGACGCCGCGTCTATGGCCGGGCTGGCCATGGGATTGACCTTTTGCGTGTTGAGCGTCACTGATACCGCACCTTGGGATCGAGCAGTCCGTAACTCAAATCCACGGCCAGGTTGATCAGCAGGATGACCAGCCCGAGACAGAGCATGACCCCGGTGATGATGGGGTAGTCCCTCTGGTTGATGGCCTCCAGCATCAACAAACCCATACCCGGCAGAACGAAAATCGACTCGATGACAACGGTTCCGCCGATCAGAATGGGAATGTAAAGCCCGATCAAGGTGATGACCGGAATGAGCGCGTTTTTCAGGGCGTGCCGGATAATGACGATTTTTTCTTTGAGTCCCTTGGCCCAGGCGGTTCGGATATAGTCCTGCCGGAGCACCTCCAGCATCATGGCCCGGGTCATCCTCATGGTCACGGCCGACAAGGCCAGGCCTAAGACGACGCCGGGAATCAGGAAGGTCTTGATATGTTCGATCGGGTCTTCTTTGAAAGTGACCAGATCGATCGGTGGAGACCAGCCCCACCAGAGAGCCGGGTAAACCACGATCAGCGTTCCCAGCCAAAATCCGGGAATGGCCATGCCCAGGATGGCCACGGTCCGGCCGGCATAGTCGCCGGCCGTGTCCTGGCGGACGGCCGAATAAACCCCAATGGGTATGGCCAGAAGAAGACCGATGAAAATGGCGATGACCCCCAGCTCGAACGTGACCGGCAGCCTGTATAGAATTTCGTCGGTGACCTTGGTCCCTTTCCACAGCGAATCGCCCAGGTCGCCGTGCAATACGATCCCTTTGATCCACCTCAAATATTGGACATGGATGGGGACATCCAGGCCCAGGGCCTGCTTGATCGTTTCGCGGGTGACTTCCTCGTCGCTGATGTCATGCTGGGATATCATCAGGTCGATGACGTCTCCGGGCACGAGGCGGATCAGGAAAAAGACAATCAGCGTGGCGCAGATCAAGGTGGGTATGATGGCTATCAGTCTTCGGATCAAATAGGCGCGCATGGATAACTCCACCGGACAGGCTATTCGAACACCTCGGCGGCCACGTATTCGGCCAGTTCATCCTCGGTCATGCCCAACAGGTCCAGACAGACCTTTTCCAAATGCTGACCCATGGCCGGCCCGGCCCAGCGCGGACCTTGAGGGCTTTTCGACAGCTTGTACGGGCTGCCGTCATAGTGGTGCTCGCCGATCACGGCGTGTTCGAGCCTGACGAAATGTCCGCGATGCGCCATCTGGGGATCGTTGAACAGGCCTTCATAATTCCGAACCACGCCGGCCGGCGCCCCGGCCGCCTGCAACTCGCTCATGATCCTGTCGGCCGGATAAAGCCGGGTCCAGGAAGCCACCTCCCGGTTGAGTTCCTCTTCGTGCTCTTTGCGGGCCAACAAGGTTCGATACCTGTCGTCCTCCGCCCAATCCGGCCGGTCGGCTGCGCGGCAGAAAGCCTTCCACTGGGGATCGTCGGTCACGGCCACGGCCACCCATTCATCCGGCCCCGCGCATGGATACGCGCCGTGTGGCGCCGCGTCCGGCGCCCGGTTCTCGCGCCGCGACTGGATCCGGCCGTTGGCAAAGTAGTCCATGATGACCGGCGCCATGAAGGTCGCGCCGCATTCATACTGAGACAGGTCGATGTGCTGGCCCCGGCCCGTCCGGCGGCGGTAGTCCAGGGCCGCGACCAGAGCGGCCGTGGCGAACCGGGGAGCGATGAAATCGTTGTAGGCCCCGTAAATGGTGGCCGGCTCCCGGTCCGGCCAGCCCGTCAGGTGATACACGCCGGCCACGGCGCTGGCGTGCGGGCCGTATCCCCGGAATTGGGCGTGCGGACCGTCCTGGCCTTGCTGGCAGGTGCTGTAGTAAATGATGTCCGGCTTGACCCGGACCACGCTCTCGTATTCCAAGCCCCAGCGCTTCATCGTTCCGGGCGTGAACGATTCGCCCAGGACATCGCACCACTCGATCAGCTTCCAGGCGATGTCCAGGGCCTGGGGCCGGTTCATGTTCAAGGCCAGGCCAAACTTGCTGGTGTTGTAGTTCGGGTGCCAGGCCGACATGTCCAGCTCGTAGATTCCGTCCTTGAACGGACCGCTGGTCCGCACCACATCCGGCCTTTGGCTGGACTCCACCTTCACCACCACGGCTCCGTGGTCGGCCAGGTATTTCAGGGGCAGAGGGCCGACCGCGGCCGTGCAGAAATCCGCGATCTTGAGGCCTTCGAAAATCCACTTTTTTTCCATGGGGCGCCTTTGCCTCGCCTTGGGTGCGATTAAATGATTCCGGCCTGTTTCAGGGTGATTGTCTGCTCCCGGGAAAGACCCAGTTCCTGCTCGTAGATTTCCCGGTTGTGTTCCCCGATCAAAGGCGCGCGCTTCCACGCGGACAACGGCGTCCGGCTGAGCTGCACCCAGGGCCCGCAGTATTTCAGCCTCACGCCGAGTTCCGGGTGCTCGATTTCGACAAAAAAGCCTCGGGCCGCGAGCTGCGGGCTCTCGGCCATGCCCTTGGGATCATTGACCGGGGCCAGAAGGATTTTTCTCTTGATGGCTTCCTCGTAAAGCTCGGCCATGGTATGGGCCATGAGAAAAGGCTCGATCACCCGGCGCTGCCGGTCGATCTCCTCCTGGGTGATGGTGGTCGAATCGAAGGCCTCCCAGTCGCACCCCTCGAGCCCTCCGGCCGCGCCCCGCTCGGACATCCACGCCACCAGGGCTTCGCTGGACAGGACCAGGGGCCGGAGCGCGCCGCCGCCGACCATCAGGAAAACCCAGCCGTCCTTGCAGGGCCAAAGCCTTGGGTTGTACAGGCTGGAGCCGTCGGCCCTGACCATCCCCCGCTTATAGACGCCGCACGGCAGGTTGACCTTGTACATGTCCCAATACTGCATGGTGTTCATGGTGCACATGGGCAGGCACTGCTGGATGGACACATCCACATGCTGGCCCCGGCCCATGACGGAGCGGGCATAGAGGGCCATCATGGCCCCCTGCGCGGCCTCGGCCCCGCCGTGCAGGTAGGCGTGAGGGAAGCTGATCTGATTCGGCGGGCGGTCGGGATCGCCGGAGATGGACATGACTCCGCCCAAGGCCCAGAGGATCATATCCGTAACCTGGTATTGCTGCTCAACATAGGGACCGGATTGCCCGAAGGGGGTGATGGAGACCAGGATGAGGCCGGGATTGATTTTTTCCAGGCACCGGCGTCCAAGGCTCAGCCTGTCCATGGTTCCCGGAGGAAAAGACTCGATGACGAAATCGGCGGATACGGCCAGTCTTTTAAACAGTTCCTGGCCGTCCGTGGTTTCGAGGTTCAGGGTGATCCCGCGCTTGTTCGTGTTGAAGGCGAACCAGTACAGGCTTTTTTCCGGGTGCGGGTCATCGCGATAAAAGGGACCGATGCGCCTGGCCGGATCGCCTCCGGGCTTTTCGATCTTGATGACGTCAGCGCCCATGTCGGCCAGTATCTTTCCGCAAAGAAGCCCTTTTTCATCGGTCAGGTCCAGGATGCGATAGGGGCTCAGCAGCGTATGCGGCATTGGTTCCGAGGCCATGGTCAAACCTTCTCAAAAACTGGAATTACGCGGCGCTCGTCTTGCTATTCATGCTTTTCAGCGCGCGGAGCTGTATTGCTTTGAGTTAAAACTTGAATCTAGATGGTTAAACCTTTATTATTGATATGTAGAAGGGCGCGGCTTGTCAACACTTTTTTTTAAAAGATAGGATTTGGGAGCGTTTCTCTGGCATAAGTATATGATTTATAAACATATGTTTCCGAGTCGCCTCACAGGCGCCCGTTGTGATCAACGGCCGTTGACCAAGCCCAGGGCCCATGGGAGGGCCGTTGCGCAGGACCGCGGCAGGCCGGTCTGAAGCTCGTGTGTCGGGCGGATCGGATATTTTAGGGCGGGTGCAGCGAAAAAAAATCCGGAGACGCCGCCAAAACACGGTTGCCATCGCCTGACGTTATGAAGTCGGGTTATAGTTCGGTAAGGCTTTACCGTCTGGCGGCAAATCAACCAAAGCGATGTCCGGGATCGATGCTTCGGTGGGATTCAAGGAGTGATTGGGCGAGTGGTAGTGGGTTAGTTTGGGAAATTCCATGCCCCCTTCCTAGGAATTCCTGGGTCTTCGCGCTCACCGGGGTGACGTGTTTTCCCTTTTCCGTAGTTTGAAACGTCATTCCCGCGAAGGCGGGAATCCAGTCTTGGACAACTGGGAGTCCGAACTGCCTCGCAATGAAAACCACGGCGGCCAAATGGTTTTTGGGAGGCGCCACCCCGCTGGGAAATTTCACGCCTGGATTCCCGCTTCCGCGGGAATGACGAATTGGGCTTGGGTGGCGGTGAAAAACAGGTTGCCGTCGAATCGGGGCATTTGGCAAGGGAAACAACTGAATCCTTAAATTGACCCACTACCGGGCGAGTTGCCGTCTTGACTTAAAAGCGATTATTGTGTTTCATGCCCATGTCGCTTTAAACTCAAGACTTTTTGGCTTGAATATGTTGAATCGGGCTTTCTTGCAGTCATGGGGAGAATAAAAAAGTGCCTAATTTCAAGAAGGATAGTGACAAGAAAAGCGCAAAGCTAGGGCTGCGAATGAACGAGCTGAAAGCGGCGACCGGCCTGACCAGGGCGACGCTCATCCACTGGGTCAAAGAGGGTCTTCTGCCCGAGCCGATCCGAACCAATCGGACCATGGCCTACTATAATCCGATCTGCGTGGAGCGGGCGGCCTTCATATCGAAGCTGCAAGCCATAGACATGCCCTTGAATAAGATCAAGAAGATGCTGACCCTAAAAGACAAGGGCATCGATATCGATCCGCTGGTGAACCTCCATCAGACGGTTTTTAGCCTCAGTGAAGCACCCCGGCTGACCCTGGACAATTACTGCAAAGAGACTGGACTGACCCGGGCGCAAGTCAGCGATTTAATCGAGGCCAAATTGCTTCGTCCCCAAAAAAAGAACCGTTTCGACAGCGAGGACGTAACCGTCGGGCGTTTTTACATCTGGGGAATTCGGGAAGGTCTAAGCATCACCCTCAAGGATCTCGAGTATGAATTTCAGGAAGCCGAGAGATACGTGGGTTTGAGTCTTGAATTTTCTGCTAAAGCCACACGGGATATGCCTTTTGAGAAAGCGGTCGATGTAAAAATGGAATTAATGAGTTCGCTGAATAACATCCAAAATTACTTACGCAGAAGGATATTTAAGGAAAAAATATCCACAGAGGAACACGCTCGTCGCAGTTTCCCCGATGACAGATTATGGCCGGAAAACCAAGAAGCTTGAGAAGAAAGCCATGCTATCTTACCTTCTTTATTTTCCTGGAATGATTTTTCCCCACAAGATAAGCGAGCATCCCGGCAGGAGGGAAGTCTCCGGTCCCCTTGTCTGATACAGCGCCTTGAACCATTCTCTACCCGTGAGCCGCTTCCCCCTCAAAAAGTGAATACTGCTTGATCTTTCTCCAAAGGGTTACGCGGGAAATGCCCAAATCCGCGGCGGCCAGGGTCTGGTTATACCTGTGGTGCCTGAGCGCATTCAAGATCGCGTTCCGTTCAACTTCCTGCAGACTGGGCGCTGAAGAATGCTGAGGTGCGTTTTGGGATCGAGCCGACTCAGGATCAGGCTGTGCCTCCCGGACCTGGGAGCAAGGGGGCCGGGTTGGCGAATGTAGGCCTGAAAGTATCTGGACAGGCAAATTGTCCCGGGTGATCAGGGGTCCGTTGGTCATGGCCGCGGCGTGTTCGATGCAGTTGGCCAGTTCCCTGATGTTGCCGGGCCAATGATAATCGAGCAGGATTTGCTGCGCCTGGTGGTCGAGGCTGAGATTCGGATGGCTGTAATTGCCGACTTGGGTTCTGATAAACCGATCGGCCAGGGGCAGCACGTCTTCGGTGCGCTCCCTCAGCGGCGGGATATCCATGGTGATCACGGCCAGGCGATAATAGAGGTCATCCCGAAAGGAGCGTTCGGCCACCATGCTCTGCAGGTCCCGGTGGGTGGCGGCCAAGACCCGGACGTCGGTCTGGTAGGTCTGATTGCCGCCCACGGGTCGAATCTCCTTTTCCTGGAGCACGCGCAGAATCTTGGCCTGCAGGGAGCCGCTGAGATCGCCCACCTCGTCCAGGAAGATCGTGCCTTCGTGCGCTTCGCGAAACAGACCCCGACGATCCGACACGGCGCCGGTAAAGGCGCCCTTGACGTGGCCAAACAGCTCGGACTCGAGCAGCGTCTCCGGGATGGCGCTGCAGTTGATGGCCACGAATGGCTTGTTCCGGCGGTCGCTCTGAGCATGAATGGCCTTGGCCACCATCTCTTTGCCCACGCCCGTTTCGCCGGTGATCAGCACGGTGGAGTCCACGTCAGCGCAACGGACAATAAGGTCAAAGACCTCTTGCATGGCCTGACTCGCGCCGATTAACTCGGTTTCAAGCTGGGAGCGCCTTATTTCCTGCTTGATGCGAAACAATTCCTGCTCCCGTTCCTCGAGCCTTTTCTGGTGCGTTATATCCCGAAGAATTTCGGCAAAGGCGTAAATCTGTCCTTGATGGTCGTGAATGGCCTCGATCTGCCCGAAAAAATAACGCTTCTCCTCTCCCACCGGGAGCGAAATCTCCCCTTGGTTGCCCGCTCCCAGGGACAGGAGCGGGGTGGCGCGGCTGCCGCGGATTTGTCTGCCTTTGGGATTGCTGAGAATCAGGCCGCCATCCAGGTCGAAGATGGTCACGCAATCCCCGATGCCGAAAAGAATGGTCTCCAGTTTGTTCTTTTCGTTTCTCAACCTGTCTCGGCTTGCGATCAGGGCCTGGTTGGCCGCTTCCAGTTCGGCCTGAATCCGTTTCTGCTCGCTGATGTCCGTGATCAGAACGTTTTGCGAAACCGGGACCCTTTTATGGTTGAAGTTGGTCGAGACGTTCACCAGGACCGGGATTTTCCCATCGTGCTGAGACGAGTACAGAAAGAATTCGAACTGATATTGATAGGAGCCCTGCCTTTGGAGCGACAATTCCTCCCTGCGCATGGCCTCGTAATCGGACTTCCGGTAAAAGTCCCTGACATTTCGTCCCACGATGGACTCGGTTGTCGCGCCGGTCATTTCCAGGAAGGATTCATTGGCTTCCAGGACGTTGTCTTCGGCGTCCAAGAGCAGAAAGCCGATATTCAAGGAATCCAGCAGGTCTTTTGATTTTCTGATCCATTGGGCGGAATCTGCGGCTTCTTGAACTTTTGGGTAAGCCATCGAAGACCCCCTTCTATTTCAAGATGAAATAAATAATTTCAATTGTTAATTATTGAAACAAAATTTATAAAGACAAAATCCAGGGCGGTTGTCAAGTCGAAAGCAGAAAATGCTATAAAATCTATAAGATACAAGATATAGGCCGTTTTGGCCCCACTTTTGCTGCCTGAAAAACCGGAAACCACATCCCATTCCAAAGAGTTTTAAACAAATGACGCGAGCAGCCGGCAGGCTGCGATGTTAGGAGCCGCGAAACATCCGTGGAGCAGGGAAAATGTTGATTGGAGTGCCCAAGGAAATCAAGAACAACGAATTCCGGGTCGGATTGACGCCGGAGGGTGTCCGCCTGCTGACCCAGGCCGGGCACCATGTTTATGTGCAGAAGTCCGCCGGCCGGGGCAGCGGCATCCCGGATGAGGATTACATCCAGGCCGGCGCGACCATACTCCACCTGGCCAAAGACATCTACTGCCAGGCCGAAATGATCGTCAAGGTGAAGGAGCCGCTGCCCGAGGAGTTCGCCTGGCTTCAGAGGGATCACATCCTGTTCACTTACCTGCATCTGGCCCCGGCCCCGTCTCTGACCGAAGCCCTGCTCGAAAGCGGGTGCATCGGCATAGCCTATGAAACCATCCAGCGGGCCGACGGGACCTTGCCGCTGCTTACCCCCATGAGCGAGGTGGCCGGCAGGATCGCCCCCCAGGTCGGAGCGCACTACCTGGAAAAGGTACACGGCGGCCGCGGCGTGCTGCTCGGCGGCGTGCCCGGCGTGGAAAGAGGCCGCGTGACCATCCTGGGCGGCGGCGTGGTCGGGACCAACGCGGCCAAGATCGCCGTGGGCTTGGGGGCCGTGGTTTACATTCTGGACACCAATCCGCGACGCTTGGCCTATCTCGATGACATCTTCGGCAGCACCATCAACACGGTGATGTCGAACCAGGACAGTATCGGCCGGCTGGTGGCGGCTTCGGACGTGGTCATCGGGGCGGTGCTCTTGCCCGGCGCCAAGGCTCCCACCCTGGTCAGCCGGGAGATGATCGCGGCCATGCCCGCCGGATCGGTCGTGGTGGACGTCTCCATCGACCAGGGCGGCTGTTTCGAGACCAGCCGGCCGACCACGCACCAGGAGCCGGTTTACGTGGTGGATGATGTCATTCATTACTGCGTGGCCAATATTCCCGGGGTAGTCGGTCGAACCTCGACCATAGCCTTGACCAACTTGACCTTGCCCTATGTCCTGGAGATCGCGAACAAGGGGCTTGGGCGGGCCGCGCGGGAGAATGCAGACTTGGCCAAAGGGGTGAACGTTTGCCAGGGAAGCATTACTCATCCGGGCGTGGCGGAAGCCATGCATTGTGCAGCGGAAGACCTTAACACCATCCTCAACTGAGGCGGATGGTAGTCACGGGAGGAAAAAGATGAGGGAGCCTTGGAACACCATCGGCGCGGACAAGCTCAATGAAATGGCGCTGAAGCATCACATTTCGGCCGTTACCCCCCAAAAAGCCAAGGAGCTGAAGGGCGCCTGGGTCGTGGTCAAGGGCGAAGGGGCCAGGATCACGGACCTTCAGGGCCGGACGTTTATCGACGCCGTTGGCGGCGGCACATTGGCCGTGGGCGTGGGCTACGGCCGGGAGGAGATCGCCAAGGCCATGTACGACCAGGCCCGGGAACTCCACTACACGGCTCCCTACCTGGGCGTGGCGCCGGTGACCTTGCAACTGGCGGCCAAGCTGGCCGAGATCACGCCCGGCCAGCTGTCGGCCACCTGGTTTTCGAGCGGCGGGTCCGAGGCCGTGGAGTCAGCCATCAAGCTGGTCAGGCAATACTTCTTTCACATCGGTCAGAGACATCGCTACAAGTTCATCGCCCGCCGTCACGCCTACCACGGCACGACCATGGGCGCCTTGAGCTTCACCGGGGCCCCGGCCTTCAGCTTTCTCCGCGTGCTCAGCGAGCCGGGATTGATGGCCGGCGTCAGCCATATTCCCGCTCCATACTGTTACCGGTGCGATTTCAATCTGAAGTATCCTGCCTGTGACCTGGCCTGCGCCCGGGAATTGGAAAAGGAGATCCAGCGTCAGGGGCCGGACACGGTCGCGGCCTTCATCGGCGAGCCGGTCATGGGCGCGGGCGGCTGCATCGTGCCGGTGAAAGAATACTGGCCCCTGATCCGGTCCATCTGCGATCAATACGGCGTGCTGCTCATCGCCGATGAGGTCATCACCGGGTTCGGCCGCACCGGTAAATGGTTCGGTTGCCACCATTGGGACCTCGAACCGGACATCATGACCATGGCCAAGAATCTCTCCGGCTGCTATGTGCCCTTGGGCGCCACCATAATCAAGGCGGAACTGGCCGAGAAAATCCCCATGTTCGGTCATGTCTTCACCTTCAGCGGCCACGCCGTGGCCTGCGCGGCCAGCCTGGCCTGCATCGACATCATGGAGCGGGAAAAGCTGGTGGAACACGCGGCCGAGGTGGGGGCCTATTTGCTCGAAGGACTCCAGTCCCTGTCGGATCATCCCCTGGTGGGTGACGTTCGGGGCCTGGGTCAGATTTTCGCCGTCGAACTGGTGAAGGATAAAAAGACCCGGCAAAGCTTCAATATGCTGGAAGGCATAGGCGATCGCGTGGCCGACCGGGTCCTTGAACAGGGCGTCTTCGTGAGAACCTCGCCCAGCGGCATCCTCGAATTGGCGCCGGTCTTCACCATCACCAAAAAGGACGCGGACACCATTGTCGGGGCATTGGACCGAAGCCTCGCGGAAATCGAGAAGCAACTCTAGCCTTGCCCAAGCGGTGCCGGATTCGCCAGGCACGGGGGGAGGGGAACGCCATGTCCAAGGAAGATGGATTCGCCAGGCTCGACGCTCTGGCCCAGGCCGAGCTGGTGCGAAAAAAGGAAGTCCAGCCCATTGAACTGGTGGAGGCGGCCATCGATCGCATCGAGCGCCTTAATCCCCAACTGAACGCCGTGGTCACACCCATGTATGATCTGGCCAGGGAGGCGGCTTTGGGCGCGCTGCCTGACGGTCCGTTCACCGGCGTGCCTTTTCTTCTCAAGGACTTGATGGCCGCCTATGGCAGTGTGCGCCTGACTTCAGGGTCCAGGATGCTGAAGGACTATGTGCCCCCTGAGGATAACGAGATCGTCCGGCGGTTCAAACGGGCCGGTCTGATCGTCCTGGGCAAGACGAACACGCCCGAATTCGGATTCGTGCCCCTCACCGAGCCCCTGCTGTTCGGACCGGCCCACAACCCTTGGAATCTCGACCGAACCACTGCGGGGTCGAGCGGCGGGTCGGCGGCCGCCGTGGCCGCCGGACTGACGCCCATGGCCCACGGCAACGACGGAGGCGGTTCGATCCGCATGCCCTCTTCTTGCTGCGGCGTCTTCGGCTTCAAAGCCACCCGGACCCGCACACCGCTGGGGCCGGACATTTTCATGGACCCGGGCGGCCTGGCCATCGAGGGCGTGATCACCCGCTCCGTCCGCGATTCGGCCGCCGTGCTCGATGCCATCGCCGGGCCGGATATCGGCGATTCCGGTGCGGCCCCACCCCAAACCCGCCCCTATCTTCAGGAAGTCGGGGTCCGTCCCGGCCGCCTGCGAATCGCCGCCATCACCTCGGCCGGCGCAGACTTGACCGTCCATCCGGACTGCATCCAGGCGGTCCAGGAAACGGCCGCCCTGTGCGCGGACCTGGGCCACGAGGTGGAGGAGGCTGCGCCGGGTATTGACCTTTTCCCGGCCGAAACCACCATGCTCTATTGGGGATATCCGGCTTGGGAGATCGACCGGTGGGCCAAAATAGCCGGGGTCACGCCCAGTCAGGAGAATCTCGAACCCCACACCTGGATGGTCTATCAATTCTCCAAGGAACTCAAGGCCGTGGATTTTCTGTTGGCCGAGACCGCGGCCCAGCAACTGGCCCGGAGCATAGGCAGATTCTTGACCCGGTACGACCTCCTCCTCTCCCCGACTCTGGCCGCTCCGCCCATGCCCATCGGCGCCTTTGCCCTACCGCAAGACAACCTGGAGATGGGGAAGTGGATGTGCTTCACCCCACTGGCCAACCTGACAGGCCAACCGGCCATGTCCGTGCCGCTCTTCTGGAACCAGGAAAATCTGCCCGTGGGGGTGCAATTCGTGGGCCGGTTCGGTGATGAGGCCACGCTCTTCCGACTCGCGGCCCAGCTCGAAGAGGCCAGACCCTGGGCGGATCGCCGGCCGGTTGTATCGGCCTAGGACCATATTCAAAGGCTCCAGGAATCCACCCGGGAGGAGACGCCGTGGTGCAGCCCATGGAACACCCCATTCTTAGATGTACGGCCTGTTCGCGCACTTTTGCTCCCTGGCAGTCTTGGGCCACGCGCCGGGGTATTTGCTCCGCCCACGGCCTCGTGAAAATCGAAATCAGATGTAAAGGCGGATTACGGGATAAATGGGCTGCATGATCGGCCAAAATTCCAAAAAGAAGGTTTTCTTCTTGGAGTGATTTTACCCTTGAATTGACAAAAAAGTTTCACATCGATCTGAATCATTTGCTTTGAAAAATATCATGCCGGAGTCCGGCGCCTATCAAGAGGTAAGGGCTTTGGGCCTGCGCTCCGAATGTCCAATAAGGTTTTGCATTGTTGTCTGAAATTCTGCAACACATTGATAGAATGGAACTTATTTCATGATGACCAGCGATAGTCATGTCGAAAGCAAGGGCCCTTGGCTTCATGCGTTGGGTGACTGGTTCACAGGCGCTCTGACCAAAGAATCCTGGATCGGCGCGGCCATGTTGATACTTCCGCTGGCCGTTTTGACTGCTGTGACGTACTTCTTTTTCCCCAATTTCATAAAAACGACCGTCACGTATCTCTTTATCAACATCATTGCCGTGCTTGGATATTACATGTTCATGGGGACATCCGGGGTGGCCAGTTTTGGACATGTGTCCTTCATGGGCATTGCCGCCCATCTTTCCGCGCTGCTGACCCTCTCTCCAGCCACCAAGGCCGAGTTGCTGCCCAATCTTCCCTCCTGGCTGGCCCAGGCACACCTTGGCCTTTTGTCCGCCATGCTCATTACAGTGCTAGCCGTGGGCATTTTCGCCTTTCTCATCGGCATTCCATTCTCACGCATGGGCGAGGCGGCTACGGCGATCGTCACCCTGTGTTTCCTTTCCATCTACTACAAGTTGTCGGTGGTCTGGACGGACGTCACGCGCGGGGGCCAGTCGATCTACAACATTCCCCAGTACATCGGCCTTTGGAAGGCGTTTCTGGGCGCCGCGGCTGTCATTCTCATCGCCCGTTTTTTCAAGGACTCGATCGCCGGGCTTCAATTGGGATCTTCGGCCGAGGACAAAGAAGCCGCCCAATCCCTGGGAGTCAATGTCCCGAATCTGCGCCTCTTGTCCTGGGTTCTCAGCGCCATGGTCATGGCCGTGGCCGGGGTCTTGATCACCCACTTCATTTCCATGGTCGCCCCGGCCCAGTTTTATGTCACCAGCGCCTTCACCTATCTGGCCATGCTCATTGTCGGGGGCATATCCACGGTATCGGGTGCGGTTCTGGGAACCATTTTCATGACCGTGGTCGTGGAACTCCTGTCCTGGCTGGGGCAGGGACCTCAAATCGGACCCATAGAGCTACCAGAGATTCTGGGCCTGTCCACGATCGGTCTTGGCCTGGCCCTGATTCTCATCATGTTCTTCAAAAGGGACGGCATCACCGGCTATCTGGAGATCGACGAACACATTGTCCATTGGAGGCGACGACGCACCATCCAAAAGCATGGACCCCGATCCGTTCTTCCTGCCCGACCATCGCCGGCTTTGGAAAGCGATCCGCGTCCAAGGCGTCGTCTTGTCGTGGAAAATGTCTGCAAGAGCTTCGGTGGACTCAAGGCTTTAAGCGGCGTCACTTTGGAGCTGAATCGGGGCGAGATACATGGGTTGATCGGCCCCAATGGGTCAGGAAAGACCACGCTGATCAATGTCATTTCCGGTGCGCTTCCTCTGACTTCGGGCAAGATAGCCGTCGATGAAACCGACGTCACGGGCTGGCCCGCGCATCGCATGGCCCATCAGGGCATCGGCCGCACTTTTCAGGCCATCAAAATTTTTCCTCACATGTCTGTTTTTCACAACATCCTGGCCGGCGTGATCAGCCCCGCAGCTCATCGCACCGGGCATCCCGAGCGAAAAGCGCGACGGCTTCTGTATGAATTCGGGCTCGAGGAGTACGCCCATCAGGTGGCCGGAACTCTCACTTACGGGCCTCAAAGATGCCTGGAGATCGCCAGGGCCGTGGCGATTGAACCCTCGTTTCTTCTGCTGGACGAGCCCGCGGCCGGAATGATCAGCCAGGAAACGGGCCAACTGGTCGAGACCTTGAAGAAGCTGCGCCAGGAGTATGGGATTGGCTTGCTGGTGATCGATCATGACCTGAGGATGATCATGAGACTCTGCGATCGAGTGATTGTCCTCAACGAGGGCTGCGTCATCGCCGAAGGTTCGCCCGCTGAAGTGCAGCGGAATCCCCAGGTCATAGAGGCCTATATCGGAAGGAAAAAGAAATCCAAGCAGGATCCGGTTGATCATAACATGGCCTGAACCCAAAACCGAATTCATAATCGAAAAGGAGGGCAAATCATGCGTGCCAAGCCAATGTTCATATTTCTCGGTATTTTTTCCTTGATGACTTTTATCGGCCTGGGGTTTGTGGCTGCGGCCCCGGATGAAAACACCCTTTATATCGGCTGCGTGTTGGACTTGTCCGGAACCACCGCCTATTTCGATATGCCCATTTATGAGGGCGTGAAACTGGCGGTCGATGAGATCAACGCGGCGGGCGGCATCGGCGGCAAGTATAAAATCAAATTGGCGGCCAAGGACTATCGTTTGGACGCCCCGACGGCCGTGGCCATGACCAAGGCGCTTCTCGACGACGGCGTCAACGTGATCGTGGGCCCCACGCCCGCTCCATACGCCATTGTGGTGGGTAACCTGGCCAAGAAGAAAGAGGTGCCCTCGATTTTCCCGACCGCCTCTCAGCCGGACATTGCCAAAGCCATTGGGCCCTTCGGTTTCAATGTGACCGTGGCCGACAACCTGCAGGCGGGCGCGCTGGCCAAGTATGCCATCGAGCAGGGATACAAAACGGCTTATCTCTTTGTCAGCCCGGATGACGCCTATACCGAGTTCCTGCCCAAATATTTCTCCCTGGCTTTTAAAAAGCTGGGCGGCAGGATAGTCGGCGCCACGACTTTTTCATTCGGTCAGCAGGAGTTTTTGGTTGAGGCCAGGAAAATAAAAAGCCTGAAACCCGCGCCCGATGTGATCCTGAGCGCCGCCTTCGGTCACAACTACGCCGGCATCATCAAGGGACTGCGCATGGCCGGCGTGAAAGCCCCGTATTTTGGAACGGACGGTATTGACGAGCCGAGCGCCCTAGGCCTCGGACCGGTGACCGAAGGCGTGGTTTTTTCCACGTCCTCGTTTCCATCGCCCGGCAGTTCCATGGAAGCGTTCAACAAAAAGTACAAGGAGAAATACGGCAAGGACAACAAGGCCATGTTTTCGGCTTTGGGGTACGACGCGGTGAAGATTATCGAGGCCGGGGTCTTGAACGCCAAGTCCACAAATGGGAAGGACCTTCGCGACGCGATGGCGACCTTGAAGGACGTACAAGGAGCCACGTCCACGATCACCTATGCTGGCACGGACCGCAACGCCAACAGGAAAGTCGCCGTTTGCAAGATGCAGAACGGGAAAAAGGTTCTGGTCAAGTGGGTGACTCTGTCCCCGGAAGAAATCATCGCGCCGTTCTAAACCCGTAGATCATGGGGCCGGGAATGCTTGTGCTTGAAAATGTATCCGTGAACTATGGTCCGATCCGGGCGGTGCGCGACGTTAGCCTGTCGGTTTCCAAGGGCGAGGCTGTCGCCTTGCTGGGCCCCAACGGCGCGGGCAAAAGCAGCACCCTCAATGCCGTCATGGGGCTTGTCCCTGCATCGTCCGGTCGGATCCTGTTTAAAGAACAAGTCATCACCAATCGGCCTCCGGAAAAAATCGTGCGCCTGGGCATGACCCTGACGCCGGAGAGGCGTCAGGTGTTCTCCGCGCTGACGGTCGAGGAAAACTTGAGGCTCGGGGCGGCGACCCGGCGAGACCACAAGGCGGTTCGAGAAACCCGGAAGATGATCTTCGACATGTTTCCGATTTTGGCCGATCGCAAGAAACAACGGGCGGGCACGCTTTCGGGTGGTGAACAGCAGCAACTGGCCATCGCCAGGTCGTTGATGTCCGAGCCGGAACTGCTTCTGCTCGATGAGCCGTCCCTCGGTCTTGCGCCCCTGGTCGTGGAGAACATTTTCAACTTGATTGCCGAACTTCGCCATAAGGGGCTGACCATACTTCTTGTGGAACAAGACGCTGAAATCGCGCTCGAAGTGGTCGATCGCGGATACGTGCTTACCACCGGACAAATCGAATTGTCCGGCACAAGCAAGGAACTCAAGGCATCCACCGAAGTGATGGATACCTACCTTGGCATCGAAAAAGATTAAACCGTCATGGACAATCTGATTTCCATATTCATCATCGGTCTGAGCGTGGGAAGCATGTATGCGCTGCTGGCCCTCGGCCTGGCCATGGTATTCTCCATTCTTCATTTGCTCAACATGGCCCACGGCGAGTTGATCGCCGTCACGGGCTACTCCATGTATTTCCTGACCATGACCGGCCTGCCTTTCCCCCTGATCGTGATCTTCGCCATCCTGTTCGCCTGCCTGGCCGCCCTGCTCATGGAGCGGATCGCCTTCAGGCCGATTCGCGGAGCGTTTTTGACCACGGGATTGATCACCAGCTTCGGCCTGGAAATGATCCTCCAAGCGGGGTGGCAGAACTTTATTTCCCCTTTGAGAATACCGGTCAAGATACCTCTCTGGCTAATCCGTTTCTGGGAAATCGGCGACGCGGGAGTCAGCACGTATCAGGGAGTGGCCATCGTTCTCACCATCCTGGCCGTCGGTTCGCTGACCGTTTTTTTAAAACGCACGACCATGGGCCTGGCCATGCGCGCGGCTGCCGAAAATTTTCGGGTTACGCAATTGATGGGCATTCGGGCCAACCGGGTCATTGCCGTGGCCTTTGCCATCTCAGGCCTGTTGGCCGGACTCTCGGCGTTTCTGTATATCGCCCAGCGCGGCTCCTGTGAACCGCATTCGGGCCTGGACCCTTTGATGATGGCCTTTGTCGCCTTGGTGTTCGGTGGTGTGGCCAGCCTTTCCGGCGCAGTCGCGGGAGGTCTTTTCCTGGGAATGATGGAAGTTGCGCTTCGGACCTATCTCCCGGAATCGGCGCTGCCTTTTGAAGGACCCATCAAATATTTCGTTGTGATCCTGATCCTCCTCCGTTGGCCCGATGGGTTGATATCGGTTTTCAACAAAGCGGAGAGTCATTGATAGAGAAGCGCGGAACCGGCGGTCCGTTTTAGGGGGTTTGCGTGTATTCACTATCCCATCCGGACGGCTATCGGGCTTTTGTGGCCGAACACAACGAATCAAACCGACATTGACAAAGAGAAGAGCATAATTTAAACCAGAATCACAAAGAAATTCGGTACTAGGTATCCCATGATCTGCGACGGGTGGTGAACCTGGACCCGTCCCGATCGGGCGCAGTCATGCCCCTTCCGGTGGGACGCGACCTCGCTTCGGGCGGCCATAACCACGCCGGTTGCCGATTGGATGCTTAAGGGAGGATTTCGGCCATGGCCTTGGAACCAACACCGCGTGCGTTGCTCAGTCCTTACCGCGTCCTGGATCTCTCCGACGAAAAAGGCTTCCTGTGCGGCAAAATACTTGGAGACATGGGCGCGGACGTCATCAAGATCGAAAGACCGGGCGGCGATCCGGCCCGGCGCATCGGCCCTTTTTTTCGCGACGAGCCGGACCCGGAGAAAAGCCTGTATTGGTTCGCCTTCAACACGAACAAGCGGGGGATCACCCTGAACATCGAAGCAGCGGACGGCCGGGATCTTTTCAAAAGGCTGGTCCGCGCCTCCGATTTCGTCATCGAATCCCACGAACCCGGAACCATGGAGGCTCTCGGCCTCGGCTACCCGGACCTGGAAAAAATCAATCCAGGCGTCATCGTGGTCTCCATCACCCCGTTCGGGCAAACCGGCCCTTACATCGAGAAGCAGTACCGGGCCACGGACATGATCCTCTGGGCCTTGAGTGGGGCCATGTCCATCTCCGGCGACCCGGACCGGCCGCCGAACCAGATCACTTTCCCCCATGCGTATCTGCACGGCGGGGCCGAGGGCGCTCAGGCGGCCATGACGGCCCTGTATGCCAGATCGGTTATCGGTCGAGGTCAGCACGTGGATGTGTCCATTCAAGAATGCCTGCCCATGTGCACCATGAACGCCATGCAGTTCTGGGACATGTACAAGATCAACCTGCCTCGGGGCGTGTACAAGCGGGGCGCGGTCCGGCCAGACGGCTCCCGGCTGTACAACCCCTGGCTCTGGCCCTGCAAGGACGGCTGGGTCTTTCTGATGATCGGCGGCGGGGTGCTCCGGCCGCTGGTCCTGTCCAGCACGGCCTTGGCCGGGTGGATGGCCGAAGAGGGCGCAGCCGGCGGCTTGGAGTCTTACGACTGGGCGGCCATGGATTCGGCCACGGTCACTCAGGAGGAGATCGACCGGCTGCGTAGTGTTTTCGGGCCTTTTCTCATGACCCGCACCATGGCCGAGCTATATGAGGAAGCCATCAAGCGCAAGATTCTTCTGGCCCCGGTCAACGATCCCCGGGGAATCGCCGAGAGCCCGCAGCTTGAGGCCCGGGGCTTTTACGTCGAGATCGAGCACCCCGAACTTGGCGCTACGCTGAAATATTGCGGTCCTTGGGCGCAGCTCAGCCACACGCCGCTGGCCCACTGGACACGCGCTCCCCTGATCGGCGAACACAACCGGGAAATCTACGAGGAAGAACTCGGCCTCTCCCGGGAACAAACGACCACCCTGGAAAAGACCGGGGTCATCTAGCCGGATGAAAGCGAGGGCCGGATTGTCATGAAAGACAAGTGGATTTTCGAGGGTCTTAAAATCGTGGATTTCTGCACGGCCGCGGTCGGGCCGCTGTCCATGAAATACCTGGCCGATCACGGGGCCACGGTGGTCAAGATCGAGTCCAGCCACCGGCCTGACGTGGTTCGAACCGCCGGGCCGTTTAAAGACGCGGTCAACGAACTGGACCGGTCGGCCTGGTATCCGAACTACAACACCAGCAAGTACGGGCTGGCCTTGAACATGACCCGGCCCCGGGCCAAGGAGATCGCCTGGAAGCTGATCGAGTGGTGCGACGTCATGGGCGAGTCCTTCACGCCCGGGACCATGAAACGCTGGGGCATGGATTACGAGAGCGTGGTCCGGGTCAAGCCGGACATCATCTACTACAGCACCTGCCAGCAGGGCCAGTACGGCCCGCACGCGCAGTTCCGCGGCTATGGCCCGCACGCCAGCGCCGTGGCCGGCGTGTATCACATGACGGGCTGGCCGGATCGGGAACCGGCCACCATTTATGGCGCCTACAATGACTATATCGCTCCCCGCTTCGGCACGGCCTTGTTGATCGCGGCCCTGGACTATCGCCGACGAACGGGCCAAGGCCAGTATATCGATCTGTCTCAGTACGAGTGCGGTGTGACCTTCATGGCTCCGGTGGTCATGGACTATTTCGTCAACGGCCGGGTGCAGTCGCGGCAGGGAAACCGGGTCCCGAACGCCGCGCCGCATGGCGTGTACCCCTGCGAGGGTTTGGACACCTGGGTGGCCATCGCTGTGACCAGCGACGAAGAATGGCGGGCATTCGGTCGCGCGGCGGGCGATCCGGCTTGGACCGGCGATCCGAAATACCAAACGCTGGCCGGTCGCAAGGCGCACGAGGACGAACTCGACCGACTGGTGGAAACGTGGACCCGGCTTCATCCGGCCGAGGAAATCATGCGCCTTTTGCAGGCAGCCGGGGCGCCGGCCGGCGTGGTTCTCAATTATGAAAACCTGTTAAGCGACCCGCAGATGACCCATCGCGGCCACTTCGTCGCCCTGGAACATCCGGTGATCGGCCGACATCACTATGATGGCCTTCCCTACAAGCTGTCCCACAGCCCCCAAGGCCCCCGCTGGGCCGGGCCGACCATGGGGCAGCATTTGGAAACAATCTGCCTGAACCTCCTGGGCTTGTCGGAAGACGAATTGGCCGAGTACCTGGCCGACGAGGTTTTCGAATAGATCGTTCGGCGGCCGGGTTGCGAGGGCGATCCGTCATGGCTCCCTGGAGGCCCACCACGCCGCCGATCCTTTATCGGGCTTTGGCGGGCGCTTCTTACGGCCCGGACCTGCCAGGATGTGTGGCACGCCCGGGCATCACGACAAATCTCCACCCGGTCTCGCAGGCCGGGAGCCGTCACTTCGGTGTTGAAGCTCGGGATCGCTTGATCGAAGGCCTCTTCTCCAAGATCAGTGCGCGCACGAACTCCTTCGGATCGTCCTTCCGGCCAGGGCCGCCGCGTCGTATACTCCCCGATTCAAAACGATCCTACCGTTGATCAGCACGTATTCGATGCCCACAGACAATCGGCGCGGCTGATGGAACGACGCCAGATTCTTCACGGTGCCCGGGTTGAACACGGTGATGTCCGCGTAGGCGCCTTTTTTTAAGACGCCCCGGTCCGTAAGACCCATCTGCGCGGCCGGCAAAGAAGTCATCCGCCTGACAGCCTCGGCCAGGGAAAAGAGGCCCCGATCCCGGACGAAATCGCCCAGAACCTTGGTAAAGGCGCCGTAGGGGGCCGGATTACCGGTCTCGAAATCCACCCCCACGATGTCGGTCATGATGGAACAATCCGGGTCGGAAATCAGGTGGGCCATCCAATCGTCGCCGCGAGGATCGTCCAACAGGCCGCCCATGATGAACAGCCGGCCGCCTTCCTCGACGATCAAATCGAAGATGGCGTCATAGGCGTCGCCGGGCAGTTCTCCGGCGATGTCCTTCATGGTCTTGCCTTCGAACCTTAGGTTGTGCTCCAGCCTGAAACCGTGCATCAGGTTGGCGAAGCTGAAAAACTTGTCGGTCCACCAGTCGTTGTCCCAAGTGGGCCAGGCCGGCACATGGTTTTCGATTTCATGGACCATGCGTTTTCGAATCGACGGATTCTTCATCCGTTCGAGCGCGGCTTCCACGCCGCCGTCGAAAAGCCACGGCGGCAGCAGCGCCAGAATCGTTGTCGGGCCGAAAGCCCAGGGGATGTTGTCGTGTCCGATCTTGACCCCGCGATCCACGGCCTCGCGCACGGCCTGAACCGCACGCGCCCGGACCTCTCCCAGGCCTCCGGCGTGATGGGAAAGCTGCAACGGAATCCGGTTTCGCTCAGCTACGCCGATCACCTCTTCAACGGCCTGGTCATAGATGTTGGTCAGCCCTCGCGTGTGAGCGACCAGAGGCGATCCGAATTCCGTCATCACCGAGGCCAGTTCCTGGAGTTCGTCCGTATGCGAGAAGATGCCCGGTGAATAGAACAGGCCGACAGACAGGCCGATCGAGCCTTCCTGGAGCGAAGCCTTGAGCAGGGTCTTCATTGCCGCGATTTCCGCCTCGCGGGCGAAACGCGCCTCAAATCCCATCACGTGGGTGCGCAGGGTATTGTGCCCGGTCAGGATGGCCGCGTTGAAGGCCAGGCCGCGTTCGTCCAGGAAGTCCAGGAACTCACCCATGCCGGCCCATTCGAACTTGAGTCCGTCTCGGGGCAGGGCGAAGTTCCAGTATGTGCTGATGGCCTCCGCGGCCTGGCCATGGATCGGGGCCGGGCTGTACCCGCAATTGCCGGCCACGATGGTGGTCACGCCTTGATAGGCCCAGCTTTTCAGAACCTCGGGGTGACGCGGGCAGGGGAAGAAGAAGTCCAGGTGGGCATGTGCGTCAATGAATCCCGGGGCAACGGTCAGGCCTTGGGCGTCGAGGACCTGGTCAGCTTTTGCCTCGGGAAAACGGCCGATGTCGAGAATTCGATCCTTACGGATCAGGATGTCCGCGTCAAAGGCGGGACGGCCCGAGCCGTCGAGAATCGAGCCGTTGGTAATGAGAATATCGTCAGGCATGGCAACCTAATCATTGACCGCCGTGGCGATCATCAGGAGTTCGTCGGCGTTGGCCTTGGGCGGTGTGCAAAGCGGGCCGAATTCGTCGAAGAAGGCGTCGGGGTCAATGACCGCTTCCGGGGCAAAGACGCCGTGGCGGGCGATTTTCCCCGTGGCCAGCATCTTGAGGCCGATGGCCAAAGGTACGCCGGTGGCGCCGCCCATCCCGCCTTGGATGCCGGCGGTGATGGTTACGGCCACCGAGGTTCTCTTGCCGTCCTTCATGCCTCGGGCATAGGCGAACAGCGGCGGCAGAATGATTTCGGAACCCGGATCGGGTGGCGGCGACGAAGGCTCTTCGTCCGGCGAGGCGAGGTGACCGAGGATCAGTTGGACCCCATCGGAAATTGATAGCCGCCCGCCGTCGATTTCCGCGGCCAAGCCTCGCAAAAGCTCCACCAGGCGCGGCGAAATGACCATGACGTTCGAGCTGTTTTTCAACTCCGGCCTGAGGCGGGGCAGGGTGACCGGTTCTGGATGACCGACCGTGTAGGCCAAGCCCGAACCCAGGCCGGGGTAATCGATCTTCACCTCCTGGATCGGCTTGGCATCCACGAAGCGGCCCTGCTGAAGCACACGAATGGTGCCGGTGATCTGATGCAGCCAGTGTTCGATGGCCGCGCCATAGCTACCGCCCTCGCCGGGCCGGTCGGTCTCGCCGTCTTCGCCGCTTACCCCCCATCCGGTATATAAATCCTCGACCGAATCGAGCAGGCCTAGCGCCTTGGCCGCCAGCATGTTCGATATGCCGGGGCTGGCGCCCATGCCGATGATGGCCGTGACGCCGGCCTGGCGGGCCTCACCATCCAGGCTCAGCATCTCGAGGGTCGGCTCCCAGTCATCATTGATGTCGAGATAATGGCAACCGGCCTCGATCGCGGCGCGCAGGACCGGCATCCCCAGACGATAGTATGGGCCGACCGTGGTCATGATCACGTCCGCTTCCCTCAGCAAACCGGACAAGGCTTCCCGGTCCATCACGTCTATTTCCCGGTAGCTCGCCTTGGGACCGCACGCCTGGGCAAAACCGCGCGCCATGTCCGCGTTCCGGTCGGCTATGACGATTTCCTTGATAAAATCGTAATTCAGGGCGGTCCGCACGGCGAAACGCCCCATGCCGCCGCAGCCTCCCAGAGCGATCACCCGCAATTGTTTCCTATCCATTTTCTTCTCCTTTTTTAAGTTCTCGTTCGAATCATTTGCCGACGTCCTCATTCGCGCCTGCCGTTCTTGAACCAGTTCGGATGGGACCAATTGTAGGCCTCTCCACCTTCGATGCTCATTTCGTGGTTATAGCCCTGAACGACCTTGCGGTAGGCCAGGATGCTCATGTCGTACCAGAGCCAGAGGTCCTCGTAGTTGTCGTAAAGTACCTTGTCCAGTTCCTTGTAGATGTTTGTTCTCTTGGCCTCGTCTGTTTCAGAGATACCGGCTTCGATCAGCGCAATGGCCTTTTCGTTTTTGCTGCGGCCATAATTGAAACCACCATTGGGGTGATAAAGACCGGTGGCCACGGTGTCCGGATCGAAGATGTAAGACCAGCCGCCTGTGCAGAGATCGAACTCCAAATTCTTCAGCTTGTCCGAAATGGCGGTGCTGTCCAGGCAGATAACTTGCCATTCAATACCGACCTTTTTGAGCATGAACTTGATGGCTTCGGTCAGCGTGACTGCTTCCGTCGAATTGCCCATGACCCCTTGAACCGTCAGGCCATTGGGAAAACCCGCCTCGGCCAGGAGCTTTTTGGAAAGCTCGGGATCATAGTTCACGGGCTTCAAGCTCGGATTGTGGGCGTAATGCCGATCGGGATAGATACCGCTGGCGATGCGGCCGAATCCGAATTGGATGCCGTCAATCAATGCCTTTCGGTCGATGGCGTGGGAGATGGCCTTACGCACCCGGATGTCCTGGCAGGGTCCCTTGGCGTGATTGAAGTAAAGCGCTCGGGTGTTGCTGGTAGGATTGACATAAACATTCAGTTTCGGATCGTTTTTCACCTTGTCGTACAAGGAAGGGTGCACGCCCATAACGTCGATCTTGCCGGCCCTGAGGTTGGCCAGCCGAATCATGGGGTCCGGGATCACGGTTATTTTTATTCCATCATAGTAAGGCATGTCCGGCCGGCCCACGCTTTTTCCAAACCACCAGTTCGGATTGCGCTCTACCAGAAGATGGTCCCCCGGCCGGGCTTCCCGAAGCACATACGGCCCGGTCCCGGCCGGGCGGTCGTCCAGGGCCTTGGCCCCCTGTTCCTGCAAGGGTTTGGGAGAAAGCAGATAGAACATGTAGCCCACGGTTCCGATAAAGCCGGCCCAGGGTTTTTTAAACGTCCATTTGAGGGTGTTATCGTCCACCACCTCGACCGATTCCACGGGCCTGAAGTAACTTCTCGACCAGGCGCCACTCTTGCGGTCATTGATCCAGTCCATGTTGAACTTGATCGCCTTGGCGTCACAAGGTGTGCCGTCGTGAAACACAACCCCCTGTTGGAACCTGGTGATCAGGGTCGTCGGGGTGTCGTATTTCCAGCTTCGCATCAGCCAGGGCACGCCGGGCTTGTATTGCCCGTCGTTATAGACCGGGAGTTCATAAAAATAACCGATGGCCACCCAATCGTTCACAGGCCAGTGATGGGGGTTCATCAGCCCGATGTAACTGCTGGACGCCATGTGCAGAATGCCTCCCCGCGTCGGCTCGGTCGGCCAATAGTCCTTGTCCCACCGATACCAGGAAGCCTTGAATTCCTTCTCCTCTTTGCCAAAGGCCGCTACCCCAATAAAAAGGACTGTAATCGCGATCAGACAAATAACCACCAATCTGCTTCGCCAGAACCAGAGCCATGCTGTCGTTCCCATGATCCCCCTCCTGAACTAGAGATTAGGTGAATCCCAATGACTCGCCATTATTCTTGTATGAAGATGCTCTTCATTTTACATACACATGAGTTTGTAAAAAGTCAATAAAATACTTCGCTGTATGTACCTGAAAGACAAAGAAGCCTTTCATTATTTAACATATTGATTTTAATTGTATAATTGTAAAAATTCGGGTCAAGGGAACTGAGAGGATTGATTGAAATCAACGCGCATGAAAGAAGTCTTTTTCAGAGGATGACGACCGCCCGCTGCCACGGGGAGCTTCATGTCGATGATCTCGAAAAAGATCACAAGTGATTGTGGTCCTATGCAACCGCGGGAAAAATCAGCCGCCCGCCACCCTGGGCGCAATGAGGAAATCGACCAGCTCGTCCGCTTTCTCGACCAAGGAAAACCTTTCTGGGTCGGTCAGCCAGGTAACGACCAGGCCGTTGAGGTAGCTGACCAGGGCCAGGGCTCCCAACTCTGGATCCATGCCGGCATTGATTTCACCCTGCTGGATGCCTTGACGAATTAGGTCGGTTAGTGAGTCCTGGAAAGTCCGCATATGGCGAACCACTCTGTTTTGTATATCCAATTCAGCGGCCAGCTCGGTTTTTAAAATCAAAATCTCCTGGATCGCCCTGTAGGTTTCATCCTGCTCAAGGCCAATCAGTGGGTCCCGAAGCAAGCGCCGGATCATGGTGACCGGCGATCCGCTTCCTTCCAGGATCTCTTTTATCTTTTCACGATGGCCGGCGTAACACGCCTCAAGCAGGCTTTCGTAGAGCGACAATTTATTCTTGAAATGCCAATAAATGGCGCCTCGGGTCACGCCAATTTCCCGAGCCACATCCTCCAGCCTGGTGGCCGCGTAGCCCTTACGGCTAAAAACCAGGAGCGCCGCCTTTAAAATTTCCGCGCGAGTCTTGGCCGCCTCTTCTTTGGTCTTCTTCATAGGTCTTACATACCGAAGATATTGAAAAATGTAAATAAATTTCCACGCCGCACCGATAGGTACACCGGTGGGGCGACCCAAAACCAACGGCTAGGTGACATGCTTCAATCGTCCCGTATTGGACGAGAGCCTTAACCTTGTCCCCGAATTCAGGTCCAATTATTAAGTGAATATCCCGGCAAGATCAACCAAGTTGGGTAAAGGAAGTTTTGCCGTGAAGAAGAGCTAGTATGCTGAGGAGCAGATCGCCTACACCTTGCAGCAGGCGGAACATGGGACGCCGGTGAAGGTGGTGATCCGGAAGATGGGGATCAAGGTCAATCATAAGCGGGTCTACCGGCTGTATTGCTTGGAAGGTCTCACGCTGAGGGCCAGCGGCCTCGACGCCGGAAAAGCGCGGCCCACAGACAGCGTCAAGATGCGGCTTCTGCTCTCAATGAGTGCTGGTCCATGGATTTCATGTCCGATGCTTTCTTTGATGGGCGCCGCATCAAGCTGCTGACCTTTCGTTCAGGTGCTGGAAGGGGTCTCTCGGGAGAGGGGTTTGCCAAGGCCGATTTGGCTGGATCACGGTCCGGAATTCACCTTGAAGGTCTTGGGCAAGCAGGCCTGTGAACGCTGAAGATAAAATTGGTGTTGCTTTCATGTGGCTCAATAACGGGGCAGGTCACCCAGATTTTGGGAATCCCGCACAACGTTATGGCGCAAATCACAGTCTTACGGGCTGAATTGAACGCTCGAAAACTTGAGCACCTCTTTGTATTCCACTGAATTTGGACCCCGTCCTGCCGGGCCGGTATTCGCGCGGATGTGGGCGTCCGCCCACAACCGGCTTGACAAGGCCGGGAAAACCTTCTAAAACCTCTGGCAGGCCGGAGTGGTGAAATAGGTAGACGCAGGGGACTCAAAATCCCCCGAGCCTTGCGCTCATGTCGGTTCGATTCCGACCTCCGGCACCAGCAATATCAAGGGCTTATGGCTTTTCAAGGCATTAAGCCCTTTTCTATTAGGGAAATCCCCCGGCGTTTTGTCCCCACTCTGTCCCCATTTAAAAGATGACGGAAGGCTTTTCCGCTCACCGGCAACCGGCTTTCTTCCCGGACCCGGATAGCAAAAGGCCCGAAGGCTTTCCCTTCGGGCCTCATTTTTCCCCGCTTGGCTTCCTGTGCGGCCCGTGGCGCGGCGTTCGGCCCGTGGCCCTGGTTCTCCCTTTGCTTCTATTCCTGGTTGCCGGAAGCGTCTTGCGCTTGTCTCAGGTATGGAAAGCCCCCGAACCGCGCCCGCCGTGACGCTATAAGTCTAAGCTCCCCTGGCCTTGGCCGGGGCCGCCCGCTTTCGGCGCTCTTTTGAAAGTGACGTTTGTCTGTCTTAGGGGCGGGCAGTCAATGCCCTTGCCTTCCAGAAGCTCGGCCACGGTTCGGATTTGAAGCCTCGGGTGTTTTCCCCATGGGGACTCGTAAAAATCGGCCCCGGCCGCCTCTTCGCGCATGGGCCTCGTGGGTTCTTGGAGCGTGAGTAGAACCCCGATTTCCGCCTTTTCCCGCTCAATCACGCCCCGCAAGTCCCGAACGTGGTTCGCGCCCGTATGCCCGGCCTTGACCGAAAAAATAATCTGTCGGGTCTTGGACTTCAACTCCTGACCGTCGTGAAAATAGAGCCGGCCGTCAATGCCCTTGTCCGCGCCTTTCTTCTGCTCAACCGGCCGCGCCCCGACCAGACCCAAAACCCACCATTGAAACTGGTAGGGGTCGTCTCGGGCCAGGGTTTCCGCGTCCGGCAGGGAAACCGGCTCCCCGATCACTTCATATTCCTTTTTCACGTCTTCGCCGAAGGCGTCCATCATCCGGTTCTTTATCAGGGTAATAGCGATATGGGTTATATCAATGCCGATCCACTTTCTTTTCAGCCGTTGTGCCACGTGAACGGCCGTCCCGCAACCGCAAAAGGGGTCAAGGACCGTATCCCCTTCATTGCTGCTGGCCTGGATAATGCGTTCTAATAGAGCCTCGGGTTTTTGCGTAGGATAACCTTGCCGCTCTGAGGTAGTAGGCGGCATTGAAATATCTACCCAAATATCTTGTAAGATCGGCCCTTCGGCCTCATCGAGATATGCTTTCAATCCATCTTTTCTAGGTTTGCCATTTTTTTGAAGCAGAATCCTTCCATCTTTGTAAAGACGCTCTAATTCGTCAAGACTAAAGCGCCATTGCCTATTGTCACCAGGGTGCGTACCTCTCCACTCAATTGTCCTTGTTTTTGAAAAATGGGGGGCTGTAAGATTTTCAGCCCGAAAGAGACCTTTTTCATCTTGATATTTATACCGTGACATTTGTTCATCTGAATATTGCCCACGAATTTTATTGAATATTTTTTGTTGTCCTTTGGAATAGAAAAGCAGCCGATCACTAATACGACCGTATCTATTAGGGTCATTATGGGCTGTAGTTCGCTTCCAGGTTACTTCATTCTGAAAATTCATCCCTCCAAATACTGCGTCCATGAGCATTTTTAAATAGTGGCTTGCAGTCGAATCGCAATGTAAGTATATGCTCCCGGTCGGCCCTAGAACCCGCCGCAATTCAACCAAGCGCGGGGCCATCATGGACAAGTAGGCCAGCATATCGTTATCGCCCAGGAAGGTACGGAAGGCTTTTAGGGCATCGGCCACGCGCCCGCCGGCCTCGACTACCTCATGGTAGGCCCGGTTCGCGGCTTCATCCCAATGCCACGTGTCCTCAAAGGCTTTGATTTGTGAAGCGGACCCGGACCCGTTTTTCTCGGCGAAAAGGACGTTGTAATCCTGGTTGCTCTTGAAAGGCGGGTCCAAGTAAATCAGGTCAACCGATTCGTCTTTGATATAGCGGCGCAGTATGTCCAGGTTGTCACCGTAGTAGAGGACGTTTTCAGGCATGGGGACGTTTCACCGCCTTGGGTTTTTGCTCATGGCAACCGCGCTCCCGCGCCCGGTCCGGCCCGTTCTTCGGGTTTGGGCCAAGGCCAGCTTCCTACAAGAGCCTTCGGTTGTGGCTTTGAATCTTCGCATTTTTTCCCAAGAGCATCAACCCTTTTCCCTCGGCCCCGGTTGCCTCTGCCCTATTCGGCCCGATCCGCTCGGCCGAAGGCGGCCCGCAATGCTTCAAAGGCTTGAAACAGAATTGAAGACAAAAGATTGACGGTTGACAGTTTGGTGAACCGATTTCCAGCCCGCTTGACAGATTTTCCCGCCCGCCGCGTGTCAACCCCCTTGGCTTTCTGCCTCTGCGTCAACTTCGCGCCTTTTTTGTCCGCTTGGTTGACACCCCCTTGGAAGGACCCGGAGTCCGTTTCTCACCCGGCGTTGCCTTGAGGGCCGCCGTGTGAGAGTCGGAAGCCACCCTGTAGAGACACGAAGCAAAGAAAGACTGACGCGGCCTTCGGCCTTGTCGGGTCGTCGCCTTCGGCTCCGCCCCGCTTTTTTTTATTTATCCGGTTTAGCCCCGGGCGGTCCCTTACTAGCTGGTATATTATAGAATAGTACGGATTTCCGTACTCCAAACCCGAATAAGGGAAGCCCTAAAAATGATATTATATTTCATAGAGTTAGACTAATATCGCTTTCACTTGGAGTATTATTTTCCGTACTTGAAGCCGCTTGGCCGGGTTTGTTTCGAGTATGCTTTTCCTTACCTAAATTCTCATTCTTAGGTATCGTTTTCGATACCGAAGATCGCTTTTTCTTCTTGTGAAAAGCCGACCAACCCCGCCCTCCCCTGGTGTCCCGGACCCTGGGCTTGACTGGCTGGAAATTCGGGGTTCCAAAATCCTTCCATCGGCTTTCGAGGCTATAGAGGTTCTTATCACCTTTCCGGCCACCTGAGCCGCGATGGGTAATGTCCAGGAAGCCGCGTTCCATTAGTTGGTCTATAGCATCACGAAATTGAGCCTTTGAAATACCCTTTCTTTCAGCTTCGGCGTAGGTATAAACTAGCTCGCCATTATTGGTTATCCGCCATTCACTCCCGCGCCCGCCCGGTATTTTGAACTCCTTCATCTTCCGCTTGCCCATGAAGTCTAATAGAACGAGCATAGACCACTTGCCCAATCCCCGGAAGGCTTCTGACTTCAACAAGGCTCGATCAAACCAAAGAGGACCTTTCATGTGCGAGCACCAGTACGGACGCCTCTATCGGGCCGGCTTGCGTTCAGGAATAACAACGCTTCGGGCCTCCAACCAAGCCACCAGTTCCGCGACCGGGTAGCATATTTTCCTGCCTACCCGGATTCGACCTACCGGCCCTTCTCCCTTGCTATCTAAGTTCGCAAGGTATTTTTCAGAGATAACGCCGCCGGTGAAGCGGTCAACCTCTGTCCGCGCAACCCAAGCGGACGGCCAGCGGTCGGCAAGGCTCTTTAGGTCTGGTTTTAAACTGTTTGTCATTTCTTCCCCCTTAATGTTTTATGGGGAAAGTTTATAATGTAGGAAAGACAAACGATAGACCTAAAAGGTCAACTTAATTCGTAATACACTTTGTCAACCCCCGGCCGCCGCTCGGGGCCTGGTCCTTGGCCCTGGCCTCGGGGCCTCGGCCGCGTCAGGGCTTTATCCCGGCCGCGTTGTGGCAAGGGTTTTAGCTGAGCCGCGCCGGCTTCTCGGCTCACCGCCTGGGCCTGCCCATGCTACGCCCTTCACCCGGCTCCGAACGGCCGGCCTGGATAAACCTCGAAAGCCGAGTCCCGCTCCCCGATTCCCATTGCCGGGGCAACCGGGCCGCCGCTGTGATTGCCGCCTCTGAGCCGGTCCGGGCCGGCCTCGGGGCCTATTCCTTGGCCTCAGCCTCAGTTACTCTCAAGGCCCGGTCTATTTCGGCCTTCGGCCGTGCTTTTAAAGAGATTTCTTAGGAAACCACTTAGTGAAGGTAGTTGAAATAATACGTCCATCCTGGGAAGATTTCCACGAAAAGTTAAGCCCGAAAAATGGGAAAACGGTAATGATAATAGTTTCACCGTCTTTTTGCATCCAAGCTTGTGGCTTCTTCTCTATCATCTTTGTGGCGTAGTATATTTGTCTGATTCGTTTTTCTGTAAGGTTAAAGCCGAAAGGCGGCTTGTTGACAACTTGAAATGCCCAGGTTTTTTTCAAACCTTGCCTAACTAGCCAATCTATCTGAAAGGTTAACCATGAATCACGCATAGCGCTTTCCAATTTTCCCGGCCGCTCGCCCTTGTGAGGAAAAAGAGCACGTTTAATAAGGTCTAGTTCACCGTTCTGGTGCCAAGTAGCAACGGTTTCCATAACCCAGGGGTCATTTAAGGCAAAATGATTCTGCCGTATAAATTCAATCACGACTTCCGGGTTTTTAGTTTTTTCAAAGCGTTTTAAATATTCCTTTGAAGCCTTAATGTACCTGTCCCATGCCTCGAATGATTCCCAAATAGTATCATTTTCCGGCGCAGGGGGCTTAATTCTAGGGGCCGGGTCCCCGTATTTTTTCCGCCAGTCAGTACAGGCAAGGATGCAATCAACAAAGTGCTTTTTAAAAAGGCCCTCAGCTTTTTCCGGCGTAGCGAGTTCAAGCCTGATAGGTTCTTTCATTTTAAAGAAATTAGTCATTTCCGACGCGGCCCCCCTTCGGCCCCCTGATTCTTTCCGGGGAAGGCGGCCAGGGTTCTCCGCTTCTTGGCCCGTCGGCCTATTCCCGGAAAGCGTGGTTACAGAAAAACCCGGTAATCCACTTGCAGGACCTTGGCCAACAGACGCGCATTTTTCTTCCCTATCGGCCGCTTCCCGTTTTCCATCATGGAAAGGTGCCGTTGCGGTATCCCGGTCAGTTCGGCCAGGCGGGTTTGAGTCCATCCCTCCCGAGTCCGCGCTCCCCGTAAGGAAATCCCCGGAAGCTGATTCTCTGCGTATCCAGGAAAGGCGTCCCTCCAAGGGACCGATTCGGCCGCGTCCGTAAAACCCAGGCCCTTCAAAAGTTCCAAAGCGCGGGTCCGGTTTGCCTTCGGTCCAATGACCCGAATATCTACCACCTCAGTAGGGTGCTTTTTCATGGGTTCCGGCATAAGTCACCTCGATTAGCCTAACTTCATTTTCTAGGACTTCCCAAACGGCTACATACGTGGGAGTTCCTTTCTTTAGGTGGCAATGGTGGCGGCCCAACCCCAGCCGCTTGTAATTCGGCCAGTTCCCCCTTACCGGCCCCTTAACTTCCATTTCCCGGATCAGGGTAATTAAGGCGGCTTGAACAGACGCGGGAAGTTTTTCAATCTGCTTGGCGGCTTTTCTTCTTATGCGGACTTCCCAAGCCATAAGTTATCCTATATCATTTTTTGGTATAAATCAAGACTTTTCCCATTTAACTATTCTTCAGCGTGACAACCTTCCCCGCCTGGTCCTTGGTGGTCAGGCTCGGCAACCGCTTGATAGCGTTTTGAAGGCTATCCGGGGACAGGTGGCTATACCTTTCGGTCATGGCAATGGTTCCATGTCCTAAAAGCGCCTTGACGCTGTAAATGTCCGTCCCGGCCTCTACAAGCCAAGAAGCGTAAGAATGCCGCAAGGTATGGAATACCACCTTTTGCCTCGGATCGGCGATTCCCTGGTTGAATCCCAAAGCCTCTACCGCGTCCCTAAAGGCGGTCGGCGTGTCGGCATACTCCCGGCCGTCCAAGGTGGGAAAAACCAAGGTCTCCGGGTCCCCTCTTTCCCGGCCGGCCAGCAATTCCAAGACCTCGGGGGTCATGAATGCCATCCGGTTCTTGCCGCCCTTAGCGTTAAATATGGTGATAAGGCCCCGATCCAGGTCAACCGCGCCCCATTTCAAGGACTTCACTTCCCCGAACCTCATTCCGGTGAAAAGGCTCAAGAAAGCCATGTCATGAATGGTCCGGCTCCTTGGCTTCAGATAGGCCAGCAGTTCTCCGGCCTCTTCCTGTGATAAAAACCGGGTCCGCTTATTCTCTATTTTGGGGACCTTGACCGCCTTGCTCGGCGATTCTTCAAAAACCAGCCCTTCCCGGCGGGCCAGGTTCCAGACTTGCCGGAAGGTAGCTAAAACATATTGCAAGAAACGCGGAGACCGGCCGGCGTCCAGAATACCTTTCTTCACCCGTTCGATTGTCAGGGGCTTGATGTCCTTCAGGGGCTTTTTGCCTAAGATCGGCTCAAGGTACAGGCGGAAGTGTTGTTCTTCCTTTTTCCAGGACTCGGGCTTTTTGCTGGTCTTGGCAATCGGGAAATAGGTTTCCCGGAAGAATTGGCCGAAGGTCAGGTTTTCCTTCTCTTGCCGCGCCTTCTCCAAGGCTTCCTTTTCCCGGCGTTCCTTCTCGGCTTGCCGCGCCTCTGAAAGCCTGGTGGGTTTCCCTTTTCCCTGGTCATAGGCGTCTATGAATCCGGCCAGGACCTTAGCGGCCTTTTCGGCTGTCCATTTCGCCTCTTTATCCGAAGCCCAACCCAGCTTTTCCTCAACCCGTTTTCCGTCCCTTTGGTATCGAATAACGAAGTAACGGTCCGGCATAATGCCGTGCTTCCTGTTGGGATGCTCCCGGTAACGGACCCCCTTGAAAGGCGTCTTTTTCCATTGGCTCATTTTATTGTCCCCTGTCCCCGTTTTGAAGGTCCCCTTGAAAGTCCCCCGGCATTTTGTCCCCACTTTGTCCCCACTTTTTTTATTACGTGAAGAGGTTTCGTGGGAAGCCATGGGAAGCATCTTAGCCATATAACATCAAGAAAGTCAAGGAAATTTTATCTATTTAGTGGCAAACAAGGAAAATACGGGAAAAGGCGGGAAAAGGCCGAAAAAGGGACTCAAAATCCCCCGAGCCTTGCGCTCATGTCGGTTCGATTCCGACCTCCGGCACCAGCACATTCAAGGACTTGAAGCACATTGCAGCTTTAGGTCCTTTTTTTCGGGGTAAGTCTTGGGATGTTTCGTTCCGCCCCGTTTTCAGTTTTGTCCCGTCAGAAGCAAAAGGCCGAAGCGTAAGCCCTCGGCCTCTCAATTCCCCGCGCGGCTTCCCGTGCGGTTTTCTTCTCGTGAAACGAGATCAGATTGGTTCTCCCATGGTGATGACGATACAGGCGGAATGAAAGAAGTCCCGGTAGGCAGCCGGTCAGGGTTTCCGGCGGACGATCAAGCCCGACAAGGCCGTTCGCCTTAGCATACGCCTGGTTTACTGGTCCAAGGCCCGCCGCACTTTGACAGCCAGGTTTTGCAGCGAGAACGGTTTCTCGATGAATTGAACCCCCTCGTCCAACACCCCCCGGTGGGCGATGGCGTTGGCCGTGTAGCCGGACATGAAGAGACATTTGAGCGCCGGCTTGATCTCGATCATCCGCTCGGACAACTCGCGGCCGTCCATTTCAGGCATGATCACGTCGGTGATGAGAAGATGGATCTCTCCACCGTGCTCCTCGACCCGTCTCAACGCCTCGGCCGGCGCGCTGGCGGTCAAAACCACATAGCCCAGCCGTTCAAGCATCTTCTTGCCCAATTTCAGGATCGATTCCTCGTCCTCGACCAAAAGCACGGTTTCACCATGGCTCGTGGGCGTTTTCTCTTCCGGTTCGTCCAAGATCGCTGAGGCTTTTCCTTCAAAGCGGGGCAGGTAAATCTTGAAAGTGGTGCCTTGCCCCGGCTCGCTGTACACGTTGATGTATCCCCCGTTCTGCTGCACAATGCCGTACACCGTGGCCAGCCCCAAGCCCGTGCCTTCGCCCGCTCTCTTGGTGGTGAAGAACGGTTCGAAGAGGTGCGAAAGGACCTCTTTGTCCATGCCGCAGCCGTCGTCGCTGACCGTCAGAACGACATACTGACCTGGGGAAAATCCGAGATGTGAGGCGCAATAGGCCTCGTCCAAAGAGACATTCTCGGTTTCGATGGTGACCTTGCCCGTTCCGCCTATGGCGTCCCGGGCGTTCACGCACAGGTTGGCCAGAATTTGATCGACCTGGGAGGGGTCGATCATCAGCGACCAGATGTCCTTGGATGGAAGCCAGAGCAAATCGATGTCCTCGCCGATGAGCCGCGTCAGCATCTTGAGCATGCCGCCCACCGTCTCATTCAGGTCCAACATCTTGGGGGCGATGGTCTGTTTGCGGGCAAAGGCCAGGAGCTGCCGGGTGAGGTCCGCGGAGCGCTGGGAGGCCTTCTGGATTTCCTGCAGGTCCTCGCGGATGGGGCTGTCCTCGGGGATTCCTTCGAGCGCCATTTCGCTGTGGCCCAGAATGGTCTGCAGCATATTGTTGAAATCGTGGGCCACGCCGCCGGCCAACCGGCCCACGGACTCCATCTTCTGCGCCTGCAGAAACTGGGCCTGCAGCTTCTCCCGCTCCTCCTCGGCCCGTTTGCTGGCGGTGATGTCGCGCACCGTGGCCTGGAGGAAGGCCTTACCGCCCGACTCCATTTTGGTCAACTGCACGGTGGCGGGGAAGTCTTCGCCGTTCAATCGGCTGTGCGTCCATTCGAAGAAATGCGAACCCTCCCGCACGGCCGTTTCGATCATCTCCCGGGATTTTTCCAAGGACGGGCGGCCGTCGGGTTGTAGCTCCGGGGAAAGTTCCTCTACGCCGCGCGAGATAAACTCCACCGCGGTCTTGGCCGCAAACATCTGCACCGTCGCCCGGTTTCCGGAAGTGAACCGCCATGACGGGGGTTCCAGGGTCATGATGGCGTCCCGGGAACTCTCGAAAAGGATTCGGTGCCGCTCTTCGCTTTCCCGTAGCGTGGCCTCGGATCGGTGGTGCTCGACCATGCCGCCGAGTTGTCTGGCCAATTCGTCGATCAGGTCTCTTTCTTCTTTGAGGAACGGTCCTTCGTCGAGTTGCGGTCTTTCCTCCAGGTAAAAGACTTCAACCAGGCCCAGTTTCTCCCCCTGGATAACGATATCGGCGGACAGTTTCCATGGGGTTTCCCTGAAGTTGTCCGAGGTGAAGACCTGCGCCTCGAAGGTGATCCGCGTGCAGGTGATTCCGGGGTAACACCAACCCGGGGGAATCAGGGTCACGGCCTCCCTGAAAACACCCGCCACCTCTCCCGTGGATGCCGAGATCAGCCGCGATACCCCGTACAGGCAGGTCATCTCTTTCACTCTGATACCCAGATCGTCGAAAAGCTTCTCGCGCTCCTCCTGAATCCTCTTGCGCTCCTCGATTTCCTTTTGCAAGTTGACGTTGGCGTCCACCAATTCGGCGGTGCGCTCGTCAACGCGCGTTTCCAATTCATCGCGGGCTTGCTGGAGCTTCTCGTTCGCGACTTGGAAATCCAGGTTTCTTTGGATGGCGGCCTCATAGGTGGACAGCAGGAGATCGATCATCTGCACGCGTTCGGAGGTCAGGAAATACCTTTTGCCGCGAAAGACGATTTCGATGCCCATCTGGGAAGAGGCTGTTTTTCTGATTTCCTTGTTGGCCAGAATATATTTGATTCGGGAGAGGAGGAAATTTTCATCATAAGGCTTGACGATGAAGTTGTTGGCTCCGCAGATGAGGCCGTTGATCACGTCCTCGGGGTCGGACAGCGAGGTGAGCAGGATGACCGGGATATCTTTGAGCCGGTCGTTCTCTTTAATGGCGTTGCATAGCTGGTAACCATTCATCTTGGGCATGACAATGTCGGAGATGATGATGGTTGGAGTAATCTCCTCCAACATTTCCAGCGCCTGCTGGCCGTCCTGGGCCACGGTCACCTCGTAATCGTTCTTTTCGAGCAGATATTGGATCTGGACGGCCTGGGTGGGACTGTCCTCGACGACCAGAATATGAACGTGATCTATATTTGCCATGATTATTGTCTCCAGATCTTGACCGGGCGATTGTTCAGCGTTCATCTTTTTCTCACCAGGCTGAGCAAAGTAGAGGCGATGTTGTCGTAGGGCAATTCATACTCAACCCCCCCCAGTCGGATCGCTTCTCCAGCCATTCCCTGGATGAGGGAGCTTGCCTTGTCCTGGGCAATGGTAACGGCTCCCTGGTCTCGCATGAATTTCAGTTCATCGGCGCCGTCCCGGCCCATGCCGGTGAGCAAAACGCCGACGGCATTGGCGCCATAGACCTCGCCCACGCTTCGAAAGAGATAGGATATGGACGGGCAGGACCCGTTTTCCGGCGCACCCTTGGCCAGAACAATCCGGTCGGAGTTGCTGACCCCCATGTGATAATCGTCCGGCGCGAAATAGATATGGCCCGGACGGAGGGTCTCTTCATGGGCGGCCAGATGAATCTCACATTCCGTCGTGGGGACGAGCCATTCGATCAGGCCTTCCATGAAGCCGCGGGCAATGTGTTGAACGATCAGCAGGGGAGCGGGAAAATTTTTTGGAATTCGGGAGAGAATCGCTTGAAGCACGGGAGGACCGCCCGCGGACGCGCCCATGGCCACCGCTCTGATGACAGAGGGACTGACCATCGGCCCGGTCTCTCGCGGAGGCGGACGTAGCCCGCGTTCGTCGAGCCTTTGTGGCTCCAAAGAAGGCGGACGACCCTCGCGCTCGTCGCGCCTTTGTTTGACCAAAGGATGCCTTCGGACGACCTTGATTTCCGCCATTAATTTGGCGGTTTGAACCAGCTCCTTGGCCGAGGCTTCCTGGTCCGGATGGTTAAGCGCCTTGGGTTTGTTGGCCAGCGCGACCGCTCCCGCTTCCATGGCGCGGAAGACCACTTCGGTGTCCTGGACATTGTGGGAGGCGCTCATGATGACGATGGGAACGGGATTGTTTTCCATGATGATGCGGGTGGCTTCGAAGCCGTCCATTTGCGGCATGTGGATGTCCATCAAGATGACATCCGGCCGTTTTCTTTGGGCCAATTCCACGGCTTCCTGGCCGCTGGTGGCGATGCCCGCGATCACGATCTCGTCGTCCGACATGAGCAGGTACTTGAGATATTCGATCGTGGTTTGAGAATCATCGACGATCAAGACGGTTATCATCAGGTCCGCCCTTTTTTATTATATGAGCTTTTTAATCACGTTGAGCAGGTTGCTCTGATCAAAGCTACTTTTTACTATATAGGCGTTGGCCCCGGTGTCAATGCCCCGCTCGCGGTCCTCCCGGGACTGAAGCGCGGTCACCAGGACCACGGGCAAGTCCGCGAGCTTCTTGTCCTCGCGGACTTTCTCGGTGAGCACAAAGCCGTTCATGCGCGGCATGTCCACGTCGGAGACCAACAGGTTATAATTCCCCAGTTTCAATTCGGTGAAGGCTTCAAGGCCGTCCGTGACGGTCTTGACTTCGTAGCCGGCGGACTCCAAGATGTTTTTGAGGAGCATTCTCGAGGTGATGGAGTCCTCGGCGACCAGAATGTTGATTTTCTCTCCGGCGACCGCTGACGGCTCGACCTGGGCCGACCGGAAAGGCGCCGCGGCCGCGGATTTGATGAGGTCCGCGACATTCAGGACGGCCACCACCTGGCCCGAGCCCAATATGGCGGCGCCGTAAATATTCCTGACCCGGGAGAGTTGCCGGCCGAGCGGTTTCAGCAGAACTTCCTCCTCGTTGATCAGCTCATCCAGGCCAAAGGCCAGTTGTTTTCCCGCGGTGGAAAGGACAACGACCGTGACGTACCGGCCGTCGTCCCCGCCGTCGGTCCTGGGCAGACCCAAGACATCGGCCAGCCAGGAGAAAGCCAAGGTCCGGCCGCTTAAGGATATGGTTTCCCGGTTCTCCACGGTTTGGATTTCGTCGGCCTTGATCCGCACCGCCTGTTCCACGTTGATGGTGGGAACGATAAACCGTTGCTCCCCGATTCTGAACAGGAGGCCGCGGAAGGTGGCCAGGGTGATGGGGATGATGATCCGAAACTCCGCGCCCTGGCCCGGCTGACTGCGGGCGAAGATTTGTCCGCCCAGGTTTTCCACTTTTTCCCGCACGATGGCCAGGCCCAAACCGCGTCCCGAAAGGTCGGTCACGATCCGACTCGAAGAAATCTCGGATTCGAAAATCAAGGACATGGCCGCCTCATCCTCCAAATCCCTGGCCTGCTCCCCGGAGATGAAGCCCTGTTTGACCGCGGCTTCTTTCACCTTGTCGATTTGCACCCCGACCCCGTCGTCCGCGACCACGATCTCCACCTTGTTGCCGTTCACCTGTTTGATGGAAACCCGGATCGTTCCTGTCTCGGGCTTATTCTGAGCGGCCCGAACCTCCGGCTTTTCCAGGCCGTGATCGACACAATTCCTCAAGATATGGATGAGCGGATCCCGCATTTCCTCGAGGATGCGTCGGTCAATTTCCACCTCGCTTCCTTCCATGATCAGTTGGACGTCTTTTCCTTGATCGCGGGAAAGGTCGCGGACCAGCTTGGGGACCGTCTCCAGGAAAGAGGAAAAGGGAAGCATCAACACCTTTTTCATGTCCTGAACGAGCGTGTCCACCATAACGCCGACGGTTCTTTGGGACTGAACGGAGGCCCTGACCAGGGTTTGCAGCCGGCCTTCCAGGAGCCCCATCTGGTTCCAGACCCACTCGTAAGCGTCGGTCAAGTCCAAGAGAGATTGTCGCCCGGCCCTGCCGGCGAAAAACGACGCATCCTCTTTGTCCAGCACCCGCCGGAGCGCCCGCGTCTCCGGAGCAAGCTTGGTCCATTCCTTCATCATCTGCTCGATCATGAACAGAAGGGCCTGGTAGTCCTCGCCGGCCTGGCCCGCGATTTGCTTAACGCCGAGCATTTCCTGGGCCTGCCGCATGAGGGAATCGAGCTTGTCCACGGAAATTCTGATGGCGCTTGGAAGCGCGGGCTGGTCCAGCGCGCTCCTGGATTCGAGGCTTTCCGGAGCGGCTGGTGGGGCGGTCACTTGACTTTTGATCTCGGGCATGGCCGCCTCGTTCACCAGATCGGCGGGCGGGGCGGTTATTTGGCTTTTGATGGCGGGTGCGGCCGCCTCGTCCTCCGTCGTGATCTGGGGTCGATCCGGGGCGGGCGTTTCATCTTCCGGCTTGGGCGACTCCCCGGCCGGCGGGGCGGTCCGATCTGTCAGCCCGCCGGTTCCGGCCAGCGCGGTCAGTTGTTTTTTCAGCTTGGAAATGCCCAAGCCGTTCTCTTCGGCCTGCTGGTCCTCAGGCAGGGAGAGAAAACCGTCGATGGTATCCACGGCTTTCAGGAGGAAGTCGAAATTTTCCGGGCTCAGCTCGATTTGTTTGCGCTTGAAGGCCGCGAAAACGCTTTCGAGGTCCTGAAAAATTTTCTCGATTTCTCCAAAGCCGGCCGCGCGCGCGGCGCCTTTGAGACTGTGGGCTTCGCGGAAGACCGTCTCCGCGATTTCCAGATATCTTTCGGATTCGGATGATTTTTCCAGCTCGACGAGGAGCGCGCTCATGGAGTGGAGACGCTCCTCGGCCTCCTGCCGGAAAGCCGCCCGAAGCCTTTTCAGAAGCTCGTCGTCTTTGCTGTTCATCTTTTTCTCGTCAGGCCGGCAGTTGGTATTTCGTTTTATGTCACCAAGTCTTTAAGGCTCTTTCCCAGATCGGAGAGGTTCCGGGCCGCGGTCTCCAGTTGTTTGGTGCCCTCGGCGTTTTGGGCGCTGGCGGTTTTGACGTTCTCCATGGCCATGGCCACCTGGTCCATGCCCGCCAGTTGTTGTTGGTTGGAGGCCGCGATTTGGGTGGCGGCCTGGGAGGCCTCGGCGATGGCGTCGGCCAGGGCCTGGATGTTCTCGCCGGCCTGAATCGAGAGCCGGGAGCCCGCGTCCACGGTCTTGCTCCCCTCTTCGGTGACCATGACCGCCTTGCCGGTGGCTTTTTGGATGTCGTTGAGGATGGCCCGCACCCGCTTGGTCGCCTGCTTGGACTGGTCGGCCAGGGCCTTGATTTCCTGGGCCACCACCGAGAAGCCCTTGCCTTGTTCGCCCGCTTTCACCGCCTCGATGGAGGCGTTGACCGCCAGAAGGTTGGTCTGCTCGGCCAGGTCGTCCACCGCGGCAATGATCTCGCCGATGGCTTGGCTCTGCTCGGAGAGCGTGACAATGCTTTCGGCCACGGATTCCATTTTCTGCTTGATGCCGGTCATGCCATCCATGGTGTCCTCGACGGTCTTCTTGCCCGTTTTGGCGATTTGCGAGGCCTTTTGGGCGCTCTCGGACACGTACTTGGCCTTCTGGGCGGAGACGTTGGCCGTCTGCCGCACCTCCTCGACCGTGGTGGTGGTTTCGTTGGCGGATACGGCCGTTTCCGAGGCGTTGGAGGCAAGCTGGTTGGTGGTGGTGACGATCTCGGAAGCGGTGGTGGTCAAGACATTCACGCTGGCCGCGATTCTGGAAACAATGGAGTTGGCGAAAAAGAACGCGACCAGGAAGGACAGAACAATGGCCACGACAATGATCCCCAGGATGACCCTGTACTCCCGGCTGAATTTCTCTCGTTCAGCTTTCATGGCTGCAACAAGGTGCTTGTCCTCTTGGGTTACAACTTCGCTCATCATCTCGTCGAGCTTGTCCACGATCGGTCTGAGTTCCCCGCGCAGAATCCCGCTGGCTTCCTCCTCCTTGCCCGCCCGCGAGAGACTGAAAATGCGGTCCTCGATGGGCTGGATACTATCCAATCTGCTCTTGATTCCATCGATTAAAATCTTTTCCGAATCGGACAGGTTTTGGACGCTGCTGAGTTCCTGGAGCAGTTTCTCGATCAATGTTCGAGAATCCGAAACGTGCTCCTCACGAACCTTTTTCTCCTGCAGGTCCTTATACAGTATATGATTCATCACCGATCGATTCAGAGCGATAAGAGCGATATTCGCCTGCAGGGCCTTTTCCAGCGGGATGACATCCTCATCGTGGATATCATTGAGCATCCGGTTCGTGGCCTTCATGCCGGCGACCCCTCGCCACCCCACCACGGCCATGGCGACAATGACCAGGGTGACGATGCCCATCATCTTCACACGCAACGATATTTTCATGATTTCCCCCCCTCGACGGATTGGTCTATAAATCAGCTCTTCACTTCCTCGTGCACGATCAAGCTCCGATCGGAGAGTATGGCCGCGGCGTCGAGAACCACGGTCCGTTCGGGCGTGATTCCCTTCAGATATTTCTCCCGGATGCCGGTCAGGGTTGCCAGCGACGGTTGTAATTCGCTTTCCGGGATGGACCTCACCTCGATGATGGAATCGGCCAGGACCCCGAACTCGATATCCTCCCCTTCCAGGATGATGACCTTGTTCAGATCGGCCAGACCTTTTTCCGGGAGGTCGAAAAACCGTTTCAAGTCAACAATCGGGATGATCCTTCCCCGCACGTTCATGATTCCGAACACGAAGGCGGGCGTGCAGGGAAGCGGCGTGAAATGCTTCAGCGGTTGAATCTCGCGGACAAAGCCGGACTCGAAGGCGTATCTTTCATAGGCCAGGATGAACTCGATGACTTCGATCGTTCGGGCGTCTTGGGCCTGGCGCTCGGGTTCCAGGGCGAGCCAGCGGGCTCGTTCACGGAGGATTTTCCGCCGCTCGTCGTCGCTGAGAGCAAAGCCTTGGGCGACCGTCCGCTGGACCTCTTCCGGGCGCCGGTGCACCCTTTCCTTATTCAGGGCCGGTACGAGGCCCGTTTCGATCGCTTTTTTTTCATCCATCCCCGTTCTCCCGCCATGTGGACTCGATGATTTCCTTGAGTCTGCCCGCCGTGAGGCCTTCCGACTCGGGCAAGGTCCGGTCCGGCTCCATCTTGCTCAGAAGCTCGAAGGCGTTGTTGAAATTTTTATCCGATTCCTTGAAGCGCTTGGTTCCCCGATGGATATTGGCCAACATGAAATGGGCCAGGACAAAGTCCGGGTCGAGATAGAGCGCCCGCTTCAGGGAGGCCACGGCCGGATCCGGCTGGCCGAGTTCATGGAAGATCATGCCCATGAGGTAATGGAGGCCGGGATTGAGCTTGTCCAGGGCCACGGCTTTGTCGCACCATTCCTTGGCTTCGGCCAGCTTGCCCTGATTGGCCAGGGTCCGGGCCAACAGGGTCATGGTCTTCGAATCGCTGCCCGTGGAAGCGCTTTCGATCAGCAGCGCGGCCGCCTCTTGGTAGAGGCCTTGGTCGAAAAATCCCTGGGCCTGCTCATTAACGTTGCTTTGCGGTTCCGGTGTTGCAGGGGCTTCAAGCGGGGGTTGGACCAGGAAATCGGGTGGCTCCGGCGGCGGCGCGGGGAAAGTAAATCCGCTGGGCGGCGGACTCTCCGCGAACCAGGTGGGGTCTGGCTCGCTCACGAAACCCGGGAGGCGCGCTTTTTCCCGCCAAGCGGGAAGTTCAACGGCCGGCGGACGATGCTCGTCCTTGCGGTAAAAAGTGGCGTCATTATAGGAGACGGTCACAAAGGGCCTGAAATACTCATGCGAGACCTCGCAGGGGCTCACGAACAGCCAGCCCCCGTCCACGAGCGCGCGGTGGAGCTTCCGAATGACCGACTCGGCGCGCTGGGGTTCAAAGTACATCAGAACGTTGCGGCAGAAAATGAGGTCCATGGCGTTGGTGCTGTTGGTGAGCGAGGGGTATGAATCTTCCGCCAGGTTCAGGTAAGAGAACCGGACCATCTTTTTGATCCAGGGGGCGATCCGGTAACGCGAATCCTTTTCTTTGGAAAAATATTTTTCCTGGATCCACTTCGGGGCTTCGCGGAAAGACCATTGGCTGTAAATTCCGCTCTGCGCCCTCTTTAAGAAGATGGGGTTGATATCGGTGGCCAGGATGGAGATGCTCCACTGCGCGAGATCGGGAATAAGCTGGTGGAGCAAAATGGCGATGGAAAACGCTTCCTCGCCGGAAGCGCAGCCCGCGCTCCATACCCGCAAATGCCTTGTCCCGGGTCGGACTTGCCTGATCAGCCCGGGCAGGATTTCGTCTTCCATGACCTTGAACAGGTTGTGGTCCCGGAAGAAATAAGTTTCGCCCACCGTGAGGTAGCTGGCCAGAACCTCGATCTGACGCCGGGACAACGAGGAAGAGAGCAACCATGAAACGCACGATGCCGCATCCTTGAACCCCAACTCCCTCGCCGCGGACACCAATCCGCGCTCCAGATCGCCGAACCGTTCCGGCGGGAACGACAGCCCCAACCGAGCGGTGACGAACCGGCTCAATATTGAGAGCGTCGTGTCGGAAACGCTATCGCCCATGCTCCGAATCCAGCGTGCTTTCCAAGGCGCTGTCCAGCGCGCGTTCTTCCTCCAAACTGAGGAACCGGTCCAGATCGTGGATGAGCAGCAGGCCGTCTTCCAGTTTGGCCACGCCCTCGATGTACTCGACCCCGGGCACGATCTGCTCCGAAGAAATGACGTCCTCCCGAGGCAGGATCATGACGCCGTCCACGGAATCGGCGACCAGGGCCACGACCCGTTTCGAAGTCCGGGCGAATATGAACCGGTCCGACAGGTCCAGGTCCCGCTCCGGCAGACCGAAACGCCTGCGCATGTTGACCACCGGAACAAGCCGGCCCTGCCAATTCACGACGCCCATCACGATCTCGGGCGCCTTGGGCAGCGGGGTGATTTCCGCCGCGCGAACCACCCGCTCCACCGCGGACAAATAGAGGGCGTAGCCCTGTGTTTCAAGCCTGAACGCCACAAGCTGCGTTTGATCGGTCATCTCTTCATGTATCACCATGGGGCACGGCCTCCCGAAAAGACGCCTGGCGTGTTGCTGGTGAACTTTAGCGCCCTGATCGATCCGGCTCGGTTGATCGGCTTTTGCAAAACCGGCAAGGGGGAAGGATGAAGGGCCTCGGCTCTAAAATCGCCGTCCAGATGTCCGTCGATGACCATTACCGGCGGGCCCTCTTTTAACGCGCGGTTTTTTTTTAGAATCGCGGGGCCGACCATAGCCCGCGTCTTGAGGCCCGAGAGCACGACATCGGATGGGTCACTCCCGTTGGGCTCAAGGGCCTTTTCGCTCTTCGTGGCGCGCGAGATTCGGCGGAATTGTTCTTGAAGCATGCGCTCGATGCTCTTGGGCATGTGTTCTTCGTCATCCACAATCAAGAGGTGAAACCTGCGGGGAAAAAGTATGGTGCGTTTCCACCCGATGGAGGGTTTTAATCTTATTAAAGCGCCAGCCCCGGCCAACCTTCACGGCGGGCATCTCCTCGTTCCCGGTCGACCGCCGGATCGTCTCCACTTGTACACATGGGTACTTCGCGGTTTCTTCGGCTTTCAGCCCCTCTGACACCCCGGCCGATTTTTCCGCGAAAAAAAGAATCTTTGTTTTGTGGTACGCTTGAATAATCAACAGCTACTTGGGCTAAAGGCAATATCATTTATTTTTTTGTGTTTTATACAATTTGATCAATTATGACACCTCTTCAAAACCGAGTCAAGCATCAATAGATAAATGCAGAACCTATTGGCAGATAAAAACTCTTGAAATCTCAGACGCGCGATTGTCGATGCCTTATGCATCCTCGCCCGCGGCCGCGGAGAGCGGTTTTTCTTGGATACGGGACAAGACTGCGGAGGTTTATAGTTGCAGACCCCTAAAAGGAGACGCGAAACGAAAAGATTGTTTTCCCAAAAGCATCTTCTGTTTTCAGTGAAGACGCGGACTCTAGAAAACGCTCATCGATCTCTTTAATTTGCTTTTTACAACTCCTTTGAACCTTGGCGCTTGGCCCTTCATTGTGCTGTTTCAGTAAATAAAGGCATAAAAAAAGCAGGGACGACCGACCGGTCGCCCCCGCCAAAGATCAAGATAACGCAATGTTTGCCGGCTGTTATGCTCTCCGGCCTGCTGAAAAAAGTTCAGCCCACCACTTTTTCGATGGCTGCGCGGATGGCTTGGGGTTGGGGCAGGATGTATTCCTCCATGAACCCGGCGGCGATGGGCAGGTTGGCCGCGGCCACGCGCACGGGCGGGGCGTCCAGGTAGTCGAAGGCGTGCTCCAGAATCTGGGTGATGATCTCGGACGTCACGCCGCAGCGCTGGGTGTCCTCGTCCACGACCACGACACGGCCGGTCTTCTTGACCGAGGCCACGATGGTGTCGATGTCCAGCGGCTCCAGGGTCCTGGGGTCCACGACCTCGACGCTGATTTTGCCTTCAAGTTCCGCGGCCACCTTCAGGGCCATTTGGACCATGAAGGACGTGGCCACCACGGTCACGTCCGTTCCCTCGCGCTTGACGTCGGCCTGACCGAAGGGGATGAGGTATTCCTCGTCGGGCACCTCGCCTTGAAGGCCGATGAGCCGCTTGTGGTAGAAGAAGACCACGGGGTTGTTGTCCCGGATGGCGGTTTTCATCAGCCCCTTGGCGTCGTAGGGCGTGGAGGGCAGGGCCAGTTTGAGGCCCGGCGTGTGCATGACCACGGATTCCGGGCTCTGGGAGTGTTCGGCGCCGAGTTTGTTGTACCCGCCGATGGCGGCCATGAAGACCAGGGGCAGGGCCAGCTTGCCGCCATGCAGGAACCGCCACTTGGCCGCCTTGATGAAAATTTCGTCCCCGGCGATGAACATGAAGTCGCCGAACATGAAATCGGCCACGGGCCGGTAACCGGCCATGGCCGAGCCCACGGCGATGCCGGCCACCGCGGTTTCGGCCAGGGGCGTGTCCCGGACGCGCTTCGGCCCGAAGGTCTGGACCAGGCCGCTGGTGGTGCCGAAGGCTCCCCCCTGAACGTCCTCGCCCACCACGTACACCAACTCGTCCCGTTTCATCTCTTCAAAAAGGGCCTGGCTGATCGCTTCTCGATATCGAATGGTTCCCATGATGACCTCCTGGATCAATCGGCGTAGAGGTAGGAAGGCAGCTTGGCCGGATCGGGCTTGGGGCTTTCCGAGGCGAACCGCTCGACCTCTTCGGCCTCGGCGTCGGCCTCCTGATCGATGCGGGCCATGTCGGCCTCGGTCAGGATACCCTGGTCCAGGAGTTTCTTTTGGAAAAGCAGGACGGGGTCGCGCTTCTTCCAGGCCTCGACCTCCTCGGCCGGCCGGGGTTCGTAGTGCGAGATGTCCCGGGTGCCTTCGGAATGCGTGTGGAAGCGGTAGGTCTTGCACTCGATCAGGGACGGTCCGTCTCCGGCCCGGGCCCGACTGACCGCCGCCTGCACGGCCTCGTGCACGGCCAAAACGTCCATGCCGTCCACCACCACGCCGGGCATGTCGTAGCCGGCGGCCAGGTCGGCGATGTTGTCCCGGGCATAGGCGTCCTTGATGGGCATGAACTGGGCGTAGAGGTTGTTCTGGCAGACCCAGACGATGGGCAGCTTCCAGACCGAGGCCGTGTTCATGGCTTCATGCAGGGTGCCCCGGTTCGAATTGCCGTCCCCGAAGAAACAGACGACCACCTGCTGCCGGCCGTTGTTCTGCGCGGCCACGCCCCACCCCAGGGCCAGGGGGAAGGCCGAGCCAATGGTGCCGCTGAAACCTAAAATGCCCAGGCTGGGCTCCACGTTGTGAAACCCGGAGATGCCCAGGCAGCAGCCCGTGGCCTTGCCGTAATGCTCGGCCAGAAACCCGTGGGGTTTGCACCCCTTGGAGATGATGTAGGCCAGACCGTGCCCGCGGTGGTGGGCGTAAATGTAATCGTCCGGCCGAAGGAAGGTGCAGCCGCCCACGGCCGCGGCCTCTTCGCCCTGTCCGCTGTGGAAAAAGCCCAGCACCTTGCCTTCCCTCAGTCCCTGGCAGGTGACTTCGTCCAGCTTCCGGGCGCGGACCAGGTTGGTGTAGAGTTTGATCAACTCTTCTTTGCCCAATTCCATGCCTTTCCTCCTTTTGGAGAACTAAGTATGACGGGGAGCCAAAGGGTATATGGAGCAGTATAGGAGAGATCAGCATTTGTTGTCGAGCAAAAATGACGACAACGGGTGGGCTTCAGGCGGATTTCAAGGCTTCCAGGGAGCCGATCCTGAGAATGCGTCCCTCGATGGGGAAGGGGTTGAGAATCCGCCGCTCGAAGGCCTGTCCGCCGTGTTGCTCCACGAGTTGCTTGGCCAACCGATCGAAGGGCGTTCGACCGGGATCGGCCAGGAGAATCAGGCGCACCCCGGCGGCCAAGGCCCCCGCGATCAAGCTTTCCAGCGGAGCGACCATGTCCTCCCAAAAGCAGATGTCGGCGCCGATCAGCACGTCGAACTCGGACAGTTGACTCAAAGTAAGATCTTCAAAGCGGATGTTTCGCGTGGCGATCTGGACGTGGTTCGCGTCCGAGTGGAGGCGAAGAAAGGGAAAGACGCTGTCGTCAAAGTCCACCGAGGTCACGGTGGCCTGGTGGAGCTTGGCGCAGTAGAGTCCGGCCACTCCCCAGCCGCAACCCACTTCCAGCACGCGCAAGCCGTCGGCCAGGCCTTGACGCCGGATAAAGTCGATCAACAGCCAACTGGATTTCCAGACCCGGAAGCCGAAGACGGCCGGGGCGTGGTGACGTTTGAGTTGACGGATAGAATGGTGACGCGACCGAAAGACGAGCAGGCCGTGGTAGTTGATCTCCGTTCGGGTGGTCTTGACTATGAGTTGGCCAGCCTCTCAAGGAAAGGTTCATCGGTGCGGATCATGCCGTTTGCCCGGCCCCGGGTGCATTTCGCGTCCGGAACCGGAATCAACGGCTGTTTCATTTAATATGTTAAGGAAAGGCGCGCCTTCCTTAGGGGCTAGTATCTCCCCCCACCGCCAAAACCGCCACCGCCAAAACCTCCGCCGCCACCACGACCGCCGCCGCCGCGCGGGCCGTCCGTGCGCGGCCGGGCTTCATTGACACGAATCTGACGGCGAGACACCTCTTTGCCGTTCAGAGCCGTAATGGCCTGCTCGGCCTCGCCGCGATCGGCCATCTCCACGAATCCGAATCCTTTGGACTGACCGGAAAAACGCTCGGTAATGACTTTAGCGCTCAATACCTCGCCATAGGGAGCGAACAATTCGGCGAGGTCGGCGTCGGTGACACTGTAAGGAAGGTTCCCCACATACAAATTCATAGAAGGCATATTTTCCTCCTGCCGCTAAGATAGCAAAACTCAAGGCGGAACACGTTTCGGAAGGCTCAATTTCTATCGAGGATTTACACGAAAGGCGCGCTCTCATTTTGCTTTATCGTTCGGTTAAACGCGGCCGAACGCGATAAAGGTATCCAAAAGCCGGGAGGAACGCAAGCGAAAAATAGGGGAAAAAGGGAAAGGCCGGCCAGGCTCCCGCGCATGTCTTGTAAGGACGCGCTTTGCCGGCGTTGCCTTCACCTGGCGACTCTGATACAGTATCCTTACTATCGTCCGAGACCGCTCCTTTCGCCGGCCGCGCAGCTTTGAATCTCGGCCTGAGAGCGAGATTTTCCGAGGAATCCAAGGAGGAAAAACCACCATGCCCATAACCGTCGTCCGTCCCGAGGAGGTGGGGTTTTCCAGCGAGCGTTTGAGCCGCATCGAGGCGCATCTGGCCGGCCGGTACATCCAGCCGGGCAAGGTCGCCGGCGCCTTGACCCTGGTCGCCCGCCGGGGCCGGGTGGCCTATCTCAAACCCCAAGGCATGATGGACATCGAGCGGCAAAAGCCGGTCAGGGAAGAGACCATCTTCCGCATCTATTCCATGTCCAAACCCATCACCTCGGTGGCCCTGATGACCCTCTACGAACAGGGCTATTTTCAGCTCAACGACCCGGTCGCCAAATTTATTCCGGAATGGCGAAACCTGGCCGTCTTTGAGGGCGGGAACCACCCCCTGTTCATCACCCGGCCGGTCGATCGGCCCATGACCGTGCGGGACCTGATGACCCACATGTCCGGCTTGACTTACAGCTTCATGGAACGCACCAACGTGGACGCGGCCTACCGCAAGCTGGGCCTCGGCGTGGTGGGCGGCGACCTGACGCTCAAGGACATGATTCAGCGCCTGGCGGCAGTACCTCTCGAGTTTTCGCCCGGCACGCGCTGGAACTACTCGGTCTCGACCGACGTCCTGGGCTACCTGGTCGAGGTCTTTTCCGGGATGCCCTTTGACGAGTATCTCAAAAAGCACATCTTCGGGCCGCTGGGCATGGTGGACACGGACTTCTGGGTGCCTCGGGAAAAACAAGACCGCTTCGCGGCCAACTATGTCCGCAACCCGGACAAGACCTTAAAGCTGGAGGATGACCCTCAGAGCGGCATCTTCACCCAAAAACCCAAATTCCTGTCCGGCGGCGGCGGGCTGGTGTCCACGGCCGCCGACTACTTCCGCTTTTGCCAGATGATGCTGAACGGCGGCGAACTGGACGGGGCGCGGATTCTCGGCCCCCGAACCATCGACTTGATGACCATGAACCATCTGCCCGGCGGCCAGGACCTGACCGATCTGACCGTCAGCCCATACAGCCAGACGGCCAGCGAAGGCTTCGGCTTCGGACTGGGCTTTTCCATCCACCTCGGCTCGGACAAGTCCCAGGTCATCGGCTCGGCCGGGGAGTACGCCTGGGGAGGCGCGGCCTCCACGGCCTTCTGGATCGACCCCCAGGAAGACCTCATCGTCATCTTCCTGACCCAGTTCATGCCCGACGGCACGTTCAACTTCCGGGGCCAGCTCAAGACCATCGTCTATCCGGCCATCCTGGATTAGCCTGGGAACGGAGCCGCGTCAAACAACGGCAGGAACGAAAAATGAGTTTGTTCCTGGACCCAAAAAAAACGCTCGAAACATGTCGCGAAGAGGACTGCGCGGGCTGCGAAGTGGCTTCGGACCTCGTGTGCCACTTCCGATTGAGGGACTTTGCTCTCTTTCTATGCCTGGCCCTCCCGGCCCTGATCCTGGCCGCCATTGGCATTTACCGCCAGGGCCTGGGCTACGCGGCCGTGTGGCTCGTCCTGGTGATCGGCTATTTCGGCGGACTTGAAATCCGGGTCATGTGCTCCCATTGCCCCCACTACGCCGAACCCGGGCGCAGCCTCAAGTGCTGGGCCAACAACGGCGCGCCCAAGCCGTGGGCCTTCCGGCCCGGCCCCATGTCCCGGCTGGAAAAAGCGCTCTTCTTCGCCGGGCTGGCCGTGGTCTACGGCTACCCCTTCGTGTTTTTGGCGCTCGGCAGCTCCTGGGGCCTGGGCCTGGCCTACGTGGTCGCGGTGGTGGGCTTTTTCCTGAGCCTCAGAACCGGATTCTGCGGCCGGTGCATGAATTTCGCCTGCCCCTTGAACCGGGTAGCCGGCCCCAGGCGGGAGGCCTTCTTCCGCAAGAATCCGAGGATGGCCGAGGCCTGGAGGGCGTCCATCGATACATAACCCTGGCCCCACGGGGGCTTGATAGATTCACCGATAACAAAGGGAGGACGGCCATGTACGCGGATCTGGTCATCAAAAACGGAAAGATCGTTACGTTGGACGCGCAAAACACCCTGGCCCGGGCCTTGGCGGTCAAGTTCGGCCGCATCCTGGCCGTGGGCGACAACCCCGATATCGAGGCTTTGATCGGGCCGCAGACGACCCTTATCGATCTGGACGGCCGCGCGCTCATCCCGGGCCTGATCGATTCCCATTGTCACATGGGCATGGCCGGCGCGGCCCGGGTCATGAACGAGGATCTCAGCCAGGAGGCCGGGGTGCGTTCCATCGCCGACATCCAGGAGCGTCTGGCCCGGCGGGCCGCCGGCACGCCTGCCGGGGAATGGGTGTACGGCTACCAGGAGGACGACGCCAAGCTGGCCGAGAAGCGCCACCCCACGCGCTGGGAGCTGGACGCGGCCGTGCCCGACCATCCCGTGATGATGTCCACGGTCGGCGGGCATTTTTACATCGCCAACAGCAAGGCCTTCACCCAGGCCGGCGTGACCCGCGACACGCCCGATCCGGTCGGCGGAAAATTCGACCGGGACCCGGCCACGGGCGAGCCCAGCGGCGGGGTGCACGAAAAGGCCCTGGAGGTGCTGCGGCCGGGCGGGCCGCCCGAGCCTACCCGGGAGCAGGCCCGGAACGGGGCCAAACAGATGCTCGAAGAATGCGCCTCGGCCGGGCTGACCTGCGTCTATGACACGGTTACCCGGCCCCAGATTCAGGCCTTCCTGGACCTCAAGAACGAAGACCGCCTGCCCATCCGGATGCGGATGGACGTCCACATCGACCTGTTCCCGGCGCTCAAGGCCTTGGGCATCTACCGGGGCCTGGGGGACGACATGCTTAGAATCTGCGGCCTGAAATTCTTTTTCGACGGGGCCATCTCGGCCCGCACCGCGGCCGTAAGCGAACCGTACCTCAACCAGCCCGGCTTCACCGGGGTCATGGCCACCACCCCGGAAATCGCTCTGGACACCGTCCGCCCGGCCTATGCCGCCGGCTACCGTATCTCGTCCCACGCCAACGGCGACCGGGCCATCGCCCTGTACCTGGACATCATGGAAAAGGTCCAGACCGAATTTCCCAGGCAGGACCCCCGAAACCGGATCATCCACTGCACCGTGCTCAACCCGGAACTGATCGGCCGCATCAAAAAGCTGAACATGCTGCCCACCATCTTCGGCCCTTACGTCTATTACCATGGCGACAAACTGCTGCCGGCCTTTGGCGAAAAACGGCTGGAATGGATGTTCGCCGCCCGGTCCCTGCTCGACGCCGGGCTGATCGCCGCGGCCCACAGCGACCACCCCTGTGCGCCGCACCCGCCCCTCATGGGCGTTCACGGCCTGGTGAACCGCACCACCCGAGCCGGACTGCCCATCGGCGCCAGCCAGAAAGTCACGGTGGTCGAGGCCCTGCGCCTGTACACCACCCACGCGGCGTACCAGTCCTTTGACGAAAACACGCTGGGCAGCCTGGAGCCGGGCAAATGTGCGGACATGGTCGTGTTGGGCGAGGACATTTTGAGCGTGCCCACCGAGCGCATCCTGGACATTCCCATCGACATGACCCTGGTGGGCGGCCGCGTGGTTTATCAGCGTTGAGTGGTGGTGGAGGGTCTTACAGCAGGGAGCGGGCCAGGATCAAGGCGGCTCCGGCGGCCGAGATGAAAAGCACGGCCGGCCGGGTGTAGGCCCGGTCCAGGATGGGCGTGATCCAGCCGGACAGGACAAAGCCGGCCACCGTGCCGGGCAGAAAGACCAGCGCGGCCGCGACTTCGTAAATCCCGAAACGGCCGGCCCAGGCCAGCACGATCAGCGAGATGATCGCGCCGACCAGAAAGTATCCGGTCAAGGTCCCTCTCAGGCGCGGCCCGCTGACGTCCTGGTAGATCAGGGCCACGGGCGGTCCGCCCAGGGAGGCGGTCGTGCTCATGAACCCGGACAGGACCCCGGCCCCCAAGAGCGTGCCCGGCGCGGGGCGCACACGAAGCCCGGAGATGCTGAGCCCCACGGCCAGCCAGACCATGACCCCGATGGTCATTGCGGTCTGGGTCGGAGAAAGCAGGGTCAGCAACAGGCCGCCGACCACCGAACCCGGCACCCGGCCGGCCAAAGCCCAGGTCACGCCGCGAACGTCCACGTGGGCCCGTTCCCGGTGAACGACCAGGAAATTGAGGGCCACGCTGGACAGGATGATCGGACCGGGCACCCAGCGCGGATCGATCAGGGTCAGGAACGGCGCGGCCACCAGGCCATAGGCGAACCCGGTCGAACCCTGCACCGCGGCGCCGGCCATCAATACCAGGTTGGCGGCCAAAATTTCTAACAAGTTGTGCGGAAAAAGCCCGGTCACGGCCCACCTCGCGCTGCCATGCCTACCACGACATAGACGGCTTGTCCACGAAATCGAAGCCGGTGCGGGAAAAAAGCCGGTTGGAAAGAATCTGGCCGGCCTTGCTCCGAGCTTTTTGGGGACTCATTTCTCGTTCCAGGGCTTAGCCCTGGAACGAGAGTGGAAAAAAGCCGGCGGGCTAAAAACGAGCGCGGCCGCGGGGGTGCTCCCGCGACCGCTCTACGTGCGGGTTAAAATCGAATTGTCGGCCCGCCGAGCCTGGCCCGGATCGGCGCGGTAGGGGAGGCGAGGGATCGGTTAGGCGGGTGCTTTGGACACGGCGAATTCGCAATACCCCTGCTTGGGGGTTTGCGCCGTCATGTCCACGGACACGCCCTCGATGTCCAGATCGGCCGCGACGGTCCGGCACAGGCCCAGACATCCGTGCCGGCAGCACAAGGCCTTGGCGATTTCCTGGCCGCAATCGGCCGCGATCTGGCCGTACGTCTTGCAATCTTCCACCCGGTAGATCAGACGCCGGGAGTTGTTTTCGATAATGGGCAGGGTGGGGAAATCCTGGACGCCCAGGTAGGCGATTTCCAGGAAACGCTGGGGCACCAGAGGAAAGATCGAACCGCCGGTCTGATCGAGGGCCTCCTTTAAAATTTCGTAGGTCCGGTCCATGTAGGTCTCGCCCAAGGCCACGCTGCGGTGGCCCCAGTTTTCACCGTATTCGGTGAAAAGTTTTTCGCCGATCACGGCCTGCTCCTCGGCCGATTTGCCCTGAACGCTTTGGCAAAACTGGCGGGCGATTTCCTCGGCCCGGAAATCCTGTTCGATGGCCTTGAGCAGGTCCTGGTGAAGCTCGAAGGAATATTCTTTTTTCTCAACCATAACGTGATCTCCTAGGCGTAGGTCACGGTCAAGGCGTGGACCGGACAGACCTCGACGCATTCGTTGCAGACGATACATTTGTCGCCGAAAGCCACCCTCAATTTGAACGCGCCGGGCTCGTTTTCGTCGGTTTCCTTGAATTTTTCCATCTTCATGGGGGCGACGCCGAAAACCGCCATGGGGCAGATTTGCAGACATTTCTTGCAGGCGTACGGAGTCGTGCACTTGGCATGGTCGATCTCGATGCGCTGGTGAGCCATCTTACCACTCCTCTCTCAAGGCCGGATATTTCTCTCTGCGTTCGAGCGTGATGGCTTCGACCGGGCATCCGGTTTCGCACAGACCGCAGCCGAAACACTTGAAAACGTCGATATTGGCCTTCTGGGTCGTGACCTCCATCTTGATCGCCCCGAACTGGCATCGCTGCACGCAGGTGCCGCAGCCCGTGCACAGGTCATAGTCGGGGATGGCCACGTAATGGCCCTTGAGCAACACGTGCTGGATGCCATAATCCAGGCGGATGCGCAGGGGGATGCAGTCCGGGTAATCGCAGTTGCACAGACCGCCGATGAACGGGCGTCCCTCGCTGGCCGTGCCATAGACCATGATCATGTGCACCATGCCGGCCTTGTCCCACTTGTCGAACCATTCCTTGCCCTGCTGCTCGGACAGAAACTGAACCCCGCCCCGGTACCGCTCCGGCCACCGCTCCCACTTGAACATGCCCGTGCCCAGGCCCATGCAGGAATATTCGTCGGCGTTCCGCTCGTCCAAGGCCCGGGTCTGCTTGCGGCAGATGCAGGACATCGAGGCGATGGGGTTGGCGTATTCCAGGAGCTTGTAGCAGTCTTTCAGAGGCACTACCTGGCAGGGCTCGTTTTCCTTGTAGAGCTGATCGAGGGCCTGCGAGTATTCCTGGATTTTGGCTTGGTCCTTTTCCATGTGGGCCTGGCCGACCAGCCCCATGAGTTCTTCCCGCCTTTGGCGATAGGAAATGGCCTCGGGAACGTACCGCCCGCCGGCCACCTGCTTGCGGTAGAGCTGCCGTCCGTGCCCTTTGGGGTCCAGGTACCAGATATCCTCGGTCCCGAATTTTTCGCAAAATTCACACATGGACTTCCTCCTTGCCGGGTTCGACCAACCCACCCGGCCGAAATGCAATCAACGCCATCCGCGCGCTCCCTTCCGCCTGGAGCCGCCGGCTTGCTCTCATCGCTCAAATCGTATAGGATTATAGAAAATCCATATAACTTGAACTGTTGGAGGGAGTCAAGATCAAAACGATTTTTCCTTGGGGATGGCGTTTTTGCGCATCGGCTCGCAACTTGCGAAAACCCGCCCGATTCCAGCCAGGAGGTGCGACATGAGCGGCAAGCGATTCCAGGAAATGTCGGTGGGGGACAAGTTCTTCACGCCTTCCAAGACCATCACCGAAACGGCCGTCACCTTGTGCGTGGGTCTGGCCGGCATGACCGCCCCGTTTTTCAACGACGCCGAGGCCGCCGGCAAAACGGCCTTGGGCTGGCAGGCGGCGCCAGGCCGGATGATCCTGATGATGATGGGCGGACTTGAAGAACAGGGCGAGATGTGGCTTGAGCCCGCCTTGCTCAGCGGCTTCCGCGACGTAAGATTCCGCAGGCCGGTCCTGGCCGGCGACACGATCCGCGTCGAGATGGAGATCATCGAAAAAAGGGAAACGAGCCGGCCCGGCCAGGGCCTGGTCGTGCACAGAAGCGTCTGCCTGAACCAACGGGGCGAAGCGGTCCTGGAGGCCGAAACCGTGCACGTGGTGAATTACGAGCAGGCAAAATAAAAACACCGCCGATGTCCTGGCGGTGTTTTGGTTTGTTTTGGCTGAATACCGTCGTTAAAATTCCAGGATGGCCCGGCCCGAAATCTGGCCCTTTTCCAGAGCGGTGGTGGCCTCGTTGATCTGATCGATGGTATAGCGCGCGGTCACCAGGGATTCCAGGTCCAAGGCCCCGTCCTTGTGCCATTGCAGGAACAGGGGGAAATCCTTTTCCGGCACGCACGATCCGGCGAAACTGCCGGCAAAGCTCTTCTCGTTGACCAGCATGTCGATGGCGTTCAGTTCCACCGGGGTGCCGGGTACGCCCACCAGGATGGCCGTGCCACCCTTGGCCGCGCCGAAATGCCCGCCCCGGCAGGCCGGAACGATCTGCTCCATGGTCTTTTTCAGGCCGATGCAGTCAAAGGTGAAATCCGCGCCGGATACCGGCTGACCGAACATGGTGAATTTGCCCTCGTGCCGGGTCAGTTCGTGGATGGCCTGGATCGGGTCCACCTTGCTGGCGTTGATGACGTGGGTGGCTCCGAATTTCTTGGCGAACTCCAGCTTCTTGTCGTCCAGGTCCACGGCGATGATGGGGTAGGCGCTGACCTGCTTGGCCCCCACCACGGCGGACAGACCCACGCCGCCCACGCCGAAGATGGCCACGCTCTGCCCGGGACGGACGTCGGCCGTGTGGATGACCGCGCCCGCGCCGGTCATGACCGCGCAGCCGATAATCGAGGTGACGTCCTTCTTGATGTCCGGGTCGGCCTTGACCACGAACTGTTCGTCGGCCAGCGTGTGGTCGGCCCAGGTGAACACGCCCTCGCCCGTCCGGGCGGTCCCTTCCGAGGTCTCGACCATGGCCCGGGTGGGGCGCTCCTTGGCGGCGGCCGAATTGCGCGGCACCCAGGTCACCAGCACGGTGTCGCCTTCTTTCACGTAGGTCACGGCCGAGCCGGCTTTGAGCACCACCCCGGTGGCTTCATGCCCCAGCACCACGGGGCTTCTCCTGGGCCGGTGCATCTGGTGCAGTTGCGAGTGGCAGATGCCCGAGGCGAACTCCTTGACGAGCACCTGGGTGGGTCCCGGGTCCGGCAGGTTGATTTCTTCCACGCGAAGCGGGCCGGGTTCCTGCGGCAGTACAACCACGCGAGCTGTTGTTCCCATAGATAGGTTACCTCCTGATTTTTTTTATACTAGGCGTGGGCCATCAGCCCGCCGTCCACGAACATCCATTGGCCCGTGGTGAACTCGGTCACGTCCGAGGCCAGATAGACCACCAGGGAGCCGATCTCGTCCGGCTGACCGTAGCGTTTGGCCGGGATGTAGCGGGTCAGCCGTTCGTCGATGGGCGCCGCGCCCGGTTCCAGGAACCAGCCGGTGCCGATGGCGTTGACCGTGACGCCTTGCTCAGCCCATTCCAAAGCCAAGGCCCGGGTGAGCTGCAACACGCAGCCCATGGACACGCAGTAGGCCGATCCGTTGGCCAGGCCGCGCTCGGCCAGGCCCGAGGCGATGTTGATGATCCGGCCCCGTTTGGCCGCCAGCATGGGCTTGGCCGCGGCCCGGCAGAAGTTCAGCGTGCCGTGGAAATTGCAGTCCATGATCTTGGCCCATTCGTCGCCGGTGATTTCGGTGAAGGGCTTGAAAAATTGGATATCCCCGGCGTTGACCAGAATGTCGATCCGCCCGTGTTCGGCCACCACCTGATCGACCGCCTTTTGAGCTTGGGCCGCGTCGGCTACATCGGTGGGGATGGCCGTGACTTTGCCGCCGCTTTTTCGCGCGGCCTCGGCCGCTTCGGCCAGCCGGGGGGAGTCCTTGGCCGCGATGGCCACGTTCGCGCCCGCCTCGGCCAGGGCCACGGCCACGGGTTTTGCCCAGAGTTTGCTGTCCCCGGCGACCAGGGCCACCTTATCCTTCAGCAGAAACGCTTTCGCCGTCATGCCAAACCCTCCTCCAGTGAAACTGTGGGCGCGAAGCCCGTGGTGGCGAAACCTCCGGCCAAGCCGCCGCCGTCCGAGATGAAGATGCCGGCCGTGACATAGTCCGAAGCGTCCGAGCAGAGGAACAGGCCCAAATAGCCGATGTCGTCCGGCTTGCCCGAATGCCCCACGGGCACGAACAGACGCCGCGCGCCCGAGGCCCGCATCTCATCCATGACCTTCTGGTAGTCCTCGGGCTGGTTGTCGTAGGTGTCCACGAAGCCAGGCACGATGCAGTTGACCCGCACGTTATACTCGGCCAGGGTCAAGGCCATGACCCGGGTCAGGTTGACCACCCCGGCCTTGGCCGTGTTGTACATGAAACTGTTACGCTGTCCCCGGAAACCCTCGCCCGAGGCCACCAGGATGATGTTGCCCTTTTTCTGATCGGCGAAATACTTGCTGACCGCGCGGCTGCAATAGAACGCGCCCGAGAGGTTCACGTCGATGCCGACGCGCCAGTCCTGGTCGGAAATCTCCCACATGGTCTTGGGCCGCTCCCCGCGCACGATGCCGGCGTTGTTGATCAGCACGTCGATCCGGCCCATTTCGGTCAGGCTCTTCTCGATCAGGCGGTCGGTCTGGGCCGTGTCCGTGACGTCCGTGGGCACGACCAGGGCCTTGCCCCCGCGCTCGCGAACCCCGGCCGCGGTCTCTTCCAAAGGCGGCAGCCGCCGGGCCGCGACCACGATGTTGGCCCCCTCCTCGGCCAGGCGATAGGCCATGGACCGCCCCAGCCCGGTCCCGCCGCCGGTGATGACGATGACTTTCCCGTCCAGAGTCCCCATAAGTATCCTCCTATTTCAGACCCACCGACTTTCCCGCCCGGTTCGAAATTCGCGTGGCAAAATTCCAACTAGGCGGGATGATGATAAAAAAATTAAAAATCCGTGTTGAAAAAGTTGACCGGAAACCCGTTGTTTGCGGCACGAGTATAGGGATTTGCCCGCGGTGTGTCAACAGCCCGCGCGGATCAGGGGGCCTTGGGTTTTGGGAGAATAGGGGGGCGGCGTCAGGGGGAACGAACCGGCGAGCGGACGCCGATTTTAGAAAGGGACATGCAAGATCGTCATTCCTTTTCCAAATCCTCGACCTCTTTTTTGTACTTTTCGTGAATCATTTTTTGGTCGAATTCGTAAAATTCGGCCAACATGGCCTGGTCTTCTTCGAGCGAAAAATAAGCGCGGGAAGCCGGGAAAAAGACCTTGTCCTCTTTCTGGATATGTTTCGGATAAAACGAGATGAGCGTCTTCAAGCGGGAGACAATGTCGGCCAGCGCGCTTTGGTCGCCGCCACGATACCGGGTGTTGGCCTCGACCAAAGCTGCGGTGGTCTGGCGACCGAAGACGTGCTCGTCCATGAGTTCGTTCATGAGCCGCAGGTCTTCATCCGAGAGGTTTTTCTTTCTAAGATCTCGGAATAAAATGTCTTCTTCCTTGCCGTGGTGGGTGCGGTCGGCGTAGATGCGGATAAAGTCCACGGCCTGATCGATAAAGTACGGGTCGATGGACCGGGTCTGCTCGGCCTCTGTCAGCGCCTGTTCAATCACGGCGATCATGCGTTCGATCAAGCGATGCTCGATCATCAACGGTCCACGCGCCTGCATGAAGTGCCTCCTACATATGAAATGTGGATTAGGTTTTGCTTCAGTCAACCCAATCTACCAGTGTGGTACCAATAGTTATTATCCATTGTTCTTTCATATTATACTTCCTCATCAATAGTTTCAAACTTAGGAAGCATATTGCCGAATATAAATGGTGTATAATGATATATCAACATTGAAATACTTGCAGTATTAGGATCAATTGGCATTAAATGATCGACTCCCATAAATAAATCTATTACTTCTTCTCGGGTGATAGTTACTCCCAATTCATGAGCCATTTTGTTGCGGATTCTATTTAATTTCCTGAGAGAACCCGTGACAAAATTTGGTAGCAGTGGCCAGTCCTCTTCAAGTAAAGTTCTTGATGCAATATCAAGCTTCTGACTATAAGTTAGGCTGGCTGAAAGGACAGCATCACCATTTGGAGCTAGCGCAAGATTTAAAAGCTTGTCCAGTACGAGTTCTGAAAGAAGGTGACACACAACAATACGTGAAATTGGATCTCCCATATTTAAATTTTCGTCCACTTGTGTACATTTAATTAAAAGCGGAAGCATCTCGTACCGCAGCTTTGTGAGTTGTAGCAATTTGTCGCCAAGTTGGCTCATAATAAAATTGTTACTCTTTGCTATAGTCACCCATCAGTAAATTCTAAAAAATCAGACAGGCCGAGCTGAATATAACGAAAGTCAACATTTACTGTAATTAGCCATACGTTGCACCGAGCGTAAATGTAATCGCAGGGAATACAACGCCACTTCATTCCATGCCTCTCCTTGTCTTTTTTCGGGTGCCATGGCCGCTCGTCGGCCATGCGTATCTCTATAATGGATATTATATCTTCGGAAATATCAAAACCAAGGTGCCGAACGGCAAGGGACTCTTTGGTCCTGCCGGGCTTTTCCCTGTTTAGCGCATGGCCGACGAGCGGCCATGGCACCCACGCTTACATCAATTGCTTTGGGGACAGAAGGTTAGAGCGCCTCGGCCGGCGGCCGCAGACCCGGGAAGCCGGAAATCCGTTCGTAGCCGTGGGCCGCGCGGAGCAGGGTCTCTTCCTGGAAATGGTTGCCCAGCAGTTGGAGGCCAATGGGCAGGCCGTCCTGGCTAAGCCCGCAAGGCACGGAAATGCCGGGGATGCCGGCCAGGTTGACGGCCAGGGTGAAGACGTCGCTGAGGTACATGGTCAGGGGGTCGTCCACCATCTCGCCGATCTTGAAGGCCGGGGTGGGAGCGACAGGGCAGGCCAGCAGGTCGCACTGGGCAAACGCCTGGTCAAAGTCCTGGCGGATCAGGGCGCGCACCTGGGTGGCCTTGCGGTAATAGGCGTCGTAATACCCGGCCGAGAGCACGTAGGTGCCGATCATGATGCGGCGGATGACCTCGGGCCCGAAGCCGGTCGAGCGGGTGCTGAGATACATGTCCCGGAGGTCGGCGCTTTTTTCGATGCGGAAGCCGTATTTGACGCCGTCGTAGCGGGCCAGGTTGGAGCTGGCCTCGGCCGGGGCGATGATGTAGTAGGCGGCCACCGCGTACTCGGTGTGGGGCAGGCTGACCTCCCGCACCTCGGCCCCTTCGGCCTCCATGGCCTGAATGGCGCGGCGCACGGCCGTTTCCACGTCCGGGTCCAGCCCCTCGATGAAATATTCCTTGGGCAGCCCGATGGTCAGCCCCTTCAGCCCCTGGGACAGGCAGGCCGTGTAGTCGGCCGTGGGCGCTGGCGCGCTGGTCGAATCCGAGGCGTCGTAGCCGGCGATGCCTCCCAGGAGGATGGCGCAGTCCGTGACGCTTCTGGCCAGGGGGCCGATCTGGTCCAGGGAGCTGGCAAAGGCCACCAGGCCGTACCGGGAGACGCGGCCGTAAGTGGGTTTCAGACCGACCACGCCGCAGTGGCCGGCCGGCTGGCGGATGGAGCCGCCCGTGTCGCTGCCCAGGGCGCCGACGCACAGCCGGGCCGCGCAGGCCGCGGCCGAACCGCCGCTGGAACCGCCGGGCACGCGGTCCAAGGCCCAGGGGTTGTGGGTCGGGCCATAGGCCGAATGCTCGGTGGACGAGCCCATGGCGAACTCGTCCATGTTGGTCTTGCCCAGGAACACGGCCCCGGCCTGGCGCAGCCGGGTGATGACCGTGGCGTCAAAGGGCGGCTTGAAACCGGCCAGGATGCGGGAGCCGCAGGTGGTGGGCGCGCCCTGGATGCAGATCACGTCCTTGATGGCCAGGGGGACGCCGGTGAGCAAGGTCTGCTCGCCGGCCGCGATCCGGTCGGCAGCCGCTCGCGCCTGTTTCAGGGCCAGGTCCGGGGTTAGGGTGATGAAGGCGTTCAGCTCGGGGTTGGCCGTTTCGGCCGCGTCCAGGTAGGCCTGGGTCACTTCCACGGGCGAGACCTCGCCCCGGGCGTAGAGGTCGGCCAGTTGGGGGATGCCGAGATCGAGAAGGTCCATGGGGCTTGGCTCAGATTACGCGGGGCACTTGGAAAAAGGTGCGGTCCCGGTCGGGCGCGTTGTCCAGGGCGGTTTCCGGCTTAAGGGACGGGCGGGGCGTGTCTTCCCGGAAGGCGTTGAACACATTCAGGGCATGGGCCATGGGCTCGATGCCGGCGGTGTCCAGCTCGTTCAGCTTTTCCATGTAGGTCAGGATGCTGTTGAGCTGCCCGGTCATCTTGTCCACCTCGGCCTCGGTCAGTCTGAGCCGGGCCAGGGCGGCCACGTGTTCCACTTCGGCGCGATCGATCTTCATGCCTGTCTCCGCGCGGGAGGATTTGGCGGCGAACCGCAAAGAACTGGTTTCAAAAGCTCCCTTTGGGCTTCATTTCTTTGTCGAGCTTGAAGGGCAACTCTTAAAATATTATCGTATATTCGATAAGTTACCATCTTTTTTTCTTCTCAATTTCTATCCCCCTTAGAGGCCTTAAAGCGGCTTCTATAGGGTTCTGAAACCAGTTGGCTTAAAAATTCCAGAAATTTTTATGGACTTTTCGGACCTTGGCCACCACGTCCGGTTCCGGCACGTCGCTTTCGGCCAGCTCCTGGCCGGCGTCGGTGGCGTTGGTGAGCACTTCCAGGACTTTGGCCACGGAATTGGTCTGGGCCTCGTAGTCGTAGCCGCCCTCCAGGGTGAGCACCAACCGGCCCTGGCAAAGGTCTTCGGCCGCCTTCTTGAGGAGATAGGTCATGGCCGCGAAGCCCTCGGCGGTCACGCTCATGCCCTGCATGGGGTCGGCCATGTGGGTGTCGAAGCCGGCCGAGACCAGGATGAGTTCGGGTTTGAACTCGTAGGTCACCGGTTTGATGATCTTCTGGAAGATGGCCACGTAATCCTGATCGGTCCGCCGGGGCGTCATGGGGATGTTGATGGTGAAGCCCTTGCCCTCGTCGCGGCCGTATTCGGAGAGGCTGCCCGAGCCGGGATAAAACGGGAAGAGGTGGGTGGAGATGTACAGTACCCGGGGGTCGGAGTAGAAGGCGTTCTGGGTGCCGTTGCCGTGATGCAGGTCCCAGTCCACGATCAGGACCCGGGAAAGCTTGCGCACCTCGACGGCCCAGGCCGCGGCCACGGCGATGTTGTTGAACAGGCAAAAGCCCATGGCCTGGTTGGCTTCGGCGTGATGTCCGGGCGGCCGGACCATGGCGAAGCCGTTGTCCAGCTCGCCGTCCAGGACCTTGCCCACCAGGTCGATCAGTCCGCCCACGGCGCACAGGGCCGCTTCAAAGGACTTGGCGCAGGTCTGGGTGTCGGCGTCCAGATAGCATTGATCCTGGCTGGCCGTTTGGGCGATGCGTTCGAAATGGCTGGCGCGGTGAACGAGGGAGATTTCCTGTTGGGTGGCCGGGCGCGGGGAAAGAACGACCAGGCCGGGCATATGGTTGTTGTCAAGGAAGGCGTGAAGATATTCAAGACGGTGAGGCGATTCGGGGTGCCATGCCCCAGGATTGTGTTCCAAGAAAAGTTCGGATCTTACAATGCCCGTTCCACCCATATCCCACTCTCCTGGTTCAAAAATACCCAACGCACCTTACATATTATCACAAGTTCATTTCAGATTGGACTGAAAATCATGCAACCGGCCGTCCCCGCCGCCACAAGGCACCCGCCGAAGACGACGACTCTGGCGCCGCGGTTCAGACACCCAAATCCCCTTGCAGACGGGCCGTCGTGCGGGCCACCAGGGCCGAGACGCTTTTCGCCGTGGCCTCATCCAGCGGACCCAGACCGCAGGCCGGGCAGACCAGGCTTTGGTTCCTGATTTTTTCCAGGGGCAAATCCGGGCCGGCCAGGCGGATCATGGCTTGGCGCACCCGGTCGGCCAGGTCCTCCGGGGTTTCCTGGCCGGTGTAGGCCAAGGTGGGGCCGATGCCCCAGGAGAGCAGCCCGCCCCGGTGGAAAAACGCCGCGATTTCCTTCGGGAAAAGCAGAAAGGCCTCCAAATAGCTGAAGGCGTCGAAATGGATCAGGTCCACCCCGGTGGACAGGATCATCTGCCAATCCGTGTTGGCGCAGACGTGGATGCCCAAAAGGACCGGGCCGTGCGCCCGGGCCACCTCGGCCGTCTTGTCGATCATCTCGATGACGCTCTCCCGGCTGAGCGTGGAAAAGGCCGAGCCATAACCGGCCAGACCGGGTTCGTCCAGCACGACCAGTGCCTCCCGGCCGGTGGACCGGAGCCGGGCCGCCTGCCAGGCCGTTTGCAGGCCGAGGCCTTGACAGAGCACCTCGACGTACTCGGGATCGTGCAGAATCAAGCGGCCGTCCGCGCTGACCAGGGACTGGCCCATGGTGATGGGACCGGTGACCTGCCCCTTGAGCCAGGCCGGCTTTGGGCCGGAGAGCGCCTGAACGCGCTCGACAAAGGCGTAGAAGCTGTGGGCCGCGTCCTCGGGCAGGGCGAAATGATCCAGGTCCTCGTCCAGGACGTGCTGGTAAAAGTCGGCCAGAACCGTTTCCCGATCCTGGCCGGTCACCTTGGCCGCGCGGGCCTTGAGGTCGATCTCCACCAGGGGCAGCCTGGCGGCGAACATGAGGATCATGTCCGCGCCGGGGTGCAGCCGGGTCATCTGGGGCCAGTAGGGCATTTGGGGACAATCCCGGAAGATGAGGTCCAGGGTTTCGTCCAGGTCCAGGAAGGGCACCGATCCGATGCCGGTCGCGGCCAGGGGGGGTGGATTGGACATGATTTGTTCCTTGATCTAACTGCGGCCGGGTCGGAGGGACCTTGCGTCCGGCCGCTCCAAGACCGGCCCAAGGCTCAGTCCTTGGCCCTCTCCAGGTACTCGCCGGAGCGGGTGTCGATTTTCAGACGGTCGCCTTCGGAGATGAAAAAAGGCACCTGCACCACCAGCCCGGTCTCCAAGGTGGCCGGTTTGCTCCCGCCGCTGGCCGTGTCGCCCTTGACGTTGGGTTCGGTCTCGACCACGGTCAGGTCCACGGTGGTGGGCAGTTCCAGGCCAACGGGCGCGCCGTTGAAGTACACCATGTCCACGGACAGGTTTTCGTGGAGGAAATTCAGGTAGTCCGATATCTGGTCCTCGGTGAGAATGACCTGCTCGTAGGTCTCGTTGTCCATGAAGCAGTATCCGGCCGGGTCCTTGTACAGGTACTGCATGTTTTTCTGTTCCAGGTCGGGCTTGGCCAGCTTGTCCTGGGGCCGGAAGGTTTCGTCCAGGACGCGGCCGGAGATCATGTTCTTGATTTTGGTGCGGATGAACGCCCCGCCCTTGCCGGGCTTGACGTGTTGAAACTCCACGATGGCGTAGGGCTCTCCCTTGAATTCGATCTTGAGGCCCTTGCGGAAGTCGCTGGGGGTGTACATGGTTCGAGATGCTCCTCGCTGTTTTGAGAATGGTTAGGGGCCGACGGACTGCACGGCCAGGCGTCTGCGCCGGGCCGCCTCTTTCAGGCGTTCCAGCCGGTCCGCCATTTGCCGCCGGGCTGACGGGAGCGGCTGGAAAAAGGGCAGGGTGGGCTCCTGGCGAAGCTCGGCGATTTTTTCGCGGACGCGTTCGTTGCCCGGGTCCCGGCTCAGGATTTCCTCCAGGATTTCGAGGGCCAGGTGGTTGAACCCCTGCTCGATATAGAGTTGGGCCAGGGTCTCTGTGGCCACGCGCCGCTGTTCCTCTTCCGCGGCCGCCGCGGCCGCCGGGTCGATCACGGGCCGGAGCGCCTCGCCGGCCCTGGCGGCCCGCACGGCCAGGCGCGCTTCGCCGACCCGGCCCAAAATATCGGCCAAGTCCCTTAACAGCGCGGACAAGGCGTCCAGGCGGGGACCGGTGTCCTTGAGCACGCGCCGGGCCTCGGCCGCCCGGTCCCGCCGTTCCAGGGCCTGGGCCAGAAGCAGGGCCGCCTCCAGATTGTCCGGGTGGGCCGACAGCACCTTTTCGGCGATGCGGCCGCCCGCCTCGGGCTGATCCTGGTCGAGACACTGGCGGACCAGGTCCAATAGTCCGGGCGAGGCCGGGTCCCGCTGGGCCAGACGCTCCAGAAACCTGAGTTCCAATTGGCCGATATTCATCCTGTCCTTTCCCGGCCGGTTGGCCGTTGGGATTCAATAAACCATAGGGACCAAAATGAGTCAACCGGTCCTAGCGGGCCGGGGCGGGGGGAGGCTGCTTGGGGCGGGCGTCGCTCTTGAACTGGAAGATGATCTCGTCCGGCCGGACCAGACCCAATTTGCGGCGGGCCTCGTCCTCGATGGCCTTGGGATCGTGCTTGATGCGGTCGATCCGAACCAACAGCCGGCGGTTATCCTCCTGCAAGGCCTGGTTGGCCTGTTCGATTTTGAGCCGTTCCTGGTCCAAACGCTTGAGCCGCAGGAGTCCCTGGTCGCTGTAAAGCAGGATCAAACCCAAAGCCATGGCCACGCCCGCCAGGGTGAGCCACAGGGAAGGAATTCTCCTGAAAAGGGACATGAGACCTATCTCGTGTCTGGGGTCTCCCGCCAGCGGGCGGCGATGACGACCTTTTTAAGGGCCAGTTGCCGCAGCACGTCCATCAGGGCCACGACCCGGCCGTGGGGCGTGTTTTCATCGGCCGAAAGGACCACCACCGTGGTAGCCGGGTTGGGCGCGGCCTCCCGAAGGGCCTCTTTCAGCTCGGCCAGGGCCACGGGCCGGCCGGCCACGTAAACGTCGCCGGCCGCGGTCACGTTGATCTCCAGACGGTCGCTGGTGGTCACGGCCGCGCCCGGCTGCACCTCGGGCAGGGAAATCTCCAGCCCGGGCATGGCCGCGAAATGGGACGTCACCATGAAGAAGAGCAGCAGCAGGAAGACGACGTCGATCAGCGGGGCGATCTCGATGATGGGCGTATCCCGGTTTTTGATCTTGAACTGCATGGCCCTCTCACTCGGGTCCCTTGAGGGATTCGACGAGTTTGATGGATTGTTCCTCCAGGTTCAGGATCAGGTCGTCGGCCTTGCTGGAGACGTAGCGGTAGCCGACCAGGGTGGGGATGGCCACGGTCAACCCGGCGGCCGTGGTGACGAGGGCCTCGGAGATGCCGCTGGCCAGGGTGCCCGGCGTGCCCACGCCGTAGAGGGAGATGAGGTTGAAGGTCTTGATCATGCCCGAAACCGTGCCCAGGAGCCCCAGCAGCGGGGTGATGCTGGCCACGGTGGACAGGACGCCCAGGGCCCTTTCCAGCTCGGCGGCCTCCCGGCGACCGACCTCCTCCACGATCTCCTTGATGACCGCCCGGGGTTGGCCCGATATTTTGAGACCGGCGAAAAAGATGCGGGCGATGGCGCTGGGATGGGCCTGGCAGAGGTTCATGGCCTCGGGGTAGCGCTGCCGCATGACCAGGTCGTGGACCCGCTGGACCAGTTCCAGGGGCAAAACCCGGCCGCGGCGCAGCTTGAACAGGCGTTCGATGAACACAGCCAGGGCCAGGATCGAACAGAAAAGGATGGGGACCATCAGCCACCCACCCTTGACGATCAAATCTGGCACGAAGAAGCTCATGAGGCCGATATCGATTCCTTTGCTAGATCAAGATGATGATAGGCCAAAAATTGAAAGAAGTCAAGCCAGTTGCGCTCCTCGGTCCTTTGGCCGGGCGGACGAACCTTTCCCCTTTTTCGGGTTTCGGGGTATAGTATGCCCGGTCCCGGAGGCCAGTCCTTCGGCTAGCGGGCGCGAAGGCGAGGTGGCCGCGGTCATGATCGAAGTGATCCTCTATGAACCCGAGATTCCGCCCAACACGGGCAACGTGGCCCGGTTGTGCGCAGCCACCCAGACGCCGCTCCACCTGATCGAACCCTTGGGGTTCTCTCTGGACGACCGCCATTTGAAACGGGCCGGCCTGGACTATTGGCCGGCCGTCAACCTGACCGTCTGGCCGGACTGGGAGAAATTTTTGGCCGGTTGGACCGGCGGTCGCCTGGTCCTGACCTCGGCCCGGCAAGGCCGCCCCTGTCATCGGTTCGACTTCCAGGACGGGGACGGTCTGGTTTTCGGCCCGGAGACGCGCGGCTGCCCGCCCGAGCTACTGGCCGCCCATGGCGGACGGGTGGTGAACATCCCCATCAGCGGCCCGGTCCGCAGCCTCAACCTGTCCACGGCCGTGGGCATTGTCTTGTACGAGGCCATGCGCCAGACCGGCGGTTTCGGCCCCTGAGGATTGGGCCAAAGACCCGGGATCGGGCCGGAGGCGCCGGGCCGATTGGGGCAAAAAAGCGCCCAAGAAAAACTCTTGTACTGGCTGTGCAGTTGTCTTATAGTCAAAAGATCATAAGCGCGCGTTCTCTTGAACGAGTTGTAACCTGGAGGGCGGCCGATCCGAATCAATAACGGGAGCTTGTCGGTCAGTCCGTGGAAGCGGAGGAATTCCGTTCATGATACTGGTTACCGGTGGCGCCGGGTTTATCGGCAGTCACCTCTGCGATAGATTATACGAAGAAGGGCACCAGGTCGTCTGCCTGGATAATTTTTTCACCGGGCGGATCGAAAACGTTGAAAAGCTCATGGGCAACCACCGCTTTGAGCTGATCCGCCACGACGTGACCGCGCCTCTCCAGCTGGACGTGGAACAGATTTACAACCTGGCCTGTCCCGCCTCGCCGGTTCATTATCAGGTCAATCCCATCCAGACCATCAAGACCTCGATCATGGGCACGCTCAACATGCTCGAACTGGCCCACAAGACCGGGGCCCGGGTCCTGCAGGCCTCGACCTCCGAAGTTTACGGCGATCCGAGCGTGCACCCCCAGGCCGAGGACTATTGGGGGTACGTCAACCCGGTCGGCCCCCGGTCCTGCTACAACGAGGGCAAACGGGCGGCCGAGACCTTGATGATGGATTTTCACCGGCAGGAAGGCGTGGACATCCGCATCGCCCGCATCTTCAACACCTTCGGCCCGCGGATGGCCGTGGACGACGGCCGGGTCATCTCCAATTTCATCGTGCAGGCCCTGCGCGGCGAGGATTTGACCATCTATGGCAACGGCTCTCAGACGCGGTCCTTCTGCTACATCTCGGACATGATCGACGGCATCGTGCACATGATGGCCTCCCAACATTTTTCCGGCCCGGTCAACCTGGGCAACACCCATGAAATTTCGATCCTGGACCTGGCCGAGTTGATCATCAAGCTGACCGCATCCCGGTCGGGCATTATCCACCAACCGCTGCCCGTGGACGATCCGGTGCACCGCCGCCCGGACGTGGCCCGGGCCTGCGCCGAGCTGGACTGGAATCCCATGGTCCCCTTGGAAGAGGGCCTGGTGGAAACCATCGCCTATTTCCGAACCATCCTCACCGAATCATAACAAAGGGGGTCCGATGAGTCGCGTCTATCCGGCCAGGCCGATCGTGGCCGCGGCCGGGCTTGTTTTTCGCGGCGAGGAGGCCTTGCTCGTCCGGCGGGCCAAGGACCCGGGCCGGGGGGCCTGGTCCATTCCGGGCGGCGCCGTTCGGGTTGGAGAAACGCTTCACCAAGGCCTGGCCCGGGAGATGCTCGAAGAAGTCAGCCTCGACGTGCGGGTCGGACCCTTGGTGGAAGTGATCGAGCGCGTTTTCCGGGACGAGGACGGCCGGGTCAAATACCATTACGTGGTCCTGGATTACCTCTGCTTCGCCCCGGACGGCGAACCCCAGGCCGGTTCGGACGTGAGCGAGGCCCTGTTCGTGCCCCACGCCCAATGGCCCGCCTATGGACTGGCGCGCCTGACCATGGACGTGCTGGAAAAAGGGCGTCGCATGGCCCTGGACCTGAAAGGATAAGTCGCCCATGCCAGAGACCGAGCAAAAGCCCCAGACGTCCGAAAGCCGCCGCCAGCAGGACGTGGTCATCCAGGCCAGCCTGGCCCGCATCAACCGGCAGTACCTGGTCATGAGCGGCAAGGGCGGGGTCGGGAAATCCAGCCTGGCCGCGAACTTGGCGGTGAGCCTGGCCGAAAGCGGCCGCCGCGTCGGCCTGTTGGACGTGGACCTCCACGGCCCCAGCATCCCGCACCTTTTAGGCCTGACCGGCCGGGTCCAGGCCGCCGAGGACGGCCGGATCGCCCCGCTTCAATTCCGACCGAACCTGCTGGTCCTGTCCATCGACGCCATGCTGGCCGACCGGGACGACGCCGTGATCTGGCGCGGCCCCCGCAAACTGAACGCCATCCGCCAGTTCATCTCCGACGTGGCCTGGGGTCCCCTGGACGTCCTCCTCATCGACAGCCCTCCGGGCACGGGCGACGAACCCCTGGCCGTGGCCCAGATCATGCCCCAGGCCAAGGCCGTGGTCGTCACCACCCCCCAGGAACTCTCCCTGGCCGACGTGCGCAAGTCCATCCGCTTCCTCCACAAGCTGAACCAGCCCATCGCCGGGCTGGTGGAAAACATGAGCGGCTTTGTCTGCCCCCATTGCGGCCAGATCACGGACCTGTTCGGCCGGGGCGGAGGGAAGCTCCTGGCCGAGTCCCTGGATCTGCCCTTCCTGGGCGCGGTGCCCTTGGACCCGGGCGTGGTCGCGGCCTCGGACCGGGGAACCCCCTACGTGCTGGAACACCCGGAATCCGAATTCGCCCAGGCCGTGGCCCGCATCGCCGCCGCCCTCTAGACTTTTATCCAAGGGATAGCCCCGTTCCGTCGTTGCGAGGAGTCACGCGTGAGTCCGCTAAAAGCGGACGACGCGGCAATCTCCTTCATTTTCAGCCAGCCACGAGATTGCTGCGTTTCGCTCGCAATGACGAGAAACGGCAGATTCATGTAAGGAATTTGTGGGTCGCGACGCTGGGCCGTTATTCGCTGGTGGTCTTTTCCCGGGGAAATTCGATGGTGAAAACCGCGCCGATGCCTTCGCGGTTGGCGGCGTGGATGGTGCCGCCGTGGTCTTCCACGACCTTGCGGGCGTTGGCCATGCCCAGGCCGTGTCCGCCTTTCTTGCCCGTGATGTAGGGGGTGAAGATGTGGGGGATCATGTCGGCCGGGATGCCGCCGCAGTTGTCCTCGAAGATCAGCTTGACGGTCTCCGGTGAGTTCTCGATGCTGACGTGGATGCGGCTCTTGCCCCGGCAGGCCTCGATGCTGTTGCGCACCAGGTTTTCGATGACCGTGCCGAACCAGTCCTTGTCCACGAACACGCCGGTTTCCTTGTCGGGAATGCGGACATCCACCTTCATCCGGCGCCGATAGTCGGTCCGGCTGGACAGGGCGTCCAGTTGATGGCGAACCGCCCGGCCCAGGTCGGTGTCCAGGTTGAGGGCGAGTTCGGGGCGGTTGAACAGGGAAAAGTCCCGGAGCAGGGCCTCGATCTGTTTGGAATTGTCCCGGGCCAGGGTCAGCTTGTCGCGCTCGTCCTCCAAGTTCCGCTCGTCCGGGTTCTTATCCAACCGGCGCAGCACCAGGTTCAGGAACCCGGCCACGCCCACGTTGAGCGAGCGGATGTCGTGGGCCACGGCCGCGGCGTGGCGGCCGCTGAGCACGAGGTTGCGGTTTTCGGCGTAGAACTGGCTGAGCGTGTCCCGGAATTCCTTGATGGAGATGATCAGGCCGGCCATCTGGGAGTAGTCGAGCAGGGCGGCGATGATGTCCGGGTGCAAGGGGCCGGAGCCGCCTTTTTTATCCACCACCAGCACGTACTTGGTGCGCGCGTCCGGCATGTCCTCTTCCACGAATTCGATGGGAAAGGCGGCCCGGGTGTCTTCGCTCAGCCGAAAGCGGCTATGAAAATACCCCTCGTCTTTCGAGGCGATGATGACCCGGTTTTCGATGACCGCGTCGCCGGTGATGGTGTGCGGCCGGATCATCAGCATCTTCTCGGCCTCGCCCAGAAGATCGAAGTCCTCGTTGGTCCCGGCCCTCAGGTAAAGCTGGTTTTCGACGAAGTCCACCTCGTACACCCGGGCTTCGAGCACCTCGGGGTCCAGGTCCTTGGCGGCTTGCACGATGTGCCGGAGCAATTCGTTGAGGTCGAGTCGCGGTTCGAGAACACGGGCGATCAGACCGCGCAGACTGGTGACGATCTGGCGATACAGGTTCTGCATCTGGCCGGCGCCGGATGGAGTGGGGCAAGCTTCAGTTGGAATCGACGTTTTTTCTGTCACCAGGACCTTATTATCTATAACTTAAAGCCCAAAGTCAATGAAGCTTTCGTTAAAATTCGGTCAAGAATCGACCAGCCATGCCGCCTGGACGCGGGTTCCCCGGCCCGGGGCCGAGTCGATGGCCAACCGGCCGCCGGACAGCTCGGTCCGCTCCCGCATGGCGGCCAGACCCATGCCCCGGCCCGAGGATCGCCCCTCCACGGCGAACCCCCGCCCGTTGTCGGCCACGGTCAGCTCGATCCGTTTCCCCACCCGCTTGAGGCCGATGGTCACCCGGTCGGCCTCCGCGTGCCGGGCCGCGTTGTTCAAAGCCTCCTGGAGGACGCGGAAGAGGACGATTTTCAGTCCGTCCGGAATCCGGTCTTCCTCCAGCGTGATGTTTTGATCCACCCGCACGTGCGTGTAGATGGACTCATACCGTTCCAAGAACCAGACCACCCCGGCCAGAAGCCCCCGGTCGTCCAAGACCGGCGGCCGCAGATTCTCGTACAGGGCCCGCACCTCGTCGGTGGCGGCCTGGAGCATGGGCAGCACGGCTTCGAGCAGGCCTTTGGATTCGCCGGACAAACCCTCGGGCGGGCGGCCGGCCGCGGCCTCCACCCCAAAGCGGATGGCGGCCAGGGACTGGCTGATGCCGTCGTGAAGCTCCCGGGCGATCTGCTTGCGTTCCCGTTCCTGGGCGGACAGGAGGTCGGCCGACAGCCCGCGCAGTCGGGCCTCGGAGCGTTCCAGAGCCTCTCGGGCCTCTTTCTCCTTCGTGACGTCGATGGCCAGGGTCTCGAAGCAGCCTTCCTCAAGCAAAAGGTTCAGGCTGAGCTGGAGCGCGAGCCGCTCCCCGTCCTTCCGGCGGGTTTCGATTTCGAGGCGATCCCATCGTTGTCTGGACGCGCGCGAGCGGGTCAGGCGCTTCAGCCGGGCCGGACCCAGATAAGTGGTCGGGGCCTCGGGGTCGGCCATGAGCTGCCCCACCGAGGCGTAGCCGAGCATCTCGGCCAGGGCCTGGTTGGCCAGCAAAAAGCCGTGGTCGCTCGCCCGGTGGCGGCTCAGCCCCACGCTGAGGTTGTCGTACACGTAGCGGTACATCCGTTCGCTTTCCCGAAGAGCGCGGCGGATGGCCCGGTCCTCGGTCAGGTCAAAGGGCGCGATCTGGACGAGGTCGGGCGGGATGAAGGTGGAAACGATCAGGAATTCCTGTTCGAGGCCGCCGGACGCGCGGCGGCGCACCCGGATCATCCCGTTTTTTCGCTCGCCGAGGCAGCGGACCAGCTCTTGGAAAAGGGCGTGGTTGGACCCCAGCAGGCTTGAAGCCGCCTGGCCCGGCCGGGCCTTTTTAAGTCCGCGGAAGGGCAGGTCGCCGGCGCCCTGGGCGTGGACCAGGATCAAGTCGCTTCCCTGGCCGCGCCAGACCAGGCTGGGGACCGGGCGATCCGCTTCAGCGCGCGCGGTCCGGTTGAACCGTCCGGGCCGGTTCCTCCGCTGCCTCCAGAGGCACGAACTGGCTTTGGCCAAGGGTCGTCCGCCTGTGTCGCGGCCGCTTGGAGCGGCTCGGGGCGTTATTCAAGGAACCTGGCAAGGCGGTCATCGCTCCTTGTCTGGGCGTGCGCTGCGATCGGGAATAGGTCACAAATAACATAGATTGCAGGTCTCGGCAAGGCGGCCGCCGGGTTGCCCATGGACGGGGTCTTTGGGCTGTGATACTCTAGAAGGTACGAGTATAGCTTTTGTTTCGCCGGCCGGCCGCGGTCCCGGGCCGCGCCGTTGTGGGGGAGGAGCCATGAAGACCGATGAGTTCGCTTACCTGGACGCGACCGCCCAGGCCGAGTTGATCCGGCGGGGCGAAGTGGAACCTCTGGAACTGGTGGACACGGCCATCGAACGCATCGAGCGGCTGAATCCCCGCCTCAACGCCGTGGTCACGCCCATGTATGAGGCCGCCAGGGTGGCCGCCGTGGGCGAGTTGCCCCAAGGCCCCTTCACCGGCGTCCCCTTCCTGCTTCAGGACCTCATGGCCGAATGCGCCGGTATCCGCCTCACCGAGGGCTCGGCCTTTCTCCTGGATTTCGTCTCCGGCCATGACAGTGAACTCGTGGCCCGGCTCAAACGCGCCGGCCTGGTCATCGTGGGCAAGACCAACACCCCGGAGTTCGGCCTGCTGCCCACCACCGAACCCCGACTCTTCGGTGCCTGCCACAACCCCTGGGACCAGAACCGCACCCCGGGCGGCGCGGCCGGCGGCTCGGCGGCGGCCGTGGCCTCGGGCATGACCCCCATGGCCCACGGCAACGACGGCGGCGGGTCGCTGCGCATCGCCAGCAGTTGTTGCGGCCTGTTCGGCCTCAAGCCCACCCGGGCTCGCAACCCGCTCGGCCCCGAGTACGGCGACGTGCTGACCGGCCTGTTCGCGGAGCACGCCCTGACCCGCTCGGTGCGCGACAGCGCGGCCCTCTTGGACGCCACGGCCGGCCCGGACCTGGGCGACCCGTACATGGCCCCGCCCCGTGAGCGGCCCTTTGCCCAGGAAGTCGGGGCCGACCCCGGCTCCCTTCGCATCGCCTTTTCCACCCGGCCGGCCACCAACCTGACCATCGCTCCGGACTGCGTCCAGGCCGCCCTGGACGCGGCCAAGCTGTGCCAGGACCTGGGACACGAGGTTTTCGAGGCCGCTCCCACCGTGGACGGTGAGGTGGTTGCCCGGCACTTCGGTTTTCTATGGTCCATGCTGCCCGTGTGGGCCATCCATTCCTGGTCCCGCCGCATTGACCGGCCGCCCAGCGCCGACCAGTTCGAACCCCTGACCTGGGCCTTGTACGACTGGGGCCGCACCCAGCCGGCCTCCCGCTACCTCCACGCCGTGCAGACCCTGCAGAAGGCCGGACGCAGCCTGGCCCGCTTCTTCGCCAACTGCGACCTCTGGCTGACCCCCACCCTGGGCGAACCTCCGGCCGTGCTGGGCTTTTTCGACGCCTCCCCGGACCAGCCCCTCCAGGGCCTCACCCGCGCGGCCCTGTATTCGCCCTTCACCTCCATGGCCAACGTCACCGGCCAGCCGGCCATGACCGTGCCCCTCTTCTGGGACGACCGCGGCCTGCCCATCGGCGTGCACTTCATGGCCCCCTTCGGCGACGAGGCCACCCTCTTCCGCCTGGCCGCCCAACTCGAAGAGGCCCGTCCCTGGACCCGGCAGAAACCCCTGGTTTCGGCCTGACCCGCCCGGCCTCGGCCCACCTTGCGATAGTCGGTCAGTTTGGGAATTTTCATATCCTCTCGGTACGTGGCCGCTGTTAAGCAACAACGGGTGCGCGGGCAATTTTCACGGAATTCCAGCCTCTCGCTTTCGCCGAGGTGACGTGTTTTCCTCACCCATAGTTTGAAACGTCATTCCCGCGGAGGCGGGAATCCAGTCTTGTTTGCCTGGGAATCCAAACTGCCTGGAAATGAAACCAACGGCGACCAACGGGTTTTGAGTGTTCCAACCGGGTTGGGAAGATTCACGCCTGGATTCCCGCTTTCGCGGGAATGACGACAGAAGCTTGAGACCAATAAAAAGACCAACGGCGGTTGGTGAGGACATTCTTTCGGGTAAAGCAAACGAGACGCCGACGCGCTGAGGCTTTTTTGTAAATCAGGGGCAGCGCCTGACATCATCCTGAAACTAACCCTCTATCCGCTCGGCGGTAGTGGGTTAGTTTGGGAAATTCCATACCCCCCTTCCTAGGAATTCCTGGGTCTTCGCGTTCACCGGGGTGACGTGTTTTCCCTTTTCCGTAGTTCGAAACGTCATTCCCGCGAAGGCGGGAATCCAGTCTTGGACAACTGGGAGTCCGAACTGCCTCGCAATGAAAACCACGGCGGCCAAATGGTTTTTGGGAGGCGCCACCTCGCTGGGAAGATTCACGCCTGGATTCCCGCTTTCGCGGGAATGACGAATTGGGCTTGGGTGGCGGTGAAAAACAGGTTGCCGTCGAATCGGGGCATTTGGCAAGGGAAACAACTGAATCCTTAAATTGACCCTCTATCCGCTCGGCATTTCCGTTGAAGTCCAGCCGCGCTTGAGATAAACTTGCCGCTCCGCTGGCCGGAGGCGCGGACGTCCGGGCCGCGCCCCTTGCCGGCCCTAGCCGGCGTTTCCAGGCGAATCACGAGGCAGACGTGGAGGTTGTGCAGGTGTCTGGCGGTATCCAAGAGCAGCTCGATCCCATCTTCAAACCCAAATCCGTGGCCGTGATCGGCGCGAGCAACCACCCGGCCAAGTGGGGCGGCCGCATCATAGAGAGCGCGCTGTCGTCGGTCTTCCGGGGCCGGATTTATCCCATCAACCCCAAGGAACGCGAGATTCACGGGCTGGAGGCCTACCCGGACGTGACGGCCGTGCCCGGCGACGTGGATTTGGCCGTGTTCACCGTGCCGGCCGCGCAGATGCCCAAGGTTATGGAGGCCTGCGTGCGCAAGGGCGTGCGGGGCGGGGTGATCGTATCGGCGGATTTTTCCGAGACCGGGGAGAAGGGCCGGGCCTTGGAGGAGGAGACGGTGCGCATCGCCCGGGCCGGGGGGTTGCGCTTCGTGGGTCCCAACGGCAACGGCATCTGGACCTCGGCCGTGGGCCTGAACGTCTCTCCCTTTCCCTTGCCCGAACCCGGCCCGGTGGCCTTTGTCAGCCAGTCCGGCTCCTTCAACGGCATCGCCGTGCGCGCGGCCATGGCCAAGGGCTTCGGGCTGAGCAAGTTCATCAGCATCGGCAACCAGGCCGACCTCAGCGCGGCCGATTATCTGGAATACCTCGGCCAGGACGACGACACCAAAGTCATCGCTTTTTACATGGAGGGCTTCAAGGACGGGCGGCGGTTCTTCGAAACGGCCCGGGAGGTCTCCCGGAAGAAGCCGCTCCTGATCTATAAGGGCGGCCGGTCTGCGGCCGGGTCCCGGGCCGCGGTCTCCCACACCGCCTCGATCGCCGGATCGGACCGGGTCTTCGAATCCATGTGCCGCCAGTCCGGGTTGATCCGGGTGCACGAGGTCGGTCATCTGTTCGTCATGGCCGAGGCCCTGTTCAGCCAGCCCGTGCCGCCGGGCGGCCGGGTGGCGGTCGTGGCCAACGGCGGCCAGGGCGTGGCCATCCTGGACGACTACCTGGACTCCCTGGGCGTGGATGTGCCCGCCTTTCGGCCGGAAGACGGACTGAAGCTCAAAAAGCTCCTGCCCCCGCACGCCCCGGTCCCCACCAACCCGGTGGACTTCGCCGGCGCCGCCCCGGAAGCCGCCGAGGAAGTGCGCGTGGTCGAGGCCCTGGCCCGCCTGGACTACATCGACGCCATCGTGACCAACGTCCCGCCCGAACGCGCCTACGGCCACGCCTCCCTGGCCGCCGAAAAGCAGGCCGTTCTCGCCGCCCTGGACGACTTCTGCCGGATTCCCGAGACCCACGGCAAACCCATCGTCACCCAGCAATGGCAGACCCTGGAGATGACCGACGGCATACTGAAACACGCGGGCATCCCCATCTTCCAGACACCGGAGGACTGCGCCCGGGCCATCTACGCCCTGGTTCGGTACGCCGCCATCAAAAATCGGGGGGCGGACACTTCGGATCGGCCGGTCGAGACCTGGTAGGGGAGCCATTTGGAAATTTTCATACTCTTTCCGGTTGTGGCGCTGAAAAGCGAACACGGGTGCGCGGGCCATTTTCCCGGCATTCCGGCCCCTGGCTTTCGCCGGGGTAACGTGTTTTCTTTGTTCATAGTTCGAAGCGTCATTCCCGCGCAGGCGGGAATCCAGGCGTAAAGCTTCCCAACTCGGTTATAGCTTTCAAAAATCTTTCGACTGCTTTCGATTTCATTTTCGAGCAAATCGGATTCCTCGGGAGAAAGACTGGATTCCCGCCTGCGCGGGAATGACGAGAGGGGCTGGGGGCCAACAAAAGACCGAAAACTGACCCACCACCCGACGCCTGAAACGGTGGACGCGCGATCGATTTTCTGATATGGGCAAGACACGCTTTTAGAAAAACCTCGCCGGTGGAGGCAATGCATGGGATTCGATCTGCATTTCAGCGATGAGGACTGGGCGCGCATCGAACGGGACTGGACGGCCTGGTGGGCCGGAGAACTGGACCGGCCCATGGTCCTCATCGAGACCTTCAACCCGCTCGTCTTCGGCGACCTCAGGCTGTTCGACCGGGAATGGATGCTGGAAAAGCCGGTGGACGAGGTGCTCGACCTGTACCAGGAACGCTACGAAAATTCGCGTTGGCACGGCGACGCCTGGCCCAAGTTTTTTTACAACCACGGGCCGGGCATGGGCGCCGGCTTTTTGGGCGCGACCGTGCACAGCATGCCTGAGCAGCGCACCATCTGGTTCGAAGCGCCCGAGCAGGCGCCCATTAAGGAACTTCGCCTGACCTTTGACTCGGACAACCCCTGGTGGAAGCGGGTGAGGGATTTGACCCAAGGCGCGGTCGAGCGGTGGGGCGACCGCGTGGCCGTGGCCCACACCGACATCGGCGGCAACCTGGACATCCTGGCCTCGTTCCGCACCACCCAGCAGCTTCTCTACGACCTGTACGACACCCCGGACGAGGTCCTGCGCCTGTCCCGCGAAATCACCGAGGCTTGGCTTAGGTACTACAACGAACTCAGCGGCATCATCGAACCGGCCGGGCGGGGCACCTGCAACTGGGCCGCCGTCTGGTCGCCGAAGCGCACCTACATGACCCAGTCCGATTTCTGCTACATGATCTCCCCCCAGATGTTCGAACAGTTCGTCGCCCCGGACATCGAGGCCTGCTGCGCGGCCATGGAGCACGGCTTCTATCATTTGGACGGCAAGGGCCAGATCGTGCACCTGGACCGCTTCCTGGCCATGGACGACTTGAAGGGCATCCAGTGGATTCCGGGCGCGGGCCAGCCCGCGCCCGAGGACTGGCCGGACGTGCTGAAACGGATCGTGGACGCGGACAAGCGGTGCCAGGTCTATGTCACGGCCGAGGGCGCCCGTAGGATCGTCAAGGAGATCGGCGGCAAGGGCTTTGTCCTGTACGTGGTCAACCGCATGAAGCCGGAAGAGGCCGAGGATTTCTTGAAGGTCCTGGCCGCCGAGGACATCAGCCGGCGGTCATAATAGAACGTGATTTAGAACGAGAGAGGTATGTAGTCGTCGTTGCGAGGGGTCCGCCGCTGCCGGTCGTGAGCCCCTCGACCTTGCTTGGGGCCGTGGGCTTATCGAACGGCGGCACGAAGGCGGATGACGTGGCAATCTCGTTTTTTAGGCTGGCCATGAGATTGCTTCGCTTCGCTCGCAATGACGGAATGTGACGCATTTCAATGCTTATACCTCTGGCGTAGCATAAGCCATTTTAAAAAAGATTAATAATTAGGGAGGGCGAACAACGTGGGCGTGGAACAAATTTACAAGGCAGTCATCGAGGGCAACATGCCGGGGGTGGAGGCCGGGGTGAAACAGGCGCTGGAAGACAAAACGCCGGCCGAGACCATTCTGAAGGAGGGGCTGATCGCGCCCATGGACGAGGTGGGCCGCCGGTTCGAGGCCGGGGAATATTACGTGCCCGAGATGCTGATCGCGGCCCGGGCCATGAAGGCCGGCATCGCCCTGCTGCGGCCGATTCTGGCCGAGACCGGGGTCGAGCCCGTGGGCAAGGTCATCATGGGCACGGTCAGCGGCGACCTGCACGACATCGGCAAGAACCTGGTGGGACTCATGCTGGAAGGGGCCGGGTTCCTGGTGGTGGACGTGGGCACCGACGTCTCGCCCCAGGCCTTTGTCGAGGCCGTGAAAAAAGAGCAGCCCCAGCTTTTGGGCATGTCCGCGCTCCTGACCACGACCATGCCCAATGCCGGCGAGACGGTCAAGGCCCTTAAGGAGGCCGGGCTCAAGGATTCGGTCAAGGTCATGATCGGCGGGGCGCCGGTCACCCAGGGGTTCGCCGACCAGATCGGCGCGGATGGGTTCGCCGAGGATGCGGCTAGGGCCGTGCGTCAGGCCAAGGCCTTGCTTGGGCTGTCCTAGTTGCCCGCCGGCTGAAGTTTGTAGGGGTCGTTCGCGAACGACCCCTACCATTGCACGCGCACCGCGTCCTCACGCATTTTGTGCGGCGGGTTTCACCTCGACTCACCCAACCCAGGCCTGAAGGAGGGGGTCATGTCCGAACCGGCCTATCGGGACAGTCGCCTGAGCGTGGCCGAGCGGGTCCGGGACCTGCTGGGCCGCATGACCGTCGAGGAAAAGATCGCCCAACTCACTGCGGTCTGGTTGAACATCGACCCGGCGACCGGCGACATGGCCCCCAATCAAAATATAATCCAGGCCCAGTTCGACCCGGCCGAGGCCATGCGGCACGGCATCGGGCAGATCACCCGTCCCTTTGGCACGCGGCCCGTGGACCCCGCGGCCGGGGCCGCGGCCGTGAACGAGCTTCAGCGCCGCCTGGTGGAGGAGACCCGGCTGGGCATCCCGGCCATCTGCCACGACGAGTGTCTGAGCGGCTTCATGGCCCAGGGCGCCACCTCGTTCCCCTCGCCGCAGAGCTACGCAGCCACCTGGGACCCGGACCTGATCAACCGGGTCGGGGCAACCATCGGCCGGCAGATGCGGGCCGTGGGTGTGCACCAGGGCTTGGCTCCGGTGGCCGACGTGGCCCGGGACGCGCGTTGGGGCCGCATCGAGGAGACCCTGGGCGAGGACCCCTACCTGGTGGGCCGCATGGTCACCGAGTATGTGCGGGGCCTCCAGGGCGCGGGGCCGGAACGCGGGGTCGTGGCCACGCTCAAGCATTTCGCCGGCTACTCCTTCAGCGAAGGCGGCCGGAATTTCGCCCCGGCCCACGTGGGTCGCCGCGAGTTCACGGACGTTTTCCTCCTGCCCTTCGAGATGGCCGTGCGGGAGGGCGGGGCCCTGTCGGTCATGAACGCCTACCAGGACGTGGACGGTGAGCCTCCGGCCGCCTCCCGCTGGCTGCTGACCGAGGTTCTGCGCGACGAATGGGGTTTTGACGGCATCGTGGTGGCCGATTACGGCGCGATCACCTTCCTCCATCAGCTGCACCGCGTGGCCGCGGACCGGGCCGAGGCCTCGGCCATGGCTCTCAAGGCCGGCCTGGACGTGGAGCTGCCCAACCCCGTGGATTTCCCCGAGGGCTTGAAAGAAGCCCTGGACCGGGGACTGATCGATACGGCCGATCTGGACTTGGCCGCGGGCCGGGTGCTGACCATGAAGTTCCGGCTGGGCTTGTTCGAAGCGCCCTACGTCGATGTCGCGGCCGTGGAGTTGAACCGCCCGGAGGAGCAGGCCCTGGCCGCCGAGGTGGCCCGCAAGTCCATGACCCTGCTGGCCAACAACGGCCTCTTGCCTTTGCCGGAAACCCTGGGCCGCCTGGCCGTGCTCGGCCCCAACGCCCACGACCGGCTGGCCCTGTTCGGCAACTACAGCTTTGAAAACCACGTGGTCTCGACCCATTACCCGGACGAAGCCGACCGGATTGTGACCGCGCCCACGGTCCTGGAGGTTTTGCGTCAACGCCTGCCCGACGCGGAAATAGCTTACGCCGCCGGCTGCCGGATCATGGACCCCGGCGCCGAGGACGTGGCGGCGGCCGCCGCCCTGGCCCGGGAGGCGGACGTGGCCCTGGTCGTGCTTGGCGACCGGGCCGGGCATTTCCGGCAGGGCACGGTGGGGGAGGGCACGGACGCCGTGGACTTGACGCTCCCCGGCGGCCAGGCCGCGCTCTTGAACGCGGTCCTGGACACGGGAACGCCCACGGTGGTGGTGTTGCTCAACGGCCGGCCTTTTGATTTGACCGACGCGGCCGAGCGGGCCGGGGCCTTGCTGGAAGCCTGGTTTCCGGGTCAGGCCGGTGCCCAGGCCATCGTGGACGTGCTCTTCGGCGACCTGAACCCCGGCGGCAGGACCGCGTTCACCTTCAGCCGCGGGGCCGGCATGCAACCCGCCTTTTACAACCACAAGTTCCTGTCCGGCGGCATCCCGCGCCTGCCCGAGTACGAGCCGGTCTTTCCCTTCGGCCACGGCCTGAGCTACACCCGCTTCGAATACGCGGACCTTGAGCTGTCCCCGGCCGAGGTCCCGGTGGACGGCGAGGTCGCGGTGAGCTGCACCGTGCGGAACGCCGGCGACCGGGCCGGCGACGAGGTCGTGCAACTCTATGTCCAGGACCTCCACGCCTCGATCACCCGCCCGGTCATGGAACTCAAGGGCTTCGCCCGCCTGAGCCTCGACCCCGGCCGGGCCGCGCGCGTGCGGTTCACCCTGCCGGCCGACCTGTTCGCCTTCACCGGGCCGTCATACGACAGGATCGTCGAGCCGGGGGTCCTGCGGGTTCTGATCGGGGCATCGAGCAAGGACGCGCGGCTTGAGGGCGAGTTCGCCCTGATTGGCCCCACGCGCCGGGTGGGACCGGGCCGCGCCTTGAGCAGCCGGGTCCAAATCGAGCCATTGGCCGAGGACCGCGCTCCGAACGGGTGAAAAGCGCCCTGATTGTCGCTGCTCATTTTATTTTTTTTCCCACTTGGCATTCCGCGATTTTGGGATTATGTTTTAAAGATTGGGTTTTAACACCGCAAAATTTTTGGTCGAATTTTTTCGGTGACCCATGGGGTACCGGAAGTGGGCCGAACGTCAGGCGGTGCCCCGACCCGCTACGGAACCGGGGGGATCATGACGGACGATTTGAAGCGATACAAGGTGGCCCATGGGTCCAGCTGCGATTCCCTGGACCGGGATACCCTGCATGAATTGATACTCGAAACCTTTGTCTCCAGCCGGCCTGGGGAGAGCCTCGAACCGGTCGGGTATTTCCGGGGTTTGATTCTGGCCTCGGCGCCGGTCAACGAAAAACACGCCCAGGTGTTGGTCGTGGACGTCGATAGCAACGATTTGGTGCAATACCCCGTCTCGATCGAGACGATGCAATTGGTCCAGGAGCATTTTCAGCAGGCCGAGCCGGTCTTTCTGGTCGGCGTCCAGATCGAGGGCCAACCCCACATCCAGATGATCGTCGAAGGCGACGACGAGGACCTCCACAACCTTTTCCTCATGCTCTACGGCCCGCAAACGGACTGACCTCCCCGCCCCCCGCCGGTCCTGGGAAAGATTTGTCTTCCCGGGCCGGGCATGCTATCATCCTGCGGTTTAAAGAGGCTGCCGCCTCGGCAGCCCTTTGTATCTACCCGCCCGCAGGGAGCAGCGAACCATGGATTCTCGGATGAAACGGTCTCTGGACGGCATCTTCTATCCCCGCTCCATCGCCGTGATCGGCGCCAGCAACAACCCCAAAACCTGGGGACAAAGAACGCTCAAGGACATCCTGGCCGGCGGTTTTCGAGGCCCGGTCTATCCCATCCACCCCAAGGACGAGATCATCCAGGGACTGCCGGCTTTCCGCGGCTTGGCCGACGTGCCCGGCGACATCGACCTGGCCGTTATCGTGGTCAACGCCGGTCTGGCGCCGGACATGATTCAGGCCTGCATCGATCGCGGGGTCAAGGGCGGCATCCTCATCAGCGCCGGGTTCGCCGAGGTGAGCGAGGACGGGGCCGAGCAGCAGCGCCGGATCGCGCGTCTGGCCCGGGAGTCCGGGTTTTACTTCATCGGCCCCAACTGTCTGGGCGTCTTCAGCGCCATTGGCCGGGTCAACACCATGTACCATGCCCGCAGCCCGCAGCCCCCCACCGGCCCGATCTCCTTCATCTCCCAGAGCGGCACCCTGGGCATGTATTTTTACGAAAGCGCGCGCAAGAACGGCTTCGGCATGGACAAGTTCATCAGTTGCGGCAACCAGGCCGCGGTGCACTTCACCGACCTTTTGGAATACCTGGGCGAGGACCCGCACACCCGGGTCATCACCGGGTACATGGAGGACGTGGGCGACGGCCGGCGCTTCGTGGAAGCGGCCCGCCGGGTGACGGCCCAGAAGCCGGTGGTGCTGTACAAGGCCGGCGCGACCGAGGCCTCGGCCCGGGCCGCCCGGTCCCACACCGCGGCCATGGCCTCGAACGACGAGGTTTTCGAGGCGGCCTGCCGCCAGGCCGGGGTCATCCGCATGGACGACGTCATGGAGATGTTCGACCTGGTCGAGGCCCTGTGCTATCAGCCCCTGCCTCGGGGAAACCGCGTGGCCATCATCTCGGACGGCGGCGGGTTCAACGTGACCTCGGCCCAGGCCTGCACCCGCATGGGACTCGAACTGCCCCTGCTTTCGGACGAAACCCAGGCCGCTATCCGGGGCCACATGCTGCCTTATGGACCGCCGCCCCTCAACCCGGTGGACTGCATCGCCATCAAACCCGGCGACGCCTACAACCAGGTCATCGAGATCGTGGCCGCCCGCGACGACATCGACGGCCTGATCGTCATGCCCCTCCTGCCCGTCTATCAGCGCGGCACCCCGGTCTCGGAAATGATCGACGGTCTGAAATACGCCGAGCGTCTGGCCATGGTGCCGGAAAAATTTGGCAAGCCGCTCATCCTTTTCTCCATGGAGGAGTGGGTCTCCGAGGTCTCCATGGAGATATTCAAGAGCCGGAACGTGCCCAGCTTCGCCGACCCCGAGGACTGCGCCCGGGCCATGTACGGGCTGGTCCGCTACGCCGAGGTGCGACGGCGTTCGGCCTGAACAGCCGCCGGGCGGTCGTTTCCTGAATGCTCTAGGGGCGTGTCCCGCAAGTTCCTTACATTGGATCAGCTAGTTCCCGTTCCGGAAGTTCCTTACAAAAAGAAAGCCCCGATCCGTCGTTACGAGGAGTCACGCCTGGGCGCGACGACGCGGCAATCTCATTCGTTTTCAGCCGGTTACGAGATTGCTTCGCTCCGCTCGCAATGACGGCGCAGGGACTGATTTAATGCAAGGACCTTCTGGGACAAGACACTTGAGGCCGTTCGCGAACCGCCCCTACAGCTTTTTTCTCCTCGTTCCAGGGAAGAGCCCTGGAACGAGAGTGGAATGTTCTTCACGAGGATGGACTTCTTGCCATGCGTCCGTGTCTCTTGCCGTCATTCCCGCGCAGGCGGGAATCCAGTCTTGTCTTCCAGGGAATCCACATTGCTTTGACAGGATGGCAACGACGGTCCGACGGTTTTCAAGTGATAAAGCCGTGCAGGGAGGCTTCACGCCTGGATTCCCGCTTTCGCGGGAATGACGAGAGGGGCTTGGGCGGCGGTAAAAAAACAACGGCAGTCGATGGGAGCATTTTTCAAGGGAAGCGACCGAAACGTCAGGGCGTTGAGGCTTTCCCTTCAAAGAGGGCCGGCGTCTTTCGTCCTTTTCTTCATTATCCTCACATTGACCCATTACCACGCCTTGACCGGGCTTTGCCGCGTCTGATACGATCCAATATGCCTTGGGTTCGATTCGAGGTTCGGGTTCGCCCGGACCGGACCGGGCGCGCCGCCGGGCTTGATCTCCGGCGGCCGGGAGGGACGCATGGCGGCCAATGAAGAAACCAATGCACTGCTGCGCGAGGCGGTGAGCTTTCACGGGCATTTGTGCCCCGGCCTCTTGATCGGCTTTCGAGCCGCCCAGCTCGGCCTCGAACGCCTGGGCGTGGAACGCTCCGAGGACGAGGAGCTGGTGGCCATCGTGGAGAACGACTCCTGCTCGGTGGACGGCATCCAATTCCTGACGGGCTGCACCTTTGGCAAGGGCAATTTTTTCTTTCGGGATTGGGGCAAGCAGGTCTTCACCCTGGCCAAACGCGGCGACGAGACCGGGGTGCGGCTGTCTTTTTTAAGGGACCGCGTGGCCAAGCGGTTGGGCGAAGGCGCGGACCGCAACGCCTTTATCCGGGCGCTCATGGAAGCGCCGGCCGAGGAGCTGTTCGAGGTCAAGGAGGTGCCCCTGGTGCTGCCGCCCATGGCCGAGCTTCACGCCAGCCTGCCTTGCGATGGCTGCGGCGAACTGGTCATGGACACCCGGCTGGCCCGGGTGCGCGGGCGGCGGCTGTGCATGGACTGTTTGCTCAAGGGCGATCTTTCGGCCACCTTGGGCGACGTGGCCCATTTCCTTTTCGAAACCGGCATGCTGAAAAAGACCCCGCGCTCCGGCTACCAGTTCTTGGGCAACGGCTCGGAAAGCGTGGCCGAGCATAGTTTCCGCACGGCCGTGCTGGGCTTTGTCCTGGCCGGGCTCGCCCCGGAGGCCGACCGCAGCCGCGTGGTTTACATGTGCCTGTTCCACGACCTGCCCGAGGCCCGGACCGGGGACCACAACTACGTCAACAAGCAGTACACCACCGTGGACGAACCCCGGGCCACGGCCGACGCCGCAGCCAACGTGCCCTGCGGACCCGAGATCGAGGCGCTGCTGAACGAGTTCCGGGCCAAGGAGACCCTGGAGGCCAAGCTGGCCAACGACGCGGACCAGTTGGACCTGGCCGTGGAACTCAAGGAGAAGCAGGACCTGGGCAACCAATACGCGGCCGAGTGGCTGACCTTCGCCGAGAAGCGGATCAAGACGCAGATCGGCCGGGACCTGTTTCAGGCCATTGTCCGCACGGACTGGGCCGGGTGGTGGTTCGATCGGGAGCGGGAACATCTTTGGGTGGGGGATGACTGATCTCGGGGGGCATGACTGATTTCGGGGTGGGGGATGACTGATTTCGGGGCAAGGGATGCTATTCTCGGGGCGAGGGATGACTGACCTCGGCAGGCGGCGTCTGGCCATGGACCTGGGCTTGGCCCTGGTCGTTTCGGCCTGGCTTCACCTGGCGGGCTTCGCCTTTCTGCGCTATGTCGCGCCTTTTCATTGGCCCCAGGACGCGGTGCAGCCCGCTCTGGAGATCGCCCTGGCCGTGCCGGTCACGCTGGACGCCGACGAGCCGACCGAGGCTTCGGCCGCGAAAGAGAACGAGGCCGCCGCGTCCGAGGAAGCGCAAGATACCGCGTCCGAGGCCTTGGAAGACACCATCTCCCTGGAGAGCAAGGCGCCCAAGTATCTCTCCTATCTGCAACAAGTCAAGAACCGCATCGCCGGACAATGGGACCTGCCGGCCGATCCGGTGGTTTTGGGTCAGGGCGGCAAGGTGACCGTGCTCTTCACCTTGAAGAAGGGCGGGGACCTGGCCCGGGTGCACCTGGTCGCGTCCTCGGGCCGGCCGGAGTTGGACCAAGCGGCCCTGGCGGCCATCCGGCGGGCCGGTCCGTTTCCGGCCTTTCCGGAGCACATTCGATTGGAACGGCTGAGCATCCGGGCCTTTTTCGACTACCGCGTCCAGAGGATCGGTCTGGAATAGAGATCGCGGCCGGACGGCGAGTGAGGGAATAAGCATGGGGCGAAAGATTCGAGTCGGCATTCTGTTCGGCGGCAAGTCCGCCGAGCACGAGGTCTCCCTGCAATCGGCCAAGAACGTCTTCGAGGCCGTGGACCAGGACAAATACGAAGTCACGCTGGTGGGCATCGACAAGAAGGGCCGCTGGCTGAAGCAGGAGGCCTCGGCCTTTCTGCTGGAAGCCGACGACCCCAAACGGATTCGGCTGGGGGAGTCCTCCAGCCCCCTCCACCTGGACCCAGCCGGCGGGGAGCGCCCCCTGGTGGTCTCCCGGCCCGAGGCCGCGGCCGCTTCCGGTCCCATCGACGTGGTCTTCCCGGTGCTGCACGGGCCGTTTGGCGAGGACGGCACGGTCCAGGGCCTGCTCAAGATGGCCGACATCCCCTTTGTGGGCGCCTCGGTCCTTGGCTCGGCCGTGGGCATGGACAAGGACGTGATGAAGCGTCTGCTCCGGGACGCGGGCCTGCCCATCGCCCGGTTTCGGGTCTGCCAACGGCGGGACCGGGATATGGTCCGCTTCGAGGACGTGGTTCAAGACCTGGGCCTGCCCGTTTTCATCAAGCCGGCCAACCTGGGTTCGTCGGTCGGCATCACCAAGGTGCACAACGAACAGGAGTTTTTCCCGGCCCTGGACGAGGCCCTGCGCTTCGACCACAAGGCCGTCATCGAGGAGACCATTGTCGGCCGGGAGATCGAGTGCGCGGTCCTGGGCAACGAAGACCCCAAGGCTTCGACCCTGGGCGAGGTCGTTCCCCAGCACGAGTTTTACTCCTACGAGGCCAAGTACATCGACGAAAACGGGGCCTTGCTCAAAATCCCGGCCGAGGTGGACCCGGCTGCCACGCGGCGGATTCAGGACCTGGCCGTCGAGGCGTTCAAGGTGCTCTGCTGCGAGGGCATGGCCCGGGTGGATTTTTTCCTCAAACCGGACGGGGAGGCCATCGTCAACGAGATCAACACCCTGCCCGGCTTCACCCGCATCAGCATGTACCCCCGGCTGTGGGAGGCCTCGGGCCTGCCTTACCCGGCCCTGATCGACCGGCTCATCGCCCTGGCCCTGGAACGCGCCGAGCTGGACCGGGCCCTCAAAACCCGCTATCTGGAAGGCTGAGCACCGGCCTGACGCAATTCAATATGGAGTCGCCATCATGAATTTCGAGTTCAGCGAAGAGCAAAATATCCTCCAAAGCGCGGCCCGGAAATTCCTGGCCTCGGCCTGTCCGTCCTCCCTGGTCCGGGCCATGGAAGAGGACGACACCGGCTATTCCCCGGACCTGTGGCGGCAGATGGCCGACCTGGGCTGGCTGGGCGTGGTCTTCCCCGAGGCCCTGGGCGGCACGGCCGGCAATATCGTCGATCTCTGCCTGCTGGAGGAGGAGATGGGCCGGGTGCTGTTGCCCAGTCCCTTCCTGCCCACCGTGGTCCTGGCCGGGCTGACCATCCTCAAGGCCGGGAGCGAGGATCAGCGGCAACAGTTTCTGCCCCCCATCGCCCGCGGCGACCGGATCATGACCCTGGCCCTTTTGGAGGACAACAGCGACCCGGCGCCTGACCGCGTCCAACTGGAAGCCAAACCCGACAGCGACGGCTACGTCCTGACCGGGGTCAAGCGCTTCGTGCCCTATGCCCACGTCGCGGACCACATCGTGTGCGCGGCTCGGACCAAGGAGGGCGTCACCTTGTTCCTGGTCGAAGCCGACGCGCCGGGCCTCAAGGTCGAACAGCAAAAAACCATCACCGGCGAAAAGCTTTGTCAGGTTGAGTTTGACGGCGTTCGGGCGGCGAAGCGGGGCCTGCTCGGCCGTCCGGGCCAGGGCTGGCCCGTGATCGAGAGCGTGCTCACCACGGCCGCCATCGCCGAATGCGGCTTCACCCTGGGCAGCGCCCGGTGGATTCTGGAATCGGCCGTGGCCTACGCCAAGGAGCGCGTGCAGTTCGGCGTGCCCATCGGCTCGTTTCAAGCCATCCAGCACAAGTGCGCCGACATGCTCGTGGACGCGGACAGCGCCTCCTTCATCGCCTATTACGCGGCCTGGCTGGCCTCGAAAAACGACCCCTCGGCCCCGCTCTTCGCCTCGGAAGCCAAGGCCTGGTGCGGCGACATGAACGTCCGCGCCGCCCGGGAAGGCATCCAGGTCATGGGCGGCCTGGGTTTTACCCTGGAATACGACATGCAGCTTTACTACCGCCGCGCTAGAGCCTCCCAAACCGCCTTCGGCGACACCATCCATCACCGCCAAAAAGTGGCTGAGTTGTTGGGCTTGTAAAGCCCGCGATTTGCGTCACGGATGCACCACGGAGAAGAAAAAGGGGTCAGGAGCCTTTTTCCGAAAGTGAGTTCCGTCGAACTGCTTTAAGACCTGGGCTCGCGGCTGGCATTTGAAAAAGGCTCCTGACCCCTTTTTCTCAATCCCGCCCCGGCACCCGTCTTTGCGAGAAGCCGTGCTATCTGACGACTACGGCGAAAATCGCCGAGCGGGTTGGAGAGAGGATGGGGGATGTTATCGAGGAAGATTAGGATAATAATCCTTGAGTTGAACGTCGAACGTGAGCCGCTTCGGGTTAGCCGCAGAGCGAAGCGGCGCGGTTGATAGTCCCACGCGATGCCCTTGTTATTCCATTTCTAATTCAATAGTGAATTAATAATCCATGGCCATGCCACGATGGAATGGACTCGTTCGTGGTCGTTTTCCATTTCCCGTAACGAAATCTCAAGGTGGTCTTCCAGGGCATCCATGCTT